>WNFL01031068.1_pt4 | contig 19933 bp, 21 predicted proteins | sample 5400361 | NCBI WGS metagenome assembly WNFL01 (sample SAMN13153351, study PRJNA577476) | soil metagenome | isolation source: 40 cm soil on Douglas fir-dominated hillslope | place: USA:California | collected 2013-09-17
TGAGATGTAATCGCCGGTAGCGCGCTCAAATCGGAACTGGATGGTCCAACGATCCTCACGGCCGCCTAGGCGCGCGTCAACTTCGGAGCGAACGCGATCGCCGTCGTCGGGATGAACCCGCCGGCTGAACCATTCACGCTGGGCCTGCTTCTCTCCGAAACCGAAAATAGCGGTCGCCGACTCGTACCAGCGGACCGATCCACTTTCCAGATCCCAGTCCCAGAAGACATCGTTCGTCGACGACGCGAAGAACCGAAGCCATCCCAATTCTCGTTCCCCCGGAGCGCCGACGATCGCCGGCCGGGGCCGCTTTTTGGCCAAGGTTACATTGTATGCGATTTTCCAAAATGTAAAATATAAGCATGCGCCGGGCCTTGATATTTCTGTGTCTGTGTGCCGCCGCAGCGGCTCAGAGCACCGCGCCGCAAGGCGTGGTGGTGGAAGTCGACATCGCACCGGGCGATTGGAAAGACAGCGGCCTGGATCTGCGCGCCGGCGATACGGTGATGATCAGCGCCGATGGCTCGCTCACGTTCACGCAAGGCAAGCAAACCAAGAAACTGACTCCGGCGGGCGCGACGCGCGGGTTCCGCGACCTGCTGAAAGCCTACCCGGTAAATGAGGGCGGCGCAGGCGCGCTGATCGGGCGCATCGGCTCCAGCGAAACGACGCAGCCCTTTCTGGTCGGAGAGCGTAAGGAGATCAAAGTCCTGCGCGCCGGGCGGCTTTTCCTGAGCCTGAATCTTACCGATCGCGACAGCGCCGAGGGCAGCTATCACGCGAAAATCGAAATCACCGCGCGGGGCGCCGAGACGCCGCAGTCGATCCCCGACTACAAGCTGCCGCGCGTGACGTCCGAAATGGTGGAGCGCATCCCGCGGCGCGTTTCGGACCTGCAGGGAAATCCCGGCGACAATACCAATTTTCTGATCATCGGCGATGAGAAAGACGTGATCGCTACGTTCATGGCCGCGGGCTGGGTGAAGGTGGACCGTGCCAAGGCCGACGCTGTTGTGCACGGGCTGCTTTCGGTGCTGACCAAGCAGGCTTACGTCGAGCTGCCGATGAGCGAGCTGACGCTGTTCGGCCGCGTGCAGGACTACGGGCTGGCGCACGCCGAGCCGATCGCGGTGGTCGCGCAGCGGCATCACCTGCGGCTATGGAAAGCGCCGTTTGAGGCGCAGGGACGCGAGGTGTGGGTGGGCGCGGCCACGCACGACACCGGCTTCGATCGCGACCAGCGCAATGGTAACCTGACGCACAAGATCGACCCCGAGATCGACACCGAGCGTGAGTATGTCGCGCACAGCCTGGACGATACAGGATTGGTCGCAAAACTCGGCTACATGGTTCCGCGCGAGGCGATTAAGGAAGCGCGCACGGCGCACGGCGAGGCGTATCGCTCGGATGGGCGAATTTTGGTGGTGATCCTGGCGTCGGCGGCGCGGTAATCAGGGCGCCGTGCTACGCTCGGAATAGATCATGCGTAAGCCCGTTAGAGTACCGAACGGACCTCCCTCAACCGCGGGTGTTGCGAAGATGTTCGGCATGTCCAAGAAACGGGTGAAGAACTTGATCTTCCTGGTTGACCACGCGTTAAAGACCGGCGAGTATGTCTTACCCGGAGTCGGTCGAATGGTCCGGGTAAAGAAGCGGGTCCGGGTTCCAGGCAGTGGACCCGCAGCGTACAAAATCGTAAGAAAATGGGCTGTCAAGCCCGAGTCAGCGCCGACGGTTGCTCGCAAGAATAAGACGACCACACGCAAGAAGAGCCGTCTTGATGCCGCGGGACCCGCGTAAGACGGCGTTTCTCAACATTCCTTACGACGAACGGTACGAGAATCTCTATTTCGCTCTCATCGCGGGTTTGTGTGCCTTTGGAGTGAAGCCTCGAGCCACGTTGGAAATCTCGCATGGCGAACGGCGGCTGGATCGCATCTTCAATTTGATGACGAGCTGCCACTATTCTTTTCATGACCTGTCGCGAGTTCAGGTCAATCGTTCGGTGCCGGCCACCCCACGATTCAACATGCCCTTTGAGCTGGGGTTGCTCTTGGGCTGGAAGAAAACCCTAAAGAGCGACCATACATGGTGGGTGCTCGAAGCCGAGGAGCGTCGGATTCAGAAATCTCTCAGTGATCTGGACGGAACCGACGCATTGATTCACGGCGAGACCATCAAGGGTGTATTTAGAGTGCTGAACAATGCGCTCGTCAAAAGTAGTTATCGGCCAACCGTCTCGCAAATGAACCTAACGTATCGCCAGGTTAAGAGTGGTTCGAAGCTGATCATGAAAGCAGCGGGCGCCAAGACGTTCTTCGAAGCCCGGGTGTTTCACGAGTTGGTCTTGATGGCAACCGCTTTCGCTGAACGAACGATTCCACCTTCGTGACGCGTTACCCCTTCGGCTCCGACCGGCGCTTTTTCGCCATCCGGCTGATCAAGGCAAGCTGTTCGAGATGTTCCTTCAGCGGACGCGCCGGGGTGCCCCAGTACACACCGCCCGCCCGAATCACCTTCGAAGTAAGCACGCCCGAACCCGATCCCAGCACCGCGCGCGTTTCGATGCGCGCCTTATCGCCGATGCCCACCTGGCCGCCAATCACCGCGTAATCCTCCACGATCACGCCGCCCGAAAGACCAGTCTGCGCGGCGATCACCACGTGGCGTCCCACGCGGCAGTTGTGCGCGATGTGCACCAGGTTATCGATCTTGGTGCCGTCGCCGATGGAGGTCACGCCCAGCGCCGCGCGGTCTACGCAGGAGTTTGCGCCGATCTCGACACGATCCCCGATGTCGACCCGGCCGATCTGCGGGAATTTCTCGTAGATCCCGTCGGTGAGCACGAAACCGAATCCGTCCACGCCAATTACGCAGCCGGCGTGCAGCGTTACCTGGTTGCCGATGCGCGTGCCCTGATAAACGGTCACTCGCGGATGGATCACGCAATCGTCGCCGACATGGACATAGTCGCCGATCACGGCTCCGGCGCCGATGCTGGTGCCGTCTCCAATGCGCACGCCCGCGCCCAGCGTCACCATCGGTCCCACCACCGCGGTCGGACTTATGATCGCGCCCGGTCCGGCGACCGCTGACGGGTGAACCCCCGGTTGCAGATCGACGCGGCGGTACAGCTTGGGAATGATGCGGGCGACGGTGGCTCGCGGGTCGGCCGCTCGGATCACCGTGCGCTGCGGCTCATTCCCGAAGTCGGGCGGAACCACCAGGCAGGATGCCAGGGACGTGCCCGCGTGCTTGAGCGCCCGTCCGCGGGTTACGAAGGCCAGATCTTCGGGACCGGCTTCCTCTAAAGTAGCGACCCGGCGAACTTCCTGCTCGCCATCGCCTTCCCAGTCGGCGTTGAGCCACGCCGCCAGTTCTTTTACGCGCACGGATGCCTCGCTCGCTCGCGCACCAGGTCCGCTGCGGCGGACTTTCAGACAGCCCTTTACCGCCGCGCGCCGTGCGCGCCTCACCTTTAGAAGTACGACATTTCGGCACGAAATGAAAATAGGCGTTCCACCTGGGACCCTATGCGTGCCTCTATTCAGGCATAGTGTCGCGAGCGGAACGCCCATTTCGCGGTTTGGAGGACAATCTGTGTCTTTCGGAAGATAGTGCGCCCGAAGGGGCAAGTCTCTCAGGGGAAAACCTCACTGGCGCCCGCCGCAGGCTCGCAGTGGTACAGTTCGGGGGCCCGCCCGAAGCGTCCGGCATACTGTGAAATCAGGGCCGCTCTAAGGTTTTCCACCGCGTCCTTTCGTACCAGATTGACGGTGCATCCGCCAAATCCGCCCCCGGTCATACGCGACCCCAGGACCCCGGGGACCGCCAGTGCCGCCTTCACCAGGAAGTCCAGCTCCGGGCAGCTCACCTCGTAATCGTCACGAAGGCTGGCGTGCGACTCGATCAGCAGCCGCCCCATTTGTTCGGCGTCGTCGTCCTGGGCGGCCACCGCGAACTCCTCCACCCGGGCGTTTTCGGTGACCACATGGCGGGCCCGCTTCAGCTCCAGCCCGGAGAGGCGCCCGAGCGAATCCAAGGTTGCGTCCCGCAGGCTGGCCAGCCCCAATGCGCGCGCCGCGCGGCCGCACTCTTCGACTCGGGTGCGATACGCCGAGACGCTGAGCTCATGCTTCACCAGCGTGTTCGCAGCGATCACCGCGATGCCCGCGGGCAGCTTTACGGCGCGCCATTCGAGCGACCGGCAATCCAGCAGCAACCCCGCGCCGACCACTCCATTGGCCGCGGCGAACTGGTCCATGATGCCGCAGGGAACGCCCACGAAATCGGTTTCGGCGGCGTGCGCCAGCTTGGCGAGTTCAAGCGCCGTGAGCGGATAACCCGGGCCACCCAACGCCAGCGCCAGGGAAACCCCCAACGCGGCCGACGAGCTGAGTCCGCTGCCCAGCGGAACCGTCGAATCGATCAGAATATTCTGCGCCGCGAGCGGCGTGCCGCGACGCGTCAGTTGCCACGCGATGCCGGCGACGCGATCCGACCAGTCGCCACGCGGAAGGGCGGCGGGAAGATCGTCCACGCGCCACTGCGCGCCCTGCGCGAGTTGCTCGGAGTAAACGCGCAGCCATTGCTTGGCGGTTGGGCAGTCGCCGGAGGGTGCCGTCGCGACGTAACACGCCAAGTCGATTGCCATCGGTAGCACCAGCCCAAGGTTGTAATCGGTGTGCTCACCGATCAGGTTGACGCGCCCCGGCGCGCGAAACACTCGGGGTGGACTCGAAGTTGGATAAAGGCCGTGGAAACGGCCTACGATTTCCGCGGCCGTCCTAGCCATGCCATTAATCCTCCGAAAGCCAGCATGGGCACGCCCGCGTAGAGATTGACGGGCACCTGCGCCAGCGGCGCGGCCGCGCTGGGCGCGATCAAAAGAAGCACGCCGACGATTGTGAAAAAGACGCCGATGGGAAATCGCAGGTCCATTGCTCTTCTACCAGAAGATCACGTTCAGCACCACCAGCGCGACGATCACCACCGCGGCCAACACCAGCGGGCGGCGATACCACGGCTCGTGAGCGTCACTGGGGATCTCGGTCAGACCATACACCAGCCCACGCAGTTCCTCGTCACGCTTGGGCGCGGTGACCAGGCTCACTACCATCGTGACGGCGAAGCAGGTTGACCACGCAAAAATCGCGATCCAGAAATTCTGCGCCATGGTTGACGGGAACGTGTGGACCGTGCCGAGCCAGCCGCCCTTTCCTTCCGCCAGCGTCATGCCGTGCGTAACGGCTGCGGCAGCGGTTCCAGACAGCAGACCCAGAAACGCGCCATGTCCGGTCGCGCGGCGCCAGAACATTCCCAGCAGAAATGTTGCGAACAGCGGAGCATTGACGAACGAGAACACCAGTTGCAGCAGATCCATGATGTTGTTGAACTGCTGCGCCAGATACGCCGTGGCGAGCGACAGTGCGACGCCGCCGACCGTGGTCCAGCGCCCCACCCACAGATAGTGCGTGTCAGGCGCGCCCGGACGCACGTAGCTCTGATACAGATCGTAAGTAAAGACGGTATTGAATGCGGTCACGTTGCCCGCCATGCCACTCATGAACGACGCCATCAACGCGGTGAGTCCGACGCCCAGCATCCCCGACGGATAAAACTGCGCCATCAAGGTGGTTAACGTCAGATCGTAATCCGGGCCGCCGTCGGGCTTGAGCGGAATCGAATAGCCCAGCGCCATCTTGCTCAGGGCGATTGCGGCGATGCCCGGCAGGATCACCACGAAGGGCATCGCCATTTTTGGAAACGCGGCGATCAGCGGCGTGCGTCGTGCGGCCGACATGGAATTGGCCGCCATGGCGCGCTGCACCACCAGAAAATCGGTGCACCAGTATCCGAATGACAGCACGAAGCCCAGCCCCGCGATCATGGCAAACGCGTCGACACCCATCGGATTTTGCGATGCATCGCCCAGATGGCTCCAGGAGTGCGTCATCACCGCGGGAAGCCGCGCGGAGAGGCCGCTCCAGCCGCCCGCGCGATCGACGGCCAGAATCGCCAGCGGCGCGAAGCCCAGCACGATCAGGAAGAATTGCAGAACCTCGTTATAGATCGCGCTGGTGAGCCCGCCGAGGAACGTGTACGCCAATACTATGGCCGCAGAAAGCAGCACGCTCGCTGTGAAATCCCAGCCCAGTACCAACTGGAACAGCTTGCCCAGCGCGTACATGGAAATGCCGGAGGAAAACACCGTCATCACCGCGAACGAAACCGCGTTCAACGCCCGAGTCTTTTCGTCGAAGCGCAGCTTCAGATATTCCGGTACGCTGCGCGCGCGGCTGCCGTAATAGAACGGCATCATAAAGACGCCGACGAACAGCATGGCGGGCACGGCTCCCACCCAGTAGAAGTGCGCGGTCATAATGCCGTACTTGGCGCCCGACGCGCACATGCCCACCACTTCCTGCGCGCCCAGGTTGGCGGCCAGAAACGCGAGGCTGGTGATCCATAGCGGAACCGATCGATGCGCGGTGAGAAAATCCTCGCTGGAGTGGACGCGGCGGCGCATCCACCATCCGATCCCGAGCACGAAGGCGAAGTAGATCGCCAGGATCAAATAGTCGATTCGCCCGAGCGACATTCTCATTACTGTAACGTATGAAGTTGCCTCCGCTTATCGACAAATCATGTGGACCCAAACCTACACGCCTCTAGCCGGCAGCCTCGCATGGTCGACACTGGCCGCCGCATTGCCCGTGTTCACGCTGCTGTTGCTGCTGGGAATTGTCCGCCGACCGGCGTGGGTCGCTGCGCTGGCGGGCTTGGGATCCGCGATCGTAGTCGCGGCGTTCGTGTATAAGATGCCGCCGCCGATGATCGCGAGTGCGACACTGTACGGCGCGGCGCAGGGCTTGCTGCCCATCGGCTGGATCGTCTTCACCGCGATTCTGCTGTATCGCCTGACGGTCGAGACCGGACAGTTCGAAATCATCAAAGACTCGATCGGCTCGCTCACCGGCGACCAGCGCTTGCAGGCGCTTTTGATCGCGTTCGCGTTCGGCGCCTTCATCGAAGGTGCTGCCGGCTTCGGGACGCCGGTCGCGGTCGCGGCCGCGATGCTCACCGGCTTGGGATTCTCGCCTTTCTACGCGGCGGGAATCTGTCTGCTGGCGAATACTTCCCCGGTGGCGTTCGGATCGATCGGTACGCCGCTGGTCATGCTGCAAACCGTGACCAATCTGCCGATGGCGGATTTATCGGCCAACGTCGGACGGATCTGCGCTCCGGTTTCGCTGTTCGTCCCGGCGTACTTAGTGCTGGTGATGGGCGGCGTCAGCGCCCTGCGATCGGTGTTGCCCGCGGCAGCCGTCTGCGGGATCGCGTTCGCGTCGGCGCAGTTCCTGGTGTCGAATTATCTGGGGCCGGCGCTGACCGACATCATAGGATCGCTGGCTGCGATCGGAGCATTGGTGGGCCTGCTGCGCGTGTGGCGTCCGAAGGGCGCGCCCGCCGCGGTTGCGCATCGCTACACAACGCGGCAGGTTTTGATCGCGTGGACGCCTTACGCACTACTCGTGGTGTTCGTGCTGCTGTGGGGACATCCTACGGTGAAGGCGTGGCTGGATTACACCACTACCAAACCTGCGTGGCCCGGACTGCATCAAATGGTGGTTCGCGTCCCACCCGTGGTGGCGGACGACGCCGTGGTTGGATCCAAGAAAGATCCACGCTACGCGGCGCTGTACACGCTTAACTGGCTCTCCGCGCCCGGTACCGCGTGTCTGGCAGCAGTGCTCGCGTCGGCGATGGTGCTGCGTTTCTCGCCGCGCCGCCTGGCGAGATTGATCGCGAGCACGGCGCGGCAACTCGCGCTGCCGCTGGTGACGATCGCGAGCGTGCTGGGGCTGGCTTTTCTGATGAACTACTCGGGCGCGACCGCGACCTTGGGGATGGCGTTCGCGACTACGGGCGCAGCTTTCCCCATGTTCAGCGCACTGCTGGGCTGGCTCGGCGTGTTCCTCACCGGGAGCGATACGTCGGCCAACGCGTTGTTCGGAAATTTGCAGGTGGTGACGGCGAATCAACTGCATTTCAAGCCGGCGCTGATGGCCGCCGCGAACTCGAGCGGCGGAGTGATGGGCAAGATGATCAGCCTGCAGAGCATCGCGGTGGCCGCGGCCGCATCGGGAATGGCGCGCGCCGAAGAAGCCAAGTTATTTCGCTTCACGTTGCGCCACAGTGTTTTTCTGGCGATCGTGATCGGACTCGTGACGCTGTTCTACGCGTATGTGATGCCGGCTTGGGCGCGCGGGTGATATCGGTGATATCATCGAGGCATGGCGACGCTTCTCATCCGAAATCTGGACGACCGTACGAAGGCCGAACTCCGTAGACGAGCAGCGAAAAAAGGTCACTCGATGGCGCATGAAGCGCGCGAGGCGTTGGCCCGCGACCTGGCACGCGTCGAACCCAAAGAAGAACACCTGGTAGATTGGATCCGCCGGCGCGTCAAGCGCTACGGCGGTGGAGACATCCCGATTCCTCCCCGCGGACCCCTGCCCGAGCCGCCGGACTTCACCCGGTGATTGTCCTTGACACAAATGTCATTTCCGAGTTAGTGCGTCCTGCGCCCAATCCTAGCGTGCTAACCCGAATCCGAGGCTTTCGCGACGATGAACTGAGCACGACCTCGATCACCGAGGCGGAGCTCCGGCGTGGTCTCGCGGAGATGCCTGCGGGCAGGGTGTCTACCGGACTACGACAGGATCTGGAAACGATGTTGGAGCACAAGCTCGGCGGGCGAGTCCTTCCGTTCGATTCCGCTGCCGCGAAAATCTACGCGGTGATCATCGCACGACGGCGCGCGGCCGGTCGCCCAATTTCCGCGTTCGACGCACAGATCGCCGCGATTGTCAGAGCCAATCGCGCTACTCTCGTCACCCGCGATACGCGCGACTTCGAAAATTGCGGCTTCGAAGTGATTAATCCGTGGAAGTGACCTGCGCGACCCTCGTCAGCACCCCACCCGCGGCGGTGAAATCAGCCAGCACTTTCGCGCCGGCGGCCGGATTGAACGCGCTCACCGCGTCGGTGACGATCTCGACTCGCCGGCCAGTCTTCAGTAATCCAAACGCGGCGTTCTTCACGCAGATCTCCGTCACCACGCCGTAAACTACATACCGCTCCGCGTCGAACTCTTCGAGCAGCGCCGCGAGATGCATGTTGGTGAAGCAATCCACCGTCTGCTTTTCGAGCAGGATCTGTTGTGCATGCTCCACGGCGATGTCGCCCGGCCGGTTCGGGGCCACTACCCGCCTTTGGAGCAGCGTGGCGACCGGCTTCTGTTGCTCGGCCGTTTCCACCACGCAGTGATGCGGCCACGTCTTGAACTCCGGATCGTCTTCCGCGTGCGCGTCCATGGTCGAGATCACGGGGATTCCCACGGATGCGGCGTAGCGATTGAGAGCCGCCACATGGGGCACCACGAGTTCGGCGCCCGGTGCATACAGTGCTCCCGCTGGATACAGGAAATCGATCTGCGTGTCGACATCGAAGAAAACCGTTTTCACGACGCGATTCCTTTCCGCACGCGTTCGTACAAACATTCGAGCTCGGGACTCAGTTCGACCGGCCACGCGCCTTCTCCTTCGAACAGGCTGTGGCAAGGCGCGGGCAGCGCCGCCAATCGCTCGCGCGCGGTGCGGCGCGCATCTTCGGTCGATGGTAACGGCCCTACTAATCGCCCCCCGATCATCACCGGTTCGAGCAGCGCCTGCGCGGGCTCCGATCCGGGCGGGCACGACGGACATTCGGTCGAACGTCCGAGCTGATCGTGATCGGCATAACGGAAAATCTGCTTGGCGCCGGGCAGCGTGTGTTTATCCTCACTCAACTTCGCCGTGTAGCGCCGGCCGTTGGTGTCCTCCAGCTCGACCATTTTATAGACCACACCGAGTGACGGCGCATCTGCCGAGGTCGCCAGTTCAGTGCCGACCCCGAACACGTCGATGGGCGCCTGCACGGCCAGCAATTCGTGAATTTTATATTCGTTGAGATCGCCGGTGGCCATGATCTTCGCGTCCATGAGCCCCGCGTCGTCGAGGATCTTGCGGACGGCGGGCGCAAGCTCCACCAGATTCCCACTATCCAGTCGTACGCCCCACAGTGGACGCCCCAGCGCAGCGGCGCGCCGCGCGCCTTCGAGCGTATCGTAACTATCGATCAGGTACACGGTGGTTTCGCCTAGGAGTTGCTGGAGCTGTTCGAATGCCCGCCGTTCGCTGGCGAAGGACATCACCCAGGAGTGCGCCGCGGTTCCGAATACCGGCACACCAAACCGCAGGCCCGCTTCCACGTTGCTGGTCCCGCCGCAGCCGCCGATGTACGCGGCGCGCCCCGCCAGGATTCCCGCCTCGGGCGTATGGGCGCGGCGCGTCCCGAACTCGACCACGCTGCGTCCGATGGCGGCCTTCACCACGCGCGCGGCTTTGGTCGCGATCATGGACTGGAACCCGATGGTCGACAGCAGATAAGTTTCGGGAATTTGCGCTTCGACCAGCGGCGCGCGCAGCGTCAGAAACGGCTCGCCCGCGAAAAGTGGGGTGCCTTCGGGCACCGCAAACAGGTCGCCCGTGAAGCGTAGTTCCGCGAGCATGTCGAAAAAGCCGGGGCTTGCGTGCGCGAACTGCGGCAGACCGCGCAGATACGCGATCTCCTCCGCCGTGTAGCGCAGGTTTTGCAGATACTCCACCGCCTGGGCGAGTCCCGCAGCCAGAATGAAGTTGCGATTATGCGGCAGGCGCCGGACGAACAATTCGAAGGTCGCGCGCTCGGCGGTCTTGCCGGCCTCGTAGTAGCCCGCCGCCATGGTGAGCTGGTACAGGTCGGTGAGCAGGCCGATGGGCACTATTTTTTCTTGGCCCCGGGCTTCTGCTTCTCACTGCCCTTGTCGGGTGCGGCTGGCGGCGGCGCTTCCTTCACGCCCGAGGCCGCGGTGCGCAGGTCCTGCATCACGCCCGCGTCCACTTGATAAAGCGATTTCTCCCCATCGCGCCGCGCGATAAAGTCGCCCGACTTCACTGGAGAAAGCTGGACTCTTTCGGTGCGTTTGCCGTCGTTCGAAATCACAGTCAGCTCGACCTGCGCAGTGGTAAAGCCGCTTTCGACGAATTTCGATCCTTGCAGGTCGCGAATCCTATCGATGAACGCCTGAACGGTCGAGGGCTCCAGCGTCTTGCCGGCGGACATCCACTTGTCGCCGGTCTTTTCGTAGACCGAGGCGTTGCCGCCGTCCCTGAACTCGACCCGGGACGGTTCGCTGAAACCGAAGTCGAGCAGCTTCTTGTTGCGGAAATCATCGAGCGATTTGTCGAGCCCGCTGCCCAGTTCCTTCGAAACCTTGTGGACGCCTTCAACCACGCTCGATTTCGCGTAGTAATCGTCCTTGGCCTTGCGAACTTCCAGCGTCTGCGTCCCGCCCGCATCGGTGACTTTCGCTGTCGCCACGGGCGTCGCGGAGGCGAACGTAGCCGTCGCTTTCTTCGCGTCTTCGTCCGTGACACTCACATCCATGGTCGCGTCCTTCAGCTTGCGAACCAGTTCCTCCACCTGCAACCCGTCAGCGCGCATCGGCGATGGTTTCAGGATCTGCCATTCGCTCTGATTAACGCGTCCGAACTCAACCGCACCTTTTTTGGCGTTGAGCTCCACGCGACTGATCTTTTCGGAATCGAAAGTCATAAGGCGCTTGTCGCGCAGATCCTTCCACGTCTTGTCGAGAGTCGTCTTGTTGCTGGACGACGTGGTGTACAGCTTCGGATCGCCTTCCACGCGCACGTACGCGGCATTGCCAGTGGGCGTATTCTTGCCGATCATGAGCTTGACGTTCTTGCCGTCTTTCATGCTCACGGTCAGTTCGATTTCGCCGGGCGCGAGACCGTAGGGTCCCCAATCGGTATTGTTATCGTCGACCACGCGCTCGGCAGTCAGAGTCGACGCGGCGCTTGTGATGCTCGACACCGCCGTCTGATCGGCCGTCAGCGCCTGCGGAGCGGTCATGGTCCACTTGCCCGCGTCGTTCTTTTTCAGGACCACCGGATCGCCGCCAGTCTTGCGGAGCTCCAGGCCGGTCATACTCTCCTCGCTCAGCGCAAGGATTTTCACGGGCGCATCGACGGGCGGCTTCTTGCTATCGTCGGTTGGTTCTTTCTTGCCGGCGAAGTAATAGGCGACCGAGAGTCCGGCCAGCAGCACTGCAGCGATCAGGAGTCGGCTGAGTTTCATACCTCGAAAATCCCGTGAGCCGAGCTTACCGGCGGCGCCACCAGACTCCGATTCCGGCGACCAGGATCAATAGCGGGATCCCGATCACGCTTCCGTAAAACACCAGGCTCACCTGCTTTTCATTCATCACCAGGCGACGATCTTTGTTTTCGCGCGGGCGGATGGAAATCAAATCTTCATCGGACGACAGCCAGTTGAGCGTGTTCAACAGCAGGTCGGCGTTGAACTCGAACTCCAGAAATCCATTGGCCGCCCAACGCGAGTTCCCGATCACGACAAACTGTCCCTTGGTGTCTTCCTTGCCGGTGTTATAGGTGCCCGCGGCGCCCAGCGTCAGCGGTCCTTGAATATCATCCTTGCTTTCGACGATCTCCGCGTTGTCCAGATTCTTCAGGCCGATGCTGCGCTTGAGCGTACCGAACAATTTCTCCACGTTGGTCTTGTCGCCGTTCTTCACTTCCAGCGATCGCGCCAGCAGAAAGCCAGTGGCTTTCTGTTTCATCTCGCGCACGATGGCGTGATTCTCATAACTCACTACTACGGCCAGCCGCGGCTGCCGGAAGTTGGTGGCGCCCACGGCGTCCAGTACTTGATCGCGATGCAGCGTCACACCCCAGTTTTCGAGCAACTTCACCAGGTCGGCGTTGTCGTCCACGGGACGGCCGAACTTGATCGGCGGATCCAACATGAACAGCGCGCGCCCGCCGCCTTCCACGTAATTCTTCAGCGCCTCCACCACCGGAGGCTGATAGGCGCGCGTGGGCCCGGGGACCACGAGCACGGTGCACTCAGCGGGAATTTGAATCTTCTCCGCCTCGAACAGATTGACTACCTGGGTCTTGTAGTTATCCTTCTCGATCAGCGCCTTCGCCTGCGAATACCCATCGCGGCCCGAGTCGTCCAGCAGATGCTCGCCCGAGCCGGCGACGAAGCAGACGGTTCGCTTGCCGCCCTTGAGCGCGCGCACCAGCGCACTGGTGACTTCGACTTCGGTCAGGCTCTTGGCTTCTTCCTGGCGGTCGCCAACCTTGATGAAAATCGAGCCGTTCTCTTTGATGTTCTCCGCGATGGCCTGCGTCACGGCCTTGTCGGAGTCGATGTACTTGACGTCGATATTGGGGTTGAGGTTCTTGTAGCGGTCCAGCAGATCGCGCGCGGCGGTGAATTTGCTGGGCTGCGACCAGTAGCTGATGGTGGCTTTCTTATTGAGGTTCTTCGCAATCTTGATGGTCTGTTCCGAGAGCGAGAACTTCTTGGTAGAGGTCGCATCGTAACTCTTGTTGTAACGCTTGGCCAGATAGTTCACCACGCCCACCGCGGCGAACACCACCAGCGTATAGATGAAGGTGTACAGCGCGAACTTGGCCTGACGGGTTTTCAACCAGGAAGTGAATTTATTCATTTACGCCCTCCACCGCAGCGTCTCGAGCGAACGCGCCGTCAGGAACAAGCCCACGAAGATCGCAGACAAGTAGAAGATCAGATCCTTACTGTCGATGACCCCTTTCGAGAACGATTCGAAATGCGATAGCACGGAGAGATAAGAGATGACGCTCGCCAGATTGGAGGTTTCAAATTCGCTAACCCAACTGAGCACCCACAGCAGCAGGCAGATCGCGAATCCGGCGACGCCTGCCACAATCTGATTCTTGGTGCATGTCGAAATGAAAGTTCCGATCGCCAGCAGCGCCCCGCCTTGGAGCAGCAAGCCCAGGTAGCCCACCAGTAGTGGTTTCGTATCGGGCGACCCGTAGGCGAACAGCACCAGCATGCTGATAAACGACAGGCCCAGCATGGCGGCGTAGAGAATCAGCGCCGCGAGCCATTTCCCGAGAATGATCTCCAGGTCGAAAAGCGGCGATGTGGTGAGCAGCTCGATGGTTCCCGATCGCTTCTCTTCGGCGAATAATCGCATGGTGATCATCGGGATCAGGAACAGGCCCACCACGCTGATGTTTGAGAACACCGGGCGGATGATCCACTCGTTCATGTCCATCGGGAAGGATTGCCCCATCATCTGGGACTCCAGTCCGCGGCGCACGAAGATCAGTATCGCAACGTAGAAAAAATATCCGGCGATCAGCGCGAAAAACGCCATCACGCCGTAGGCAATGGGGGAGCGGAAATAGCCGTTCAGCTCTTTGCGGCAGATAGTGAACGTATTCATTTGGATTCTCCCGCCGGCTCTTCCGAGACTTCGGGACTGGCCTCAGCCGCGGCTTCCGGCGCTTTGACTTCGGTCTCCGCCTCCTTCGCCGCGCCTTCGTCGCTATGTTCGATCGAGGACGTCAAGCGCAGGAAGATTTCTTCGAGTCGCGATCCCACGCCGTGCAGCTCGTGCAGATTCCATCCCGCATCCACCACGGCACGCGCGATGTCGGGACGGATCTGGCGTCCGGTCAGGCCTTCCACGGTAAAGATCAGACGACCTTCGTGCGTGTCCTTATGGTTCACGCGGCTGACGCCGGCGACTTTTTCGAGCGACTTCTGCACCACCTGCGCCAGCGCGGGGTCGGCGCCCGATCCGCTGCGCGGTGTAACTTCCAGGTTCACCATCTCGACACCCGCGGGATGGGTCAGATTCTCCATCGTGTCGGTCGCGACCAGCTTGCCGCGCGCGATGATCATTACGTGCTGGCAGATTTGTTCCACCTCGGGCAGAATGTGAGTCGAAAGAATGTGATCAGGTTGCGCGTGTCGAGGATCTGCTGGGGGTCGAGGCCGGCCGTCGGTTCGTCCAGGATCAACACATCGGGATTGTGCATGATCGCCTGGGCCAGTCCAACACGCTGCCGGTAGCCCTTCGAAAGCTTGCTGATCAGCTTCATCCGCACGTCGGTGATGGCGGTTTTCTGCATCACCTCATCGACGCGTTTCTTGACGTCGCCCTTGGGGATGCCCTTGATGCGCGCCACGAATGCCAAGTATTCGTGGACCTCCATCTCGGGATAAAGTGGCGGCGTTTCGGGCAGATAGCCGATGCGTTTCTTGACTTCCATGGGCTGCTTCTGGACATCGAAGCCGGCGACATTCGCCGTGCCCTCGGTGGGAGGCAGGAAGCACGTCAGGACGCGCCCCTTTCTGTACCTCGAAGGAAACGTTATCGACGGCGACAGTGCGGGCGTATCTCTTGGTAAGCCCTTCGACTTTGATCATATGAAGTACTCAGGACGAGCGGGAGGCCCATGTTGTGAGCGTAGATCCATCATGATAATAGGGCGCTCGGCGAAGTGTCAATCGCGTGAGGGCGGGATCAGCGTGGGAAAAGCAGAGGCAAACTATTCATATCGCGGCACTTCGCAGGAAGGAGATACCCGCCGCGAGACCAGTGTTGACACGTTGATCCTTCGTCGCGGCTACAAAAAATAGGCAGAGCCTACTCGTAGCGAAGGGCCTCCGCCGGCAGAATGCGCGTCGCGTTCCGCGCCGGATAGATCGTCGCGACCAGGCTGACAACCATCGCCGCCGCAGCGATCCATAGACCGTCTAGCGCGCGCGGTTCGAACGGCACAAACGACAGCGCGTAGACCTGTTCATCCAGGCGAATCCAGCGGTAGTGCCCCGCGAAGTAACACAACACGTAGCCTGCGATCAGGCCCAGCACGGTTCCCACCGATCCAATGAGTGCGCCCTCGAAAACGAAAATCCTACGGATCTGCGCCGCGCGCGCGCCCATCGAAATCAGAATCGCGATGTCGCGATGCTTCTCCATCACCATCATGATCAGCGCGATCAAAATGTTCAGCGCTGCCACGATCTGGATCAGCCCGATCGTAATCACCGTCACCACTCGTTCGGTCTTCAGCGCGTTCAGCAACTGCCGATTCTGCTCGCCCCACGTGGTCGCGGCAAACTTAGGGCCGATGATGGGTTCGGCCGCGCGCGCGACTTCGTTGGCTTTGTAGATGTCGTCCAGGCGCAGCTCGATGCTGTTCACCACGTCGGGCAGCCCGAACAGTTTCTGCGCGACAGGCAGCGCCGCGAAGCCCCAGTTATTATCCAGGTCGAAGAATCCGGATTCAAAAATGCCGACCACGCGCAACCGGTGGTAGCTGGGTCGCGGACCGAACGGAGTCAGTTCGCCATTGGGGATCAGGATCTGCACCTGTTTGTTGATCACTGCGCCGACGTTCTCCGCGAGGCGCGCGCCCAGGATGATCCCGGGGAGTTCCTCTGGATTATTCATGGACGATCGCAGTGCGTCGACGCCGCCGCCGGACTTGGCGTGCAGCAGGGCGTCGGGCACCGGCGCGCCGGGCGCAACGCTGACCCCTTTTACGATCATTCCGCCGCCCTGCACCGGACCATATAAATACGCGCCGTCGTACAGGCCGGGCGCGGCACTGGTCACGTGCGGAAGTTTCGCCAGCCTCGCCGCCATCTCTTCCCACCCCGCGATTCCCGTCCCGCGCTCTTTTTCGAGAATCGAGACGTGTGCCGTCGCCCCCAATAAATTGCGCTGCAACGTGCTGCTGAATCCGTTATTGATGGCGAGCGCGATCACCAGCGACATAACGCCGGCCGCGACGCCGATCACCGAAATCGCGGTGATGACGGAAATGACCACCTGCTTGCGCTTGGCGCGCAGGTAGCGGCGGGCGACGAAGAATTCAAACATGGCAGGGGCTAGCGGTCAGGGGACAGTTTCCGGAGTTTATCTGCGAGGCCGATTTCTCCTTCGGGGCGCAGGAGCGGAAACAGAATTACGTCGCGAATCGACTTCGAATCGGTCAGGATCATGGTCAGCCGGTCGATCCCGATGCCCTCACCTCCGGTGGGCGGCATGCCGTAGGACATGGCGCGCAAATAATCCTCGTCCATGCGATGTGCTTCTTCGTCGCCCGCCGCGATCAACTGAAGCTGAAGCTCAAATCGCCGACGCTGCTCCTGCGGATCGTTCAACTCGGTATACGCGTTGCCGATCTCCATGCCCGCTGCGTAGATTTCGAACCGCTCGACCAGCGACGGATCGCTCTCCTTGTTTTTCGACAGCGGCGAGACTTCCACCGGGTAGTCGTAAATCATGGTCGGTTGAATGAGCGTCGATTCCACGTTGCGCTCGAACGCTTCCACCAGCGCGTGGCCCTTTAAGCCCGCGATTCCAACCGCCTCCGACATGGTCATGCGCCGGACATTCCCGAAATCGAGCTCGGTGCCCTGATAGGTCACCACCGCCGACCCGGTCGCATCGATCGCGGTCTGCTTGAGTAACTCCGCCGACAAGTCCATCAGGCCGTTGTAATCCGTGTACGCCTGGTAGAACTCGAGCATCGTGAACTCGGGATTGTGCTGCGTCGAAATCCCCTCGTTGCGAAAGTTGCGATTGATCTCGTACACGCGCTCGAGGCCGCCGACAATGAGTCGCTTGAGATATAGCTCGGGCGCGATCCGCAGGTACAGATCCATGTCCAGCGTGTTGTGGTGCGTGACGAAAGGCTTTGCTGTCGCGCCGCCATACAGCGGCTGCATCATCGGCGTTTCCACTTCTACGAACCCGCGCTGCTCAAGCTGCCGCCGCATCGACGAAACAATTCGCGCGCGCGTCACGAAAATCTTGTGCGATTCGGGATTCGCGATCAGATCCAGATAGCGCTGCCGGTAACGAATCTCGACGTCTTCGAGTCCGTGCCATTTCTCGGGCAGGTTGAGCAGAATCTTCGAGAGAAACGTCAGCTTCTCGGCGTGTACACTCAATTCGCCGGTGCGCGTGCGAAACAGGTAGCCGTCGACCCCGATGATGTCGCCGCCATCCAGAATCTGATACAGGGACCAGTCGTTTTCGGAAACAGCGTCCTTGCGGACGTACACCTGCAGGCGTTCACCAGATTGCTGGAGATGCATGAAACCGGCCTTGCCCATGCGTCGAGGCGTGATCACGCGTCCCGCGATGCGGACCTGTGGCTTGTCGGCGAGCTCGTCGGCGGTCTTGGGTCCGTACTCGGCGAGGATCGCGGGAACGGTGTGCGTGAAATCGAAACGCTGGCCGTAGGGGCGGAATCCGAGCGCTTCAATTTCCGAGGTGCGGCGCTGGCGCTGCTCTAAAATATCGTCTTCGAGGGACAAGGATGCTCCTAACCCATCTTAGCCGCGGATCAACGCGGATTTACATGGATCAGAGCAACTTCTCCTCGCATTTTGTTCGTCGGGGCCCCTTAGCTGCTGTATGGTCAACAAGCCGACCTCCATGGCACGTTACGTTGCGGAGAAGGGTCTAGAATTCCCCCGCTCGGTCAGACCGGCCCTCCCATGGTGAACCCCGATCTTGTCGCTTTCAGGTTACGGGGTGTGGTGGAAGAGGTGGGGTGAGTCAAAACGCGAAGTGCAAGAAAAGAAGTTAGAAATTAGGAATCAATGTTCGGAACAATCGGCGATGAACGGATTAACCGACTCCAAGGCCGGCCTGAATCCGTGACTGAACCTCTCCCCAATCGGCCACGCAGTGAATGAGGGCGGGCGTCGTCAAGATCCTCTTCGGACCACTCGTCCGACCATTGAACAGGTTTGCCGCCGCTGAGTTCCGCCAGGCCTTGGGTCCATCGGAGAATATCGTCTGCCGTGTTCGTCGGCAACGAACGCAGCGTCTTGACCAAGAGCTCTTCTTTTTCGCTCAGGACCATCTAGTCGCAGTATAGGACATCCAATTGATGTGCTGACCAACGCCCTATGCGGCAGCTTGAGCTGTGGACTGGCCTTGTCGACCTGAAGCCCCTCGATCGCAAAGCTTACGGCGACGCCGGAGCTTTCACCAACATTGTGACTTGGGCGAACAGTGCCGAAGGCTTTCGCCGAAAGGCGGAAGAGATAGCCGCTGCCCTTGACATGTCTGCTGCAAATATCGAGGATGCGGAGCCCCTGCTCATTTTGGGTATCGCAAAAGACAGCGCAGACGGACCCCAAGCATAGCTGCCTAATGCTATGTTCGTTGCTATTGGCGGCTAACACCATACTCACTCTTCGCGTCGCACTCCGTTCGCTTTCGCGCTCGCCGGGATTTACTACCGTCGCGATTCTTACGCTGGTGCTCGGCATCGGTGCACTCAGCGCGATTTTTTCGGCGGTGAATGCGGTGCTCCTGAAGCCGCTGGCCGGCGTCGAGACCGAGCGCATTGTGAAGCTCTGGGAGAAGTTCCCGAGTCACAGCGGATACGTCCGCGCTCGAACCTATCGCGAATGGCAGCGGATCGAAGGCGAGGTTTTCGAGGAGTTGGGCGCACGGCAATACGGCAATCCGAATCTGAGCGGCTTGGGCGAGCCGGAACAGTTGACGGCGGCGCTGGTCACGGCAAGTTGGTTCGGCGTGCATCGCGCACAGACGCTGTTCGGCCGCACTTTCCTTCCTGACGAAGATTTGCCGGGCCGCGCTCAGGTGGTGGTCCTCGACCATGGATTCTGGATGCGGCGCTTCGCGGGCGACCGTTCGCTGGTGGGCCGAGCCATCACTTTAGACAAGCAGGACTATCTGGTGGTGGGAGTGATGCCGAAGGACTTCCTTCCGCTCGGCAAAGGTTGGGCCGATCTATACATGCCGTGGGTCATCGCCGCGAACGAGTTGACCGGATTCGAAGTGGTCGCGCGCCTCCGCCCGGGCGTCACGATCGAGCGAGCCCGCGCCGCGCTTGAGGTAGTCCAGTCGCGTCTCGCAAGTGCGGAACCCGCCGACTATAAGGGCGTGACGATTGAGGTGCGGACG
>WNFL01257933.1_pt1 | contig 19933 bp, 18 predicted proteins | sample 5400361 | NCBI WGS metagenome assembly WNFL01 (sample SAMN13153351, study PRJNA577476) | soil metagenome | isolation source: 40 cm soil on Douglas fir-dominated hillslope | place: USA:California | collected 2013-09-17
CCCGCTTCAAGAACGACAAGGCGTTAGGCCTCAAGGTGCTGGCGAAATACTCGCGCATCGACGAGCGCGACATGCCGGAGGAGACCTACCGCCACTACGCCGTCAACGTGATGCCCAGGGTCCCCTACCCGACCATGAGCGGGATTCAATTGGTGCTCGACGAGATCGCCGCGCGGAGCCCCAAGGCGCGCGAGCTCACCCCGGCGAGCCTCGTCGACGTGAGCTTTTTGAAAGAGCTCGAAGCGAGCGGCTTCATCAAGGCCTTATACGGCAAATAACCTCCACCGGCGGCCGTTATTTGACTCCACTCGGTCCCGTTGTTACTTTTAAACACCGATGGATAGATCGAACCAACAGCGGATCCCGGTGACGGTCCTGACCGGCTTTCTCGGCGCGGGCAAGACCACTCTCTTGAACCGCATCCTCACGACCGAGCACGGGCGGCGCGTCGCCGTGATCGTCAACGAGTTCGGCGAAGTCGGCATCGACCATCACCTTTTGATCTCCTCCGACCAAGAGATCGTCGAGATGAGCAACGGCTGCATCTGCTGCACGGTGCGCGGCGACCTCCTGCGCACGCTGTTCGGGCTGTTGGAGCAGCGGGCGAATTTCGACACGCTGGTGATCGAGACGACCGGGCTCGCCGACCCCGCGCCGGTGGCGCAGACGTTCTTCATCGACGACCGCATCCGGAGCGAGTTTCAACTGAACGGCGTCGTTACCGTGGTGGATTCCAAGCACATCTGGCAGCAGCTCGACCACTCGCCCGAGGCGAAGGAGCAGATCGCCTTCGCCGACCTCGTTCTATTGAACAAGATCGACCTGATCCCGCCGGAAGACCTCTCCGAGCTGGAATACAAGATAAAAAATATCAACGGCGCGGCGCGCATCTGCCAGACGAGGAACTCCGACGTCGACATCTCGCTCGTCCTCGATTTGCAGAGCCTCGCGCTGGAGGCCAAGGCCGAGGGCCACTCCGACGACCACAAGCACACCGAGGGTATCGCCACCGTTTCCGCCGTGCTGCCGGGCGGCCTCGACGGCCTCAAGGTGAGCGAGTGGTTCCGCAGCGTGATCACCGAGCAGGGCGCGAACATCCTGCGCATGAAGGGCATTTTAAATCTACGCGGCGACCCCGACCAGTTCGTCTTTCAGGGCGTGCACATGCTCTTCGAAGGCCGGCCGGGAAGAGCCTGGGGTAAGGACGAGGAGAGAATCAACCGGCTGGTCTTTATCGGCCGCGACCTCGACGAGGAAAAGATCATCGGCGGCTTCAAGGCCTGCCTCGCGGCGGAGAACGGCAAGCCGCAGTCCGGGCCCGTCGACCCTTTCGGCCGCAACCCGCTCGACACATCGAACTTCACCATCGAGCAGATCCGCTACTGGACGCAGCAGAACCTCCAGTTCCCGCCCGACGCGCCGATCGTCGTCAAGGAAGTGCCGTGCGTCAAGCCCGGCTGTCCGCCGATCGAGACCGCGATCATAGTTTTCTTGAAAGGCGAGCCGCCGCGCCTGTTCAAAATCCAGCGCGCCATCAACGACGTGACCTTCGACGACGTGTATAATCTGATCGAGAATCCCCTGCCGTGCTGTTGATTCGGCCCGAATCAATTCTTTATTCTTAGCGAGAAGAACGAGAGAAGAGATGCTTGACCATGTTTCGCTCGGCGTAAGGAACCTGGAGGCGAGCCGCAGGTTCTACGACGCCGCGCTCCGCCCGCTCGGGCTCGTCCGCACCGTGGATTTCGAGGAGCGATTCCAGGGACACAATACTAAATTCTTCTTGACGGCTTCGCAGGTAATCTAATACGCTTCGTCCATGGCTAAGCTCGGATGCCGTCCTGTCGGCATACGCGCGACGATCTTTGTCGCTGCTGAAGATGGGGTTTGAGCGTACGCACTCGACCGAAGGGGCTTCCTGAAAATCAGTATTATGTCCCCGGAACCGAGGGCGGATGGAGAGTGGTCTCAGAAAAGTCAAACAAATTTTGGGGGACGTCTAATAACCCGGCGCTAGAGCCGATAGGTGCCTATAGTCCTTTATGGACACTTTGCTAACCGCTGACGGCTCAGCGGCATAACGTTAGGCCCACTTCGGACACAGCAGTCGGATCAAGAAAGGCACACCCGAATGAGCGAAAACGCAGCCGCAAGCCCTGTCCTCACGCCGGATCAGCAGGTCCTGAACGACCTCTGGGAAGAGCACGTACGCGATGAGTTCGCGATCCGTGATACGGAGGCGACCCTTCGGACAATGGTTCCCGATGCTTACGTCAACCATGTTCCGGTGATGACCGGCGGCGTCGGCCACGAAGCGCTGCGCAGGTTTTACTCCCAGCACTTCATCCCGCAGATGCCGCCGGACACGGAGATCGTGCCGGTCTCGCGGACCATCGGCACCGATCGGCTGGTGGACGAGATGATATTCCGCTTCACCCATACGACGGAGATGGAGTGGATGCTGCCGGCTCTCGCCCCCACCGGCAAGCGGGTTGAAATCCCGCTGGTCGTGATCGTCCACTTCCGAGACGGAAAGTTGGCGCACGAGCACATTTACTGGGACCAGGCTTCGGTTCTGGTTCAACTCGGGCTTCTCGACGCTTTCGGTCTGCCGGTGGCGGGCCTTCAAACAGCGCAGAAGGTGCTTCATCCGAGCCTGCCCTCGAACGAGTTGATCCGGCGGACATGAAGAACTTTGCTGCCGAGTATCGATGGTCAGACCTGCATTATTGACTTATTGTCTAAACACCGCGCTCCACACGGATCGCTTAACCGCGTCGGCTGGCTTTGCGCGTCTGGTAGTAACGGAGTAAATGGAAAGTCTCGGGGTGAAATTCCTGGAACTTGAGACCGGCGCCAAGGATGCGTAAACGGCCGGAGGATACGCAAAAGGAGTGTCCATGAAGAAGGTGGTTCTGTGTATCGTGGCGTTGTCCCTGTTTCAAACATACGCGTATGCGGAGTCCTGCCGATCCCTCGTCATCACCGGGCACCCGTCCTATCCGCCTGTCGCCTGGGGCACAAAGGGCTCGATCACCGGCGCCGCGCCAACGCTTGTCGCGGCCATCGCAAAAGACCTCGGCGTGAAGGAGGTCGTATCAAAGGATTTCGGGTCGTGGGCCTCCGCTCAGAAAGCGGCGAAGGAAGGAAAAGCCGACATGATTTTCGGCATCTACCGCAACGACGAGCGGGAGGCCTATCTGAACTATGTCGACCCACCCTTCATGCTCGATCCCGTCAAGATCGCAGTCAGAAAGGGCGAGAGATTCAGCTTTGAGAAATGGGACGACCTGGTGGGGAAAAAGGGGGTAACCAACGACGGTGAAAGCTACGGAAACGAGTTCGATGCTTTCATGACCAAAAACCTGACCGTCGAGAGAACGAAAGGCATCAACAAAGCGTACACCGTGCTGCTGGACAAAAAAGCCGATTATGTGATCGTGGGGTCTTATCCTGGACGGAACGAGGCCAAAAAGCTCGGGATCACCGGCAAGATAGAGTTTCTACCGAGGGACCTGAATTCCTTTAGCATGTATGTTGCGTTTTCGAAAAAATCGAAATGCTTCGAAGCGCTCAAGGACGGTTTTTCGACCAAGATCAAAGAATACTCCGGGCGCGGAGTAATACAGCAGTTGCTGAACGAGGCCGATAAGAATTGGAGTGTCAACAAATAGCAAATAGCGAAGAAAGCCAACCAAGTCCCCGCCGCTTTAAGGAGACTCCATGCTCTGGTTAGTCGCCCTCATCGTCGTCGCCTTCGCCATCGCGCTGATCGCTTTCGCCGGCGTCCGGATCAAGGGCGCCCGCCAGGTGGGCAACACCCATCTGATGACCGCCGCCCGCCTCTTCGTGATTATCTTACTGATGATCGTGGCGCTGTACTCCTTCGGCTGGCTCAGGTAGCCGGCTACTCTTCATCGTCGGGCAATACCGGCCTGCCCTGGAGAACCGGGGCCGCATCTTTGATTTTCACCAGGACCATATGATGCCGCCGCGCGGCGCCGATTCCTTCGCTGGTGTCCAGCCGCTCCAGACCGTTCGATTCGCCCATTCGCTCCCACTCCTCTTCCCACATCAAGAGGAAAAACGGCGGGCTGGGAAACGGCCCCTTCGCGGGGTACTGCCGAACGTGCCTGCCGGCGTAGAAAACGGCCCCGTAGTCGAAGGATCGATAGAAAAGCAGCGGCGTCCCGGCGTCGACGGCTTTCCGGACCCGCTCCATGAAAGGCTTCAAGGTTCGCTCCTCCGCAAGCGCCGGGTAATACACCGCCTTGATCGCAAGCCCGGTGGCGATCGCGCCGGCGGCTAGAGAGATAAAAACGATGTCCCAGCGCTTCTTGGCCAGCGCTCCGATGAGACCCAATGCCGCCGCGCCCGACAGAGCGAGACAGGCCCAGACCAGCAAGGACGGGGAGTCCAGCGACTGGAGGACCAGGGGTAGGTCCGCGTGCCTGCGGATCGAGGCGCCCGCCCGCAGCGCGCCGACCATATCCCAGCCTAAAAAACGGATCAGGAAAACCGCCGGGATCGCGAGCGAGAAAGCGGCGATCAGGCCGGCGGCCGCGCGCGCGAGCCGGAGGCGATCCGCCTTCCCTCTTTCCAATTCCAGCCACCAGGCGCCGAAAAGCAGAGCGGCCGCCGGATAAAGCGGCAGGATATAAATGCTGCGCTTGCCCCGGGCCAGCGAAAAGAAAAGGAACACCGCGGCAAACCAGACCAGCAGGTACGAGACTCTCTCGTCGGACAGCCACCGGCGCTCGCGATAGGCGAAAAGGAGGAGGCCCGGGAGAAAAAGACTCCACGGCGCCATATTCAAGAGCCAGGCCGGGACGAAATAAAAAGGCGACTGGTAATGCCCGTACGACCCGACCGCCGTGCGCAGGTTCTCGTTCACGATCTGCCGGAGAAAGAATCCCTCGCCGCCTTGGCGAAGCGCCAGCAGGTACCAGGCTCCGGCAAGCAAACAAAAGACCGCGGCGCTCGGGAAGAGATGCAATTTTTTTAGAAAAGCGAGATCACGCCGGAGCGCAAGGAAAGAGAAAAACACCAGCGACGGGATGACGATTCCCATGGGGCCTTTGGCGAGCGTCGCGAAAGCCAAAAGCGGCGCGATCCCCAAGGGGCCCCAAATACAGATCCCGCCGCTTCGCCCTCGATAGAGGAATAAGAAAAGCAGAAGGGCCGCGGCCATGAAAAAGGCCAGGGTCATGTCCACCTGGGCGAGCGAGCCGGCTTTCCACCATTCGTGGCTCGTCGCCAGGACTACGGCCGCGACCAGACCGGCTTTTTCCTCCCACAGGCGCGCTCCGGCCAGATAGGTGAGGAATACCCCCAGGACAGCGAACAGCGCCGAGGGAAAGCGGACCGCGAACTCATCGACTCGTCCCAGCGCTTTCGCGGTTAAAACCGCGATCCAGTGAAACAACGGAGGCTTGAAGGGAATATAGTCCCCGTTCACGACCGGCAGCACCCAATCGGAGCTCGCCTGCATCTCCTGGACCACCAGGCCCTCGCGCGGCTCGCCCCTGACGTAAAACGGGACTTCTCCCAGCCGCCAGAAGAACATCAGGAAGCATATCGCTCCGAGCAGGAGGAGGGATCTTATCTTGAGCCCGGTGAAAAGCCCGGCGTCAGCCATCGCAGCCGCTCCCCGCGCCTTCGATATATCTCTCGAACCAGAGCTGGAACACGAGCAGCGTCCAGAGAAATTCCCGGTTGTCCTTCCTTTTCTCCAGCTGTTCTTTCACGAGGCGCTCGATATATGCGTAGTTGAATATTTTCTGCGCGCGTATTTTTTCCTCGCCGAAGTAGTGCAGCATGAGCGGCTTCAGCTCGCCCGCCAGCCACTTCGACAGCGGAATGCCGAATCCTCTCTTTTGTCTGTGGACGACCCCGGCGGGAAGATACTTTTCCGCGGCCTTCTTCAAAAGATATTTGGTCCTCAGCCCCCGGAGCTTATAGTCCATGGGCAGCCGGCAGGAGAACTCGGCGACCTTGTGGTCCAGGAGCGGGCTCCTGACCTCCAGGCCGTTGGCCATGCTCGCGCGGTCCACGGTCACCAGGTTGTTGTCCTGCAGGTAGAGCTTCATGCCCAGGTAGAGGATGCGCTCCAGCTCCTTCCTCAGGCCGCTCTCCTCGACGTGGCGGAAGATATCTTCGTAGGCGTTGTGGTGCTGGAGCTCGGCCTGAACTTCGCGAGTGAGGAGCTCCTTCATCTCCATGCCGCTGAAGGCCCCGCGCCATAAAAAAAACCTGACTTCCGAGGACACCCCGACGCCTTTGAGAAACTGCTTCAGCCTGAAATCCAGGCTCAGATAATTATGGGACACGGGCAGATGGGAGGCGCCGAACCGCAGGGCCGACTTGAGGAATTCGGGCAGGACGTCGTAGTAGGTCACGAGCTTGTGCGCCTGATAGGTCTGGTAGCCGGCAAAAAGCTCGTCGCCGCCGTCCCCGCTCAAGACCACCTTTACTTTCCCGGATGCGAACCGGGAGAGAAGATACAACGGAAGAATGGAAGGATCGGCCTGCGGCTCGTCCAGAATCGACGGCAGCTTGGGGACGAGCCGCAGCATCTCCCGGGCATGAAATATCCGGACGTGCTGCTTGATGCCGAGGTGCCGGGCGATCCCGGCCGCGTAGCCGCTCTCGTCGAAAGACGGCTCGTCGAAGCCGATGGTAAAGCACTCGAGCGGCGGCCCGGCGCGAGCCGCCAGCGCGGCCACCAGGCCGGAGTCGATCCCGCCGCTCAGGAACAGCCCGACCGGAACATCGCAGACCAGCCTGGTCCTGACCGCCTGGTCCAGAAGCTCGTCGAGCTCTTCCCGGTATTCACCCTCGGTTTTGTCGGCGATCGGATAATCGGACAGGGGGATGTTCCAGTATGGACGCGGCCGGACCTGGCCGTCGCGGCAAAGGATATAGTGGCCCGGCTCCAGCTTCTTGATCGAGCGAAAGATGCACGCCGGCGCGGGAACGTACTCATAGGCAAGATATTTGTGCATCGACTGAAAGTCGATCTCCCGGGACACCCTCGGATGCGCCAACAGCGCCTTGATCTCCGAGGCGAAGACGATACCGCCGTCGCATACGGCGTAGTGAAGCGGCTTCTTGCCGAATCTATCCCGGGCGAGGAAGAGAGTCCGTTTGGCGGCATCCCACAAGGCAAAGGCGAACATGCCCTCGAGCCTTTCGAGACAGGCCGCCCCTTCCTCCTCGTACTGATGGATCACGACCTCGCTGTCCGATCCGGACCTGAACCGATGGCCTTTCCGCTTCAGCTCTTTCCTCAACTCCTTGAAATTATAAATCTCGCCGTTCAGCGTTATCCAGATAGTCCCGTCTTCGTTGGTCATCGGCTGCCGGCCGGCCGGAGAGAGATCTATGATGCTGAGTCTTTTATGCCCCAGCCCGACGGACAGCTCCGGAGAATGTTGGATCGTTTCGCCCTCGTCGTCCGGCCCGCGATGGGTCAGGGCGTTGCCCATCCTGCGGAGGATTTCCGGCTCTACCCTTTCTTTTATCGAGGTGTATCCGTAGATGCCGCACACGGAATGTCCCTTTCGAACCAACCACAATCCGGGACCGGCTTATAGAGGAATAGGCCGCAAACATCCGGCGGATTCGTGGCGCTCGGAGCTTAATCCAGGGACCTTGCGGGAGCATTGCCCCAGGATTACACGGGGGAAAGGTTTGGGCGGGCTACAGTCCCGGCCGAATGCTCAAATCGATGCCTATTGGATAGGCGTCATTGCGGCCGCCGGCAGCTCTCACCGGCGCAATGTTCGAGAAATCTCAGACGCTTGGACAGCTCCGATACGAGGCCCGGAGCGGCGGAGCCGGCCAGATTCTTGAGCTCATAAGGATCGGCGCGCAGGTCGTACAGCTCTCTCTCTCCCGATACGTATTCCACGTAAAGATACCCGCTGGTTCGCAAGGCTTCATACGCGGGAGCCTTGCGCATCGAAGGAGACCAGTACTCGACGACGAAATCGTTGCGCCAGGCGCCGGCGGACGGCGGCGCGCCCGCCAGCAGCGGACGGAGGGAGCGGCCGTCCACGAACCTCGCCGGAGCCGCGCCCGCGAGATCCGCCAGGGTTGGAGCCAGATCGATATTGAGAACGAAATACGGCAGGGTCCTGCCGGCGGGAACTCCCGGGCCGCGCACGATCAGCGGCACGCGGATATCCTCCTCGTAGGGCGTGCCCTTCCCCTTGTCGAGCCGGTGCTCCCCCAGATGAAAGCCGTTGTCGGACGTAAAAAAAATATAGGTCTGCTCAAGCGTCCCGTTCGCCTGGAGCGCGTCGACGATCTTCCCTATCATCTCGTCCACCGCGAGCATGCTTTGCAGGCGGCTCCGGTACATCGAATCTATTTCCGCGAAGCGCTTGAGCGGGGGCGCGCCCCTGAGCCAGGCGGGCTTATCGCTCAGGTCCCCCTCGTTGAACGAAGGTGTTCGGGGAGCGGTCGCATGCGGGAACTCCTTCGCGTGCCGCGGGGCGGGCGTGGCGGGAAGGTGGGGCGCAGAGGGAGCCAGATAGATGAAGAACGGCCGCTTCCCGTTGGCGTCGTTCCGGGCGATGAAATCGACCGTTTTCGCGGCGAGCACATCGGTCTCGTAATCGGCCGGCCCGTGGCCGTACGAGACGACGCGGCCGTTTTCGTTCAGTTGATAATTGTAATAAGCGGCGTGATGGTACATCAGGCCGTACCATTCGTCCCAGCCGGGGGGAACGTACGAGGTCTTCTCGCTCCCGGGATAACCGTTGAGGTATTTCCCCAGGAGCACCGTCCGGTATCCGGCGGCCTTCAGCCAGGCGGCGATGGTGGATTGCTCCTCCTCCAGCGTATAAAACTTTTGAAAACCTCCGCCGGGCTGAAAATTGCTGAGCACCTGATGGTTGTGGGGATATTGCCCGCGCAGCAGGGAAGCCCGCGACGGACAGCAGATGGAGTCCGTCACGAAGTAATTCGAAAACGTCGTGCCCCGGCTGGTCAGCAGCGCCTTGAGCCTGGGCATAAACTCGACCGATTTGGCGTCGAGGTCGTCGGTTAGAACAATGATAAAGTTGGGTTGGTCGCGCGCTCCGGGATTCGTGGCCGGCGCCGGGCTCGCCGCCAAAATCGGGAAGGATACGAGGACGATCGCCGCAAGCAGCGAAACGACTCGATGCGGATTCATGCCCGGAGCTTAGCCGGGAAACCTTGCGGGAGGATTTCCCCAAGATTACAGGGCGGAAAGGTAGGAGAGCGAGAAGCGGTCGCTTTAAATTGAGTTACTTCTCCGGCCGGACGCTGAATTCGACTCCCCCATTTAATCCCGGCCTGAAGGTGACGAGATATCGGACGGGCCGGCCGCAACGGTCGATCGTCCAGCGCTCCACCGCGGTGTAATCCCCGGCCGTGGCCCGCTTGACGATCTCCGTCTTGACGAGGTTGCGCTCGTCGCAGCTCTGATCGATGGCCGGCTCGAGCACCTGGATCATCTCCATCACGTCGTCGCGCATCTTCGGCGCGGCTCCGGTCGCCTGCGGCGCCGGCGCCGCCGCGCACGCCGCCAGCTCGAAGACGAGCGGCAGGGCCGCGAACAGCCNNNGCGGACGCTCAGCTCTCGAAGACGCGCCGCGACTCGAACACGACGGGCGCGAAGCGCTTCCCGCCGGCGGCGAGGCTCCGCTTCAAGACAAAATCGAAAAGCAGGGAATTGTAGCGGCGGAGGTCGGACAATACGGCGCCTTCCGCGCGCGTCAGATAGCCGAGCCCGGCGAGCTTTTCGACGGACAGGATCGGCAGGACCCCAGGCATGGGATAATCCGAGCCGTTGATCAGGCGCGAGTGCCACTCGCCGCGGCGCAGGAGAATTCCCAGCGCCGGCTCGACGCGGTTGATTTGCGTGAGCGCCGAGATTTCCCCGAACAGCCGCCCCTCGTACCGGGGCTCGTCCATGAGCCGCGTGAAGAGATCGAACGCCTTTGCGCTCCCGCCGCCGGGATGATCGATATCCCGGTGCTCGCCGAGCGACGCCGAGTGCGCCACAATCACGCGCGCGCCCTGGTCGAGCGGCCGGCGCAGCCGGAGCGGGTTGTTCCATTCGTGCATTTGCCCGCCGTGCACCGCCTGCTCCAGGCCGCTGTGCGCGAGCAGCGGCAGGCCCAGACGCGCCAGCGCGCCGTAAAAGCGATCGCAGCGGGGCGAAGCGGGGTCCATCCCCATGGCCGACGGCAGCCATTTCACGGCGCGCGCGCCGTTCCGGGCCGCCCAATCCAGAGCTTCCAGCGCGTCGGGCCGATAAGGGTGGACCGAGCAAATCCACTCGAACCGTTCGGGCCGGCGGCGCGCCAGCTCGACGGCGTAGCGGTCGGGAATGTGAAACGCGCTCAGATCCTCGCGCTTGACGCCTTTTTCGTCGTAGTGGAAGTCGAAGGAAAGCAGCATCGCCTTGGCGCCGCGCGGAAAGGCGTCGAGATAACCGGCCAGCACCCGGACGAAATCTTCGTCCACCGTCCCGTCGCGCTCGGCGCACGCGGCGTTCAAGAAAAACCGCCGCTGCAGGCTCTGCCACGGGTGCAGCAGGCTGGTCATCTGCGGCGTGATCCAGACGCCGCTGCCGCCGTCGCCCACGCCCGCGATGTGGACGTGGTTGTCCCAGAGCTTCAGCGGATCGATCCCGTCCCAGGCCGCGCGCACCAGCTCGTGGTCGCGCAATCTTTCCGGCAGCGGCTCCGCGAGACACGGGTTGAAAAGCCCCTGCTCCAGCGACACCGCGCAGCCGCCGGCGAGTCCGGCGGCGCCGAGAGCGAGCATTTTAAGAAAGCGGCGGCGATTCATAAAATAGCTGAAGGAAAGACACCCGCGCTACCTATCCGCCCAAGACCCGCCGGGCGGGCGAGAGCTTCAGCAGCCCCAGGGCGTTCAAACCAAGAATCGCTTCCTTCTCGCGCTGGTCCACCGGCAGCTCCTCGATGAGCTTTTTCGCCCTGGGCAGGAGCGGCAAGAGCGGCGGCGCGTCGCTGCCGAATAGCAGACGGGCGGCGCCCACCGTCGCCAGGGCGCACAGGACCGCCGGCGCGTGATAGCTCACGGTGTCGAAATACATTTTCTTCAAGTAGTGGCTCGGCGGATGGGAGATCAGCATGGGCTCGTAAGAGCCCAGGCCGGACGCCGCGTCGCCCAGCTCGTAGGCGTAGTCCATCCGGCCGATGACCTCGCAAATGCCTCCGCCCAGATGGCAGCCGACCAGCTTTATCTTCGGGAACTGCTCGAGCACGCCGCGCACGATCAGCCGGGCGATCGAGAGACAGCCGTCGAACGGCCGGCCGATGCTGGAGGCGAGCCGGTATTCCCGCATGCGCTCCTCGCCGAAGCTCACCGTGGGGGCGTGGATCATCGCCGGCACGTCCAGCTCGGTCAGGAGCTCGAAGAAAGGCCGGGCCTCGTCGTCGTCGGGATAGGCTCCCTGATGGCTCGAGTTGATCAGGATGCCTTTTAATTTGTACTGCCGTATGGCGCGCTCGGTCTCGGCGAGAAACTCTTTCCCGCCGCCCGGCACGGTGGTCGCGAACGCGACGGTCCTGTCCGGGTATTTCTGCTGGATTTCGGCGGCGTACTCGTTCCAGCGCTGGATGAACTTCAGCGCCTCGGCCGGCGTCTTGTCCTTGATGTAATGGAGCGTGTTGCTGACCACGCAGAGATCGATGGCGGCGCGCTCGTGCGCCTCCAGCAGATTTTCGATCGTCAGCGGGTAGCCGGTTCCCCACCGGCGCTGCCGCGCCAGCTCCGGCGGATAAACGTGCGCGTGCCAATCGACGATCATCAAGCTCCCCTCTTTGGACTCAGCGCGCCTTGAGCCCCAGCTCGCTCTGCGCCGCGCGCAGGCCGACGAGGTCCGACACTTCGCCGAGGGCGATATCGCGTGCGATCTTCGCCTCGCCTTTGGCCTGCTCGATCACGAGCCTGAGCCCGTCCTCGGAGATGCTGCCGTCGGGATTGAAGACCTTCCACGACGAATCGTAAGTCGCGGCGGCGTATTCGGGCTTGGTGCCGCCCCACTCGGCGAGGACATGGATCGCGCCGTCGCGGTTCTCCCGGATGTAGCGCGTCCCCTTGATCATCGCCTTGATGGTCCGTTTGACCTCGTCGGGCCGCTCCTTGATTTTCTTCACGTTGGCGCCGAGGCCGACGTAGGGGAATTTGTAAACCTCGTCGACCCGCGCGACAACGTTGTAGCCCGCCTGCCGCATCTCCGAGTCGGCCGGCGGCGCGATCACGATGACGTCGACGATGCCTTCTTTCAGCGCGGCGATGCGGGCGTCGTCGGTCCTGAGCGCGATGATTTTGATGTCTTTTTCCGGATCGACGCCGAAGTGCTTGAACACCATGCGCGCCGCGATGTCCGGGGTCGCGCCGAACGTGCTCACCCCGAGCGTCTTGCCCTTGAGGTCCCGGATCGACCTGAACTGCGGCCGCGCGATCAGCGCCAGGGGAGAGCTGTCCATGAAGTTGGCGATCACTTTGACGGGCAGGCCCCGGATCGCGGAGCGGACCACCAGGCCGAACAGCATCGAGTAATCGATGTCGCCGCTGGTCATCGCCATGACCGAAACGTTGGGCGTCATGCGGATGATCTCGACGTCGAGCCCTTCGGCCTTGAAAAAGCCGCGCTTGAGCGCGACGCCGGCGCTGAGATAGGTGAGGTTGTAGTTGGTGACGCCGATTCTGACCCGATCGGCGGCGTGAGCGGATGCCGGAAGAGCCAGGACCAGCGCCACCGCACACGCTATCTTCCGGAGCGTCATCATCTTCAACCGTTAGTTGATAAATTCGCCGACAACTTCATGGATTCTATCTCTCTCCGTCTCGGGATGGAACCAGCGGATCTCCTTGTCGGCGCGAAACCAGGTGAGCTGGCGCTTGGCGAGATGACGCGTGTCGCGCTTGATGAGCGCGAGCGCCTCGTCGAGGCCCACCTGCCCCTGAAGATGGAGCCCGACCTGGCGGTAGCCGACGCTATGGAGCGCGGGGAGGTCGAGGCCGTAGCCCCGCTCGACGAGCCGCTTCACCTCTTCGACCAGGCCCCCGGCGATCATCTCGTCGGCGCGCCGGTCGATCAGATCGTACAGCTCCTTCCGCTCGCGGTTGAGCCCGATTTTCAACGCCTGGAAGGCGCTTTCCTTGAAGCCGTGCTCTTTTTGCCAGCGGCTGATCCCTTTTCCCGTCAGCTCGAAGACCTCCAGGGCGCGCACGACGCGATAGCGGTCGTTGGGGTGAATCCCCGCGGCCGCGGCGGGATCGACCACTCGCAGCCTGTCGTGCAGCGCGTTCACGCCTTTCGCGCTCGCCTCCGCTTCCAGCCGCGCCCGGAGCTCGGGACTTTTTCCCGGCCCGACGAAAATGCCCCCCAGGAGCGCTCTCAGGTACAGCCCGGTGCCGCCGCACACGAGCGCTTCTTTTCCCCGCGCCGCGATCTCTGCGATCGCCTTCAGCGCCAGCTCGCGGTAGAGCGCGGCGTTGAATTCGCCGTCGGGATTCACGATGTCGATCAAATGGTGGCGCACCTTCTCCCGCAGCGCGGCCGGCGGCTTCGCCGTGCCGATGTCCATGTGGCGATAAACCAGCTGCGAGTCGGCGTTGACGACTTCTCCGCCGCGCCTGAGGGCCAGGTCGACGGCGACCGCGCTCTTCCCCACACCGGTCGGGCCGAGAACGATGACGAGCTTGGGTTTCATGAAGAAGGCATGCGGCCTGAGATTAAAAGAGTTGGGACTCGCTCCCGCCTGTTGCCTGCCGCCTCTCGCCTTTTTATACCCGACGGAACATTTTCTCCAACTGCTCTTCGGAAAGCTCGACCAGCACGGGGCGGCCGTGCGGGCATTGCGTGGCGAATTCGATCCGGTCGAGGTCCCCGAGCAGCGCGCGGATCTCCTCCCGCCCGAGCTTGCGGTTGGCCCGGATGACGCTGTGGCAGGCGATGGTCGCGAGCCGGTCCTCGATCCCTTCGCGCAATTCTCCGCTCTCCCCCACTTCCGCGATTTCGGCGATCATGCCGCGGAGCGCGCCGCGGTAATCGCCCGCGGGAAAAAGCGCCGGCGCCGTGCGGATCACGTAGGCGCCGGCGCCGAACCGCTCGACGCCGAAGCCGACGCGGTCGAGGATGTCGAGCCGCTGCTCCAGGAGAGCCGCCTCCCCGGCGGGCAGTTCCATGACCTGCGGGATCAACAGGTTCTGCCGCTCCATCTCGCCGGGCCGGTGGCGCATCCGCTCGAAGGCGACGCGCTCGTGCGCCGCATGCTGGTCGATCACGGCGAGACCGCGGGGCGAGGCGCAGATGAGATAACAGCCGGCGAGCTGGCCCAATATTTCCAGGGAGGAGAAAAATCCTTCCGGCGCCAGCCGCGGCTCGCTTTCCAAGGAGCCGATCTCGGCCGGCGTGAGCGCCGAAGCGCCCGGCGGACGGTCCGGGGACGGCGCCGGGCTGTAACCGGCCGCGGCTTCCCGGACCGCCATGGGCGGCTCCGCGCCCCGGCGGAAAAAAAGCGGCGTCGGCGCTTTCGCCTCTTTCCCGAGCCCCTGCCTGACCGCCTCGGCCACCGCCTCGTGGATCTCCGACTGCCGCCGGAAGCGCACTTCGTGCTTGGCCGGATGGACGTTGACGTCGACGTCCTGGAACGGCATGTCGAGATAGAGCACGACCGCGGGATAGCGGCCTTTCATGAGCAGGGTTACATAGCCTTGGAGGATCGCGTGCGTGAGCACGCGGTCGCGCACGAAGCGGCGGTTCACGTAAGCCGTGAGATAGCGCGCGGCGGAAAACGAGCTCGGCGCCTTGCTCAGAAACCCGCCGACCCTGAGCTCTCCCTTGCCCCAGGAAAACGGGATCATGGCGCCGGCGATGTCGCGCCCGAGCACCTGGCCGAGGCGGTCCCGCGGCTCGACGCCGCCGGGATAATCGCACAAGAGCTTGCCCTGGTTGTAGAGGCGGAAGTGGACGTTGCCATAGGCGAGGGCGGCGTGGTGGATCACGTCGCAGACGCGGCTCAGCTCGGTCGCGGGGGACTTCAGGAACTTGCGCCGCGCCGGCATGTTGAAAAACAGCTCGCGCACCTCCACGGTGGTCCCCACGGCGCAGGCGGCGGCGACGGGCTCGCCCGGCGCCCCGCCGTCCACCGAGACACGGTAGCCGTTCGCCGCCTCGCGGGCGCGCGAGACGATCGTGAGTTTGGCGACCGAGCCGATGCTCGGCAGCGCCTCGCCGCGAAAGCCCAGCGTCGAGATGCGCCAGAGATCGTCTTCGTCCTTCAGCTTGCTGGTGGCGTGGCGCTCGACGGCGAGCGGCAGGTCTTCGGCACCGATGCCTTCGCCGTCGTCGCTGACGCGGATCAGGGAAACCCCGCCCCCTTCGAGCCAGACCGAGATTTCCCCCGCGCCCGCGTCCAGGCTGTTCTCCACCAGCTCCTTGACGACGGAGGCCGGCCTCTCGACGACTTCGCCGGCGGCGATGCGCGCGGCCCAGCTATCGGGCAGACGGATGATTTTCATGCGAACCTGAGGCCGAGCATAGCGCAGCCTTCGAGACAGGGTCAAGAAAATTGCGAGCGGCCAACCTTCCAGTGAAAAAAAAGGGCAAGTCGCGATGACTTGCCCTTTCTAAGATTACTAAAAGCGGAACCAGCGTAGCGCCCGGCCGCGTGTATCTCGGAGGTCCGATGCGTCCGGTTACGAACGGTCAAGCGTTGGTTTCGGGCGAGCGTAGCACAGGCCCATCGCATCGGCCCGGAGAGATGCACGTGGCCGGGCCATGGTAGTTGGGCCTTTAGGGCCGGCCGTTATCTGTGTCCGTTGCCGCCGCCGAACAGAACCCGCCCCCATTTTTTCTCGGTGGCGTCGAGAACCTCTTTGCTCGACTCCGCCACTTTGGGGAAGTCCTTGATCCATTCGAACGGCCGGCAGGCGTCGATGATCGCCCGCGAGTTGAAGCCCTTCTTGCTCGGGTGGATGATCGGATCGAGCGGCCCGCTCCAGCAGCGGCGGAGGATCTCGATGTCCTCGACCGGGTCGGAGCGGCTCGACATCGCCCACATCACGTCGTCGTTGTTGCTCGGGTCGATGTCCTCGTCGACGACGATGACGTAGCGGCCGAGGTAGGCGCCCGCGTGGCACTGCGAGGCGACCAGGGCCGCCTGCCGGGCGTGGCCCGGATAGCGCTGCTTGATGGCGACGACCAGCACCAGGCGGCTGCCGCCCGAGACCGTGAGCCAGACGCCCTTGACGTCGGGCACGCCGGCCTTTTCCATCTCGTCCCAGATGAGCGCCGAGCGGAGGTACGAACGGTACCAGCCCAACTCGGAAGGCGGACGCCCCGGAGGCGAGCCCAGGATGATCGGGTTGTTGCGGTGATAGACGCGCTTGATTTTGACGATCGGCTCCGGCCGCTCGTCGCTGGCGTAGTAGCCGGTCCACTCGCCGAAGGGCCCTTCGGTCCGCGGCTGGTCGAAGATCACGTCGCCTTCGATCGCTATTTCGGACGTCGCCGGAATCGGAAACCCGGTGTACTCGCCTTCGAAAACCTCGAACGGCTCGCCGCGCACGCCGCCGATGAAATCGCATTCCTGAACGCCGTAGGGCACTTCGATGCTGCCGGCGAGAAAGGTCAGCGGATCGTGGCCGAACGACATGGCGATCTTGCACGCCCGCCCGGTGCTCGAATATTTTTCCCGCTGGATGCGCCCGTGCTTGCCGGGCGAGATGTAAAACCCGACGGTGTCCTTGTCGTGGATCATGACGCGGTAGGTGCCGTAGTTGACCCAGTTCTCGTCCGGGTCCTTGGTGATGTCGATGCTGCCGGTGCCGATGTAGCGGCCGCCGTCGTGCTCGTGCCATTTGGGCGTGGGGAACTTGAGGATGTCGACATCGCCGTCGCGCTGGATGTTTTCCATCACGGGCGCGTCCTTGACGACTTTGGCCGGGATCGGGTGAATGTCCTTGTAGCGCTGGCGCCAGTTGCGGACGAAGTCCATCTTGCTCTCGCCGGGAGGAATGTTGAGCGTCATGGCGAGGCGCTTGCGCGAGCTGAGCGAGTTGGACAGGACCCGGTAGCCCTTCGGAAAGCCCTTGATGTCGTCGAACAGCACCGCCGGACCGTCTTCCTTGTGGTGCACCAGCTCGGTGACGGCGCCGATCTCGAGGTTCCAGTCGCACCCGGTGAGGGTCCTGACCTCGCCTTCGCCGGCGGCCTTGATCCAGTCTCTCAGATCGCGGTACTGCATGATTTTCCTCCCTGCGGGTTTGGCGAAAAAGGCTTATAATACGATGGAAATGACCTTACCGGAAATTCCCCGGACCGTCAAGGTTTCGGCCGGGGATTCGGCCGGGAGCGAGCGGCGGGATCGAGCAATTCCCGGTATAGGTCCAGATGACGGCGGGTAACGTCGGCGAGGGAGAATTTCTCGCGTACTTTGGCGAGCGCTCCCGCGGCGAGCCGCCGCCTGAGCCCCTCGTCTTCCTTCAGGTTTTGGATCGCCCCGGCCAGCGCCGCCGGGTCGCGCCGGTCCAGGATGATGCCGTCCGCCCCGTCGTCGATCATGTCTTCGGTGACGCCGGGGATGCGCGCGCAGAGCGCCGGCAGACCGCTCGCCATCGCCTCGATAACCGCCTTGCTCAGCCCTTCGCGTTGGGACGGAAACACGAAACAGTCGGAAGCCCGCAGGTACCTGGGCACGTCGGCATAATCGACCTGGCCGGTGAAGATCATGTTGTTCCGCTCCGCCTTTTCCATGACCGACTTGAGCCGCGCCCCGAAGCCGGTTCTCATGTCACCCGGGTAGGGGCCGACCAGCAGGAGATGACCGGCGAAGCCGCCCGCCGCGAGTTTTTCCCAGGCGTCGAAGAGAAGGTCGCAGCCCTTGCGCTCCTGCACGTGGCCGACGAACGCCGCCACGAAAGAATCCTGCGGCAGGCCCAGGGCCCTTCGGATTTCCCGGACCTCTTCGACATCGCGCGCCGGATGGAACGGGCTGTCGGCCGCGGCGCAGGGCACGGCGCCGGGGATCGAGACGAGCAGCGCATCCGGCAGGCCGGCTTTGAGGCAGGATTCCCTGAGCCCGCTGCTCTTGCAGACGATCCGGTCGTAACGGCCGTACATTTTGCCCTCGACCCGCCAGAGAAACGGCTTTTCTTTCAGCGCCATCGGGTCGTCGTGTCCGATCAGAGTCGGCGACAGCACGACCGGCTTTCCGAGCGCACGGGCGACGCCGAGGATGAGAAAGTAAAACGGCCGCAGCGAATGGAGGTGGACGATATCGAACGAGCTTTTTTCGGCCAGGAGCTTTTTACAGACCTGGAGCGCGTAGGTCAGATAGCGGATTCTCCCCGGCCCGCGCGGCGTGAAGCGATGGACCGCAAAGCCCTCGTAAATCTCGCGGGCGGGCGCGTTCTTGAGATTGGCGCCGATGAAAAAGCTTTCGACCCCGTGGGCGCCGAGGGCCCGCGCCAGCTCCAGTGCATGGCGCGCGCCGCCCGCGAACATGGGCGGAAACTGATAGGTCACCATGGCGACCCGCAAACGGGCGCCTGCTTCTGTTTTTGTCATGGTCGTCGAACCGGGGATTTTTACTCTATGCCGCGCCGCTCCGACTATAAGTCACGCGCACCTTGAAAACAAACATGGGACATGTTAGGCCCCTACAAGTGCGGGAAAAGGTCCAGCCGCGCGGCCGGCTCCAGGCCGCCGCCGCCGAAGCGAAAGCGGCCGGAAAAAAGGTCGTCTTCACCAACGGCTGCTTCGACCTGCTCCACGTCGGCCACCTCCACGTTCTCCGGGAGGCAAAAAAACTCGGCGATATCCTGATCGTCGGCCTGAACAGCGACGAGTCGGTGAAAAAGATCAAGGGGCCCGGCCGGCCGATCCTGCCGGAGCGGGAGCGGGCGGAGTTGATTGCTGCGCTGGAGATGGTAGACTACGTCACATTGTTCGACGAGCCGGACCCCGGCGATTTGATCCGCGAGTTGAAGCCCGACGTGCTGGTCAAAGGCGGGGATTGGGCGCCGGATGAGATCATCGGCAGAGAGACGGTCGAAGCATCGGGAGGGAAAGTGGCGCTCGTTCCCTACCTCAAAGACCACTCGACCACCGGGATCATCGACAAAATTATCGAAAAGACGCGGAGAAACTAGCCATGGCGAGAATCTGTAGAATCTGCGGCAAGGGCCGCTCGGTGGGAAACAACGTCAGCCACGCCAACAACAAGACCAAAAGGATCTGGCGGCCGAACCTGCAAAAGGTCAAGACCAAACTCGAAGGCCAGGTCCGGCGCGTCCTCGTCTGCACCGACTGCATCCACTCCGGCCGCGTAGAAAAAGTGGCGTAGCCCGCCGCTGCCCCCTACTCCGTTTTTAATTTTTAAATTGCCCAGGCCCAACCGCCAGACGGGTGCGTCTCGGAGGGCCGATGCGTCCGATCGCGGACTGTCAAGCGTGGTTTTTGGTCGAGCGTAGCAGAGGCCCAGCGCATCGGCCGGGCTATGGTAGATGAGCCTTTAGGGCCGGCCTGTTACCTTTTAGCCCTGATGGCCTTATAAACCCCTTTGACCTTCGTGATGCTGGCGAGCACGCGCTTCAACTGCTTGGAGTCGGTGATCATGACTTCGAAGGTGTTGAGCGCCTTTTGATCCGGGAAGGTGCGCACCTGCGCGCGGGCGATGTTGACGTCCGCGCCGGTGATCGCCGCGCTGATCGCCGCCAGCAGGCCGGGGCGGTCGATGCAGCTGACGTCGATTTTGATCGGCCGGGGCGTCTGGCCGCCGTCCTGCCAGGAGACCTCGACTTTTCGGTGCGGGTCGCTCTCCAGCACCGCCGAACAGCTCGCCGTGTGGATCGTCACTCCCCGGCCGCGGGTGATGAAGCCGACGATCTCTTCTCCGGGCAGCGGATGGCAGCAGCG
>WNFL01421433.1_pt2 | contig 19915 bp, 19 predicted proteins | sample 5400361 | NCBI WGS metagenome assembly WNFL01 (sample SAMN13153351, study PRJNA577476) | soil metagenome | isolation source: 40 cm soil on Douglas fir-dominated hillslope | place: USA:California | collected 2013-09-17
CCAGCCGTGCACGTCGCGGTCCGCCCGCCAGGTGACTCCGCTCATCGCGACGTCGAAGTCGCCGCGCGCCTCGCGCTGCGCGAGCTCGGGCCAGCGGAAGGGCACCCACTCGATCGGCCGCCCGAGCTCCGCGGCCCAGAGCTCCGCGACGTCGATGTCGAAGCCCTGCCCGTCCTTCGAGAACGGCGCGTAGTCGCCGCTCGTGCCGATGCGCAGCGGGACCGGCTTCGCGCAGGCGAGCAGCGCCGCGGCGGCGAGCGCGAGGCAGCTGGCGAACCGACCGCCGCGTCCTGGTCGCCATCTCTCGACTCTCGCCATTCGCGCAACTCCCCCCCGGGCGGCGATGATAGAGTCCCCGCGTGCCGACCGTCTCGGAGAACGGGAGATTCGGCGTCGGCGTGCTCCTCGTCGCCGTCCTGGCCGCCGCCTTCGCGGTCGGCTTCCGCTTCGCGCTGAGCTTTGCGCTCCTTCACGTCGCCGGCGCCCGGGACGTCGTGTCGGCGATGCAGGCGGCACCGCTCTGGGCGCGGCTCGCGTTACCTGCCATCGGAGGCTTGCTCGGTGGGAGCCTCGGGTTGGTCCTCGCGCGGGGGCCCCAGGGTCACGGCGTAGGCAACGTGATGGAGGCCGTGGTTCTCGGCCGCTTCAACCTCTCGATGCGAGTCACTCTCCTGAAGTCGGCGGCGTCGTGGCTGGCGATCGCGTCGGGCGGATCGATCGGCCGCGAGGGCCCCCTCATCCAGTTCGGCGGCGCGGCCGGCAAGCTCGTCGGGGACCGCTTCGGCCTNGGCGGGTTCGCGGCGGCGTACAACACGCCCTTCGCGGCGGTGCTGTTCGTGCTCGAGGTGGTCACCGGGGTCGTCGTGCTCGACACGATCCTGCCCGCACTCGTCGCGACCGCGGTCGCGACTGCGATCACGCGCGCATTCGTGGGCGAGGGCCCGATCTACGGCGCGCGCGCGTTTCAGCTCGGCTCGCCGCTCGAGCTGCTCGCGTTCGCCGGCCTCGGTGTCTCCGCGGCTTTCGGCACGCAGGTGTTCATGCGCGTTCTGTCTCTGGGCGAGGACCTGTTTCGCCGCAAACGCCTGGCGCTCCCCTGGCGCCCGGCGCTGGGCGGCGCGCTCGCCGGCGCGGTGATCGTCGGCATTCCCGAAGTCGCGGGAAACGGCTACGAGCCGTTGAACGCGCTGCTCGACGCGAAGTTCGGCGTCGGCTTCATCGCGCTGCTGCTCGTCGGGAAGTGTCTGGCGACGACCGCGTCGGTCTCCTCGGGCAACCCCGGCGGAGTGTTCACGCCGACGCTTCTGGTCGGCGGCGCGATCGGCTTCCTCTACGCAGCTGCGCTCGCGGGCCTCGGCTTCCCGATGGGCCCGCCGGGAGGCTACGCGCTCGTGGGCATGGCGGCGGCTGCGGCCGCGACGACTCACGCGCCGCTCATGGCGGCGGTCCTGGTGTTCGAGCTCTCCGGCGACTATGCGGTCGTGCTGCCGCTGGTGCTGGCGACCGCGCTCGCCACGCTCGTCTCGCGACGCCTGCGCCGCGACTCGATCTACGCCGCGGAGCTGCGCGAGCGCGGGGTCGGCTGGGAGGTGACCATGGAAGGGCGCCGCCTCGTCGAGTGAGTCGCGGGCTAGCGCTTCGCGCCGCTGGTGATGTAGCGGCGCGAGATGGGCGAGAGATCGTCGGGCGGAGTCACGACTTCGACGATCGAGAAGCGCTCCGACTCGAACGCGGCCTGGAGCGCGGCTCGCAGCTCGCCGCGGGTGGTGGCGCGCGAGCCGTCGCCGCCGAGCGCGCGGCCGAGCGCGGCGTAGGGCCACGCGGGCACGTCGAGCAGCTCCTGCCGCTCGACGACCGGCCGGAAGATCCCCCAGCCCGCGTTGTTCACGAGCACACAGATGGGATTCAGCCCGTGCCCGGGCGCGTGCGAGATCTCCATTCCCGTCATCTGGAAGGCGCCGTCGCCGCACAGGATCAGCGGGCGCACGCCCGTGCCGAGCTGCGCGCCGAGCGCCGCGGGAACGCCGAAGCCCATCGACGCGTAGTAGCCCTGCGCGAAGTACATGCCGCCGCGCAGGCGCAGCTCGAGCCCGCCGAAGAGCATGTCTCCGGACTCGGCCACCACCAACATCCCCGGGTGGCGCGCGAGAAACTCGTTCAGCTCGACGAGCAAGTCGTTCGTCGAGAGCAGGGCGCCGGCGTTCTTCTCGAATGGCGTGCGCACCAGGTTGTCGCTGTACTCGACCTTCTCGCGAAAGCACGGCAGCACCGAGTCGGCGAGGCCGCGCACGAACTCGTGCAGCATCACGCCCTGGTACTGGTGGAACGAGATCGAGACACGTTCGGGCTCGGCCCAGATGCTGCGCTCTGCGGGCGCGATCTCGGGCTTGCGCCCCAAGTTGATGTCGGTGTGCTGCGTGCCGAGCTCGATCACCAGGTCGGCCGCGGCGACGCGCTTCTGGATCGGCTCCGCGCCGAACGGCCCGATCTGGATGCCCAGGTGCAGCGGGTGGTCCATCGGGAAGACGCCCTTCGCGAGCATGGTCGTCGCGACCGCGCACTCGAGCTTCTCGGCGAGCCGCAAGAAGTCGCCGTGCGCCCCCACGCGGTGCAGGTCGACGCCGGCGACGAGCACCGGGCGCTCCGCGCGCCGCAGCCGCTCGACCGTGTCGCGCAGCGCCTCGGAGAGCCGGCGCGGGTCCGACGTGGGCCGCGGCAGCGCGCCGTCCCAGTTTCGGATCTCCTCCGGGACGGGGATCTCGAGCTCGACCTGGTCGCGGCGGATCTCGAGATAGCCCGGGCGCAGCTCGTGCATCACGTTGCCGATCAGCTCGTGGATCTCGAGCGCGGCGCGCTCGGGGTGCAGGATGCGGCGCGCGTCGCAAGTCACCTCCTGGAACACGCGCCACTGCGAGTCGAGTGACTTCACCTGGTGGTGGATGCTCGACATACTCGCCTCGACCGCGCCCGGTCCGCCCGAGATGACGAGCAGCGGCACGCGCTCCGCGTAGGCCCCGGCGACCGGGTTCACGATGTTGTGGCCACCCGCGCCGTAGGTCACGCAGATCACGCCCAGGCGGCGGGTCGCGCGCGCGTAGCCGTCCGCCGCGAACCCCACCGCCGGCTCGTGCGAGAACGTGACGATCTCGAGCGCGCGGTCCCGCGCCAGGCTCTGGAACAGCCCGAGCACGAGGTCGCCGGGCAGCCCGAACAAGTGAGTCACACCCAGGCGGCGCAGATACGCGACCAGGAACTCGCCCAGCGGCATGCGCGCCTTCATGGTCACCGCGCGTTCTCCAGCTCGAACCAGTACAGCGCGGCGACGACCAGCGCCGACGTGATCCGTCCTGCGCGCAAGGTCTCGCGCAGCGCGGCTCGCGGAACCAGCTCCACCAGCGTCTCTTCCGTCTGTCCGTTCACGATCTCGGCCACGCGCTCAGCGCCGCGCGCGAGGAACGTCTCGGTGCGATTGCCGAAGAGCGCCGGGTTCGGGTTCACCACGCCGAGCGACTCGACCGGGCCCGCGCGGTAGCCGGTCTCCTCGAGCAGCTCGCGCGCCGCTGCGCTGGCCGCGGACTCGCCGGGATCGACCAGCCCGCCGGGAATCTCCAGGGTGACTCGCCCCTCCCCGTGCCGGTACTGGCGCACCATCACCAGCTCGTCCTGGGGGGTCAGCGCGACCACGTTCACCCAATCCGACGAGTCGATCCGGTAGAATGGGTGAGCCTTCCCGGTGTGCGGGGAGCGCGACGTCATGCGGCTCACCGTGAAGACGCGACAGTCCTGGAGGAGCTCGCGCTCCAGCTCCTCCCAATCCTTCACGTCGCCCGACATGCGACGATTCTAGCGAGGGAGGCCCCCATGGACAGACGACCGCTGGGACGAACCGGAATCCGCGTGCCCTCCTTGTGCCTGGGCACGATGACCTTCGGGGTGCAAGCCGACGAGCCCGCCTCGTTCGCGATCCTCGACAAGGCCTTTGCAGGCGGCATCGACTTCCTGGACACGGCCGACGTCTACCCGCTCGGCGGCGGCGTGGCGACCGCGGGCCGGACCGAGGAGATCATCGGCAACTGGCTCGCCGCGCGCGGCCTGCGCGATCGCGTGTTCCTCGCGACCAAGTGTCGGGGCAAGATGGGCGAAGGCACGAACGACGTCGGGCTGTCGCGCTTCCACATCCAGCGCGCGGTCGAGGCGAGCCTGCGCCGGCTGCGGACGGACGTGATCGACCTGTATCAGACGCACTTCTTCGATCCGTTCACACCGATCGACGAGACGCTGCGCGCGCTCGACGACCTCGTGCACGCGGGCAAGGTCCGCTACGTGGGTTGCTCGAACTATCCGCTCTACCGGCTCGCCGATGCAGAGCGAGTCGCGCGCGAGCTCGGGATCGCGCGCTACGAGACGCTGCAGCCGCGCTACAACCTGTTGTATCGCGAGATCGAGACGGAGCTCCTGCCGTACGCGCGTCAGGAGAAGCTCGGCGTGATCGTCTACAACCCGATCGCCGGCGGTTTGCTGAGCGGCAAGTACCGCGCGGGCGAGGCGCCGCGCGACGGCACGCGCTTCACGATTCGCGGCGCGGGCGAGATGTACCAACACAGGTACTGGGATCAGGTGCAGATCGCCGCGGTCGAGGAGCTCGCGAAGGAGGCCGAGTCGCGCGGAGTCGCGCTCGCCTCGGTCGCGACTGCCTGGGTGCTCGCGCAGGAGGGAATCACCTCGGCGATCATCGGTGCGAGCCGCGCCGAGCAACTCGACGCCACTCTGGCGGGCGCCGAGCTGCGCCTGGACCCCGAGCTCGCGAAGCTCTGCGACGCAGTCTGGTGGCAGCTGCCGCGCCGTCCCGTGGCCGAGGGCTACCGCTGACTGCCCAGGACCGGGGCAGACGCGCCCGCGAGCTGGGCAATCTCGTGAGATTAGCGGGGCGGGAAACGTCCGGATTGCGGCGCTCGTGGCATCGTCCTTGCTCTGCCGTCCTCCGAACACCTCTTACCTGGAGGAGGGAGATCCATATGCTCGCAATTTTGGATTCCACGAAAGTCCGGCGCACCGCAGGAGCGGTGCTCGGCTTTCTGCCGCTTCTGCTGTCGGCCTCGGCTTGGGCCGACGACGCGCCGAAGGTGATCGACACGGGTGACACCGCCTGGATGCTGTCTTCGACCGCGCTCGTGCTGCTGATGACGTTGCCCGGTCTCGCGCTGTTCTACGGCGGCCTCGTGCGCGCGAAGAACGTGCTGAACATCTTCATGCAGTGCTTCATCGCCGCGGGCGCGGTGGGTCTGCTCTGGATCCTGGTCGGCTACAGCATCGCGTTCTCCGCCGGCGACGGTTCGTACTCGTACTTCGGAGACTTCGCGAAGCTGGGCCTGGCCGGAGTCACGATGGACTCGATGACGCCGAACTTCGCGACGCCGCCGCGCCAGATTCCCGAGTACATCTTCATCATGTTCCAGGCGATGTTCGCCATCATCACGCCCGCTCTCATCCTCGGCGCGGTGGCCGAGCGCATGAAGTTCTCGGCGTTCCTCGCGTTCATCAGTATCTGGCTGCTCGTCGTGTACTGCCCTCTGGCGTACATGGTCTGGGGCGGCGGCTGGATCTACAAGGCCGGCGCGATCGACTTCGCGGGCGGCATGGTCGTGCACATGTCGAGCGGAACCTCGGCCCTGGTCGCGGCGCTCATGCTCGGCAAGCGCCAGGGCTTCGGCAAAGAGCCGATGCCGCCGCACAGCTTGCCGCTGTGTCTGATCGGCGCCGGCCTGCTCTGGGTCGGTTGGTTCGGGTTCAACGCCGGCAGCGCGCTGTCCGCCAGCCCGCTCGCCGCGCTCGCGTTCCTCAACACCAGCACGGCGACTTCGGCCGCGGTGATGACCTGGGTGGCGATCGAGTGGATCACGCGCGGCAAGCCGACGGCGCTCGGCGCGGCGACCGCGGCGGTGGCCGGCCTCGTTGCGATCACGCCCGCCTGCGGCAACGTGGCGCCGATGGGCGCGATCGCGGTCGGCGTCGGCGTCTCGGTGGTCTGCTACATGGCGGTCACTTACCTGAAGCCGCTCGGCGGCTACGATGACTCACTCGACGCGTTTGGCGTGCACGGTATCGGCGGCGCCTGGGGCGCGCTGGCTTCGGGCCTGTTCGTGGCCACCTACGGCACCGGCATCGAGTCCTGGGGACAGCAGGTGATGGTCCAGCTCAAGGGCATCGGCTTCACGGCGGTCTTCGCACCCGCGATGTCGTTCGTGATCCTGATGGCGCTGAAGTTCGCTTTCGGCTCCCTGCGCGTCAGCGACGAAGAGGAGTTCGATGGCCTGGACGTCTCCGAGCACAGCGAGAGCGCCTACTCCATGACGAGCGGTTCGAGCATGGGCGGCAGTCAAGCCGGTCATGGAGCCGAGGGCGTCGCTGCTCTCGCCTCCGCCCATCACTGATCCGATCGCAAACGAGGGAGACTCGACATGAAAATGATCAAGGCAGTCATCAAGCCGTTCAAGCTCGACGAAGTGCGAGACGCGCTCACTGCGGTCGGCGTCGAGGGGATGACGGTCTCCGAGGTCCGAGGCTTCGGGCGACAGAAGGGCCACACCGAGCTCTACCGGGGCGCGGAGTACGTGGTCGACATGTTGCCCAAGATCGAGATCGAGGTGGTCGTCCCCGACTCACGCGCCGAGACGGTGGTGGAGGCGATCCGCAAGGCCGCCAACACCGGCCGCATCGGCGACGGCAAGATCTTCGTGACTCCGGTGCTCGATGCGATCCGGATCCGCACCGGCGAGCGCGGCGAGGAGGCCTTGTAAGTGCGACCCGTCGTGCGGCTCGCCGAGCCGGGCGACGCAGCGGGCGTGCAGGCGATTTATGCGCCGATCGTCCGTGACACTGCAATCTCGTTCGAAATCGACCCGCCGAGCATCGAGGAGATGTCTCGGCGGGTCGTTTCGATTTCGGAGCGCTGGCCGTGGCTGGTGTGCTCCGACGACGGCGAGATACTCGGTTACGTGTACGGCAGCCGGCACCGCGAGCGCGGCGCGTACCGCTGGTCGGTCGACCGCACCGGGATCGGGCGCGCGCTCCATTCGACTCTGCTCGCACTGCTCCGCCTCCAGGGCTATCACCGTGCCCACGCGGCCATCACCCTGCCCAACGCCGGCAGCGTGGGGCTGCACGAGTCTCTGGGCTTCACGCCGATCGGTGTATACCCCGCGGTTGGCTACAAGTTCGCCGAGTGGCACGACGTCGGCTGGTGGCAGTGCGCCCTGCGGCCGAGCGTCCGGAACCCGGCCGAGCCGATGACGGTCGCGGTCGCGGCGAATCACCACCTCACCCAGTCCCAGTGGAAGATCGTGCTCGAGGACGGCCAGCGGATGCTCGACCGGCGCGCGAGTCACACCTTCTCGAGGCCCACGTAGTTCTCGGCGAAGCCGGTGCTCGCCGCGGCCGAGGTCACGAGATACTCGAGCTGCGCGCGCTGCAGCCGGCGGCGCAGCTCGGCGTCGGGGGTCGCGTCCGGGATCCGGTGCAGGAGCCAGCTCATCCAGCTCGAGAACTCCTGCACGCGCCAGACGCGCCGCAGGCAGTCGGCCGAGTAGGCGTCGAGTCCGCGCGAGTCACGCGCGTGCACTCGCCGGATCAGCGCCTCCGCGAGCAGGCGCGCGTCCGCGACCGCCAGGTTCAGCCCCTTCGCCCCGGTCGGCGGCACGATGTGCGCGGCGTCGCCGGCGAGAAACAGCCGGCCGAACTGCATGGGCTCGACCACGAAGCTGCGCATCTCGGTGACGTTCTTCTCGAGCACCGGCCCTTCGCGCAGCTTCCAGCCGTCCCTGACCGCGAGGCGGAGCTGCAGCTCCTGCCAGATGCGCGCGTCCGGCCAGCTCTCGATCGGATCGTCCGGCTCGGTCTGCAGGTAGAAGCGACTCACCGTCCCACTGCGCAGCATGTGACCGGCGAAGCCGCGCTCGTGCTGGGCGTAGATGATCTCCTCGGTCGACGGGGCGACCTGCGCGAGCACTCCCACCCAGGCGAACGGCAGCCGGTGGTCGTACACGCGCAGCACCCCCGAGGGTATCGAGCCACGCGAGACGCCGTGGTAGCCGTCGCAGCCCGCGACCCAGTCGCAGCCGAGTCGCTCCTCGCGTCCGCCCCGCGAGTAGCGGATCTCCGGACGCTCGCCGTCGAGGTCGCGCAACGCCACTTCCTCGACCTCGAACGCGATCGCGCCTCCGCGCTCGATCCAGAGCCGGATCAGGTCCGCGACCAGGTCCTGCTGCGCGTACACCATCATGTGTCGCCCGGCGCACAGCTCGGTGTACGCGATGCGGTGGCGCGCGCCGTCGAAGCGCAGCTCCACGCCGCGGTGCACCTGGCCGCGCGCGCGCAGCCGTTCGGCGAGCCCGTGCCGCTCGAGCAGCGCCACCGTGCCGTGCTCGAGGAGTCCCGCGCGCACGCGCTTCTCGACGTAGTCGCGGCTCTGCCGCTCGAGCACGACCGACTCGACGCCCTGCTCGCCGACGATGCCGACACACGTGCGCATCACCGGCGCAGCATACCCCGCGCTAGCGGCGTCCCCGCAGCTCCCGGTGGCGCGCGAGCACGCGGTCCACGAGCTCGCCCGCGGCGCCGAGATAGTGGCTCGGCTCGAGCGCGCTCTCGAGCGCGGCCGGGTCGAGAGCGGCGGCGACCGCGGGGTCGGCCAGGAGGGCCTCGCGCAGCGAGCCCCCGCGCTCGGCCGCGAGGCGGCTCGCCGCCGCCACCTTCTCCTGCGCGGCCAGCCGGCCGAGCAGCGGCGCGAGCGACAGCGCGATGCGCTCGGAGACGATCGCTCCGCGGGTCGTGTCGAGGTTCGCGCGCATCTGCGCCACGTCGATCTCGGCGCCGCGCAGGGCGACTCCGAGCTGCGTCGCAGCGGCGCCCGTGAGTCGGAAGATCTCCGGCAGCGTCTCCCACTCGGCCTGCCAGCCGCCGATCGCGCGCTCGTGCTCCTGCGGCAGCGCGCCGAGGAGCGTCGCGACCAGGCCCGGAACGCGCTTGACGCAGGCGAGCGCCCCGGCCGCGCCGACCGGGTTGCGCTTCTGCGGCAAGGTCGAGGAGCCGCCGCGTCCGGGGGCAGGTGACTCGCGCAGCTCGCCGACTTCGGTCTGCGCGAGCAGCGCGACGTCCAGCGCGACCTTGCCGAGCGCGCCGCAAGTCACTCCGAGCGCACACCCCAGCTCCGCGACGCGCCCGCGCGCGGCGTGCCATGGGACGAGCGGCTCGGCGAGCCCGAGCTCGCGCGCCAGCTCGCGCGCCAGCGCCACGCCGCCGGGCTCGAGCGCCGCGAGGGTGCCGGCCGCGCCGCCGAGCTGAACCGCCAGACCGCGGGCGCGCAGCTCGTCGAGCCGCGCGCCGGCATCGAGCAGCGCGGCGAGCCAACCGGCGACCTTCAGCCCGAAGGTCGTCGGCAGGGCGTGCTGGAGCAGCGTGCGCGCGGCCATCGGCGTGTCGCGGTGCGCGGCGGCGAGCTCCGCGCAGAGGTCGAGGAGTGAGTCCAGGTCGCCGCGAACGGAGTCGAGCGCGCGCCGCGCGAGCAGCGAGAGAGCCGTGTCGATCGCGTCCTGACTGGTCGCCCCGAAGTGCAGCCAGACACTCGCCTCGCGCGGCAGCTCGCGCGAGAGCGCGCGCAGCAGCGGGATCACGGGGTTTCCGGCCGCGACCGCGGCCTCGGCGATGGCGCCCGCGTCGAAGCGCTCCGCGCGGCAGGCCTCCGCGATGGCCTCGGCCGCGCTTGCCGGGAGCTTCGCGGCGCGCGCCTGCACGCGTGCGAGCGCGGCCTCGAAGTCGAGCAACGCCTGCAGCCAGGCCTCGGCCGAGAACGCCTCGCGCAGCGCCGGGGTCGAGAACGCGGGCGCGAAGAGCCCGGCGTCAGACATCGAGGAACGGCGTCTCGCGCTCGCCCTGCAGCACGACGTCGAAGCGCAGCCCCGCGCCGTTCGCGTCGGGCTGCGCGATCAGGCGCGCGCGGAGGCGCGGATCGGCGATCGAGGCGAGCAGCGGATCGCGCGCGTTGGCGGCGGCCTCGTCGGGGAAGTAGATGCGCGTCACCAGGCGGTGCAGCAGGCCGCGCGCGAACAGCGACACATTGATGTGTGGCGCCTGGCGCCGTCCGTCCGCGAGCTTCGCGCCCGGGAGCTTGCGCGCCACCACGAGATACCCGCCCGCGGAGTCGGTCGCCGCGCGGGCGAAAGCGCTCACCCGCCCGTCCGTCTGCCAGAGCTCGAGCAGCGCATCCTCGACCGGCTCGTGCAAGCCGTCGAGCACCCGTCCGCGCAGCTCGAGCGCGCCCGGGCTTCCCGGCTCCGCGAGCCGGCCGTCGCCAGGACCACACAGCGCGCCGTGGAAGAACGGGCCGATCGTCTGCGCGGGAGTCACTCGCGACCTCACGGCGGCCCGCCCGGGGTCGCGTCGCGGCCCCGCAGCACGACGTCGAAGCGGTAGCCGAGCGCCCAGTCGGGTGTGGTCGAGGCGAAGTCGAACGCCGCGATCAGCCGCTCGCGCGCAGCTTCCGGCACGGCGTGGAAGATCGGATCGAGCTCGAGCAGCGGATCGCCGGGGAAATACATCTGCGTGACCAGCCGCGTCGCGAACGCGGGACCGAACACCGAGAAGTGGATGTGCGCCGGCCGCCAGGCGTTCGCATGGTTCTGCCACGGGTACGCGCCGGGCTTGATGGTCACGAAGCGATAGCGCCCGTCGGCGTCCGTGAGGCAACGGCCGACGCCGCTGAAGTTCGGATCGAGCGGCGCCGCATGTTGGTCGACCGGGTGCGCGTAGCGTCCGGCCGAGTTCGCCTGCCAGATCTCGACGAGCTGACCCGCGAGCGGAAGCCCGTCCTCGTCGCGCAGCTGGCCCGCGACGGTGATCCGCTCTCCGAGCGGAGCGCCGGCGTGCTGCGCGGTGAGGTCCGCCTCGCGAGTCGCGGGTGGGCGCCGCGCGAAGTTCGGGCCGGTGCTCTCGGAGGGTGAGTGGGGCCAGGCGATCGGCCGCGCGAGCGGCGCGCGCAGCCGCGTCGAGCGGTAGTCGGCGAAGCGGTGCGGCGGGTGCACCTCTCGATCGTCGGTGCGGAAAACGATCACGGCGGCACATTCTACTGCCGGACGCGTTAGATTGCGGTCGTATGCTCGCATCGCAGCTCTGCTCGAGCCGCGGCTGCGCGTGCTGCGCTTCGACTCGCCGGGGCATGGCCTGAGCTCCTTGCCCGAACGAGCTGGCGCTCCACCTGCGCGCGAGTCGCAACACCGGAGTCACCCAGCAGGAGCTCGCGGAGCTCTTGCTGCACAGCTCGGTGTATGCCGGCGTGCCGGCCGCGAACGCGGCGATCCGCATCGCGAAGGCCGTGCTCAGCGACTAGGCGGAAGCGAGCGCAGCTTCGCCTCCAGCTTCCGCCGCAGCTCCGCCTCCGACGCCGGCGTCTTCGCGAGCGCGAACTCGAGCAGCGTGCGGCCTTCGGCGGCCTGACCCTGCTCGAGCGCCGCGATGGCCAGGGACGCGAGCTCCTGGTGCCCGACCGAGGGGCGATACAAGTCGCCGACCGCGGCGCGCAGCGCGCGATAAGCGTCGTCCTTCCGGCCCAAGCGCGAGTAACACGACCACAGGCGGGTCTGGAGATAGGACTTCTGCTCGACGCCGCCTTCGCCGTCGCTGTTGCGGAGCGCCGCCTCGTACGCCCGGCACGCGTCCTCGGCGCGCTGGAGCCGCCAGAGGACGTCCCCCCGCAGTCGCTGGCCCTCCCAGCGATCCGGATGCAGGGCGACCACGGCGTCCGAGATGCGCAGCGCCGTGTCGGTGTCTCCGCGCGCCAGCGCGAGCGCGCCCTCGAACACGCGCATGCGCCCGCCCGCGGGGTAGATCTCGTTCGCGCGCGCGACCTCCTCGGCCGCTCGCGCCAGCACCTTCGGGTCCGCGGGGTCGCCGCTGACCACGAGCGCGAACGGATCGATCGCGGTGAGCTCGAAGCGCGCCACCAGGTCCGCCTGCGACGCGCGGCTCGCGTAGAGCACCGAGGCATCGTCGACGAAGACCGGCACATAGTCGGACACCTGGCCCACCCACTTCCCGAAGCCGGCCAGCTTCCTGGGGGCGAGCAGGAACGCCGGGTGGTACTCGGAGACCAACCCCGCCAGCACGGTCGGGTCCTGGAACGCCTGGTCCCCGCGGAAGATGTCGCGGTCCGAAAACAGGAAGGGTGTCTGCAGATCGAGGTAGATCTCCTGGCGCGACTGCAGCTCCCACTCGAGATACCCGCCGTCGTTCGGATGATTCAGCACCGTTCCCCTCGCGCCGGCAAAGTTCAGGAACGCGACCGATCCCTCCGGCAGCGCGCGTGTACAGAGCGGGAAGGCGCAGCTCGTCTCCAGCACCTTGTAGAGGTGCCAGAACGGAAACACCGCGACCGCGACGCCGAGCGCGACGCGCAACGGCGCGTTCAGCTGCGGCCTCGCCGAGAGACTCGGCCGGAACGCGGCGAGGAGGGGCACGGCCAGCAGCACGAATTCCGCCGAGAAGCGCTCGACCCGAGTCAGCAGAAACAGTCCGCCAGCCAGCAGCAAGAGGTGTGCGGGGCGGACGTTCGCCCGCTGCAAGCTCGCCAGGGTTGCGAGCCCGCTCGCGCCGAGGAGCAGCGTGAGAAAGCTCGGGCGACTCATGTACAGCCCGTCGACGCGCAGGGCCAGAAGCCCCGGAACGTCCACCGGCCGGAGCTCCTGGATGTACTGCGACGCGAACGCCAGTGAGTGGAACGGCGCGGCGATCAGAGCGAAGCCGTGCGGCGTGGCGAGCACCGCGAGCAGCGCGGCGCCGACCGCCGCGAACGCGCGCCACCCGGGCGCCGTCACGCTCGCGAGAACGCCGACACGCGCGAGCGTCCACTCGCCGAGATAGGCGCCCAGGATCAGCAGCATCACGGGGTACTCGATGCCGTGCAGGTTCATCCAGAGGAGCGCGAGCAGCGGCAGCGCCAGCAAACCGCGCCGCGACTCGAGCAGGAAGAGAAACGCCGCGATCGACAGGTACGAGAGATCGCCGGGCCGGACCATGGTCAGGCGACCGATCAAGAAGAGCGCCGCGCAGGTGAACACGACCGCGGTCCAGCCCCAGCCCGCGCCGCGCTGCCCGACCCGCAGGGTCGCGAGGATGAACGCGTACGTGCCCAGGGCGGCAAACGCACGCAGCTCGACCAGCCCCGCGTAGCCCGCGACCGAGTGCACCGCGTAAAACAGGACCTGGGACAGCCAGTAGTAGTCGAGCCAGGGCGGCGCCGGGCGCAAGAAAGAGAAGAAGGCCGTCTGCGGCAGGCTGTGCTGGGTCGCGATGTAGCGGCCGGCGTTCAGGTGGTACCAGAGGTCGGTGTCGGCGGCGAAGATCGGCCACGACGCGAACCCGACGGACAGTGCGGCGCCGAGCAGCGCGACGTAGACGAGCGCGTAGTCGACCCGGACCCGATCCGCGACCCGGGTCGCACCGCCACCGCTCCTCGCCACCGCGGTAGGCTACCAGAAGGCCTTGACAGCGAAATCACAGGCCTTACCCACCCGCAGGGCTGGCACTCCCCGGGTCGGAGTGCTGGACCCAGCAACCCAGGAGGAGACAACCGTGAAAGTTCGACCCCTGCACGATCGAGTCCTCGTCAGCCGGATCGACGGTGAGGAGAAGACGGCGGGCGGGATTTTCATCCCCGACACCGCCAAGGAGAAGCCGCAGCAGGGCCGCGTAGTCGCGGCCGGCCCCGGCAAAGTGGGAGACGACGGGAAGCGCCAGCCCATGGACGTGAAAGCGGGCGACCGAATCCTGTTCAGCAAGTACAGCGGAAACGACGTCGTCCTGGACGGCGAAGAACACCTGATCATGCGCGAGGAAGACGTCCTCGCCATCCTCGAGTAGGAGAAGGAACCATGGCTGCAAAGATGATTTGTTTCGACGAGGAGGCGCGCGCGCGGCTTCTCGACGGCGTGAACACGATGGCCCAGGCCGTCGCCGTCACGCTGGGACCGAAGGGGCGCAACGTCATCATCGAGAAGAGCTACGGCTCGCCGACGGTGACCAAGGACGGAGTCACCGTCGCCAAGGCCGTGGAGCTCGAAGGCAAGTTCGAGAACATGGGCGCGCAGATGGTGAAAGAGGTCGCCTCGAAAACCTCCGACGTGGCCGGTGACGGCACCACCACCGCCACCGTGCTGGCGCAGGCGATCTTCCGCGAGGGCACCAAGCTCGTGGCGGCGGGCTGCTCGCCGATGGACCTGAAGCGCGGCATCGACCGCGCCACGGCGGCGATCGTCGAAGAGCTGAAGCGAATGTCGAAGCCGACGCGCAACTCCGATGAAATCGCGCAGGTCGGCACGATCTCCGCGAACTCGGACGAGTCGATCGGCAAGATCCTCGCGGAAGCGATGGAGAAGGTCGGCAAGGAAGGCGTGATCACGGTCGAAGAAGCGAAGTCGATGACGACCGAGCTCGAGACCGTCGAGGGCATGCAGTTCGACCGCGGCTACCTGTCGCCGTACTTCGTGACCAACCCCGAGCGCATGACCGTCGAGCTCGAGAACCCGCGCATCCTTCTGCACGAGAAGAAGATCTCGAACATGAAGGACCTGCTCCCGCTGCTCGAGCAGGTGGCGAAGAGCGGAGAGGCGCTCGTGATCATCGCCGAGGACGTCGAAGGCGAGGCGCTCGCGACGCTCGTCGTGAACAAGATCCGCGGCACGCTGCACGTGGCGGCGGTGAAGGCGCCCGGCTTCGGCGATCGCCGCAAGGCGATGCTCGAGGACATCGCGATCCTCACCGGCGGCCGGCTCGTCGCCGAGGAGCTCGGCGTGAAGCTCGACAGCCTCACGCTGAAGGACCTGGGCCGCTCGAAGAAGATCACGATCGACAAGGACAACACGACGATCATCGGCGGCGCGGGCGCGAAGAAGGAGATCGAGGGCCGCTGCAACCAGATCCGCAAGCAGATCGAGGACACCACCTCGGACTACGACAAGGAGAAGTTGCAGGAGCGGCTGGCCAAGCTCGCGGGCGGCGTCGCGATCGTGCGCGTCGGCGCGGCGACCGAAGCCGAGATGAAGGAGAAGAAGGCGCGCGTCGAGGACGCCCTGCACGCCACGCGTGCGGCGATCGAGGAAGGCATCGTCGCCGGCGGCGGCGTGGCCCTGCTCCGCGCCCAGGCCGTGCTCGAGAAGATCGAGGGCGACCTGAACGACGACCAGAAGGCGGGCGTCAGCATCGTGCGCCGCGCCATCGAGTCACCGCTGCGCCGCATCGCCGAGAACGCGGGCCACGAGGGCTCCGTCGTCGTCGAGCGCGTGCGCAACGAGAAGGGCTCGTTCGGCTTCAACGCGGCGACCGAAGAGTACGGTGACCTGGTCAAGGCCGGCGTCATCGACCCGACCAAGGTCGTGCGCTGCGCGCTGCAGAACGCGGCGAGCGTCGCGGGCCTCCTGCTCACCACCGAGGCGATGATCGCCGACAAGCCCGAGAAGAAGGGCGCCGGCGGCGGTGGCGGCGGCATGCCCGGCGGCATGGGCGGCATGGGCGACATGGACATGTGAGTCACCGTCCGATGGTCGCGTGGGCACCCTACCCACGCTCCGGAGCGACTGACTCGTGACGGCCCCGGGAGCTTCGGCTCCCGGGGCCTTTGCTTGGTGGAGCCACCCGCGCCGCGCGGCTTCGACGAGCGTCGCGCGCTGCAGCTCGACGTAGGTTTCCTGCTCGGCGCGATACTGGCCCGAGACTCTGCCCACGACGATGGCGAACAGCTGGTTGAAGTAGTGAATCGTCTCCGCCTTTTCGATCCTGCCGATCGGCCGACCCGACGCGTCGACGAAGGTCGTCTGCACCGCGAGCTCGACCTCGCGAAAGTGCGGCAGGATGAACAGAGTCATCTGGGACACGCCGGCCGCGGTCGGGCGATAGAAGAAGCCCCTGGTGACTCGTACCTCCGCGCGCAGATCGGTCGCCTCGAACCCTGCGACCACGCTCTTGAAGTATCCCGAGTCCTGGTAGGCCTTCACGACCGGTCGCTCGAACTCCGGGAACGCCGCGCGCTTGAAGTCCTGAATCTGATCGTTCACCAGCACGCGGGCGGAGAGCACCACGGCGATGGACGGCTGCGGAACCGGCGCCGGGAACTCCGCGTACTCGGGCACCCTCCCGAGGTCGCCCCCGCGATACACGGCGCAGCCGAGCCCTAGGGCGGCGATCGCGACCCAAGCGACCGAGCGCGGCGCGCGACTCACTCGGCCGATCCGATCGGGAAGGTGCGGCACGCATCGTCCACCAATCGACGTACGAGCCGGGCGCGAACCTCGATGGTCGACGGCGCGCCCGGCGATCTTGTCCACGGGCTGCGTTCCGTCGAGGCGTCCTCCGTGAGCTCGAGATGCGCGGTCGTGAGCTCCTCGCCAGTCACTCGCTGGATGCGCAGCCGGCCGGTCAGCTCCGAATGTAGATCCCACGACTCCATGTTGTTCGAGCTCATGCCCATCAAGGCGGCGGTCCAGAAGGTGCAGCGCGGACACTGGATCACTGTCTGCTCGAAGCGCGGGAACTCGAAGCGCAGCACCAGATCGTCCGGCTCGGGCTTGCCGGGCAACAGACTCACCTGGCGGAACGCTCTCTCCTCGCGCAAGAACCTCTGCAGCTCGAGGGTCAGCGAGCGCTCGAGAGGCTCGCGATCCGTGGCGCTCGCATCTTCGACCGTCACCGGCTCGAGCCACGCGTCGCGCGCGAGCTGACAGCGAGCTCGAGAGCCATCGCCCAGCTCGGAGCCCATCAGCGGACCGAAAGGGACCGGGTGACACGCCGCGAGTGCCAGCGCCGCGAAGGCTGTGGTTGCCAGTCTGGATCCCACCGCCCTCCTTCTACCACGAACGGCGACGTGTGGCTCGCGAGAGTCACGCTCCAAGTGACTCGGCGACAGATCGGCGCCTGCCTGCGCAGGCGCCGATCGCCGCGGGGCGGCGCGATGCAGGGTGGCGGCACGCCGGCCCGAGTGTGTGCCCGGGGAGATGCGACGCGCCGAAGACCGGATCGCGCGCCAGGCCGCGGAGAGAGGGAAGCCGTCGCCACAGCCGTGCCCGCGCCTTGATCTTGGAACGCCCCGCATCCCCCCTTCAAGATCCCTTCGGCTCCAACCTAGGAGTTGCCGGTGCGAGCGAAGCGTGGCGCTCTTTTGTGTCAGGATGCGCACATGACCACAGCTCATCGCATCTTCGGGCTCGAGCTCTCGCCCTACTCCGTCAAAGTGCGCTCGTACTTTCGCTACAAGGCGATCCCGCACCAGTGGATCCAGCGCAGCGCGGAGACACAGGCCGAGTTTCAGAAGTACGCGAAGCTGCCGCTGGTGCCGCTGGTGGTGAGCCCCGAGGGCGAGGGCATCCAGGACTCGACGCCGATCATCGAAGCCTACGAGGCGAAGTTCCCCGAGCCGTCGATCCATCCGCGCGAGCGGGTCGCGGCGTTCGTCTCGGCGCTGCTCGAGGAGTTCGGCGACGAGTGGGGCAACAAGTGGATGTTCCACTACCGTTGGGCGCGCGACGTCGACCAGATTTCCGCGGCGGGCCGCATCGCGCGCGCCTCCGCGCCGCTCGCGAGCGAAGAGCAGCACGCCGCGCTCGGCGCGCAGATACGCGGGCGCATGGTGGGCCGCGTGTGGTTCGTGGGCTCGAGCCCCGCGACCGCGCCGCAGATCGAGGCGTCGTTCCGCGAGACGATCGACTTACTCGAGGCGCATCTGGCGACGCGCGCGTATCTGTTCGGCGGGCGCCCCGCGTTCGCCGACTTCGGGCTCTGGGGTCAGATCTACAACGCCTGGACCGATCCGACGCCGGGCGCGTGGATCGAGGGGCGGGCGCCGGCGGTGCTGGCCTGGGTGCAGCGCATGCTCTTTCCCCGCGCCGAGAGCGACTTCGAGCAGTGGTCCCAGCTCGCGCCCACGCTCACCCCGCTCTTGGAGCGGCAGGTCGGCCGCCTGTTCCTGCCCTGGAGCGTCGCCAACTCCGCCGCGCTGGACGCGGGCGCCGAAGAGTTCACGGTCGAGCTCGGGGGCGAGAAGTGGACGCAGAAGCCGCAGAAGTACCACGCGAAGTCACTTGCTGCGCTGCGCGCGAAGTACGCGGCGGCAGCGGACAAGGGCGCGCTCGACGCGCTGCTCGCGAAGACCGGCTGCCTGGCCGCGCTGAAGACTTGACCCGATGAGTGACTCGAAGCGCATCGCGGTCGTCACCGGAACCAGCACGGGCATCGGCTTCGCGACCGCACTGCGGCTCGCGGCGAACGGCTTTCGGGTCTTTGCCGGAATGCGCAACCTGGCCAAGGCCGAGCCGCTGCGCGAGGCCGCGCGCAAGGCGGATGTGTCGGTGGAAGTCATCGAGCTCGACGTGACTTCCGCCGATTCCACGGCGCGCGCGTTCTCGACCGCGGCCGCGCGCGGTCCGATCGAGGTGCTCGTGAACAACGCGGGCGTCGGCGGCGCGACCCCGCTCGAGCTCACCCCGGAGGCCGAGCACCGCCAGATGTTCGAGACCAACTACTTCGGCGCGATCCGCTGCATCCAAGCGGTGCTGCCGGGCATGCGCGAGCGCCGCGGCGGCGCGATCGTCAACGTGACTTCGATCGCGGGACTCATCGCCACCGCCAACCAGGTGCCCTACTCCGCCTCGAAGTTCGCGCTGGAGTGCGCCGGCGAGGCGCTGGCCATCGAGGTGCGGCGCTTCGGCATCCGCGTCGTGAACGTGGAGCCCGGCGTCATCATGACCAGCATCTTCGAGAATTCCGCCGCGACGACGCGCTACGACAAGAACTCACCCTACAAGCAGACGATGCGGCGCAACGGCAAGCTGTTCGCCGCCGGCTTCCGCGCCGCCGCGCAGCCCGAGAGCGTCGCCGAGACGATCCTCGAAGCGATCACGACGCCGACTTACAAGCTGCGCTGGCCCGTAGGCGCGGACGCGGTCGGCCTCGCGAGCGGTCGCGCCAGACTCAGCGACGAGCAATTCGTCGCGCTCGGCGAGGATCTCGAGGACGACGTGTACAACCGCCGCTACCTCGAGTATTTCGGCATCCGGCTCTAGCGGCCGCGGCGGCGCACTCCGCCGCCGGCATCGAGCGGCGCGCGAACCGCCTCGCCGCAGATCACGCCGGGCGCGCAGCCTCCGCCGTCGGGGGGCGGCTCCACGACCGTGAATCCGGTTCTGGTGGCGCAGCCCGAGCCGGGGACGTCGCAGGGATCGCGGGCGAGGCCGGACGGCGCGACGGGATCGCCGAAGCCGAAGCCCCCCGGGCCCGCGGCGACGTCGGTCGTGTCGAAGTGATTCGCGGGCGCGTCGAAGAGCACCGCGTCGTACGGGAGCGGCAACAGCGGAATCTGGTGGTCGTGACCCTTCGCGGCGTAGAGCGGCTCGTGCGGCTTGGCGAGCACACAGTTGCCCGGATCGGCGGAGAGTGATTTCGGATCGCGAGTCACATGCACCGGGCCGGTCCAGTTGCAGAACATCGCGTAGCGGCCCGCCTTCTCGTTCAGCACGTAGACCTCGGCATCGCCGCCGTCGACGGCGGAGTCGGCGTTGTCGATCTGCAGGGCCGCCGCGCGGGCGCCCTTGCCGCGCGTGTCGATGAGGCGCGCGCGCCCGTCCTGCAGGGTCAGCTTCACGCGACCCGAGGCGTCGCGCTCGAGCAGCAGGGCGGACTGCGGATCGAGCTGCACGTAGATCTGACTCGCGAGGATCCCGAGCCTCGAGTCGGCGCCGGTGCGAATCACCGAGCCGACGACGATCGGGTCGCCGACCGCGAGCGTCGCGGCGTCCGCGGTCGCGTGCCCTTGCAGCGCGATGACCTCGGCGGCCGGCGCCTCCGCGCGCGCGGCGCCGGCCAGCGCGACGGCGGCAATGAG
>WNFL01009502.1_pt1 | contig 19907 bp, 54 predicted proteins | sample 5400361 | NCBI WGS metagenome assembly WNFL01 (sample SAMN13153351, study PRJNA577476) | soil metagenome | isolation source: 40 cm soil on Douglas fir-dominated hillslope | place: USA:California | collected 2013-09-17
AATTGAAACTGTTTATCCCCCAAAGCTTAAATCTATGGCGTGAACATTTGAGTGAAGTTTAAAGCATCACGGCTAACACCCCAACTTCAGGTAAGGAAGCCGACTTATCTTTAAACTCCTAATATTCAAAAACAAAGAGATGTTCGAACTCTTGTTTTTGAACGGCCATTTTCCCGAACAATCTGACCACCTTAGTGATGAACCGGAACACCAAGAGGTAATCGGGTCCGACAATAAAGCGAGATTACGAGAGTTGCACTCGTCTATATTTCATTTTTAAAAGGCGGTAAAATGTATACGTCTCCCGGTTTGACCGGATCTCGCGTTAACAAACCGCTCTCTAAGAATAGACAATGCTTATGTGTTGGTATAAATTCAGTCCGATCCGTTTTATATAAATTAATAATAGCGTCTCCTATATGACACCCACTACAAGCTTTACTCCAGAAGATAGAACCACCACCAAAGGGTTTAACTCGATCTACTAATTGATTCTTTCCGTAAGCACATATTGACAGGTCTATTGGAAAATTCTTGCGTCGTAAAATCTTAAAAGCCCACAACCTCCATTTATTAAGATTTGATTTGGTGGATTGAGATTTACGAAAATAATTTACTAATTGTGTTAGATTACTCATTGTCCTGGTCCATCATGGACCATCATATTGATATTCCCATGACCATCATTCATAAAGGATACTCTCCCTTCTTGCATACCTTGTCTTATTAGAGCAGCACTATTTGGGTCTAATCGAGCTAGAGCTTGTTCTATGTCTTCCGGAGAAGCGTAAATTGGTATTGGTTCTGAAGTTATAAAATCTTCTGTATCTATAATTGCCGGGCTAGGCATTATTCTCGGTAAAGCGAGACCAGGATTTTGTAGAGGGTGTCCATGAGCATCTACTAAAGGTTTCACTCGATTAACTCTGTGTATTCCGGGTTGCTTGACAAATTCTCCGGGCTGCATAATCCATATTTTCGGTTTGATTTTTTCAGATCTGCATTCAAAAGCCAGATTTTGAGTTTGACCTTGTTTTACTTGCATAAACCCAGTATCTGCTTTTCTACAAAAGGTACATCCAGCTATAACTCCAACTAAACACTGATGTACTGGAAATATTGAAGATACAAAAACATCATATCCTCGAAAACATTCTACTTCTGGTTTGGAGTGGGCTGGTGTGATTCCATTACGCTTTAAGAGCCTTCGTATGAATTGGTCTCTATTTGTATTTTTACATTCCCGAGCATTTTTTATTCTTTTTTCTGCTAAAAGCTGTTTACGTGATCTCATGCTAACATCTGCTTTGAGAGCAAGTCTTTGTCCATAGTCCATGCCTCACTAAATGGAACCCAATCTTCAAATTCCTCTACTGTCTTTTTAGACGCATTTGGAAATCCGTTTAAGTATGCTGTAGCTACTTGCAGATTGGGGTCTGCTGGATGTTTTTCTTTATTACACCATACCCCAAAATTAAATACTTTATTTTTGAGATTTTGTTTCATTGCTAGAAATTCAAGTTTCGCAATGTGACTTTTATCCAAAAGAGGATGAGAGTCAGTCAGATAATAATTCTTTTCTATCGGTCCCCACGCGGTTTGAATAGGAGCCAAATTTCGCTTCGCTTTGTGCCAAAATTCTAAAGCCTCAGCTAAGTTATTATCATTAATAACTTCAGCCACCTTAACCATATCAATACCTTTTTTCAAGTCTTGGTCTTGATCATGCACTACAAATTGTAGAACGTCTCGAACAGCGGCATTTGCCCACCAGCCCCACATTGGGTGTAATAGAGGCCAAGACCCTAAAGTCCGATATTCGAAACCATGAGGTTGTTCTCGGAACTCTCCGGCCTTCCCATATCCTAGAACTTTCCTACGAATCGGAACTCTTGCGTCTCGCTCTAACAAAACAGCTGGGAGCCCAACAAACAAATCACACATTTGTACTAACCGAACTCTGCCTTCAGTGGAATGTAAAATCTGAGCGGCTTTATAATAAGGTGTATTTTCATATTTCAATGAAACTGCTCTAAGCAGCTCTGGGGTTTCCACTCCCATATGAACATGATAACCCACACTCCGATATCGGACCTTTCTTGGATTAACCATCGGTTGACTTCGTCTCAGATCTTGGCCGTCAAATACTAAAGATGGTTGACACCCAAACATACACACAGAACGGAAGTCTTCAATGTCTTTAGCGCGTAATTGCTCTACGGGCCTTAAAGAAACATGAGCCTTATCTAGTCCCTGCTTAGTTAAAGCGCTTTGGACTAAACCCAAAGCATCTGCAATACATTTATTTTGTTCTTGTAAACAAGAACTCGGACCAGGTTGTAATTCAATAGCCGCATTGTCAATTTTGATTTTCTTATGTTTTCTATAAAGAATACTTTCCGCTGGTAGGACTCTATTACCCATCTTAATAAAGAGTTCTGGATCATTCCCCATCATTGGAGAAATTATCTGCAAGTCCATTACGACTCTCCTCTAGGAGCTGGAGTAATTTTTGGTAATTCGGGAGCTTCTATAACTAGAAGTGCGTTGTTGCTTTTGTCATAATACTGGCCTCTATGAGAGCCTCTTTTTGAGAGTTGTATAAGAGGTTCTTTAATTTTCAATTCTACAGCTTCATATAGAGACTCACATCTTTTTGCCATAGAAGCAACCCACCCGTAAATTTCTAACGTGCCGACCGTTGGTGTAATTCCACAACTACAGGCGTCTTCTGTAGTGAAGAACCATCCAGTTATAGTTGGACCTAGCCTAGTTAAGGCTCGTTCCATTTCGAGTTTGGCCCTAGTCATGTGGTCTCTAGCTAAACGCATGCGTTCTCGTAGTGCTTCTAATTCTTCCTTGGTGTATAAAGTTTCATTCATGGGGTGATTATCCTATTTTAGGAGCTTTTGTGATTTTGGGGCCTTGCGTAGGTTCAGACTCCATCACTACAACGGGATCTGATTCCATAAATTTTTGGAGTTTATCCATCATTTGATATTGTGTAAGCCATCCGCCTCTATTTTCCAGAGATCGAATAAATTCTCTGATTGGTTTCCAGACAGGAGGCATAATTTGCTGAGCCCATCCTATACACAAATTACATGGATAAACACCTTTAGTGCAAGTATTTTTTTCCAAAGCCTCAGCCATTATGTGAATTAACATATTCTGGACAGTTTTTTCTTTACTAATTAAATAATCAAAAGACTCATCTACATCTGGGTCGTTGTCGAGCACGTTTAAATTAGCCTCTTTAGCAAGTTTGAGAGCCTCTTCAATATGACCTTGTATCATTAAAGCTTCATATAGCTCTCTAATTTGAGGAGATAATATTTCTGGTTCTATGATTTGATGCATGGTTTAGCCTTTACAATTTTTGGAAGTTCTCCTAAGTCTTCCGCCCTAATTTTATGATATTCAATAGGCTCACATATCTCACAATAGAGAATACGGTTTTTCATTACCATGTTACGTACACAATGACACACAGAACAAACCATTGTTTGGTACCAGAATTTACCCATCTTGTATTAATTTACTGGGTTGTATAATCTTAGGAAGTTCTTCTTCCGAAGTAACTTGGATAATTTCTTCCTTCAGGTTTTTAAAAGTCGTAGTTAATTTGACTTGACACGCCGGACAAATAAATTTCGCCTGGACTTTATTACCTAGTTGTAAGATACCCCAACCACAATGTCCTACTGGCCATTGATTTTCACTCAACCAAATTATGCCTAAACACATACCACATCTATGACTTATCGCTTGCTTACCCTTAATTCCTCTAATCCAACTACCTTGCATTCTACATTCAGGACAATTTCTTTGTTCCATCGTCCAAACCACATATTCATTACTATAGGCACTACACAACGGATTTAAACATTTTAGAGCTGCTGGTAATGAAGTTTTAAATGTTTCCATTGCGCCGTCCGTGCTAAAGTATGAATCGTACATCGTTACTCCAGTTGTGATTAGTTATTCTAAGCATAAGTCCACACATTTTTGTATTTGCTTACAATAAATGTTGTGACACCGCCCACAGTCTTGACACTTCTCACGTAAACATTTTGGACAATATAAAGACGTTAGGATTTCATGGGTCGACATATTGTTTATATAATAGCCTCACAGCTTCACAGTTTTTACACAGACACTTAGTATCTGCGTGTTGGGCCACTACATTTCCAGCTGTGATTATAGCTTCATTTCTAGTTTTGATTGCTGTTTCATATTGAAAGGCTTTGTGAGCATACTGGGCTCGTAGAGTTTCGTTACGTTCCCGTTCGGTGCTCAATTGTTTGATTACGTTTTCGTATTTTGAGTGGAGCAGCTCTAGTTTTTCTCTTAAAAGGGAGCATTCTTTTTTTGCGCCAAAGCTCATTTCTAAGCTCCTGTAATAAGGGTGGAATTTCTGGGGCTTTGTGAATAGTCGGCAAACCTCTAAACCAATGTATTAATCTTTGTAACATTTAAGGTTCATCACCAGTTTGAAGAACTCTTAATTCAACAAGATATTCCGTATTAGAGTCTTGTCCTGTTCGTTGTCGACCGTCGTCATATAATCTATATCGAGCAATTGTATCAGGTACAAATGGATCTAACGGTTCTTCAACCCACCATTGTTTAAATCGAGAATCGTGTCGAGCTGCAATGAGTGAGTCTTTGGCTCGTTCTAATTCTTTGCGAGCATTTGCCTCATGACAGAAAAGACCTAATAATAATTCGCCACTGGTATAGTGGCTGTCATTTACGTCGTAGACTGCGTAGAGGTCCATTAGAAATTGTTCTTGTGAGAGTGGACGTGAAGGTCGCACAGATTTTGTTTACATTCAATATATCCTTTATAAAGGCAGACCTTAGTAGCTTGGAGCCCACATTCTATACATCTCCGTATTAGATGATTTAAACACAAATCTTCTCCGTCAATTGACGAGACTTTACATCTACCATAAATATCTACAAAATAACATTGATGTTTCATACGAAACTTAATACGATCTCGAACTTCTATTCTTTTTTTGTCTTTTTTATATTCTAATTGACAATTTTCACGCCAACAAACTTTTTGAAGAGTACCATCCATATCAGTAAACATACAACCCCCAGACTCACCATTACCACAATATTTACATTTAGGTGTCGTCATTGGTTTTTAGGATAAATTCTAATTCTAGGTCTGTAATGGACAAATGCATAACGTGGCTGATGTCTCTTGGGTTAAAGCCCAAAGCCATATAGGCTGCAAATAAAGGTCGTAATGCTTCTAGCCCAGCGTAGTCTAATCGCGCTGCGTCATCTGAATAGCGAAAAGACTCTGTAAAAATGCTTTTATTCAAAATGGCCTCCTTTGGATTTTGGTAAACTAACCCCGTATTTCTTTTTGATATAAACCCCCAGAGACCCCATAGCTTGGCGAACTTCTTTGACGTGACGTTTAAAGTTCAGATCTTGTAGATGCACTCCAACACTAGAGAGAATCTTCAAGTCTGACACAATACGTCCTAACCGAAATTCGATTTCGCTGTTGGCAATGTCGTCTACCGGTTTACTGGGCATCAAGACCTTCTTGCTTACAAATGTCATTAACTACAGATGTGAACTCAGCATCAGTCGAATGAAACATTTTAGTCATAATGAAGTTATTGTTCATCCGTCATTCGCTGCCTTTCTTAGGTCTTCTATGAAGAGAGCAAAATGACTATAAGTCAAAGCCACACCATGCTTAACTCCTTGAGTAAATGCCGCCGGCAAAGGATCTATAGCTCTAACTATATAGTATTCAAAATAAGAGTAATCTTTAAGATTTTCATTAACCCGCTGTAAAATATCATTATTTAAATAATCTAATTGTTTAATTAAACTATTATATTTAGAAACGGCTCTCTCTAACTCCCAGTTTTTTACTGCGAGTTTTTCTCTTAAAAGGGAGCATTCTCGTTTGCGGCCGAAACTCATTCTCAGCCTCCTGTATTTCTGGTGGTATTTCTGGTGCTTTACAGACTTTAGATTGTGCTACATGAGCAACTAAATGAAGACAGGACCAATAAAATAATGCTCGCATTCTCGACAACCCATCACAATCGCCTCAGGTTTTTCTGTGGCGTCCACCAAAAACCCAAATCCGTTGAGCCCAACTACTGCTTTACAATCTGGGCAAGAATTAATGAAACGGATTTTCTTTTGGTATTTAATCGCTAACTCAGTAGTAATAATTCTATAGGCAGGATTTTTGAAAATCTTTTCTTTCGTGGGATTGAACATCTTTTAATTCGTTATTGATGTTTCTACAGCGTATCCAAACAGGTCATCTCGATAAGCTACTGGACTCGCGTCTTCACATGTGGTAAAATCAATATAATCAATTAAGTCTGTATCTAATACACCTTGTTTTTCTACTACTGCTTTAAATTCTTTCCAGGTCATTTTAAACCGGAGCCTTTTGAATTGTGGTGAATCGACCTTTAGCGTCTCTAGGTTTCCGAGACGCCAGACAACCTAACGTCCCGGTCATGGTTTTGAAGGGATTGTCTATAGGCTTTTCTGGAATATCTGGCATCAACATAGTTGGAGTATATGTAGTCAAATCTATGCCCCACAGAATAATCTTGTGGTATCGAGAATGATAAAAAGGATTTATAGTTTGGAACAACTCTTTAAATCCAAGTTGTTGGAGACGCTGGCCTGCTTCGCGTTGATTAGGACAAGTAATTGCTAACAACATGCCCCAACTATTACCAGACTCCCATCGCTTCCGGTCTCCTGTACCTCCGATGAGGGATTTACTACTACGCGGTTCTCCGTAAACTCCATTATATTCTTCAGGAAAGTCATACATGCGATACCCATTTCTTTTGGCAAAGGCCATATAACTTTTTATTAATTCCAGGTCAGCCTTTTCGCCTTTACCTGTGAGGTTGTCAATAACTAATACTCCAGCTCCACAACACTGTGGAAAAGTTTCTACGCGCATTGCTCCCTATTTAAGTTTACCGTGATGCAGAAGATCACTTCGTTTTAATCCTAAAATAACTCGACCTAAATCACGAACGTCGCTCGTTCTTTTATTACGGTTACATACAGGACACGTATCATCCGGCCATAATTCAGCATTTCCATCCCAAATGAAACCACACGACATACAGATTTTTAAATTCAATTATTTGTCTCCTTTCATTAGAGTGCCCCCGGAGAGACTCGAACTCTCAAGCCGTAGGCGCGGCGTCTTAAGCGCCGTGTGTTTGCCGATTTCACCACGAGGGCTTAACCGTCCTCCCCCATATGGAGGTGCATAAAAATGATAGTCGTCTAATTGAGACCAGCAACTACGTATTTCTGCAATCATCGCTAAAGCCATATCACTACTAATAGGAGCTATCCATTGAGCTAATATTTTTCCTGCTTTATAATCTTTGATGATTTCTTCTAATGCATCTAATTCTTTTTCTGTAATCATTGCGGTAAGCTCCAATGAGTTCGTACTTGTTCTAGACTAATAGGTTGGTAGTTAGGTAAATATTCTATACTAACATTCAAGTAACGATGGTCGTTTCCAGTTGCATTGTCGTGGCTGTGACCGTGGATATTAAAATGGCCTCTTAGTTCAGCCGGATGTAGTTGAATGTGACTAATCCAGATTTTATATTTCTTGTGACTCCCCATTAGTTTATCAAAATACTGAAGGTACAACACGCTTTCAAATTTATCGTGGTTCCCTAACACTAACCACTTTTTACCAGGGAGTCGGTTAAGCAACTGTAGTTTCGCTCTTTCCATAGCTACGTCGCCCAAAATATACCAGCAGGTTCTTTTGTCTGGATGGACGCTTAAACAGCGCTCTATCACCCATTCGTCGTGCTCGTCTACCGTCGAACCACCACGAAAAGTACCTTCTGCTTTAGTGTGTTTTAGGATAGACCTGTGCCCTAAGTGAAAGTCTCCAATGAAATAAATCATTTCTTGTATGTAGCCGTTACCCCTGTGGGGTCATTCCAGATTTCAGTAGCGTAATCTGTAAAGAAAATGCCGTTTAGGTGATCCAGTTCATGTTGGGCTATAACGCCTTCCCAAGTAGCACTGAGTAAAGTTTCAGAAAAGAATTCGCCTTTGGCGTTTTGTGCTTCTAAGGTAACTTGGGCGGGTCGTCTTACCATCCCATAAACCCCCGGCAGAGAAAAACACCCTTCTCCGTGAACTTCTGTTAAATCAGACCACGCCACGATCTTAGGATTCACAGCAATAATTGGGGGTTTGTTAGCTGGAGTTCTGTCAATTAGTAATATCCGTTCTCGTACTCCAATTTGATTAGCCGCCAACCCAGCCGCTCCAATTGCGTACATCGTTTCTACCATGTCGTCAATTAATCTCAGATTAATTCGGTCTACAGGTTGCGCTGGTTCCCGCAAAATTGCGGCGTCCCATTCCCGTATGGCTAGAATCATTTTGCCTCCGAAGGAGCTTTTTGGATAGAGGGTAAAGCATCGCTTGTATAAGACTCAATTACGTCTATCCCTGGCCGATAGGGATGAACTTCTCCACAACCTAGACATATCACATTTACATAGTATTTACCTACTTGATAGTGATGTGGAAAACACTCTACTCGTAGGTCAATTATTTGTTGACGCAATTTAAAAACTTGAGCTTCCAAATCAGTAACTATTTTTAGACGCTCCGCAGGAAGCAAGTGTTTAGTGGACATAGTTTTTACCAATAGCTACTCCCGAATCGGAGGCGACGATACCAGATGTTTTCGTTTCCGGCTTTAAATAATAATTTAAAGCTGAACTCTTTGAGAGTTTTTTCTAATTCTAAGTCGCCAACTTTACTAACCGCTGTTGCTAAACCTCCCAAACAGTAATTGTCGTTTTCTTCTTTTAGAAACTTAGTAAAGTGGCTTTTTAATACTTTAGAATTAATATTCTTAATAAGAGTGACACCACAACACCCTGGGAACCCTACGACTTTAGCGATTTTTTCTCTAGAATCCATAGATGTAAAGTATCTTCTCTTTCGTGATTGGGATTAGTAAACGTTAATTTGATTTTGAATCCTAGTTGTTTGAGAGCTTTTTCGGCTTTGAGCTGGCAAGTATGATTTGTGGTCGCAACTAATACCGAATGCTTAGATTTCTTAATTTTTTTCTGTATTTGATCGACCAATTTTTCAAATTCAGAAGCCGCTTGTTGTTTAACTATAAAAACTGCTTTTTTGTGAAATTTTTTGGATTTCACTAATTTTTCAAATTCGGAGTCACGTTTTCGTTGGACTTTTCGCAAGATTTTTTGGTCTTTTTTGGAATTCCAATCAAGATTGGGTAGAGATCCTAAATAAGCCTCTATTAATTTTTCTTCTTCCTCACTTATTAAATCCTCAATATAATAATGGTCACAATAGTCAGAGTCTTCATCAAACATAAACCCATCAATAATACCTACATTTTTAGAATCTGGGAAATTATTTAAATAAATTGGATACATTAGGTTTCGCTTTCCGGCCGTTTTTTGATTTTCGGTAACTCACCTTTAGCTTTAACTGCTCGGTGGTCTAAAAAGACTCTAAATTCCCTGCAGAACTCGGTATGGTACTTAGGATCATCCCAATTTGCATCAGTGGAGTGGGTAATATATCTTTGAAATTCTAAACACGGAAAACAGATTGTGTGGTGGATGTCATTCCCACTACACACATGGAGTCTGAGAAAATCTAGAAGCTCCCACGGGCAATTAACTTCGTGAGCATCATGCCACACAGTAAGATTGACTCCACACCATTCACAAATTGATTCTTTAAATTCTGTTATGTGAGTCATGGGCTTTTCTGAATGTGAGGTAGGTTTAGTAAGTCCAATTCGTCTTTGACGTGATTCGTAAGAGACTCAATTTGTTCTTGAGTCGGTTTTCCCCATACTGCTTTCGCGCAAGCTTCAATAACAAAATCTACAGTTGCCACTGGCCATTTACACCAACTGCAGGTGATTGTGTCTGCCATCAGCATTCCCCTTTAGAGGGTTGTTTGATTTTCGGTAATTCGGTAGGGTCGAAATTCAACAATCTATTAAATTCATTTGTGTCACACTCAGCACAAACAGCCCAAGGTTTGGTGCGGGTTACAATACAAGGTTGAAATTGATGACACGTATCACAAAGTAATGTGAGTACTATCATATTCTTTGGTTTTTAAATCCCAAAAGTACAAATTTAAAACCCATAACTTTAGCTCAGCATTATTATGCATTGGGTTATTAAATTTATGTGTTAATTGAAAACCAACTGATTCTAATAGTTTTTCAGTTTCAGTTTGGTGTTCATTCGTAGTAGCTGTTAGCAACCCCCAATGACTTAATTTTGCTGCGTCAATTTTTTCTTTAAGTCTTTGGAGCGTTTCTTGTGAAGTTAGATTTTCTTTTGCAGGCGGATTGGGAAAGTTTTCCCGTTGGCGCGCGTATTCGTCGTCTAAAGCAAACACTACCCCAGCTCCACAGCAACCAGGGAAAGCTTGGATTTCCACTATTCCCTCCTTTAAGGTTTAAAAAGGGTCGTCATCTGGATACCAGTCGTTCTCACCAGGATAGGCTTCGTCTCGGGGTTGACCTTGAATCGTTACTCCTATACGGTCTCGCACGTCAATAGGATCTTCAGTGAAGACTTCAGGAGTAGACTTTTCTAAATTTAAATTTAGGGCCCATAATTTGAGTAGAGTCCCATGTCCAGGATTCACAGCCTCCATACATAGTTTAAATCCAGCTTGCTGTAATTCAACAGCAGCGTTCTCTTGTGGAGGATTAGTAATAGCGACGAGCAAACCGTACTTGGCTTTACGAGCATTTTCGATATTTATTTGTAAAGCGGCTCTATATCTTTCTACGTCTAAAGCAAATGTACCGTCTGTCTTAAGAGATTCATTCATAAATAAATCATGTAAAAGTACAGCTCCACAACAGTCAGCGAATTCTTCGAAGAGCATTTAACGTCCTGGAGCTTTAATCCAACTCATAATAGTATTAAAGGCGAAGTATTCTGGATTAACTAAATAACCAATCGCGTCAATAAATGCACTAGTAGCAAATATAAATAAGACGCTATAACAAATAACTAACCCACCTGCAAGAAATCCTCCAGTACCTTCTTCAAGACCTTTCGCATTCCATAATTGACGTGCCCATTTAGCAATCCAACGTGCGCCAATTAACATAATAATAAACCACACAATATTCATAGCTGCTTGAGCATAAGCTTGTCGAACCAACACGCCCCAAATATGAGCTGCCGCAATACCTAGCTTCTGACCTAAGAGGTCAATTCTAGTAAATATTTGTTGGCGCAAACTGGAATCTGCATACTGTACAAGATGTTGTTTAATCGAGTCAATGCCTTGCATTAGTGTTCCTTGCCTCCAGATTTAATGGAAATGTCCAGACTTAACCACTCTCTGTGTCTTTTGATTTCATGTAATGAAGCGCGGTCCCGCCACCGTGCATATAATTTCCAAAATACCCACTCTTCAAATTCTCTTAGTATTTTTCTCATTAATTGTTAATCTCCAAGTCTCCTTCGTCACTCCAAGTAACAAATTGTCTTAGGTCTCCTACGTCATATTCGCTCCAATGATTTCCAGAATGAGAAGCTTTGGCTTTACAAGACAGATTCAAGAATGAGTCAGCTGTAGTTGGTTTTGGTATAGTGATTAGGATCGTTGCTGGGCACATACTATCTCCTTAGTTTATTGGTATGGAACGTAGGGACCTAGACCACAATCAGCTAAAGCTTTAAGCATAACATTAGTTTGCCATGCTAGATAGAGTTGCCAGTGCTCAAATTTAGAATCTTTATCTGGTTTTATAAAAGGATGTTGTTCTGCTTGGAATATTACCATTCCTACAAAAGTATTTAATTCTTGTGGTGTGAATGAAATTTGCATTAACTACCTCCTTGGGTTAAGGAACAAATAGAGCTAGGCAGGATTCGCACCTGCAAACTTTCAGCCAGTTTAGGTTCAACACTTAGTAATCCTCATTGGCACATAGCTCTAGTTAACTTAGGGCGTCACACTTCGTCCGAGTTTTACCGCCCCATTAGTGTAGCCGTTTTTGGACGACGGCTGGTTTGAGGGATGCCAGGCTCCAACTCCTTAACCTGGCATTAACGTGGCCTATACTAGTCTGGGCGATACTTTGCCGTCAGGAGTCCCACGGAATACCCTGAACTACGGATTCACGCCGAGCTGAATTAACGGAATGGCGTTACCAGCGGTATACGTGGGAAGTGTGCCGTTCCACTTTCCGACCGCTTCCTGCTGAATCATCAGTTGCCGCCACCGAATAAGTTCTGGAGTCAGTGAGCGGGTCAGTCGAGCATTGGCTTCCGCTTCACCTGTTGCGTTAGCCACCTTCTGTTGAGCTTCGGCTTGAATTTGAACTAACTTATTTTGTGCTCGCTGTGCATCTTGAATGGCTTGGATCTTGTTATTCAGCGCATCCAAAACGTTCGGTGGAAGTGTGGGCGCACCGATAAATCCAAACTGGTCAATCTTGACCCCGAATGTATCAACCACCGCATTGATACGTTTCTTCACGTTGCCCAACATCTCTTCTTTCTTGGTCGAATACAACTCCTCGACCGTATACCTAGCAGCTTCCTCGTTAAATGCGTCTCGGGCTACGTTTCGTAAGAATCCATGGGTAAAGCCATCCATGTTGTCCGTACGAAACTGCACATAAAACTGAGGAATTTTTGCAGGATTCAACTGATAACTTAAAGAAACATTAGCCTTGATGATCAGACCTTCCTTAGAATTGAAGGTGATTTCGTCATTTCGACCCTCACGACCTTCATGAGCATCAGAGGTCCACATTGCGGTCTGAACGAACGTTGGCCACTCGAAAATCTGAGTGGAAAATGGGTTGTACGTTACGAATCCTGTCGTGGCGGCGTAGTCTTGCACACCACGATTGCTGCCAAACTTATTGACCAGGATTCCAACGTGCCCTGGTTGAATCGTTGTGCAACCTGCTACGAATGCGAGTAACGCAACGACTACAGCCTTGGTAAAGCGCATTTAAAAGTACTCCTTAATGAAGGGTTTGAGTATTGTACCGAACCGAACAACCAACCAAATAGTGAGACCAATTAATATACCAATCAATAATACTCCTATCCCGACTAAAAAGGTATTAGGCTCATTGAGCAGAGCAAATGCGTAACTCCACAGCAAAGAATATCCCAAAAGGCCTAATGCAACTAGAACTGCAATACTAACAATCTTAAGCATACGACTCCTTTAGATATGATTCCAGGGTCTTTCAGGAGACTCGACCCATTGCATTAAACAAGCTTGTGAACAGAAGTCATTACCTTTAGCATACTTGTAATCTAATTCATTATCTTCATTCTTAATAACTACATAGGCTTCATCTATACGAATCCAACCTATAGGTAAACTATCCGTACTGTTATAGATTTTCCCAATCGGAATCTCTTCTTTCTGGCAGTAGTCACATAACCAGCAGAATTTTCTCATTGGCCCTCTATGGTTTGGCGTAACTCACGTACGGCGGCTACCAAAACACGATCAGTAAAATGATATTTGGCTCTCTTATTCCATATTTTAAAAAATATCTGAATAGCTTCTCTCCAGCCTTGACAATTCGGACAAGGACACGCTGACTTATTCTTCGTAGATAAAACCATCGTCGTCCCACCGTAAGCGTTTGATAACGTGTGTATGGCGCCCAACACTAATGCTGAGACAAGCCGCATGACGATCATGTATAGTATTACGATTTATTTCACACCACACATTCATGGACATACGACCAGACACAGAGCCAATAGAAATTTGTGAATTACACCAGCTCGCTATTGGCTCCATGCGTTTAACCATTTAACTAGGAAATTTGAGTACTGGTGGATTCTGAACCGATGCGGAATCGGTGTCAAAGAATTCACGCGCAGTCACACCCATGAAACCAGCCACTATATTGTTTGGAAATACCTTAATAGTGGCGTTGTACCGCTGAACTAGAGAGTTATAATCTGTCCGGGCCACTGTTATTCGATTCTCAGTGCCTTCGATCTGTGATTGTAAGTCTCTAAAGCCCTGATCGGCTTGGAGCTGGGGATACTGTTCACTAATCATCAGTAGCCGACCGAGCGCTCCCCCCAAAGTAGAGTTTGCGGCTGCTAACGCTTTTATATCCGTGCCCTTCGTGTTTAATCCCCCGCCGAGCTTTGCACGAGCTTCTGCGATTTCCACAAAGGTGGACTTCTCATGGGTGGCATAGCCTTGCACCACAGACGCTAAGTTAGGCAGCAGGTCTAGACGCCTTTTCATCTGCACTTTGATCTGTGAGGCGGCCGCATCTACTTGTGTAGTTTGGGTTTGAATATTGTTATAGGTTCCAACAGCAGTACCACACGTAGTCATGCCTAACAAGAGGAATACACCTAGGGCAACTAGACTAATGATGCCTGCTGTACTAAAGCCCTTGCGGTTCATTGGTTTCCTTTCACGGACCTGACCAAAGAATGTGGATACTCTAAATGTCTCCACCACCGCCGCCTCCTGAAAATCCTCCGCCTCCTCCGAAACCACCAAAATCAGATCCGCCACCACTACTGCTAGAACCACCCCAATCGGAGGAATAGCTAGAAGAACCAGAGCTAGAATTAGAGTCTTCATCAGACTCCTTAGGTTTTGAAGTGTGATATTTGGGTGTGGCCCCCACAGAGCTAGCAATAATGGCAGCAGTTGCTAGGCCCATCCCAGAATCTGGTTCTGGTGTAGGTGACGTATAAGCGTATTCAGGTTCCTTAGAACTAAGGATTTTCCAAGCTCCCCATGCAATCAATATTAGCCCCAAAATCCCTCCCAGTAACCACCATCCACGGTGGTCTGTGGAAATAGCGTCAGCTCCGACAGCTGTGGTGGAATCTGTAGTTTTGAGAGCCGTAATAGAGGCTAAGTGTTGTATTCGTTCTACGCCAGCGATAATCCCGGCTCCGTAATTCATCCCACTCGCACGAATTGTGGGGGCTATAGTTTCCGTACAAATTCGGCTGGCAATAAGGTCCGTAATTCGACCTTCCATTCCATTGCCAACTGCAATAAAACACTTGCCCCTTACTTCACCTTGGCGCGGGACGATTAGTAATACTAAACCCGCATTTCGCTGTTCTGAGCCAACAGCCCCAACGCTGCCCACACCCCACTTACGGCCTATGGCTGTGGCAACGTCTACCGGAGCGCGGTCGTTAAGAGTGGGTAACGTTACGACCGCCAACTCAACCTTAGTCGTTTCCTTCAGGCGTTGCGCCAAACTATTGATCTGACTCGATTGCCCGCTGGTCAACAGCGCAGCCTTGTCAGTGGTATAACTGGTAGGTGTAGTTGGAAATAAAGCGTCAGTAGGCGACTGACTAAATACGGGGGTTACTAAAGCAACTGCGAGCAACAACAGAGTTGTGAGTCTTTTCATTTGCTACCTCTCTTGAAAAAGGAGTTCTTGAACTAAAGGTTAACGAGGTAAATTTCAATTAAATTTTGAGTTCGCGGATTTCTAAATTCTTTTACTTTATCCCAATGAGCACGATTTAATAATGCAACTTCTTCGTCATTTGACTTATCAACAGTAGCCAGCATGGAGCCATATTTCATAGCTCTGGCTGCTAGTAGCCTAATCTCTAATAATTCAGCCCCAATGCCTTTCTTTCTATAGGCGGTACTCCACAACATCCAGGTAATTCCTGTAAAGAGAATGTGGCGATTGGGCCTTCTAAAGACCGTACTAGAAACTTACCCCCTTCTTTTTCTTCAGAAATGAAGATGCCCTTAATATTGTTTAAGGGTGAGTCATGATACTTTTCTTTACGGTCTTGTAGAGCGACATTTAGGTGTTGAATTAAATCAACTGCTCGGTCTTCCGCGATCTTGCCCACAGGATTACCTCATTTTAAATTGTTCAATGGTTTGTCGATTGCATTCTCTACAAATCCACAAGCTATAGAAATTTACTGGACCGTCTTCATTCCAGTATTCTAAATTCGACATTGTACCACCACACTGAGGACAAATCATAATAAAGCTTGTGTTGGGCCTTTGTGAGTCTTGTAACCGTGCGCGTTAGAGTGGCCCTTGATGCGAAAACACCGAGAACCGCAATAACACTTGTGCTTACAGCGGTGTTTGAGCCGTTCTACTTCGTCTAAGGTTTCTCGCAAAGCCAAACGCAAATACTTGGTTGTGACCCACACGAACGTATCTAAATCCCGAAACTGTCGGATGCGTTTCTTGGTCATATGAGTGTGCTCGCGAATTCCCGTAATTTCATTCGTACGTCCCTTAACTTAAGAGACGTTTCTTGTTGGGATTTTAGTAGAGTCTGCATGTCTGCCCCACAAGTACAAACTCCGTCTTTTTCAGTGAGGAAACAACCTGTCGTATGGGCAGTACCCCCTGCTCTTTGAGAAAGCCGTTCTTGTAGTTTTTCGTATTTGGATTTCCAAGAACATTCTCCCCAATAACCGTGTTCTTTGATATATGAGTCAGCCCAGAATTGCAAAGTTCGCAAATCACGTTCGTGTTCATTACATTCCATTTCTAAAGCTGCTGCAAGATTCATTAATAAATGACGTAGTATATGTCTATCATGAGACTCCACAGGCGCAAACCTGAGGGAATAAATCATTGCTTCGGCTTGAGTTAACACAGATGACCAATTAAAAGACCTTTTACAAGTAACTTTATCTCCTTCTAACATTATATTTTCCTCACATCCTTTGCCGTCTGACCTTTGGGGCCATCAGCAATTTCAAATGATACTCTCTGACCCTCTTGTAAAGACCTAAATCCCTCTGATTGAATCGCGGTAAAGTGTACCACGATATCTCGCTTTGTTTCATTATCAGTAATAAAGCCAAATCCTTTGGCGTCATTAAACCATTTCACTATACCAAAATGTCTATTAAGATCTATCGTTGCCTCAGTCGTAGTAACATCTACGTATTCAGGCCACATAGTTTTACGAATAGTTCTTAGCTCATTAGTAGCTTCTTCAAAGTCTGCTGCATTATTGGGATAATGTACCCAGCCCATTGTACTTAATTTATTATTTTCAAATTTAACATGTACATATTTGCCATCAAATACATATATATTAGTGTGAGTTACTTTCATTGTGCCCATTCTTTTATTTTCTCCGGCCAGAGTTGTTGGGCATGAGCTTCACAGACTTCAAGTAAGACAGCACCAACTGATTCCTGATCAGAAAATACAGATGTATAATACAGTTCATCACTACCGTGATACATACCCTGCCACTTAGCGTCTTCACCACAGAGTTTATTACCTCCGTCTATAAATACATGGCACCAAGCGTTAGTTACAGGCCGAACATCACATACTCTAATTGGGTCCATGTAACACAAGCTCCTGTTCTCGTTCGATTGGAACAAAGCCCCCGGTTAAATCCCACCGAGTTCCACACTTCGGACAGGTCGGATTTTTGTAACCACTTACTGCTTGCTCACCTTGACAGTGATTATTTGGATTGGAATAGTGAATTGCATTCCAAGGCCACTTACAACAAACTCTACAATGCAAACTGAACTGGCCGAATGGGTACGCTTTATGAGATGACTGAGGTTGGCGTTTTGCGTGCGCCATTCCATAAGGCAATTTTTTGTCTGGAAACTTCCAGGCTCGCTTAGTTAAAGGATCTAAGTGAGAATTTCCGTGGCCGTCATCCAACCTACATCTAAAATCCGGCACATATTTATTTACTTGAACCGCTTCGCAGCGTTTTTGAAGCATTTAATGGCTCATCACTAAGCTTTTTAGTACACTAAAACAAAAAGTTAGTATCATAAAACAAAAAACCATACAAACAAAATCCCCCCAATCATAACAATTTATTTTGTGTAATACTTTGGGGAGTTGCATGTTTTAAACCTTAGCGATGAGCCCAAGCAACAACTGCCAATTGGACTCACTCAGGTCCAAACGAGTATTGGACTTATTGCCCGCCGGGCCAACACTAATGGTATAACGAGTTCCGTACTGGTCTTCCTGCTTAACTTCCAAAGTTACGCAGTCGTCATTCAAAATACGCTTGTTTAGCGTATGGGTAGTTTCGGTGAACATGGTTTTAACTCCTTGTGTTTGTGCGAAGAATTATGGGTTTTTAGCCCATTTAACGGCCGATTTCTACTGGGACTGGATATACTACCCTACCGCGCCACATAACAGCTGCGGTAAAGCGTCCTGGTGCCCAAGTCATTATGCTTACTTTAGCGCCAGACTCAATAAGAGTCTCTAGATCGGTGCCACTTAAGTCTCTAAAAAATCGTAAGTGTGTTTCGTCTACGGCGTCTACGACCGCTGGATGAATGTGCCACATTCCGTTAAAACTAAGAGAACACTCTCCTGTGGACGCCAAAGGCAGTCGTTTCATATTCTGCGCTGGTTTCCACTTCAGAACAACCCAGCGTCCTAAAGTCCGTTTTGCAAGAACACAGCCTAAATATTCCTGAGAACCAGAGCACCATATTCTACTATTTCGAGAACACGGCGTAGGAATGTTCGCAAGCCAAATCGAATTCCATTGTCTGGCAATTTCACCAGACACCGTTACACGAGGTGGGGTTAGTAACAAATAAATAATTATACAGAAACCGATAACCAAAGCTCCTAATACCGAAGGGGACACCCATTTCGAAGACATTATTATAAAGCTCCTTCTATCATCGGATTCTCAGTTTTCTTGATACCCGAAATAAGCTCTAATTGTAGAATTAAGTCTTTTATTTGTTCTAAATTTAATACCGTTGTTGGACTTAATATTAAGTTCCCGGGGCCTCTAATCTGAAATTCAGCTTGACTAAGATAGTCCCCATATCTTGATCTTGTTAAAATCAACATAGAATGATCTCGGCCTGCTGTTCCTGCGTTGAAATACCGACGAGCCATCTTTACCTCCTAACCACAAAAACCAGCGTGAGAGTTTAAGAACTGATACCACACTCTATGTTCACAAATCCAAAACAAATACCATCCTTGAATATGAGGTATTCGTTGGTAACGTTTAGAAAATCGCAAACAAAAATTCTTTGTTCTATAGTATATTAATTCAATCATTTAGTCTTTCACCTTGGCAAGTACGGCCCAAAGCCAATTCTCACATTGGTTACACTTATGATCGAGTACCTGTTTAGCCGCTACCCGAAGCTCTCGTAGAGCGGTGAGAAGTGCTTCACGATCTATGTCTTTTTGATCATGAAATCCACCATGCTCACAACGATATTCTTCTAGACGAGTTTCTATAGCTTGAAGATCAAGCTCCTTTTCCATTTTGTTTCCTTTCGTGGAAGAAACGTAACTCGTTTAAAAATAACCATAATAAAGTTCCACGTAAGATTACGTGTTGCAACTTTTCCTGATTCATCGGAGTAATAAGGTCATAATTTTCTATATTGACCGATTAAAAGTGGCCAGATTATAATGTTAAATATTAAATCTTCATAGTCTCCGAAGTCAGGCCACCGAAATCCCCAATGGACTGAAACGATTAATCCAATCCCGAAATAACTAATAGTGAGAAACATTACTAATCCTGTCATTGATCGCTCCAGAAAAGGGAGAAGTTGACGTCCTCCGCTGGACGTGGCCCACGGAGGCGGTGACTAGGAGATTACGACTCGCGCTTGAAAGACATTTCTCCCCAGTGGTACATCTCGGGCGCGAACAACGGCCACGCATCACCGGCCTTGCGGCACGCCAACTCCTAGTTTACTTAGTTAGGATATGGATTCTCACGAGCAGGATCAGCCTTGGAACGGTCGAACCTGCCTTGAGAATATGCGGACCTGTATAGTTTCTTGAACCGTTCACGAGAGTGATAGTCGATAGTC
>WNFL01412045.1_pt1 | contig 19904 bp, 18 predicted proteins | sample 5400361 | NCBI WGS metagenome assembly WNFL01 (sample SAMN13153351, study PRJNA577476) | soil metagenome | isolation source: 40 cm soil on Douglas fir-dominated hillslope | place: USA:California | collected 2013-09-17
ACGCCGACCGAAACCTGAGGGCAACAGATCCCGATCGCGCTCAAGGTGCGGGATTCAAAAGATCACTCAGGCAAATCGTTGCGGAGGGATCAATTCGTCTTGTTGGCTTCCCGCACAAATGCGGCCAGCTCGGTGTTGAAACGGGTCGCGTCCTCATAGAACGGGGCGTGGCCGATTCCCTCATAGATCGAAAGCTTGGCGCCCGGGATGACCGAGGCGGTGTATTTCGCGGCGCCGAGTTTGGAATTGCGGTCTTCCGCGCCATGCGTCACCAGGACAGGCAGCTTCAGCTTGGACATGATTTCGGTCGCATCGAGCGGACGGCCGGCGAGCCCGGCGCGAACCTTGGGCGGGACCATCATGTTGAACGACAGCATGATCTCGAAATCGTCGGCGGTCGGTTGTTTGGAGAAACAACCATGCACGAAGGCACGTGTCGCAGCGATGTTGGTGGCGAGATCTTCCGACGCCATGATGGGCAGGTTTTTCAGATTGTCGCCGACCAGCGCCGGATCGACTTTGATCGCGGCATCGACGAAGTTGATGCCGGCCAGATTGCTTGCCCCATGGGTCGCAACATAGTCGGAGATAACGCGGCCAGCGTAGGACCAGCCAACCAGAACCGGGCGCTTGAGCCCGGCGGCGTCGATCACCGCTTGCACCTCGTCGCCCCAGGCCTTGGAATCCCGGTAGCGCGCGGGATCGAGCGGCTTGTCGGAATTGCCGTGGCCGCGCAGATCGTAAGTCACGATGCGAAACTCTTTGGCGAGGTCGCTGTCGACCTGGCGCATCCAGGACAAATAGCTCTGCGAGAACCCGTGGATGAACAGGATTTCCGGACCGGCCGGGTTACCCCATTCCTGCGCGGAGATGGTCAGACCGTCGGGCGTCTTTACGGTGATTGGTTTGTACTTCACGTCCTGCCCAAAGCTCGGCTGCGCTATCGTGACAACCAAAGCGGCCGCAGCCGTCATTTTGACGAGGCGGCGATTCCAAACGAAATTCGTCATCGAGATCCTCCCTTTGTTTTTTTGTTATAGGCCAGGCTATCACGCGCGCTCAGAGGGTGAAAGCCGGGCAGGCGCGCGCGCTGATTGGCCTGGCCAGCGCCAAGGGCGGTTCTTGTGCGGGGAAAATACGCACACCATTTAACAGGCGAAGGAATTCGTTGGTCGCGGAGACCAGCGAATGCGACGTCCTGGTCCAGAACAAGGTGGACCGGAATCGGTTCGAGATATTTGCGAAACCGTCCCATGACTTCGCCCACCGCCATCCATCCTCTGTCGTGAGGCGAGGCGCATCATAGGCGGCACTTGCGTGACGTGGTAATCCTGTCACGGGTGACGTTGGCCATGAAACGAAATTTTGGAGCCGCCGCGCTCGGCCTCGGCTTGTTCGCCATGACGGCGGCGGCGCAGGACATGATGCGCGACGTTGACCTGTCGTCGCCCGATATGGTCTCGGCGGAGATGACGCGCGCGCAGGTCGAAGCCGCGGTTTCGAACGGGACCGCCGCTTCGCCGGCCGATTTCACCGGCAAGAAATTATCCAACCTGGATCTGTCGGGGCTCGACCTGTCCGGCGCGATCTTTCGCGCGGCTCGGCTTAACAAGACCAGGTTCGCGGGCGCGAAGCTCGATGACGCGGTCCTGGATCAGGCTTGGCTGCTCGAAGCGGACTTCACGGCCGCAAGTCTGAAACACGCTAATCTGTTCGCCGCCCAGATGCTTCGCGCGCGGCTCGACCGTGCCGACCTCTCGCACGCCCGCGTTGCGGCCGATCTCACCGGCGCGAGCCTGGTCGGGGCATCGATCGCGGGCGCCAATCTGGGCGCCGACATGCGCAACCAGTCGATGGGGCTGATGCGCGCGGTCCTGAAATCCGCCAATCTCGAACGGTTGAACGCGCGCGGCGCTGATCTGTCCCGCGTCGATCTCGAATTCGCTTCGCTAAAGGACGCCGACCTGACCGGCGCGTCCCTTAAGGGCGCCCAACTCGGCGGTGCCGACCTGACTGGCGTCACGGTCATCGGCACCGATTTCGATGGCGCTGATCTTGCTTCGGCGAAGCTGATCGCGCCAATCGGCCTCGACCAGGCCAGGAATTTCGACAAGGCGAAAAATCGCGACCGTCTGATCAAGGAATAACGGCTGCCGCTACGCCCGGCTTGCGCGGGACAAACACGCTCACCATTTAACAGGCGAAGGAATTCGCCATGTTGGATTTTACCAGAGACACATTCGATGACGAGCCGTCATCGCACACGACCAAACAATCCGCCCCTGATGATCAAGCGCTGCTTGACGCCTATTCCAATGCCGTGATCGGCGTCACCGAGCGGGTTGGGCCTGCCGTGGTCCGGGTGGAAACCGGCTCAAAAACGCCAAACGCGCGTGAGCGCGGCGGGCTCGGTTCCGGAATCGTGATCTCTCCGGATGGCTTGGTGCTGACCAACAGCCATGTGGTCGGATCGTCGAAACAGATCAGGCTGCGCGACAATGAGGGCATCGTCACCGACGCGCGCGTGCTCGGCGTCGACCCCGATACCGACCTTGCGCTGCTGCGCGCCGACGGCGCACGGGATCTACGCTATGCGTCGCTCGGCAATTCGAAGAGCCTGCGCCGCGGACAGCTGGTAGTCGCGATCGGCAATCCCTTAGGGTTTGAGTCGACCGTCACCGCAGGTATCGTGTCGGCGTTGGGGCGCTCGATCCGCTCGGTGAGCGGCCGGACCATCGAGGACGTCATTCAGACCGACGCCGCGCTCAATCCCGGCAACTCCGGTGGACCGCTGGTCTCGACCGCGGCCGAGGTGATCGGCATCAACACCGCGATCATCAACGGCGCGCAGGGCATCTGTTTTGCGGTCGCCAGCAACACCGCGCAGTTTGTGCTGTCGGAGATCATCCGCCACGGTTATGTCAGGCGCGCCTATATCGGCGTGTCCGGCCAGACCGCGCCGATTCCAAGGCGGCATGCGGTGACCGCTGGTATCGACAACAAGATGGGCGCATTGCTGGCGCAGATCGAACCGGACAGTCCGGCGGCACAAGCCGGGTTGTTGCCCGGCGACGTCGTCATCAAACTGGACGGTGTCGACGTCAACGGCGTGGACGATCTGATCCGGGCGCTGGATCGCGATCGGATCGACCGTACGCTCGCGATGGAAGTGTTGCGGATAGGCCGGCTACGGACCATCGACATCCACCCGATCGAGCGCAAACGGTCAGACCGGCAGGGATAAGCTCCCTCGAGCCGCCTGGAGCCGAAAGGCAAATCAAGGAAGGCCCAAATCAGGGAAGGCCTCGGGCTTCGATTTCTCGCACCAGCTCCAGTGTCGGCTCGGCAAGGCTGCCACTGGAGGCATCGAGCCCAAACACGGAAGCCAGGCTGTCGCGAGCCCTCAGCACCTTTGTGTGCGGGCAGTGGGCCGGCGCGTTGCACAAGAGCTCTTTGAGTTTTTGGCCTTGCGCAACGAGGCGTGGCGGGTCGGTCGCCGACCAGGCGAGCAGCAGCGGCGTCTCGGTGTCGAGGATGCCGGGAAATGCCGACCTCTCGTCGTATTTGCTGGCGTCGTCGCCAAAATAGGATTTTTCGGCCGCGCTGGCGTCTGCGCTTAAACGATAGAGTCCCGATACCAGCACCGCCCCGGCGACGTTGGAATCGCTCGCCTGGAATTCCGGGTGGCCGAGGAAACTCGCCACGTGGAATGCACCGGCGGAGTAGCCGATGGCCACGATCTCGTCGGGATTGCCGCCGAACAGGTCGATGTTTTGGTGCACCCAGGAGGTTGCCGCCGCGACATCCCTGGCGCCGGCCGGCCACGGATTTGCGGGCGCCAGCCGATAGGCCATTCTCACACCGACCATTCCGTGGCGCGCGGCAAAGCACATCGCCTGATCCTGGATCGGGCCGGCGATATCGGGCGCGCCGCTTTCGCCGGCGAAACTTTCTCCCGCCACGAACACCAGCACGGGACGGCGAGATAGCTCCTTGGAATCTCCGGTCGCGACGTCAAGCACGTTGAGATCGCTTTCGCCATACTTCAGGCTGCGGGAGAACGCCACGCCCGCGCAGGCTTGCTGTTCGTCCGCGGCGGCATCAGTGGACCCCGTGCTGGAACCGTCGACGACGAGCCCAACCTTCACGATGGGAGCCGCAAGCTGCGGCAACAACTCGGCCTCGGCGTCGCGAACGGGAACACTCGTTGACGTCAGCAGCAACAGACACAGTGCGAGGTATTTTGTCATCACAAACCATGCACAAACCGACCGCGGAACCCTCAGCTAGCGATGCGCGGTCGAGGGTTCAAGCACGATCCGCGTTTTTGGCGAATTAACGGCAGTCGATCAACACGACCCCGCTATGGGCTATGGCCCGCGCTCGGGATCAACCGCTTCGTGATCGCGGCTGATATCGATCGGCTCGGACGCCGCCCGGCCGGTGTTTTATGCGCTTCATGAAGCTCTCAAAAAAGTATGGTACGCGGCCGCGCTATGCAAGGATGCCGGAAGACTTCAATGGCATAGTCAAGTATGGCGGCGAGATGCGCATCGTTGCGGAGTGGGTATCAAACCAATGATCATCAGGATTACAGCGTCGAGCCAAGCCATCGAAATCGACGACCCGGATAATTTCAAGGCATTTTCGGTTCGCATCGAAGGCTCGTTCGACGATCCGGCCGTTCAGGCCGAGTTGCTCGGCCGCGTGGCGTCGAGCAGCGACCGCGAACACGCCTGGATTTCCGAAAAGGTGCTGCGCGAATGGCCGCAGCTTTCAGCCGAATCCTGGTGGCAGGAGGGACTATCGAAAATGATCGCGGCCGTGCAACGGTTCGGCTGGATCGATCCGGTCAACCACTCGATCCGCGCGCATATCGAATACGTGCCATAGGGTCCGGGTTCTCAGCCTTCAACTCCAAATGCGATATAGCCGCCGCGGTGATAGCCGAGCGGTCGTTTGGCGGGCGCGTGGGCGAAGCTGACTACCTTTCCAATGACGATCAGATGATCGCCGGCTTCGACACGGTCATGAAGTTCGCAATCCAGCCACGCGGTGGAATCGGGAAATATCGGGCTCCCGGTGATGCCGGACACCCACGGCATGCCCGCAAACTTGTCGACCGATTTCGACGCGAATGCCTGGGACACATGCTGCTGCTCGTCGCAAAGGATATTGATGCCGAAATGGCTGGCAGCGGCGAACGCGGAATAGCAGCTTGCAGCCTTGTCGACGCATACAAGGACCAGCGGCGGATCGAGCGAGACCGATGTAAAGGAGTTGGCGGTAAAGCCTTTCGGTATTCCCTTTGAATCTAGAGTCGTTGCCACGGCGACGCCGGTCGCGAAGCTGCCGAGCGTTTGTCGCAGTTCGGCGACGTCCAGCGCAGTGACACCGGGTGGGCGGATTTTTTGATGCCGCATTATGGGCTTTCCGTGAATGGCACGCTAACCTCCAGATCGCATTGCATGGCGGCGGCTTTCGAATACATGTCGAACGAGCTTACAAAATCTGCGCGAAGGGTTTTTGATATTCTCGAACTGTTTCGCGAACGGCAGTGCCCGCTGCGTCTGAAAGACGTGGTCGATTCGCTGGAAATGCCGACATCGAGCGCGGCCGCGCTGCTCAAAACCATGGCGCAGCTGAACTATCTCTCGTTCGAGAGCACTTCGCGCGCCTATCTGCCCACGCTTCGGCTGTCGCAACTCGGCAGCTGGGTGACGGCGGCAAATTACGAGAGCGGACCGATCCAGGAAGCCGTCCGCCGGATCGGACGCAAGGTTGGAGAGACCATTCTGCTGGGGACCGTCACCGACATCTACGTTGAGATCGTCGATATTCTTCGGGCCAAGCAGCCGCTTCAATATTACACGACCGTCGGAACCAGGGTTCTGCTGGTGCATTCCGGCGTCGGCTGGCCGTTTCTCGGTGATATCAGCGATGAGGATGTCGCCCGGATTTATCGGCGAACGGTGCGGTTGAAAAAGATCGACCGGGGGGTGTCGTCGCTCAATAAATTGAAAGCCGGCATCGAAAAGGTGCGGCGCGACGGTTATTGCCTGTCCCGTGGCATGGTGACGCGAGGCGTCGGCGTGGTGGGCATGGTGGTGCCGACCCCGCCCAATCACCGTCCCCTCGCGATTGGCGTCGCCGGCCCGATGGAACGGATCGAGAAGAATCTGGCGCGAATACTGGCCGCGATTCGCGCCGAGAATGCGCGGCTGGCGCATTTCGCCAGCACTATCGACTAGAGCCTTCTCCGTTTCGATAGAATCGAAACGGGGCTCTAGATTCTTAATTTGACGCGTTTTCTTGACGCGAACCGGTCTCCACTTCGCTTGAAAACGCTCTGGTCCAGGCAACTCCGGCATCGCGCGAAGCCGTGTCACGTCGCACGCTCACCGGCGTTGTAGCGGGCGATGGAATCGAAGCCTTCAAGGATGCGCGCGTGACGCTGCGCGATCCACGCCCGCGGTTCCTCATGCGTGAAGATGAAAAATTCCGACCGCGCCACGGCGTCGAGAACGCGCATGCCGACATCATCGGGAGACAGGCCTGCGGATTGCCACGCCTTGGCGGCATCCGCGCCTTGCCGTTCATAGGGTCCACCCAGCCGCGCCGGGCGGCGCCGGGACGAAGCATGCAGCGTGGTATTGACGAGGGCGGGGCAGAGCACGGAAGCCCCGATCGCGCTGCCTTCGAGATCCAGCGCCAGCGCTTCCGACAACGCGACGATCGCATATTTCGTCATCGCGTAGGAGCCGTTGCGCAGTTTCGGGTTGACCTGCAGTCCGCCGATCGACGCGGTATTGACCACGTGTCCGGTCTCGCCATGCTTTCGCATCCGAGGCACCAGTGTCCTGATGCCATTGATGACGCCCTGCACATTGACGCCAAAAATCCATTCCCATTGCGCCGGCGTCACCTCCCATAGCGGCATCGCGCCCAGCGACACGCCGGCATTGTTGAAGAGGAGATGGACATGGCCGAATTCGGCCTCGGCTTCGTCCGCTGCCTGCTCAAACGCGGCAGCATCGGAAACGTCCACTTCTATCGCGCGGGTGCGGACGTTAAACGTGGCGAGCTCGCGGCGCGCGATTTCGAGCTGCCCCTGCTCGATATCGGCGAGCACGATATTGACGCCGTTGCGCGCCAACGCCCGTCAAATGCCGAGGCCGGTACCGTTGGCGGCACCCGTGACAAACGCCGTCTTGCCGGAAAAATCCATCACGACCGTCCCGACTGAACGGCTTCTGGCCGCGATCGATCTGAAGTTTGCCCGGGCAGTGCGTCGAAACCCTCCATCATCAATTCAAAACGCCGCTCGACATCACTTCGGCGGTCGGCATGGGTAAAGACGTAGAGCCGGCGGCCCCTGATCGCATCACACACCAAATCAGCGACGTGGACCGGGTCGAGGCCGCTTTCGAGCGCCTGGGCATATCGCTTGTTGCGTTCGGCGTTGCTGCCGTCCATGTCGAGCGAAATCGGTCCGCCGAAATGCGCGGGGCGATTGCGGCCGTTGTCGAGCATGCGGGTCTTGACCCAGCCTGGGCACAGCACGCTGACGCCGATCGGGCTGCCTTGAAGCTCGGCAGCCAGCACCTCGGATATCCCTACCGTGGCAAACTTTGTCGCGGAGTAGGGCCCAGCCAGCGGCGCGCCGACCACTCCATTCATCGAAGCGGTATTGACGATGTGACTTTCCTCTCCGTGCGCCTTCATATGGGATAAGAAGATCTGCAGGCCATGAACCAGCCCCTTGAGATTGACGCCGATCACCCAGTCCCAGTCGGATGCCGCGATGGTTTCGATCGAGCCGGCGCGGGAGACGCCAGCATTGTTGCAAAGGATGTGGACATTGCCGAACGCCGAAAAGGTTTTTGCCGCGGCCTGTGCGAGGGATTCCCGGTCCGACACGTCGCAGGTCACGCCGATAACCCGTATTCCTTCGCTGCGAAGCGTGTCGACGGCTTGCGCACAAGCCGCTGCTTCGACGTCGGCCATCGCCACGTTCATGCCGCGCTGGCCGAAGGCCCGGCATAGCGCCAGGCCTATACCGCTTGCGCCGCCGGTGACGAAAGCGGTTTTTCCTTCAAGTTGATCCATCGAACTCTCACTCTCGCCTGACGATCAGACTCCCGTCAGGCGCCGTTTCTTATTGGCCGAGGCACTCCAGCAAGTTCGCCATCATGCCGTTCGGGTTTGGGTCGCTGGCGCTATCACGTCGCGATGTTTGGCGGCCTTCACCGTCAGCAGGACCGTGGCGAAGGCGGCGACAAGCGCCGGGCCGCACGCGCACAGGAAGATCTGCTTCGGCGGCAGGCCGAACGCCAGCAACGCGCCGCCGAGTGCCGGACCGGCGATGCCGCCGAGCCGCCCGATGCCGAGCGCCCAGCCCACGCCGGTCGAACGGATGCGTGCGGGATACAATCCCGCGGCCATGGCATTGGCGCCGAGCTGGCTTCCGATCATCGCGGCACCAGCGCCGAGAATGGGAATCATGATGAAAGGCGCCGGCAGATTGTAGAGCCCGACAGCGAGGATGAAGACCACGCCCGACGCGAAGCTGCATGCCAGCACGCGCGGGGCACCGAACCGGTCGATCATGGGGCCGAGCAGGACGGTGCTCAGAATGCCGCCGAGCTGGAACATGCTGGCGTAGAAGATTGCATTTGCCGGCGTGAGCCCGGAGAGCGTGAGAACCGTGGGCATCCAGTAGCTGAACAGATACATGTTCAGCAGATTGGCAAAGAACGCGATCCACAGCAGGATCGTCGATGTCGCAAGTCCGCCGGTGAACAGCTGCCGGACTGGATTGCCCTGCGCGACATCGACCATTTTCGACGCCGCCAACTTGGCGCCGATGTTGAGCCGTCGCAGAATCTCCTGTGTTGCCGGCGCATCGGCGCGATGAGCGATCAGAAACCGCGGCGACTCCGGCAGGAACACCATCAGGATCGGGATCAGCAGCAGTGGCGGAATGCCGCCGGCGAGGAAGATGCTCTGCCAGCCGAAAATGGGAAGGATCTGCGCGACAAGCTGTCCGCCGAGAAAACCTCCGAGCGTATTGCCGCAGAACATCAGCATGATCAGCGTGCCGCGCCGGTGGATCGGGCTGTAATCGGAAGTCAGCGCCACCGTGACCGGCATGGCGCCGCCGATGCCGAGCCCGGTCAGGAACCGCATCACCGTGATCGAAGGAATCGACCAGGCGAAAGCGCTCAGCACGGAAAAGACGCCGATGAAGGCGACGCTGATAATGAGCAGCGGTTTGCGCCCAAAGCGGTCGCCGAGCGGGCCGGACAGCAGCGCTCCCACCAGGATGCCGACGCTCGACATCACGAAGGCGGTCGTGAACAACGCGGGCGCGACGCCCCACGCTTTCGAGAGCGAAGGCGCCGCCATCCCGATGGTTCCGAGATCGAACCCGTCGAATGCCTGCACCAGCGCGCAAAGCAGGACCACGCGCAGTTGCAGTGCGCCGAATGGCTGGTTTTCAAGCGCCTCTTCGACAGGCGATCTCAGTTCACCGCTCATAGTTGCCTCCCCGTGGTTTTGATGCGGTGTCGTTCCCTAAGGTCGACACACTTTTTATTTTATTGCTGGCGCTTTTTTATAGCCGCTATCTGGAAAACACATCCTCTTCAATCAGCGCAATGGCGATCATGGCAGGGCTGCCATGACGCCGCGCTAAATAATGGTTTTATTCCGTTACGCCGCGATGTCCTCCCCGAGCGGAACGCGAACGACTTCATGGGCCTGCAAAGCCGGCAACACCTCGCGGGCAAAGCGCCGGATCTGCTCCATGAACATTTCATGCGGCAGCGCGCCACGGTTGAGGCTGATCTGAACCTGGTTTGCGCCCGCGGCCTCCGCGGCGCTGATGATTCTTTCCGTGACTTCCTTGGCGGTGCCGAGCGGCATGTTTTCCGCCTGCCGTTCGAAATCCGCCATCGTCATGTTGCGATAATCTTCGCGCAAGCCCGCCGCCGCCTTCATGTTCTCCGGCCGTACGTAGTCGTTCGATGCCTGCGAGACATAACCGGCGTCGCGCTGCTTCGCCGTTTCCGTAAAATTGCCGTGGCTGAACAGCGTGCGGTTGAAATAGAGGTGGTAAGGTGCGAATTCGCGCACCGCCTCGGCCTTGCTGTCGGCGACATAGGCCGACAGCGCGATCGAGAGATGATTGGGCGTGATCTGGTGGCCGTTGTTGGCAAGACACTTCGCGAAGTAGCGGATGATGTCTTCCTGCAGGCCGCCGCGGGCCAGTCCCGGCGTGATGATGGCGTTCTTCTTGCCGGCGAACTCGATCGATTCCTTGCTACCGACGATCGGAATCCAGATTTCCGGGCCCGGCTTCTGCACCGGCCGCGGCCAGATGGCGACGTCCTTGTAGGACCAGAACTTCCCCTCATAGGAGAATATATCCTCGGACCAGGCGCGGGTGACGATCTCGTAGGCTTCTTCGTAACGCGCGCGGGAATCCTTCAGCGGCACATTGTGGACCTGATATTCGCGCGGAATGCCGCGCGCAAATCCCGAGATCAGCCGCCCGTTCGAGAGGCAATCGAGCATCGCGAGTTCTTCGGCCAGCCGCAGCGGCTCATGCAGCGGCAGCAGGTTTCCATAAATCAGCAGCTTGAGTTTCTTGGTCCGTTGCGCGGCGGCGGCGGCCATCAGGTTCGGTGAATTCATCAGCCCGTAGGGCGAGCAGTGATGCTCGTTGAAGCCGACGCCGTCATAGCCGAGACGGTCCATTTCCTCCCAGGCATCGAGGTGTTCGGCGTAGGTGCGAACGGCGACGTCGGCCTCGAAGTAGCGGTTCGACAGCGGATAGGGCAGCTCGCTGCCGACCTTGAGATGGTCGAGTTGTTCGCCGTAGGCGAGCAGATCGAAGACGAAGACTTTCATGGACGCGGTTCCCCAAGAGAATGTTGCGATCCTCCCTTATGGAGGAAGTTCCCTGTCAGGTTACGGCCAGAGCCGTTGCCCCGCCAATAGACGCAAAAAAATTCCATATATGTGGAATGGTGGATTCCGGAGAAATGTTGCGGCCGCGAAAGACGCAAAGCCATTCCGGCATGGCCAAAGCTTCGCGCCCTCGAATGCGACCCCGGAGACGCCCGGGCCGGCCGCTAAATTTCAACGCACTGCGTTGCCCGCGCGTTAACTAACCTGCTTCACGCCCCCTCAACGACTTTCAAATAGCCATGCTCTGGGCGGTAACGCCTTTTAAAACTCGCGTTGCGACTTCTGGAGGTATCTTTCGAAATGCGCACACTTGCAGGCGTACTCCTCATTCTCGCCGCCACGGTTTCGACGGCGTCCGCGCAATCGTCATTTTCGATGGATCACGGACACGCCGCTGACGCGGTGCAAGCGGCGCGGGCCGCCGCTGCCGCGGCGTCGAACAGGGCGGCGGCGATTGCCGCCGGAACTCCCCTCACTCCCAGCCAAGCTACAGACTTCAGCATCAACGGCCGCGGCGTCATTCGCGCCGCTCCGCCGCGAACGCCGGAGGAAGAGAAGGCCGACGCGGAGGCGCGCGCCGCGTGGCAAGCGCGTTGCCGTCCGACCGTTGTTGAAGATCGTGAGGGAATTCGCCGCACGAAATATGCCGAAGCCAATTGCGATCTCTCCCGCTTCAATACCGCCGGCGCGCAGTAAGCCAAGGCAAACAGCCGGCCATCATTGATTGCCGGCTCGATCGCCTCCAGCGGGGCCGCGAAGAAGGCCTACGGCGTTGAGCCGGACAAAGGCGCCGCACTGGGCGCCGACGACAACACCAGCGAAGCTGGAGCCGCCACCGCAAAGCTGATTTGGCGAGGTGCGTTGACTATGGCGTCAAGGCGCGCGGCGTGATTTGGTCAGGCATGCCGAAGCCGGGACGTGAAATGCAAGTCGACGCAGAGCGACCGCGCTTTTGGTAGCTGCGAGCCGCGCATGAAAATATTCTCGATGGCAATGCCATTCTGGGTCCGCGTCGTCCTGCTGGCCGGTGTCGTCTGGCATCATCCTCGGTGCGGGGCTTGCGACCTATCGCTACTACGAACGGCCGACGACACTGAGCATTGCTGTCGGGTCGCTTGATGGCGCGGCGAGGCAGGCCGCCTCGATCATCGCCGGCTACCTTGTAACGTCTGATGCTTCAGTCAGGCTCAAGGTTCAAAAATCCGGCAACGTCCTTGATGCCGCCAAGGCATTCGCGGCCGGCGACACCGACCTCGCCGTCGTTCGGGCGGACGTGGGCGACCTGTCGCAGGCGCGAGGTGTGGCCCTGGTCGCGCATGGGGTCGTGATGATGGTAGCGCCTCCGGGATCGACCATCACCGGCATCGAAAAATTGAAGGATCGAACGGTTGGTGTGGTCGGAGGCGACATCAACCAGAAAATTGTTGAAGTGCTGAAGAAGCAATACGATCTGGCGCGTGCCAATGTCGTTTTCAAGAATTTGGCTCCGGAAGAAGTGCGCGGCGCTGTTCAGTCCAAGGAAGTCAGCGCACTCCTGCTCGTGATACCGTTGACAGAAAAATACTTGTCCCTCGCGAAAGGTCTGTTTCGCGGTGGCCCAAACTCCTCTCCAGTCCTGATACCGATCGATTCCGCCGGCGCGATCGCCGAACTCGAAGGCGCCTATGAGAGTTTCGATATTCCCAAAGGCACGCTTCGCGGCGCGCCGGCCGTTCCCGACGATGATGTCACAACCTTGCGGGTGGGCTTCTATCTGGTTGCGAACAAGAAACTCGATTTCGATCTGATCGCGACCCTGACGAAGAAGGTCGTGGGTGCCCGCCGCGATCTTGTGGCTGGGCAGCCGTTACTCTCGGAAATCGCCGCGCCCGACGTCGATCCCGACGCCTTCATCCCGGTGCACCCGGGAGCCGCGGCGCTTTATAACGGCACCGAGCAAAGCTTTATGGATAAATACGGCAACGAAATTTATCTGACGCCCATGATCCTTGGTGCAATGGCGTCGGTCTTTGCCGCGGCGTGGCGGTTTCTTGGGTTTCGACAGTTGCGAACGCGAGAAACCGCATTGGGGACGCTCGACGTCTTGCCACGTCGAATACGGAAAGTGGAGGACGAGGACGAGTTGGCGAAGGTCGAAGAAGAGGTCGACGATTTTATCGGCGTCCAATTGACAAAATCCGTCAGCGGCGACGAAGACGCGCTGGAGGTCTCGACGCTGATTTTAGCGGCGCACCGGCTCGACAATCTGATCCATCATCGCCGCGCGATGTTTGCAGCCCAAAGGTCTCCCCTCCGCGACGGCTAGTTGCCACCTGGCTTGGACGTACCAGACCGTCGCTCGATCCCTGCGCAACGGGTGGAGACTGCTTCGTAGCTGACGATACCGCCTCCATTCGTTCAAACGCCTATGCGCATGTCGCGGCAATGGACTACGCTGCCGACGCAACGGCTGTCTCAGGGAGGAGGCGATCATGTTGACCATGTCCCATGCTGCGGGTGCGAACGAGCCTGTGGTCCGCGACATCACGCTGGGGGAGCTGCTGCATTGGGCGGCGGAAACGACCCCCGACCGGATTGCGTTGATTGCGGGCACCCCCGACCGGGAAAATCGCCGGCAGTGGAGTTACGCGGAGTTGTACGCGCAGTCGTTGCGCACGGCGCGGGCGCTGCGGGCCCGTTTCGAGTCCGGCGAACGCGTCGCGATCTGGGCCCATAACATTCCCGAGTGGATCATGGTGGAGTTTGGCGCCGCCATGTCGGGCGTCATTCTGGTGACCGTCAACCCGGGCCTGAGATCGGGCGAGGTCGAATATGTCTTGAAGCAGTCGCGCGCGGCGGGCGTCATGGTGGTACCGGAATTCCGCGGCAATCCGATGCTGGCGACGGTTCAGGCGTTGGCCTCCCGCTGCCCCGAATTGCGCGAGATCATTCGCTTCGACCGATGGGATGAGTTTCCCCATGGTGCGGTCGACCGACGCCGTGATGATCCAGTACACATCCGGGACGACGGGATTCCCCAAGGGCGCGCTACTTCACCATCGCGGACTGGTCAACAATGGCGCGCACACGGCGGACCGCGCCGGCATCCCCGACGGCGCCGTACAGGTCACCACCATGCCGCTGTTTCATACCGGCGGCTGCGTGTGTTGCGTGCTCGGCGCCGTGTCGAAGCGCGCCACTCAGGTGCTGGTAGAGGCGTTCGATCCCGGGCTGGTGATCGAACTCACCGCCACCTATCGCAGCAATGCGATGCTGGGCGTGCCGACAATGCTGGTCGCGATGATGGAGCATCCGTCGTTTGCGTCGGCCGATCTTTCCTCGCTGAAGGCGATCTATTCCGGCGGCTCGACGGTGCCGGCCGCGATCGTCGCCGATCTCGAACGACGGCTGGGCGCGCCTTTCACGATCGTATTCGGCCAGACCGAGTGCTCGCCGGTCGCCTTGATGACCTGGGCCAACGATACCATCGCCGACAAGGCCAATACCATCGGCACGCCGATGCCGAATGTCGAGGTGAAGATCGTTAACCCGGATACCGGAGCGACCGTTCCGGTCGGCGAGATCGGTGAGATCTGTACGCGCGGCTATCATGTCATGCACGGTTACTTCGAGGACGAAGCTGCCACCGCCGTGGCGATCGACTCCGAGGGCTGGCTGCACACCGGCGACCTCGGCGCGATGGATGCGCGAGGCTACTGCACAATCGAGGGAAGACTGAAGGATATGATCATTCGCGGCGGTGAAAACATCTATCCGCGCGAACTTGAGGAGTTGCTGTTCCGCCATCCCAAGGTCGGAGACGTCGCCGTGGTCGGATTGCCGGACCCAAAATGGGGCGAAGTGGTAGCGGCATTTATTCGGCCGCCGCCGGGCATCATCGTCGACAAGGACGAACTGTATAATTATGTGCGCGAGCACCTCGCCCCGCACAAGGCCCCGCGCCATTGGTTCGCTGTCGACGCCATGCCGCTGACGGGATCCGGCAAGATCCAGAAATTCAAGCTGCGCGAGCAATGGTCGAAAGGCGGGGTGAAAGAGCTTTGAGCGTTGGCTGGCAAGACTCAAGCCATCCCCGCAAAACCGGACAACCGGCGTTTCCGAGATTAACCACTAACCGGACATGTCCCGGACATCACAAAACCGACGTGAATGACCCGAAGCTGACTTGGATGTCGGAAAAGCCGTTGATATATGAGCATAACTTTCTCGCCCGGTTGACGGTCGCTAATGGCTTCCGTCGAAAAGGCCACACGCGCCAGACGGAAATGGAGTGTTGCGATGCACGACCAGAACAATGTCTTCTATGCTATCGCGCTCTCCGCCGTCATCCTGATAACCTGGCAGTATTTCTTCGCCACGTCGTTCCTAAGCAAACCGACCGCACCCAGGACTTCGCAGGTCCGCGTGGTTGAACCCGGCATCGGGATCATCCGGCCACAGACGCAATCCTCGGGAACGCAGACCGCGACGATATCGGGCACGCAACGATCTCAGCCGTCCTCGCGGCAGGAGGCACTTGCCAGATCGCAACGCGTCGCCATCGATACGCCCCGGCTCAGAGGATCGATTGCGTTGACCGGGGGAAGGATCGACGATCTTTCCCTGGTTCAATATCGCGAAACCACTGATCCCAAGTCTCCTGCTATCGAATTGCTTTCACCCTCGGGCAGCCCGCAACCATTCTACGCGGAATTCGGTTGGGTCGATGGCTCTAGCGTCAATCTCAAAGTGCCCACCTCAGAGACGGTCTGGCTGCAGCAGGGATCCGATAGCCTCGGGGTGGGGCGCCCGATAACCCTCGTTTGGCAAAACGGCCAGGGGTTGGAATTTAGACGAACGATTTCGGTCGATGACAAATACCTCTTCAGCATTCATGACGAGGTCGCGAATAGCGGGCAGACGGCTGTCACGTTGGCACCCTATGCGTTGATTTCCCGCCACAGTCCGCCGCCGACGCTTGGCTATTATCTGCTGCACGAAGGTGCAATCGGCGTCTTGGGGGACAACGGATTGCAGGAGGTTACCTACAAGACCCTCGATGAAAAGAAGCGCATAGCATTCAACCCCAACAATGCTTGGCTCGGGTTTACCGACAAATACTGGGCGGCCGTCCTGCTGCCTGAGACGTCTTCGCGTCTGCAGGCGGAATTCTCCGCCAGCGCGTTGGGTGCGCTGAAGACCTATCAGGCCGACTATTTACAGGATGCGCAAACCATTGCGCCGGGCGGCTCGGTTGTTCGCCGGCGCCAAGGAAGTTGCGATCCTCGACGGCTACGACAAGGCGCTCAAGCTCAATCGGTTCGACCGTGCGATCGACTGGGGCTGGTTCCGCTTCATCACCAAGCCGATGTTCACGCTGATCGACACCATCTTTCGGCTGGTCGGAAACTTCGGCGTCGCGATCCTGATCGTAACGCTGATGCTCAAGATCGCCTTCTTTCCGCTTGCCAATAAATCCTATGCGTCGACCGCAAAGATGAAGGCTCTGCAACCCCAGATTCAACTGATCCGCGAGACCTTCCGCGACGACAAGGTGAAGCAGCAACAGGCCACGATGGAGCTTTACAGGAAGGAGAAGATCAACCCGATCGCGGGGTGCCTGCCGACGCTGATCCAGATTCCGGTTTTCTTCTCGCTCTACAAGGTACTGTTTGTCACGATCGAGATGCGTCAGGCGCCGTTCTTCGGATGGATCAAGGATTTGTCCGCGCCGGACCCCACCAACGTATTCAATCTTTTTGGACTGATCCCTTATGACCCGGTGTCCTTGCCTTTGCTTGGCGGGTTCCTGGTCATCGGTGCTTGGCCGCTTTTGATGGGACTGACCCAGTGGTTGCAGATGAAGCTGACGCCGGCCTCACCCGACCCGGCACAAGCCGCCGTGCTGAACTGGATGCCCGTCATCTTCACCTTCATGCTCGCGAAGTTCTCGGCGGGCCTGGTGATCTACTGGACTTGGAACAATTCGCTTTCTGTCATTCAGCAGAGCATCGTCATGCGCAGGAATGGCGTTCGGATCGAATTGTGGGATAAACTCCGGGCGATATTCAAAAAAGGTAATAGCGAGTAGTAACGGGCGTCTCCACGATGCGAAGCTTCCGCGTAAAGAAAAGCCGCTACGCAGCGTGACAATCAGAGGGTATTGAGGTTCACCGCCACATCCCGCGCATCCGGGCGCCGACATCCAACCGAACACTTTTGCTCGCTGCGCGGGCCGCAGTCCCGGCTGTCGCAAGCGGCCAGCTTGTCTTTTCGAACAGGCCGAGCAACCGGTCCGGAATAAAACGCGTCCGCGAGGCATAGACGTGCCGGTCGCCTTGCGCGCTCTGGCCGTGGGTGAAGAAGCGTTGCGGCACGACGAGGTGAAGATCGTCCTTGGCGCGCGTCATCGCCACGTACAAGAGCCGTCGCTCTTCCTCGATTTCGGCCGATGTGCCGGCGCCGAGATCCGACGGCATGCATCCATCGACGACGTTAAGGACGAATACCGACTTCCATTCCTGGCCTTTGGCGGAATGGATGGTTGAAAGGATCAGATAATCCTCGTCGAGCAGCGGCACGCCGGCCTGATCGCTGGTCGCATCGGGAGGATCGAGCGTCAGTTCGGTCAGGAAACGCTCGCGCGAGGGATAGCCGCCGGCAATCTGCTCAAGTTGAATGAGGTCGGCGCGCCTTGTGCCGGCGTCCTCATGAATGCGATCGAGATGCGGTTCGTACCACAGGCGGGCAAGCTCCAGCTCGGCCGGCCAGCCGGCGCGGCCTGAGCCCAGGTCGGTGAGGATCTCGACGAAGCTTTGCCAGTCGTCCCGGGCACGGGGAGGCGAGGGTGCGTCGGCCAGCGCCATGATCGGATCGGCGGCTTTGGCCATGTGGTCGAGCACGCGCTGCGCCGAAGCGGGCCCGACGCCGGGAATGAGATGCAGCAGCCGAAAACCGGCGACGCGGTCGCGCGGGTTTTCCACGAAGCGGAGCATCGCCAGCATATCCTTGATATGCGCGGCATCCAGAAACTTCAGCCCGCCGAATTTGATGAAGGGAATATTTCGCCGGGTCAGTTCGACCTCAAGCGGGCCGCTGTGAGCCGATGTCCGGAACAGCACGGCCTGTTGCTTGAGGACCGTCCCGGACTCGCGGCTCTCAAGCACACGTTCGACAATGTAGCGGGCCTGGTCGGCCTCATCGCGCACCGATACCAGCTGCGGTTTTATCGAGGAGGTCCGTTCGGTCCACAGGTTCTTCGTAAAACGTTCGCTGGCGAGTTCGATGACGCCATTGGCGGCGGCGAGAATGGTCTCTGTCGAGCGGTAGTTTCGATCCAGCGTGACGATGGTGGCTGGCGGATCGAATTGGCTCGGGAAGTCGAGAATGTTGCGAACTGTTGCCGCACGAAACGAATAGATCGACTGCGCGTCATCGCCGACCACAGTAAGGCCTCGGCCGCCCGGTTTCAGCGCCAGAAGAATCGAGGACTGCAGGCGGTTTGTATCCTGGTACTCGTCGACCAGGACATGGTCGAAGCGACCGCCAATGTCTTCCGCCAAAGCAGGATCGCTGACGGTCTGCGCCCAGTAAAGCAGCAGGTCGTCGTAATCGAGAATGTTCTGCCGCTGTTTTGTTTCGACGTAGGCGGCGAACAATTGCTTGAGCTCGGCCGCCCATCCTGAACACCACGGAAACGAGTTGCCCAGCACCTGTTCGATGCCAGACTCCGCATTGACGCATCGGGAGTAGATGGCAAGGCATGTGCCCTTGGTCGGAAAGCGGCTTTGGGTTTTGGAGAATCCGAGTTCGTGCCGCACCAGATTCATCAGATCGGCTGAATCCTCGCGGTCATGGATCGTGAACGCCGGATCGAGGCCGATCTGGTCGGCATAGTCGCGCAGAATTCTGGCGCCGATGCCGTGAAAGGTGCCGGCCCAGGTCAGCGCGTCGGTCATGACGCCGGCATTGTCGCCCATCACCTTGCGTGCAATCCGCTCGACGCGGCGGGTCATCTCGCTCGCGGCGCGGCGCGAGAATGTCATCATCAGAATGCGGCGCGGATCGGCGCCGTTGACGATGAGATGGGCGACCCGGTGCGCCAGCGTATTGGTCTTGCCGGAACCCGCGCCGGCAATGACCAATAGAGGAGATCGTGGCGCGCAATCGCGCTCCAGCACGCCGTGCTCGACCGCAAGCCGCTGCTGCACGTTGAGGGTGTCGAGATAGGTCGCAGCGGGCATGATTGATTCGTCCGAGGAAGGGCGACGCTCGCTGATTCCTGCTTTGTTCGCAATGGTTGACTGGATCGAGGGGCCAGTTCCTGGGTAAGCGTGGGCTCCGATATTCCGCCGCGGCGCTTACTTGCGGTGGACCATTGCCCGACAATTATACGCCTTGCGAAACCCCGCGGCCTGGGCGTCTTCCTCGGAGCAGAACCAGCGATCCGGTTTGGTGACGGGTGCATAACTCCGGCACGCTTGCATGTGATAGACACCCACATGACCTGTCAGGCGCGCGCGCCTGGCGAATTTTGCCTTGATGCTGCAGCTGGGCGGCATCGCCGGCTCGTCCGGAAACAGCGCCTCCCGCAGCTCGCGGTCTTTATCGCTTCGGCAGGCCGAGCCTAGCAAAGCTCCCGACTTTTCCTTGTGGCGGAAATCTTGCGGGGCAACAAAGCAGCCTCGCCAAAGACCGCTAAGCTTGTCCCTTGCGTTCGCTTCGTCCTGTTTGAATTTGCCGTTGGCGTCGGCTTCGACATTCAACGCAAACCCCTGAAGCACCAGCATCTGGTTCAAACTGGTGGTTTCGCCCTCGGCGGTGCAAACGCCGATGTGCCATTTGTTGTAGGCTTTGCTTGGCCCCAGATCCTCACAGTGGACGCCGCGCTTGGCTATCAGGCCGGCAAGATGGTCGCGTGCTACCACGCCGCACGCCCATGGCTCGGCGTG
>WNFL01214752.1_pt1 | contig 19898 bp, 19 predicted proteins | sample 5400361 | NCBI WGS metagenome assembly WNFL01 (sample SAMN13153351, study PRJNA577476) | soil metagenome | isolation source: 40 cm soil on Douglas fir-dominated hillslope | place: USA:California | collected 2013-09-17
CTCCAGCTTTTCGGTACAGGACGTGCCCGAGGGACCGTACTTCCTCGAGGTGGATACGAGATGGGATGCGACCACCACCTGGGCGCAGCTCATCGAGCTGACCACCAGCAATCCGGATTTGACGATGGTGGCGGCCGCGCGGCCCGACGTCGAGATCGCCACCCGGCAGACCGACTTCACCCTGGACATCGCCGGCCTCACGCCCTGGATAACGCCCTCGGCGGCGTTCACCGGCGACATGCTGCTCCTCGCCGGATCGCAGGCCCACATCTACGGCAGGCCTCAGGTCGCCGTGCCCCGTCCGAATGCGGGCGTAACCAGCTGGCATGCGGCGTACGACTGGAAGCGCATGAGCACCGCGCAGGCGATCGCGCTGCCCGACGCGTCGAAAGGCGACGTGGGCACGTCGCGACGCGCTTTGCGCGCCTCGCCGACCTCACCCTGCACGACGGACTGCCGGGAAGCGCGAGCGTGACGCTCGCCGACGCGCCGCAGACCGGTGCGCTGCGGGCCAACCTGCGCAACTCGCGGTGGGCGACGCTCCTCGCCGACGCTAACCCGGCGACGGCGCCGGACGGCAACCAAGGGGTGTCAGTATTGGCCGTCCCGCGCACGCTGGACTTTCCCGATCAGCCGGGGCTGAGCGCGACTACTTCGCTGGCCTGGATCCAAGGCCCCCCTCTGGGCGACGTGGATTACGGCACGGTGCCCTACGGACAGTTCCTGGGTCCGGACTGGAAGGAGGCCAGGTACGTGCTCTACATCGCGACCGCCGACGTCCCGGTCCCGGGGAGCACGACACCGATCAAGGCTCAGCCGACCTTCATGTCGTTCGAGAAGATGCCGGGCGATGACGAGATCGTGCCGGTGCTCGGGCCACCTCGCTCGCCCCGGATCCAGGGACGCGACGCGTTCCAGGCGCAGGCTGGAGTCGGCCTGCGCCCGACCATCTCCTGGTCGCCGCCGCGGCTGGGCGCGGCGACTTCCTACGTGGTGCGACTCGATGCGGTCGGGGGGACGCCTGCGCAATTTGCGTCGGCGTCGCTGACCGTGTACGGCGTCACCTCGGTGCAGGTGCCCGACGGGCTCCTCACGCCTGGCGCGCAGTACGTGGTCACCATCAGCTCCGTCTCGGCGCCCTGGGACAAGCTCGACCGGCCGCCGTTCCGAACGGGAATGCCGTTTTCGATGTCCGACTGCGTGACGGCGGCGTTCACTCCGTAGGGGCGCTAATTCAGCTCGGTCCGGGGTGGGGCGGGCGCCGCCTCGGGCCGGGCAGCGGGGCCGGCGTGGTGGTGGACCATGCGGAAGCGGCCGTCCTCGCGCACGAAGAAGTTGGTGGCGATGAGGGTGGTTCCAGGGAGGCGCTCGAGGCAGGTCACGAAGGCCGCGTCGCCGAGGAGGTGCGCCACCGCGCTTCCGCAAGTGATCGGGGAGGAGCCGCCGCCGCGCAGGATCCGGCGCCAGCTCTGCATCACGCGGTCGCGGCCGACCAGCGCCTCCCACCCGGGGTGCACGCAGGCGACCGGTGCGCGACGCGCCCAGACCGCATCCATCGCCTGGGCGTCAGAGGCAGCGAACGCGGAGTAGAACGCCGCGTTGGCGGCGAGCACCTCGTCCTCGTCCGTCATCGCGGGCAGCATAACTCGTCTAGAATAGATGGATGGCTCGAAACACGCTCGAGGGGCTGCACCGGGCGCACGTCTCGCGGCTGGCTGCCGATACCGGGCAGGCGCTGCGGGAGCACGGGTACGATGGCCTGGTGATTCATTCGGGGGCGCCGCAAAAACGGACGCTCGCCGACGACCAGTACTGGCCGCTGCGGGTGACGCCCGAGTTCCAGCATTGGCTGCCGCTCGCAGAGCCCGGCTGCGCGCTGGCCGTCGAGCCGGGACGCAAGCCTCGCCTGCTGCGGCTTCGCGAAACGAATTTCTGGGAGGCGCTCGCGCCGCCCGACTCCGATCATTTCTGGGGCTCCTTCGACGTCGCGGAGGTCGCCTCGGAAGCCGCGGCGCGTGAGCTGGTCCCCCGCGGGCGCGTCGCCTTCATCGGGGACGAAGGCGCGGCCGCGGCCGCGTGGGGTATCGCGGAGGTGAACCCGCCGCAGCTCGTCGCCGCGCTCGACCGGCTGCGCGTGCACAAGACTCCGTACGAGGAGGAGTGCATCGCGGAGGCGAATCGCCGGGCGGCGGCCGGGCACGAGGACCTGCGGCGTCTCTTCGCCGGCGGCGACAAGTCCGAGCTGGAGCTGCACCTCGCCTTCCTCGGCGCGACCAAGCAGGACGATGCCGAGACGCCGTACAAGAACATCGTCGCCCTCGGCGCCCACTCGGCCACGCTGCACCACGTGAGCTACTCGAAACGGGCGCAGCCGGCGCAGAGCCTGTTGGTGGACGCCGGCGCCTCGTTCGCCGGGTACGGCTCGGACGTCACCCGGACCTGGGTGAAGGGGGGTGGAGCGGGGGCCTCGGCGTTCGCGGGGCTGGTCGCGCAGGTCGAGGCCATGCAGCAGCGCCTTTGCGCCCAGGCGCGCGCGGGTCTGCCCTATGAGTCGCTGCACGACGAGTCGCACCGGCAGATGGGCGGGATCCTCCGCGAGACCGGCCTGATCAAGACCTCCGGCGAGGAGGCCGTGGCGAAGGGCGTGACGCGCGCGTTCTACCCGCACGGCCTGGGACACTCGCTGGGACTCCAGGTCCACGACGTGGGCTGCGCGACCGTGAAGCCGCGCCCGGACAACCCGTTCCTGCGCAACACGACGGTCATCTCCGAGCGCCAGTGCTTCACCGTCGAGCCCGGCATCTACTTCATCGATGCGCTGCTCCGTCCCGTCCGCGAAGGTCCGCGTTCGGGCGGCGTCGACTGGAAACTGGTGGACGCGCTCTCCCCGTTCGGGGGCATCCGCATCGAAGACGACGTGGTCGTCCACGAGAACGGCCTCCGCAACCTGACCCGCGAATCCCTCCCCAACGGCGGCGGCGCGATAGACTAAAGGCTCACCGCGGAGACGCAGAGGACGCGGAGCGATTCTTGAAACAGGAATCTCCGCGCTCTCCGCGCCTCCGCGGTGATCTTTTCGTCAGTGCACTCCGGACATCAGTTTCTTGATGGGGCGGGTGAGCAAGCCCAGCAGCAACGCGGAGCCGATGGCGAAGGCGGCCACGGAGAGGAAGAGGCCGGGGAGGGACCCGTTCGGATCGAAGTGGCCGGCTACCCAGCCACCGATCCGGTTGCCCACCGCGAGAGAGGTGAACCAGACCCCCATCATCAGCGACGCGAATCGGATCGGCGCGAGCTTGGTCACCGTGGAGAGACCGACGGGAGACAGGCACAGCTCGCCCAGCGTGTGACAGAAGTACACGCCGACGAGCCACCAGGGACTCACCCGTTGCCCGGTGCGCTGCGCGATCTGCGCTGCCGCCGCGACCACCAGGAACCCGGCGCCCACCCAGAACAGGCCCCAGGCAAACTTGGCGGGGCTGGAGGGCTCGCGATCGCGGAGCCGCACCCAGAGCCAGGCGAACACCGGCGCCAGCGCGATGATGAAGATCGAGTTGACCGACTGATACCAGCTCGAGGGGAAGGCGTGGCCGAGGACCCGGTTGTCGGTCAGCCGATCCGCGAACAGGTTCAGGCTCGACCCGGCCTGCTCGAACGAGCTCCAGAAGATGCAGGAGAAGAGGAAGAGCACGAGGATGGCGGCCATCCTCAGGAAGGCCTCGCGGGTGAGCGGCGCGTGCTCCTTGGCCTGCTGCGCCGCCGGCCGCTCGCGCGGGCCGTCGGCGTTGGAGCCGAAGTCGCGTTGCCCCAGCGCGAATTGCACGAGGCCGAAGACCATCCCGAACCCGGCCATCGCGAACCCGAAATGCCAGCCGAGCCGCGGGTCGATGCCGTGCCGCTCGAGGAAGGCGCGGAACAGCGAGCTCTGGGCGAGGAACCCGCACACCAGCGGCGCGATCATCGCGCCGAGGTTGATGCCCATGTAGAAGATCGAGAACCCGGCGTCTCGCCGGGGATCGTTCTCGCGATACAGGCCGCCCACCATGGTGCTGACGTTCGGCTTGAGGAAGCCGACGCCGGCGATGACGAGCAAGAGCCCCAGGTAGAGGAAGGCCAGCGTCGGCACCGCCAGGCAGAAATGCCCGAGCGCGATGGTGACGCCGCCCAGGAGCACGGAGCGCCGTTGTCCGAGGAACCGGTCGGCGATCCACCCGCCGGGCAGGGCGGCGAGGTACACGCCCATCGTGTACCAACCGTAGATCCCGGTCGCCTTCTCGATGGAGAAACCGACGCCCCCCTCCGCGGCGGTCGCGGTCAGGTACAGGACGAGCAGGGCGCGCATCCCGTAATAGCTGAAGCGCTCCCACATCTCGGTGAAGAACAGGGTGCGCAGCCCGCGCGGGTGGCCGCCGAAGGTCGTGGCGCGCGACGCCTCCTCCGCTCGCAGCGCTTCCGCCGTCGCGCTCACCAGCCGCACCCCGGCGGGCAGACGAATGATTTCATGGCTGCGCAGAGTACGCGACGTTGGTAGCGGCGGCTACGGAGAGCGCCGCTTGGCGCGAGGCAGCTCGGGCTGGGTGTCGCGGATCTGCGTCACCTCGTCGCCGGCCTCGTCGGCGTACGCCGTGATGCGAACCGAGGCGCGGCGCAGCCGCCGGCACAGCTCCCGGTTGATGTTCTGGAGCACCAGCACGTACGACTTCACGTCGTCCTGGTAGAGCTTGTAGAGGTCCGCGTTGGTGAGCTCGAGCAGGCGCGTTTCCCTCTCCACCATCACCGAGAAGGGCCGGGGCTGCATCTCGATCAGTGTGGTCTCGCCGAAGAAGTCCCCCGGCTTGAGGTGCATCAGCCGGATCGAACGCCCGGAGTCGCCGCTCTTCAGGGCGACCAGCTCGCCGGACTCGACCACGTACATGGAGCGGCCCTGCTCGCCCTCGCGGAAGACGGCGGCTCCGCGCGCGAAGGTCCGCTCGCTGGTCATCCCGACTACATGTCGGAGGGCGATGTCGTCCAGACCGCCGAAGAACGGCGTGCGCGAGAGAAACCTGGAAAGGGCGGCGCGGTCGCGCGGCATGCGGTCAGTCTACCGGACGGCGTGCAGGCCATCACCTTCCCGGCCGCTCGCAGAGCGGTCAACGTAAGGAACTCGCGGTAGTCTGGTGCGATGGCAGAGGACAAGGTGGGACTCGGTGCGGCGGCCGCGGCTCTCGAGGCGGAGCTTCGCCGGTTCGAGCAGGTGGCCGAGCTGGCCGCGCGCCTGGAGCTCAAGTCGCAGAAGAACCTGGAGCGCGCCACGCGCGCCGCGCAGGACGCGGCCGAGGCGCAGGGCCGCGTGGCGGAGCGGGTGCGGGCGCTGGTGGAGGAGATCGCGCGGGCCCGGGAGCGCCAGGAGGAACAGGCCAGGCAGCTCGAGGTGCGCGCGCAGCAGATCCAGTCCCGGCGGGAGCTGCTCGACGCGCTGCTCGCGCGATTCGCCGGGCTGGGGAACGAGGCGGCCGAGGTGAACGAGCTTCTCAAGCAAGGAGGCCGCGTCGACGAGGCCGAGGAGCGGCTCGGGCGCGTGGCTACGTCCGCCGAAGAGCTCTTGCGCGATGCGGAGCGCGACGGATTCGAGGACGCGGTCCGGCAAGCCGAGTCGGTGCGCCAGCAATCGCTCTCCGCCCGGAACAAGCTCAAGCTGCTCCGCGAGAAGAAGAACTAGCCGCCGCCGTATTCGGCGGCGCTACGCTTTTTCACGGCGCGGCGGTAGTGGGATGTACTTTGGCCGCCGCCCGTCCGCGGAGGAGGAAGATGGCGAACCCCACCGCGGCTGCGGCGCAGAGCTGCAGCACCGACACCAGCAAGAGCCAGCCACCCGCGGCGCGCAGCACGTTCACGGCTCACTCCGCGCGCAAGGACAGCATCGGGTCCACCCGCGCCGCCCGGCGCGCCGGCGCCCAGCTGGCCAGGGCGGCCACCCCCAGGAGGAGCGCCGACACCGCGAGGAAGGTGAGCGGATCGGTCGCGCTCACCTGGTAGAGCGTCGCTTTCGCCGCCTCGGTGACCACCACCGAGACCGCCAGCGCCGCGGCGAGCCCCAGCGCGACGCCGATCACGGCCAGCCTCATCCCGCTACCCACCACCGCCCGCAGGACCTGGGCAGCCGGAGCGCCCAGCGCCATGCGGATGCCGATCTCCTTGGCGCGCTGGGCGACGGAGTACGCCATGATGCCGTAGATGCCCAGCGAGGCGAGCACCAGCGCCACCGCTCCGAAGACGGTCAAGAGCAGCATCGGGAAGCGACGCTCGCCCAAGGACTCGCCGATCACCGCCTCCAGCGTCCGCGGATGCGCCAGCGGCTGGTCCTTGTCGAGGGCCTGCAGCTCGGTGCGAAGCAGGGGCACCAGGTCCGTCGGCCGGCCGGAGGTGCGCAGCAGCACGCGCATGAACGGCTGAGGCCATTGCGCGCTCGGGACCACGGCCAGCGGCCAGGGAGCCTGGTCGAGAGACTGCGTGTGCACGTCTCCGATGACGCCGGCGATCTCCCAGATGTCTTTGTCCTTGCGGAATCCCTTGAGCCTGCGGCCCACCGCCTCGCCACCGCCGAGGAACTTGCGCACGAAGGCCTGGTTCACGAGCAAGACTTGTGGGGCGCGCTCGTCGTCGGAAGCGCGCAGGTCGCGGCCCTGCACCAGCGGGATCCCGAGCGTCTCGCGGTATCCGGGCGTCGCCCAGACCACCTCCGCCTCCGGCCCTTGTCCCGGCGGCGGCGTCGGCAGGCCTTCGATCTCGAAACCGAGGCTTGCGTTGAAGCCCTTATCCATCGGGACTCCGGTGGTGATCGCGGCGCTCTTCACGCCCGGAAGCGCGGCGGCGCGCGCGAGCAGCTGCTGCTGGAAGGCGGAAATCTGCTCCAGCTTTGCATACCTGTCCTGCGGCAGCACCGTCTCGGCCACCAGCACCCGCGCCGGGTCGCCGAGCCCCGTCCGCACGTTCAGGAGCCGCGCCAGCGTCCGGATCATGAGCCCGGCGCCGATCACCAGGACCAGCGCCAGCGCGACCTCCGCGACCACCAGGGCGGCGCGGGCGCGGCCCCGGGAGCTGACGCCGGAGGCGCCGTTCTTCAGCGCCTCGACCAGATCCGGGCGGCTGGCGTGGAGCGCGGGAGCCAATCCCGCGAGAAGCCCCGAGCCGATGGAGATCACCAGCGCGAAGGCGAGGACCGAACCGTTGAGCCGCACTTCGTCGAGGCGCGGGATGGTCTTCGGCGCGAGCGCGACCAGGCCGTCCAGCCCCCACGCGGCGAGGAGCACGCCGAGCGCCCCTCCGACCACCGCCAGCAGGAGCGCCTCGGTCAAGAGCTGCCGGACGATTCGCCCCCGGCCGCTGCCCAGCGCGGCGCGAATGGCCAGCTCGCGCTGCCGGGCCGCGCCACGGGCGAGCAGCATGCTGGCGACGTTCGCGCAGGCGATCAGCAGCACCAGCACCACCGCTCCCAACAGCGCGCGCAGCACCGGCTTGATCGGTCCGACCAGGTCGTCGAGCAGCGGGACCGCCCGCTGGGACCAGCCCGTGTGCTCAGCGGTACGCGAGGCGATTCGAGGCCCCACCACCGCCAGGTCCGCTTGCGCAGCGCGGATCGACGTGCCTGGCTTGAGCCGGGCAAAGGCGGTGAAGAAATGGAGGCCGCGGTTCTGCAGGTCCTTCTCGTCCCACTCGAACGGGATCAGCGCCTCCGCGTTGCGCAGCAGCGGGAAGCGGAAGCTCGCCGGCAGCACGCCGACGATGGTGTACGTCCTGCCGTCCATCGTGGTGGTCTGGCCCAGGATGCGCGGGTCGGCGGAGAATTCGCGCCTCCACAGACGATCGGTGAGCACCACCTCGTGCGCGGCGCCCTTGTAGTCGGTGTCGGAGGCGAATCCCCGGCCGAGCGCCGGGTGCACCTTGAGCGTGGCGAAGAAGCTCGCGGTCACCTTGGCCGCCACGAGCTGCTCCGGCCCGGAGCCGACCGTCATCGACAGACGCGTGTTCTGGACCCCGGCGATCGACTCGAACGCTCCGCTCTCCTTCACCAGGTCCAGGTAGTCGAGGGTCGAGTACGGATTGCGGTCGTGCCACGGCGTAATGCCCGGGACGACCTCGTACAGTCGGACCAGCTGCTCGGGCTGCGGCGCGGGCAGCGGCTGGAGCACCACGCCTTGCGCTGCTCCCCCCGACGCCCAGGGCGAGCGCGACCACCGCCGCGGCGGTAAAGCCGGGCGAGCGCACGAGCGTGCGGATGGCGTAGCGGAGGTCCTGGAGCAAGGTGTCCATGCGACGGACACGGAGCGAACTTCGTGCCAGCCTGGGACCTCCGGAACCACGAGGAAATCCGTGCGGAGCGCTTACGCCCGTGCGACCGCTCGCGGGATCGGACAGTCCCACAACCGGACATGACCCGGCAGCCCGCGCGCGCTATACCGGTGCGCGATCTCGAGCCTGGAGGAAACCATGGCCATCACGGCCCGCGTCGTCCGCGTCCATAACACCGGCGGCCACGAGGTGATGCAGCTCGACGAAGTGCAGCTCCCCTCCCCCGCAGCGGGGCAGGCGCTGGTGCGGATCGAGGCTGCGGGGGTGAACTTCATCGACATCTACCACCGCAGCGGGCACTACCAGCTCCCGCTGCCGGTCTCGATGGGCGTGGAAGGCGCCGGGATCGTGGAGCAGGTCGGGCCGGGAGTCAGCGAGATTCGCGTCGGCCAGCGCGTCGCGTGGACGAGCGTGAATGGCACGTACGCCACGCACGCCATCGTACCGGCGGACCGGCTCGTACCCGTTCCGGAAGGCGTGTCGTCCAAGCTCGCCGCCGCCGTCATGCTGCAAGGCATGACCGCGCACTACCTGTGCCACGACACGTATCCGCTGAAGCGCGGGGAGTGGTGCGTCATCCACGCCGCCGCCGGCGGAGTGGGCCTGCTCTTCTGCCAGATCGCGGGCAAGCGCATCGGTGCGCGCGTCATCGGCACCGCGGGCAACGAGGAGAAGGCGCAGCTCGCGCGCAAGGCCGGCGCGGAGGAAGTCATCGTCTACACCAAGACCGACTTCGAGCCCGAGGTGAAGCGGCTGACGGGGTCCCTGCGCCGTCGCGGGATGATGGTTCTCTTCGGCGCCTCGAGCGGCCCGGTGCCCCCCGTCGACCCGCAGCGGCTCGCGGCCGGCGGATCGCTCTACCTCACGCGGCCGACGCTGGGCAGCTACATCACCACGCGGGACGAGCTGCTCTCGCGCGCCGGCGCGGTCCTCGAGATGGTGCGCAAGCGCGAGCTGGAGGTGAAGATCGAAGCCGAGCTGCCGCTCGCGCAGGCGGCGCGCGCGCACGAGATGCTCGCCTCGCGGAAGACCACCGGCAAGATCGTCCTGGTGCCGTAGCCGACGCCCGGCGGGCTCGATCTGAACGTCGATCGGTTTCAACTTGACACTGCTTGGATCGGGGACTATCCAAGCATTGCTCAGATTCGCCATGGGCGCGGAGGTCATGGTCATGAAGGCGTTGGTCACGGGAGCGACGGGGCTGTTGGGCAGCAACCTGGTGCGGGCCTTGCGGGCGGAGGGCCACTCCGTGCGGGCGCTGGTACGCTCGAAGGAAAAGGCGCGGCGCCAGCTCGCGGATACCGGAGCGGAGCTGGTGGTGGGCGACATGGAGGACGTGCCGGGCTTCGCGGGCGCGCTGGCCGGCGTGGACGTGGCGTTCCACACCGCGGCTTACTTCCGCGAGTACTACGGCCCGGGCGACCACCGCCCCAAGCTGGAGGCGATCAACGTCCGCGGCACCCTGGCGCTGGCCGAGGCCGCGCGGGCACACGGGGTGAAGCGGCTGATCGAGACCAGCTCCTCCGGGACCATCGGCCTCAAGCCGGATGGGAGCCCGGGCGACGAGGCGACCCCCCCGGCACCGCTGGCCAAGCGGAACCTCTACTTCAACAGCAAGGTGCTCGCCGCGGCGAAGCTCCACGAGCTGGCGGTGCGCACGGGGCTCGAAGTAGTGCACATCCTCCCCGCTGGATCTTCGGGCCGGGCGACGCGGCGCCCACCGCCAGCGGTCAGCTCGTCCTCGACTTCCTCGCCGGGAAGCTGCCGGCGATTCCGCCCGGTGGGACCAGCGCGGTCGACGCACGCGACGTAGCGGTGGGGATGATCCGCGCCGCCGAGCGCGGCCGGCCCGGGGAGAAATACATCCTCGGCGGCGACTTCGTGACCCTGGCCGACGTGATCCGGACGCTCGAGCAAGTCACCCGGCGCCCCGGCCCGCGGGCGCGGATTCCGTACCCGGTGGCGTTCGTTTACGCCGCCCTCTCGCAGACCTGGGCGAAGCTCACCGGCGGAGAGACGCTGGTCACGTTGGAGGGCGTGCGGATGATGCAGGCGCGGCTGGCCGTGACCTCTGCCAAGGCCGAGCGGGAGCTGGGCTGGAAGCATCGGCCGCTCCGGGAGACCCTGGCGGACGAAGTGGCCTGGTACCGCTCCCGGCAGCCGGTCGCGGAGCTGGCGGCGCGCGCCACCGCCACGGCTTAGGCAGCGCCCGCCGGGGGGGCTTCCGCGACCTAGGCCGCGTAGTCCTCGATCGGCGGGCAGCTGCAGATGAGCTGCCGGTCGCCGAGCACCGCGTTGATCCGCCCCACCGCGGGCCAGAACTTCTTGCCGCGCACCCAAGGTAGCGGGAAAGCCGCGCGCTGGCGCGAGTACGGTCGGTCCCACGAGTCCGCGGTGAGCACCTCCGCGGTGTGCGGGGCTCCCTTGAGCGCGTTGCGCTCGCGGGGCTGCTTGCCCTGCTCGATCTCGCGGATCTCCTCGCGGATGGCGATCATCGCCTCGCAGAACCGGTCCAGCTCGGCCTTCGCCTCGCTCTCGGTCGGCTCGACCATCAGCGTGCCGATCACCGGGAACGAGGTGGTCGGCGCGTGGAAGCCGTAATCCATCAGCCGCTTGGCCACGTCCTCCACCTCGACCGACGCGTCGCGCTTCACCTTGCGCAGGTCGAGGATGCATTCGTGCGCGACCGTGCCGTTCCTGCCCACGTAGAGGACGGGGAAGTGCGGCCCGAGGCGCTTCGCGATGTAGTTGGCGTTCAAGATGGCGACCTTCGTCGCCTGGGTCAGACCCTCGCCGCCCATCAGCCGGATGTAGGCCCAGGAGATGAGCAGGATCGACGCGCTCCCCCACGGCGCCGCCGCGATGGGACCGATGGCCTCCTCGCCACCGACGCGCACCACCGGATGGCCGGGAAGGTACGGCGCGAGGTGCCTCCCCACGCAGATGGGGCCCATGCCCGGCCCGCCGCCGCCGTGCGGGATGCAGAACGTCTTGTGCAGGTTGAGGTGGCACACGTCGGCGCCGAAGTCGCCCGGCCGGCACAGGCCCACCTGGGCGTTCATGTTCGCGCCGTCCATGTAGACCTGCCCGCCGTGCTCGTGGACGATGCTGCAGACCCGCTGGATGCCTTCCTCGAACACCCCGTGCGTGGACGGGTAGGTGACCATCAGCGCGGCCAGGTCCTTCGCGTTGGCTTTTGCCTTGGCCTCGAGGTCCGCGAGGTCGATGTTCCCGTTCTGGTCCGTCTTCACCACCACGATCTTGAAGCCGGCCATCGCCGCGGACGCGGGATTCGTGCCGTGGGCCGACTGCGGGATCAGGCAGACGTTCCGGTGCCCCTGGCCGCGGGCCTCGTGGTAGCGCCGGATGACCAGGAGCCCGGCGTACTCGCCCTGCGCGCCCGCGTTGGGCTGCAGCGAGACGGCGTCGAAGCCGGTGATCTCGCGCAGCATCGCGGACAGCTCGTCGAAGATCTGCGTGTACCCCTGCGCCTGCGAGCGGGGCGCGAAGGGATGCAGCCTGCCGAACTGCGGCCAGGTCACGGGCAGCATCTCGGCGGTCGCGTTCAGCTTCATGGTGCAGGAGCCGAGCGGAATCATCGAGTGCGTCAGGGACAGGTCGCGCGACTCGAGCAGCCGCATGTAGCGCAGCATCTCGGTCTCGCTGTGGTGCGTGTTGAAGACGGGGTGGGTCAGGTAGGCGGAGCTCCGGACGAGCTGGGGGGGCAGCGCGCTCTCCGCCTCCAGCCGATCGAGCACCGCGCCGCTCCCGAAGACCGCCAGCACGCTCTCGACGTCCTCGCGCGAGCACGTCTCGTCGAGCGAGATGCCCACCGTGCGCGCGTCGAGGCGGCGCAGGTTGATGCGCTGGGCGGCGGCCGCTGCGACGATCTCGTCGGCCTTCGCCTCCACCGCCAAGGTGTCGAAGAAGTGCGGGTGCCGGAGCTTGAACCCGAGCTTGCGCAGCCCGGCCGCGAGCAGCGAGGTCAGGCCGTGCACGTGCTGCGCGATGGCCTTGAGCCCGCGCGGCCCGTGGTAGACGGCGTACATCCCAGCGATGATCGCGAGCAGCGCCTGCGCGGTGCAGATGTTGCTGGTCGCCTTCTCGCGGCGGATGTGCTGCTCGCGCGTCTGCAGCGCCATGCGCAGCGCCGGGCGGCCCTGCGCATCCTGCGAGACGCCGATGATTCGCCCGGGCATGTACCGGACGTGCTCCTCGCGGCAGGCGAAGTAGGCAGCGTGCGGGCCGCCATACCCGAGCGGTACGCCGAAGCGCTGCGAGGACCCCACCGCCACGTCGGCGCCCAGCTCCCCCGGCGGCGTGAGCAGGCAGAGCGCAAGGAGGTCGGCGGCGACCACCGCCAGCCCGCCGTGCTGGTGGACGCGCTCGATGAAGGCGCGCAGGTCGCGCACGCGGCCGTCGGTCGCGGGGTATTGCAAGAGCGCACCGAACACCTGCGTCTTGAAGTCGAAGGTGTCGGGGTCGCCGACCACCACGCGAAAGCCCAGGGGCTCGGCGCGCGTGCGCACCACCTCGATGGTCTGCGGGTGGCAGTCGCTCGCGACGAAGAAGGCCTTGGCATCGCCGCCCTTCACGGCGTGCACCAGGCTCATCGCCTCGGCAGCCGCGGTGCTCTCGTCGAGCAGCGACGCGTTCGCCACCGGGAGGCCCGTGAGGTCGATCACCATGGTCTGGTAGTTGAGCAGCGCCTCGAGCCGCCCCTGGGAGATCTCCGGCTGGTACGGTGTATACTGAGTGTACCAACCGGGGTTCTCCAGGACGTTGCGCTGGATCACCGCCGGCGTGACGGTGTCCGAGTAGCCCATCCCCAGGTAGCTGCGGAAGACCTGGTTCTTCGCCGCGATCTGCTGCAGGTCCTGCAAGAGGCCGTGCTCCGACCGGCCGGGTGGCAGGTCGAGCGGACGCTGGAGGCGGATTCCCGCGGGAACGGTGGCATCGATCAGGGCGTCCAGCGAGCCCTTTCCGAGCACCTCGAGCATCTCCACGACGTCGCGGGTGTCGGGCCCGATGTGGCGGTCGACGAAGCGGTCGGGGTGACGCGGGCTGTGCATCGCTTTCTTGCTCCTTCCGAGGGTTGGCGCTCCCTACCACGCCGGAACGCCGCAGGGTAACCGCGATCGCACCGTGGCGCACTCGGCCCTACCGTCCGCCGCGGCCGGTGGCCGACCGTCCAGCAGAAGGACGGAAACCGCGCCGCGTCCCGCGGCACATCCGGGTGTGGCCGCGACGCGAGCTGCATCGGTTGCGGAACAGTAACCCGCTTGGCACGGGGCCTGCTTTAGACCCCGGGCATGGAGGACGCGATGACGACGACGATCAAGGCGACGATCCAGGACTGGGGCTTCCCGGCGGCGGTGCTGATTTCGTGGATGATGGCGACGGCGTACACGCTCTCTCGCATCATCTGACCTGTCCGCTTCCGGGAATGGACGGGCGAAATCAGGACAGTCTGCTGGGTCGGGCCGGGTGGGCCGCGAGGCGCTCCTCAGAGCACCTCTTTCAGCGCGCGCGCCAGCCGCTCGACCTGCGGGCGCGAGTTGTAGACCTGCGCGGCGATGCGGACCAGGCGCCGCGGGTGCCGGGGAAAGACGAAGATCGGAACCTCGATGCGGTGGCGCTCGTAGACGATCGCTTGCAGCGGATCGTTCATCGAGCCGGCCGGCGGCGGCGGGCCTCCGCTGTCCGGAAGCGGAACCGCGGCGAGCGAGCCGATCATCTCGGCGGGCGCGGGCGGCGGGACGGCGAGGGCCTCGCAGAGCACGTCGCGGCCGGCCAGCGCCAGCTCGCGGTTGCGCTGCATCAGCGCGGGCCAGCCGCCGGGCAGGAGCGTTCCGAGGAAGCGGATCGCCTCCGGGATGCAGAGGAACGGCGTCGGGTCGTCCGTTCCGCCCCAGTCGAACAGGAGGCGGAACCGCGACCGGTCGGTGCGCGTGGAGTTGAACCCGTGGCTCACGGCCAGGGGCAGCACGCCCTCCTGGCGGTCGCGGCGCACGTGCAGGAAGCCCGATCCCTTTGGCGTGCACAGCCACTTGTGGCAGTTGCCGGTGTAGTAGGCGGCGCCGATCCGCCGCAGATCGAGCGGCAGCATCCCCGGCGCGTGCGCGCCGTCCACCAGCGTGTCCACGCCGCGTTCGGCAAGGGCGCGCACCAGCGTCTCGATCGGGAACACGAGCCCGGTGGGGCTGGTCACGTGATCGATCAGGGCCAGCCGGGTCCGCGGCGTGACCGCGCCGAGCACCGCGTCCGTCACTTGCGCGGGAGTGACGCCGGGCCAGGGCACCGCGGCCGTGACCACGCGGACGCCCGCGGGCTCCAGCACGCGCAGGGCGTTGCGGCACGCATTGTAGGCGTGGTCGGTGGTGAGCACCTCGTCGCCGGGCAGAAGCCGCAGCGATCTCACCACCGTGTTCACGCCCGCCGTCGCATTGGGCACGAACGCCAGGTCGTCGGAATCGGCCCCCACGAAGCGCGCCAGGGCCGAGCGCGCCTCGTCGAGCAGCGGCTCCAGCTCGCGCGAGAGGAACAGCACGGGCTGCCGCTCCATCCGCGCGCGCAGCTCCTGCTGCAGCTCGAGCACGTGCCGCGGGCAGGCGCCGAACGAGCCGTGGTTCAGGAACTCGACTTCCGGGTCGAGGGTCCAATGCTGAGCCAGCTCGGAATTCACGCGCACTCCTTGTCAGTCCAGGCGGGCGTACGTCGCGTCGGTTCCGCTGAAGGCGCGGTGGATGTCGTCGATGCGTGCGCAGAGGTCCAAAGGGAGCGCCTTCGCGCACGCGTCGATGCCCGCGTCGAGCTGCGACACGTCGGCCGGCCCGAGCAGCACCGAGTCGACACCCGGTCGCGTCGCGAGCCAGCCATAGGCGAGCTGCACCGGCGTCACGCCCGCCTCTCGACCCAGCCCCGAGTACGCCTCGACCACCTCGAAGAATCGGTCCGAGAGATACCGCCGCTGGTACATCTTGTTGCCGTCGAAGCGGGAGCCCTTCGGCGGCTCGGTGCGCAGCGCGCGGCCCGCGAGCAGCCCGCCGGCGAGCGGGTTGTAAACGGTGGTGTGGATCGGATGCTGCCTGGCGAAGGCCCAGTACTCGACGTCGAGCTGGCGGACGAGGAGGTTGTAGATCTGCTGGGCAGTGGTCGGCCGGGGAAGGCCGATGTCGGCGCAGATGCGCTCCATGTCGACGATCTGCCAGGACGCGTAATTGGAGATGCCCCAGTGCGCGATCTTGCCCGCCTGCATCAGCTTCTGCAGCGCGGACAGCGTCTCGGCGAGCGGCGTGCGCATGTCCGGCCAGTGCAGGTAGTAGAGGTCGATGCGGTCGACGCCCAGGCGCTGCAGGCTCTCGTCGCAGGCGCGCAGCACCACGTCGGTTCGGAGGCCCTCGCGCCCGCCGCCCGCGGGACGGCTACCCACCTTGCTCGCGATGCGCGCTCCTTTCCGGCCCCGCAGCGCGCGGCCCAGGATCAGCTCCGAGTCGCCGTACGCGTTCGCGGTGTCGAACAGCGTCACGCCGCGTTCCAGGGCGCGCGCCACGATGCGGTGCGCCTCGTCCTCGGGCGTGCGCTTGCCGAAGTTCATCGTGCCGCAGACGATTCCGACCGGAGCGCCCGCGGGCCTCTGTTCCAGCCAATCGCTCATGCGCGATTGTTTACTTCACGCGGCGGCCGGTCACCAGTGGACCGAGGGGAAGGCACGGCCCGGCCGAGCGAAGAGGAAGCCCTGCTGCAGGTCGCAGCCCAGGCCCTCCAGCGCGTCGCGCTCCTCGCGGCACTCGATCCCCTCCGCCAGCACGGTGATCTCCAGCTCCTTGCACAGCGAGGTGATGGTCTTCACCAGCTTGAGCTTGGTGGGCTCGCGGTGGAGGTTGCGCACCAACGCGATGTCCAGCTTCGCCACCTGTGGATCGAGCTGGACGAAGCTGGAGAGCCCCGAGTAGCCGGCGCCCAGGTCGTCGACCGCCACCGAGAAGCCCATGCGCTTGAGGCGGTCGATGCGCGCGCGCACGTCGGGCACGCGGTCCAGGCCCGCCCGTTCGGTGATCTCCAGCACCGTCCGGCGGGCGATCAAGGAGAGCGGCGACTTGGGATCGTAGAGCGCGTCGTCCAGCAACTCTTCCGAGTGCAGGTTGACGAAGAGCCGCATGGGGCTGCGCTGCATCCGCAGCGCTGCGCGGGCGCGGATCGCGCGCCCTAGCTCGTGCACCCTTCCCAGCGTCTCGGCCGCATGGACCAGCTTCTCCGGGCGCGGAAAGCTCGGCTCGCTGGTGCGCAGCAGGGCCTCGTACGCGACCAGGCGCTTCTGCGGCCAGCGCACGATGGGCTGGAAGGCCAGATCGAGCCCGGCCAGCGCGCGCGAGAAGCGCTCCGCCAGGCCGGGATGCTCCGAGTCCTTCTCCTTCTCGAGGTACTCCTTGGCCTGGCGCTTGATCTCCGCCAGCTTGTGCATGCGGACGGCGCGCTCGACCACCTCGACGAGCTGCTCCGCGTCGACCGGTTTGAGCAGGTACCGGAACGCGCCGAACTCGACCGCCTGCATCGCGGTGGAGAGCTGCGGCGTGCCGGTGACGAAGATGACCGGCACATCCAGGCCCCGCTCGCGCACGGTGCGGAGCAGGCCCATGCCGTCCATCCCGGGCAGCGTGAGATCGGTGATGATGGTGTCGAACGACAAGCGCTCGAGCAGCGCGAGCGCGTGCTGGCCGTCCGCGGCGGTGTCCACCGCGAAGCCCGCGTCGTGCAGCACCTCGGCGAAGATCCGGCTCAGCCTCGGATCGTCGTCGACCACCAACACGCGACCGTGGTTTCCTGGACGTCCCTCCAACACGTTCTCCCGGCGTCGCAAGATGGAGGGTCGCCCGGGGTCCCGACAAGAGGCGGGCGGCCGCTCGCACGGCCGCCAGACGCCACCGCTTCGCCGGCCACCCCCGGGTGGGCTGCTGCTCACCGCCACCGGAACACGAACTGCCCGGCCGTCCCCCTGAGCGGCGCGGCCGAGACGGCGAACAGCGACCCGTCCGGAGCAATGGCGCCGGAGACCCCGTACAGGGCGCCGTCGTGCGGCGGCAACGGCGCGAAGGTGCGCCAGCTCGACCCGTCGAATGCGCGGAACTCGACCGGACCCGCACCGCCCTGCGTCCAATCGAACTCGCTCACTTGCGCGATGAGCTCGCCGGCGCGCATGCCCATTCCGGCGACCAACGACCAGGTGGAGCTCGGATCGGGCAGATCGTGCCACCGCGCACCGTCCCAGACAGCCGCGTGGGCGCGCATCGATTTGCTCCCTCGGTCGGTCTCATAGGTCGTGATGATGCGGCCCACCGGGTCCACTCCCAGCCAGGTCGCCGAGGCTCCGTAAGCGACGGCCGAGGTGCTCGCGAGGGGACCGCTCGCGGCGGCCCAGTGCAGCCCGTCCCACCGCAGGATCGACAGCTGCGTCGCCGAGCTGGTCGTGGCCAGCAGGGCGCCGCTCGTATCGAGCGCGATGGGCGCGGCGCCGGGCACGTCGGGGATCGGCATCCACGCCGTCCCGTTCCACCGGGCCGCGCGGGCGGAGCCCTGCCCGGTGGTGGCCTCCTCGTTCCAGGCGATGGTCGCGACTCCCGCCGCATCCATGACCACGGTGGGCGGGAAGGCCAGGAGGGTCCAACCGGCCAGCTGCACGGGCACGGACCAGCGCTTCCCGTTCCAGCGGCTGGCGAACGCGGCCTGCGAATCTCTCTCGCTGAACGACGTGGCCAGGTGGACCTGGACCCATGCGAGCACGGCGTTGTCGCGCGCGTCGACCGCGAGGCTTCCGTACTGCGCCCGATCGCCCGCCGGGGCCCCGCTCACCGGCTCTCCGAGTTGCTGCCAGGTCGAGCCATCCCAGCGGACGACGCGAAACGCAGGAGATCCGTCGCCCTGGACTGCGACGGTGGGATTGCTGCACGCATCCAATGCCAGCGTGGCCGCGGAGCCGCCGAGCGAGCTCCCGATCTGCTCCCATGCGCCGGTTGCGCCTGCTTTGAAGAGCGGCGTGCAAGGTGTCTGTCCGTCGGGCCCGGCTGACGGCGCCGGCTGACCGCTCCCCTGGTCGACGGGCGAGCTGCCGGCTGCCTGGCTGCCCGTTCCGGCCACCGCCCCACCACACGAGACCGCCAGCGCTCCGATCAGCGCCGCCCCCAACCGACCCCACTCCATCCCGGTGCGCATCGAGGTTGCCTCCCCGCTCCCCAGGTAGGAACGAGCCTGCGCTGCGGCAACCCTGGCGAGGCACTTACCGGTACTTGAGTCCAGTGCCCGTGTTGAAGAGCACCACCTTGTCGCCGCGCGTGACGGAGCCGTCCTGCCGGAGCCGGCGTAGCGCGGCCCAGGCGGCGCCACCTTCGGGGCAAACGTCGACTCCGCTGCGGCGCGACAGCTCCGCGGCTGCGGGCGCAATCTCCGCCTCGGGTACCGCGACCGCGGTTCCTCCGGTCTCGCGCAGCGCGCGCAGGCAGAGAAATCCCCCGATCGGGGAAGGAACGCGGAGTCCGTAAGCGCTCGTGCGCGGGTCCGTCCAGGCCTGCGTCGTTGCGCGGCCGGCGTGAAACGCGGTTGCGACCGGCGCGCAGCCCTCGGCCTGCACGGAGACGAGCCGCGGCACCTTTTTCGTCCAACCAAGCTCGCGCATCTCCGCGAACGCCTTCCACATGCCCACCAGGCCGGTGCCGCCGCCAGTCGGGTAGACGATCACGTCGGGCAGCTCGCCGAGCTGCTCGAAGAGCTCGTACGCCATCGTCTTCTTTCCTTCGACGCGATACGGCTCCTTGAGCGTCGACACGTCGAACGCCTCGCGGGGGCCGTTCGCCTTGAGCCACTTGCCAGCGTCGGCGATGCTGCCCGGGCCCAGGTGGACCTCGGCGCCGTAATGCCGGCACTCCTCCGCGAAGGCCCGTGGAGTGTCCTCGGGCATGGCGACCACCCCCGGCAGTCCGGCGGCCGCGCCGTACGCGGCAAGCGCTCCAGCCGCGTTCCCCGCCGACGGAGCGGCCAGGGCCCGAGCGCCCAGCGCCCGCGCCAGCGACACCGCCAGGGTCATCCCCCGCGCCTTGAACGAGCCGGTCGGGTTGCGCGCCTCGTCCTTCACCAGGACGCCGTCGACCTCCACCAGGGGCGTGAATCCTTCGCCGAGCGTCACCGCATCGGCGGCGCGGACGGGGAGCACCTCCTCGTAGCGCCAGAGGGAGGGCGGTCGCGAGCGCACCGTTTCTACCGGAAGCGCACCCGCGCGGAGCTTGTAATCCACGCGCAGCGGGAGCCCGCAGCGCGTGCAGACCGTCTGCAGCACGGCGGGGTCATGGGGCGTGCCGCAGGAGAAGCAGGTCAGGCCGGCGAAGTTGGGTCCGAATCGCATGCGCCGCGGTTACCGCGCTGCCGCCCGATCCGCAAGAGCGGAGAGCGTCGTGCCGGGGGATGAGCTCCATTCACCCTGACGGAGTTCCGCGAGATCGTTCATCCGCTCGGGGCGGGACGCAGTGCATTAGATGAGCGGCCAGCGACAAGGCCTGACGCTCGTCGCATCCGGCCTG
>WNFL01377331.1_pt2 | contig 19892 bp, 11 predicted proteins | sample 5400361 | NCBI WGS metagenome assembly WNFL01 (sample SAMN13153351, study PRJNA577476) | soil metagenome | isolation source: 40 cm soil on Douglas fir-dominated hillslope | place: USA:California | collected 2013-09-17
AGACGGGAGAGATCGGCGGTACCTTCAATCGGAATCCCAAACAGGAAATCGCTGGCTAGGCCATTCTGTGAACCGATCGCAATCATGTCGCCGTGGTGTTGCTTCCAATCCATGTAATGGTGAAAGAATTCCCGTCCCGAGTCCGTCATCACCGAATGGAAATCGCCCGCACCCTCGGAAAGGAAGTCGTCAAAGACGGTCTGCGAAAAACGTCCCACGAGTAAAAGGGCCGCGCTGAAGATTCCATCCACGGACAGGAGCGCGAGAGGAATTTCCTTGGAGACTGGCAACAGATAGTAAGAAATACAGGCGAGCATGAGCCCTCCTGCCACGCTGGTCGCTAGAATGGGGTAGACATCACGGCGCGAGCGGATACGCCAATCCAGTCGCGAGCCGGAGAAGAGGGAAAGCAGAGGAAGCCGCACAAGGATAGAGAGCGCTCCGGAAAAGAGCAGTACGCCCGTCAATTGCCCCGAAAAAGTTTCGAAGCGGAACAGAAAAGAGAAGTACATGGACAGCATGAGCATCGCCGCATCCAGTATCAGGACGCCCACACGTCCGGCGGTTCGGCTCAAAAATCCAGGCACCGCCCACGCCACCGACCTGCGTTCCGACAGCCAGCTGCTGGGCATTTCGATCCGCGCCAGATACAGCCACAACATGGCGGCCATCACCAGATACAGGGCAACCAAGCCAGCACCCAGGTTGTGCCACTGCGACTTCCATAAGGCAGCAACGCCGCCAGCGACCGCGGAAATCAAGTACAACAGAAGAACAGCCTGGCGCTCGCTCATACCGAGCAATACCAGGCGATGCGAGCTGTGGTCCTTCGCTCCCACTGCCAGCGGACGTCCGCTCAATCGTCGTGTAGCGCTCACCAGCGCCGCATCGAATACCGGCAGGAAAAGCACCAGCGCCGGAATTGCCACGATCGAGAACAGGCTCGAGAGGTGCTCCGTCAACAACACCGAACTACAGCCCAGGAAGAATCCTACCGCCAGGCTTCCGGTATCCCCCATGAAGACTTTAGCGGGGTAAAAATTGAAGACGAGAAAGCAAAGTAGTGCGCCCGCCATGGAGAGCATCAGGAAAGTTGCGCCTGACCCGGCGCTGGGAAGGAAGACCAATTTCGCAAGTGCGATGACGGCGACTCCGCCAGCGAGACCGTCGATGTTGTCGATGATGTTGAACGCATTCGTGATCCCGACCAGCCAAGCCACAGTACAGAGGGCGTTGACGTGAGGATTCTGCGTCAGCTGATAGCTCACCCCCATCGCAACCGCACCCGCGCTGAACACGAACTGCACGACGAGTTTGGGAGTTGCGGAGAGGCGGAACAAGTCGTCCAGAAAACCCAGCAGACCCATGAGGACGGTAAGGCCGACAATTGCCAAAAGCCTCCGATCGAGTGACAAGAACGCCACGCCTCCGAGAAGTGCAAGCAGGATGGGAATGCCGCCAAATTTTGCAACCGTGCGCTGGCCCCAGCGATCTGGACGCGGTGGAACATTCCACCCGAAAAGCCCGGCCAGATGAATGAGAAGCGCGGTGAGCAGAACCGAAGCCGTGAAGGACGCTAGTAGAAACTTCATCAGATTAGATTTGGCTCGCAGCCAAGGCGCGGGGGTGTACGCCCTGCCGGCGAAAGTTGTCCACGACCGATTCCACAATCTGGTCGAGCGAACCGGGATGAGAAAATCCAAACCAAGCTTCCGCTTTGCGTGTGTCCGGAACACGCCGTTCCATGTCCTCGAAACCTTCGCCATACGCCTCGATGTAGGGGACGTGCACAATCGGGCTGGTCGACATGGCCTTGTCTTTAACCTTCGCCGCGAGATCGTTGATGCTGATCTCCTCGGCACTGCCCAGGTTGAAGACTTGTCCTGCAGTTTTGTCGAGGCTGATGCCGGCCAGAATCCCTTCCACGATATAGTCGACATGGCTGAAGCAACGCGTCTGTTGGCCGCTGCCAAACACAGTGATCGGCTCCCTTCGCAAGGCTTGGGTTACAAGGGCAGGCACGACCATGCCATAGTGGCCAGTCTGCCGCGGTCCGGTGGTGTTAAAGAGCCGGAATATCGTTACCGGCAACTTGTGCTCGCGGTAGTAAGCGAGGGCGAGGAACTCATCGATAGCCTTCGAGCAGGCATAACTCCAGCGGCTATGACACGTCGGCCCGAGTACCAGGTCGTCATTTTCCGAGAATGGGAGCTTGGCGGATTTTCCATACACCTCTGAAGTGGAAATGAGTGCGACCCGCTTGCGTTTCTTGGCAGCGAGTTCCAAGACGATTTCCGAACCGCCTACGTTGGTCGCAATGGTCTGCACCGGACGCTCGACGATCCGGCGCACGCCGACTGCAGCCGCCAAATGAAAGACCACATCCGACAAGTCCACGAGTTCCGCCACTAACCGGCGGTTGAATACGCTGTCGATGTGATACTCGCAGGCCGGATGACCTTTGAATGCGGCAATGTTTTCCATACTGCCGGTTGAGAGGTCATCCAGGATAAAAACCTGGTGTCCGTTGTGGATAAGACGTTCAGCGAGGTGGGATCCGATGAAACCGGCGCCACCTGTAATCAAGGTTCGCATGTCACTCCGTTCGGTGATCGTAGTTTGTGGTTTACTTTCGAGCTTTGGAAAGCCGGCTCTCAGCGAAACTTCAAATGAGGTCGAAGTTCGATCTGGAAACTTGCGGCGAAGTTGGATTGTTTACCCGGCACGAGAGAGGGCACCTGCCAGGTTTCATATTGCAGCGATCCGCTTAGCGACAAGCCATGATGAAGCGGCGTTTCACCACGCACGCGGTAGTCGTTCAACTCGCCCCCGCCGGAAAGAAAGTCTTTACTCACCGAGGCCGCACGGTAGCCGATCTGGAGCCGCCGTTTCGGCGAGAACCAGTAGGTGCTCCACGCCTGGTAGCCGCGGCCTTCCCGACCAATCCAGTTGCCCAACAGATTTCCCTGGTTGGTATAGGAATCGTGATAGACCCCGTTCCAGTAAATGTAGGCGCCGTGAACACTGCTGGAGGTAAAGACATCCGTGTAGACAGCTTCAACCCGCAAGTCGAATTTGGGAACGTGCGGCACATGAGAGAGGTATAGGCCGGGATTCATCGCCGCGCGCTGCGGGGCCAGCAGCGGCAAGGGATCGTCATCCACCATGGAATCGTTGTAGATGGTTAGCCAGCGACGCAGCTTCGGTATGCGATAGCTGAAATCGAAGCCAACGCGCCGGTCCCCCGCGTCTGGTCGGCCCGCCAGGTCGCCGCCGCCAATGAAACTTCTCCAGAAAGTCCCGAAGTTCAGAGGATGGCCCTGTCCGGCAAAAACCACCGTGCGCGAAAAACCCAGTTCCAGGTTTGGAGTTGGCTTGAAACTGATCTTTGATCCGTGAATAAACGGGCCATTGGGAAAGCGATGTCCGGAAAGCTTTCCAAAAAAGAAATCGGTGCTGATCGAGCCGAGACCGCGGAACCATCCTGGCAGCGTGAAGGGCGTGACCCGGTTGACGCGCAGCATGTAGACCGGCTCGGCATCATTGCTAAACAGCAGCGGGCCGTTGGAGCCCGATCCCCACCACAGACTCTGCTTGCCGGCTGAGATTTGCGTATTTTCCCAAGTCCATGCCACGTAGGTATCGAGTAGCCGGAATTGGTTGATGTTGTGTGCCGGCACCGCAGGCAAGACCGGATTCAAATCGAGCGCGCCAATCAGGTTGCGTTCGCTTTGCGATAGCGGGCCGATGGTAGGCGTGTGCTGGTACTCACCGCGCACATACAACGTGAACGGTCCCGCCGACGCGTGCGATTCGAAACCGGTGATCAGGTTCAGGCCTTCTGTGTAAGGACGTCCGTAGTCGTTGATGATGCTCTGACCGAAGTGGTACCCGTCCGCTAATGGAGGCCCGGAGATTCCGGTAACCCGGGTGTAAATCGAGTCTACGTTGAGGCTCAGATTTCGCCCGCCTCCCAGCACTTCGATTTCGCTCAGGAATTCCGCCCGCAGCGAATCGTAGAGCGGCAGATCTGTACGAGCAAGGTCTGCGCCGTCGTCTTCCGAGGAACTCCTCTCCCTCGCTTCCTCAACTAGGCGCGCACACTCGAGGCGCGTCCACGGCCGAATTCCTGCGACGACGGAGTCGATAACCCCCAGCGCCACCAACCGATCGAGTGCGGGATAAATCCAGCTATCGAGTGGCACGTAAGGTGACGCCATGTTCTGTGGTTTGCGACTGGTTTCCTCCGCACTCTCTTCGATCGTGCCCCAGGCCGCGCCGCCTCGTTCAGGATCGTGGTGCGCGCGGTACACCTGACGCCCGAAGTACCAGCCCAGCGCGCTCCCCACCAATGCGTCCGAGGCGAAATGTTGCTGACTGCTCACCCGCGTGAGGGTCACTGCCGAAGCCAGACCATACGCAAGAAACTTAGTCAAAGGTCCGGGATACTCATGCGCCAGGACAGACGCCACAGACCACGCGATCGCAGAATGTTCTGATGGGAACGAGTCTCCTCCCTGAAAAAAATTGCCGTTCCGCATCTGCTGCGGTCGCGGACGCTGCGTGATGCTCTTCAGCGCGTAGACGACTGCCGTGCTGTTGAGGGCTGCTTCGCCGCTGAGCAATCCGGTTTCGCGCAACCGCTCATTGCTGGTGACCTGGCCCCACAGATACGCGCCGCTGCCCGCCCCGATCAGCGACAACGCTGCGTAATCGGAAACTTTTTGACTGCGTCTCCACGAACTGGGCTGATCCGGTCCTGCGCGGGCGATCGAGTTGTCGCTGGCGATCACAAGCCCGCTAAGTGCAGCGAAGGGAGCGAAAAACTTGACGTCGCTCCGCCTGAGGGCGCGAGGACTGGTCCAAAACTGTTCTTGATCGGACACGAGATGTTTGACAAAAATCAAACCCAGCCGGTTTTGCGGGTCAGTTCCCAGTGGAAGCAAACGTTCATTGTCGCGGCTATTCTCGCGGCCAGCTTCGCTTGGCGAAAATCCAGCGGACATTTCGGCCGATAGAGCCGTGCTATCCGGCACTTGCGCGGCAGCGCTCATTAGACTGACCAGCCACAATCCGGCCAGGCAGGATTCATACCAGTATGACCACGCAGCACGCCTCAGAAGCTCCTCGCGATTTGCAATGCGATCCCGGCAGCCGAAACCAATTGTGCAGCTTGCAACGTACTCTTCCACCGTGTAGTGCCGCTATAAGCCTTTTCCGGAACGACCAACATGTCTCCCGGTTGCAGCGCCGTGCTCTCGACGCCTCCGCTGAACCAGCCGCCCGATCCACCGTCCACCGAACCATCCGCCCGAATCGCGAAGGTTGCTTTCCTATGAGCCATATTGGTCGGGCCACCGGCCTGGTGCAGATACCATCCAGCGCTCTTGCCGGGACGATACGCAATAGCTGTCGGATGGTAGACCGCGCCTTCCACCATCACAAAGTTCGGCCTCTTGGGAATGACCAGCACGTCGCCCGCGCGCACTTCGATATCCCCCGGCGTGTTCGCCCAGCGCTTGAGATCGCGTCCGATGTGGATCACCAACCGGCCCGCCGGAGGCGTGTTCTGAAGACGTTCCATGGTGCTCTGCCATTGCAGCAGCGCAGCTCCCTTGGCCATCTTTTGATCTTCGTCCGTGTCCGCAATCAGCTTCAGGGTTGCGCCCTCGGACTGGACGCGCTGCAATAGCTCACCACGAGTTCGCTCCTCGATCTCGCGCACTTGCACCCGCTCCAGGATTGCGCCATAGGGATAAGCATTGCCGCCCAGACCTCCAGCCCGGGCCAGAATCGAACTCAGCCTCTCCCCTTCGCGGATGCCGTAGTCGCCAGGATGCACAACTTCGCCCTGCACGGAGACAATCGCGCCAATGTCATTCCAGCCCGGGAGCTGCCCAATCGTGAGCACGTCGCCGTCGTGGAGCGCCACCTCCGCGCTGGGTTCGCCGGCCATGGCCCGCGCGATCTCTACACCACGGTGTTCGCCCAGTGCCTCTTGCCCGCCGATGCTGAGATAGCGCGCCAGATCGGCATTGTCAGTAAATGCACTGCGCTTCAAGCCTCCCGCCAGGCGAACCAGTTGGGAAGCGGTCATGCCTTCGCCAAGCGGGTACTTGCCCGGGCGGATCACTTCCCCTTGAATGACGACTGTTGGAGGATCCGCCTTGGCCGCGCTGCGCTGGACGAAGACCCGGTCCTGAAGTTCGAGCAGCACGTTGTCAGTCTCGTCTCCCGCCAGCGCTTTCGCCAGACTCACGCTGAGTACTTTCAGTTTGCCGTCGCTGGTTCGGCGAAAGACCTGCACGTCGTCGAGCCGGGCATCCGGCGTTACGCCGCCGGCGAGGTGAACCGCGTCGCGCAGGTGGACCACGCCATTGATCAGGTGATCGCCCGGATTGCGAACTTCGCCGTTGACCGTAACCATCGGCGCATCTTCGAAGTCGTAGCGCCCGAAAATCCGCACCGTATCGAAGGGCTTCAGGGTCAGACCTTGATCTTTGCCTGCCAGCGCATCAGAAAGGCTGAAGGCCAACACCGCCGGCCGATAGTCGGGCGGATTCAAGCGGATGATTTCCGCATGCTGCTCAGCGGGCTCGGGCAACAAGTCGCTATAAGACTTCACCAGATCGCTGACCTTCATGCCTTCGCGGTAAGCGTACCGCCCGGGATGAAAGACATGGCCATCGAGATAAACCGTCTGCTCGCTGTACGGAAGAATGGGCGAGATGCGGACGATGTCGCCATCCTGCACGTGGAAAGCCTGCATCGCCTGCGCGACGGCGATGCTGTCACTGCTCTGAGGCAGATCGAGCCGCAGCATGGTGCGTTTCTCGTGCGCCTCGACGCGCTCGACTTCGATATGCCGCAACGTGCCGGACGACATCACGCCGCCAGCCAGCTCCAGAACTTCATCCAGTCCTTTTTCCTCATTCAGTTCATAAATGGCGGGACGCCGCACCATACCCTGCACGGTGACCAGCGCGCCGATTGGCGGAACGAGGATGGTATCGCCCGGCTGCATGCGCTCGAGATCGCCATGCACGCCATGCAGTAACAGGTCGTAGGCATCGATTACCTGCACAAGTTTCTGGCCACGGTAATGTTTTAGAGACCGCAATGAACCGAGGGCTGTCGGGCCGCCACTTGCGGAAATCGCATTCAGCGGGGTCGACAGCGAGCTGATGTCATATGCTCCCGGACGTTCGACATCTCCGACCACGTAAACTCGCACTGTGCGCAGCCGGGCCAGCGAGATATCGGCTTTCACATCGCGAAACTGGGTACGAAGAGCGGCTTGCACCAGTTGTTGCACTTCACCCAAACTGCGTCCCGCTACCAGCAGCGTGCCCACTTCCGGTAGGGTAACCAGACCGCCCCGATCGACGACTCGTCGCAAGCGCTGATCGACGCTTCCCCATAAGTTGATGCTCAGTCCGTCGCCCGGCCCGAGCACATAGTCGGGACCAACCGGCAAATCCATAGGAAGGTCATCCGATTTTCCCGCGCCGTTGCGGAAGACTTCAGCGGCAAAGCGTTCGAGAACAGGCTGCTCCGGCGAGACTTGCGTGTATAGGTCGTAGAGCGATGGCACGCTCGCATATGGATTTGGACCGTGCCGCGTTCCCACCTGAACGTCATAGAGGTTCGACCGGTCCGCGGAGAGAGAATATTTGGTCACCGCAAGCTGGGCGGGCAGACGCGATCGTCTGGGCTGCGCGATGGCACTCGCACTCAATAATGCGGGCAGTTCCTCGGGGCGCACGCTCGACATTTCTGAGTTGTTCTTACCATCGCTCTTGCCGTCCGGAATCTCGAATGGGTTGTCTTGCTGGGGATCTGCTTGAGTCCGGTCCACGGGAGGCAGACGTCGCGGCAGCAATTCATCGCGATTTTGTTCTGCAGGTGCAGAACCTGCGGAAGAACTCGGAGCAGTGGTGAGCGGCGAGGCGGATTCGAGGCGCGACCAGTAAATAGACTCCTGGTTCTTCTCCCCTCGCTTGGGTACGGTAGCCGGCTGGCCAGAAGCCGATAAGGAACGGTCGCGCTCCAATTCCTGCTGGGTCGGTTTGGGACGGATATAAGATCGTATCTCGATTTCGTGCGTCGCCAGAATGCGCAGCGCGTTATCGGCACGCAGGAGCCGGAATACGGCATCATCCGTGAGATCTCCGGGGTCGAGAATCCTTCCCTGTTCGTAGGCTTTCTGCACCAACAGCCGCTTGATTTGCAGAAACAAGCCCGGCTCGGTGCGCAACAGACCGATGATTGTCTCCGCGGAAAACGAGACTTGCTGCTCCGCTTCACGCTCGGCGCGCTGGCCCAGCGCTGGGACGCCGAAGAGAAATCCACTAATCACGAACAGCGCCAGCACAGAGCGTGGAGCCAGCGGAAAAATACGATTCTTGATGCGTGACGACTTCATGACGCCTCTGAATGATGGTGATCGCGCCGTGAGCGCGGAGTACGTTACGTGGAAGAAACGAGCGAGACTTCTAGCGCACCGGTTCCAGGTCGGCCGCGTCCACTTCGAGCGCAACCGACCGCATGATCAAGTCAATGGAGAGGACCACCCGAAAGCGGTCCTTCTTACGGATCAAAATGCCCTCGGCACCCGCCAGCGGTCCGTGTACAACACGCACTCGACGGCCAACTTTCAGATAGGGATGAGGCTCGCCATGGACCTGACTGCCGAGCCCCTGCCGCAGGCCATCCATTTCGCTCTCCGGCAAAGGCGAGGGCCGACCTGGAGCGCCAACCAGATGCACGACGCTCGGCAGTTGCAGAACACGCAGCCGATCCCGTAATGCAATGCGCACAAACACGTACCCCGGAAACAGGGCCAGATCCAATTCCCGATGGCGATCTTTCCAGCAACGCAGGCTGCGGTACATAGGCAGGAAGCAGTGCACTCCCCGTTCCGCCAGCTCTTGCGCGACTCGTTTCTCATGATGCGCCCAAGTGTAAGCCGCATACCAGCAAACAGAATCAGCTGTCGGACCTAGAGAGCCGTCCCGGCATGAGACTTGACTAATCCCCGGACTGGTTGTGATCGCCATACGAATGCAGCTTCGCCACCTCAACTACAGTGAAGCAATAGTTAATGCCTTTTGTACTCAATCGGCTACGTGTTAACTAAACCTGGGCCTGAATCTGTCGGATTGAGCGAAAAAGGCATTGCCCGAGACGCAATAAAACGAGCCATCGCAACCCTGTGACGATTCTTCTTGAATGTTCTGCAAATACGGGGCCAGCCCAATTGCGGCTACGTCCCTCCGGTGGCCTAATGCGGTTCGGTCACCTGGCGAGCGGAATTAACCTATATATGCGCTCATTCGTACAGTACTGGTCGACCGCCAAGCCATTACGCGTGCTCAGACAACTCGAATCCCCGCCCTTGGAGAAGAATTAAACAGTGAGGATGTCCCAAAACGGGAGAAAAGCCCGTGAGTTAGTAGGCGAATGCCTTCGACCCCTCGCGCGTGCAACTCCCTTACGGCGGTGAAGCGCTGCTCTACCGCGCCTTAGCCTGAAATTTCGCGATAGAGGAGCGATCGGTTTCCCATCCGGGAGCGACCCTCCCATATCGGGAACAGGGACGGCACGATCTCGTCAGCGGCGAAACAGGAATTCGTTGCAGCCCAGGCCGCTTCCGCAAGTGAACATGCGCTCGAGCGTAAACCCGCGCTCCCGGTAAAAAGCAAAAATGGCATGCGGAGTCGCAACTTCGAACGGCAGGCCGCCGATCCAGTCGACGATGTCATGCCAACGGCTCATACCGCGACGATGATAGTAGTCGCGCCAAAAACGGAAATATCCTCGCGGTCCTTTAGCACCCACCAAGGTAAGAAGTTCGGCGGGGGCAATTGCGACAGCCGCGTACACCGGACGCAGCGGGCGAGGCATGCGATGATAGGTTTTCTTCACGGTGTGCCAGACTCGAGACATCACTCTCTGGTCGTTATAGATCGCGAGAAACAACACGTCCCCAACCGGAATCGTCACGACATCGAGTGCGGCCCACATATGCCCGGTGTGATGAAGAACCCCCCACGAGTACACAACGTCGAACAGCCCCAACGACCGGATATAGGACTCGTCGAGCGCCGAACCTTGTTCAACGGTCCAATTTGCATCCGGGGCAAAGCGTCGCTTCATCTCCTGAGAACAGCCCACACTATGCGAATCGTAGTCGATGGAAACTACCCGAGATGCGCCCAAGCGCAACGCGGCAAGCGAATGAATCCCACTCCCGCAACCTACGTCAAGAAAAGTCTTGCCATGCAAGTCGCCCAGCCAGGAATGAAGCTTTTCCACCGCCGCTTCGATGTGTTTCTCCGATACCACAGAAAGGAAGCGCGTCCAGTTCACGCCAAATTCAAAGCGGGTCTCCTCAAACGGACGAGCGGAAAGTTCGGTCCACAATTGCATAGCTAGTCGTTTCTCATCCTCTCGGTCCTCAATCCTTCCCGAACGCAAGATGTATTGCTGCATTTCAATCTCCAAAACAATCCTCGACCTCTATACAAAGGGAGTCGTCTCGCGTCTACGACCATACGTTTACCCATCATCATTTTTCTGCTGCACAATAAAAAAGAGCACCGGATGACACTGCACCCGCCAAACATCGACGCCGCAACTGTCGACGGTTTTGGCAAAGAGTGGAGCACATTCACTCAACACGAGTTGGCGGAGCAAGAGCGCGCAGAAGTCTTCGCAAAATACTTCTCACTCATCGACTGGAACACGAAACCCCCGAGAGCTTTGGATATGGGTTGCGGCAGTGGACGATGGGATGTGCCGGTGGCGCCGCTTGTCGGAGAACTGGTGGCCGCGGACGCAAGCCCGGAAGCTCTTGCTGTCGCCCGACAAAATGTGAAGGCTTCCAACGTCTCGTTCGTGGAGTGTAGTCCGGAGACATTGCCATTTCCGGACGCACATTTTGATCTCATCTTCTCTCTCGGTGTGCTTCACCACCTGCCGGATACGCAGGCCGCGATACAAAGCCTCTCTTCAAAACTCGCCGCCGGCGGGACGCTGCTCATCTATCTGTATTACGCGTTCGATAATCGCCCGGATTGGTTCCGGAATATCTGGAGGATCAGCGATCAGTTCAGAAGGGGAATCAGCCGCCTGCCCTTCTCCCTGCGCTACACGCTTTCTCAGGCGATCGCACTGTTGATCTATTGGCCGCTGGCGCGGACTGCGAAATATCTTCCCGTCCCTGATTCGTGGCCGCTCAGGTTCTACGCTGACCGCAGTTTTTATGTGATGCGTACCGACGCCCTAGACAGATTCGGAACAAGGTTAGAAAAGCGTTATACGAAGGAAGGTATCGCGACCATGCTCGAAGCTGCGGGACTCGAAGACGTTCAGTTTTCCAATTCCGATCCTTATTGGGTATGCAAAGCGAGCAAACCCCTTTGACTGGTCGATCTACTGCGAAGGCCCGTAGTAACCGGTCTTTGCGTAGACACGAAGCGGTGGCAATCCGTGCAACGCTCGGAGCTTGATTTTGATCTTTCGCCATTTGCCATTGCGCGGCGAATTCTCCGGCCGGTAGCCGATCACGTATTGATGGCGCAGCTGAATTCCGATGGCTCGTGCGACCCCGGGCAGGGCGTTGGGGTTGTCGACGGTATAGGTTCTCCCCCCTGTAATTTCCGTCAGGTCTGACAACAGCCACGGTCCAAGGCGTTCCTCGCGTGTGGAAAAGTAGTGATCGTAGATTCCTATGCCATAGACAGCCACGTCAGACTCTTTCACCAGAGATTTGATTTCCCGCTCGGTGTATCGGCTGTGATTGTCTCCACCATCGGAGATGATGAGCAGCGCCTTTTTCCGGCATCGCGCCTCTCTCATCTTGGTAATGCCCATGTAGATTGCATCCAACATTGCCGTGCGGCCTTTGGGAAACGTGTACAACAATTTAGCCTGCACGTCTTCCACCGATGTCGTGAAGTCGCTGAGCACTTCCGGTTGGTCCGCAAACGTAATCAGGAAAAATTCGTCCTGCTGATTTGCCGTCCTTAAGAATTCGGTGACGGCTTCGCGGGCACGCGCGATCTTGCTGCTCATGCTTCCGCTCATGTCGAAGATCACACCCAGGGAAATGGGGGCATCTTCCATGGAAAAATGACGGATCTCTTGCCGGTTCTTGCCTTCGAACACCTCAAAGTTTTTCTCACGGAGGCCAACGTACAGACGCTCGCGATCATCGCTGATGGTCACTGGCACCAGTACCAAGTCGACATCCACCTTGATGGTGCTGTCGTGGGGCGTTAGCGCTGAAGCAATCTGTCGCACCGGTTCCGCGGGAGGGTTGATGTGGACTTCGTCAATCAGGCTCTGGGCGCCACATCTGGGCGGTGACACCGAACTTAGCAGAAGCAGCAACGTACCAAGCGATCCGATTCGAGGAAACCAACCTGTTTTGCTCATAGAGCTAGCCGCATCCTGACAAAACGGCACATTATGGAGATACCTCCCTATGAGGAAATCCTCAATCCAGCACCAAATGTAGTTATTGGGTGGTGTATGTGCAGCCTGCAACCGTCGCGACTGTAGGCGGGAACTCTTACCGCTGCATTCCGCAATCGCTGCGAGCAGAGCAGCGCAAGCCTTTGGACTATTCACGGAAGCAAATTCCCCGTTCATCATGGGTTGGCGATCAGGCCTTGCCACAGAATGGGCGATTTGCGGTCAGCTTGTCTTTAATCAATCCGCTTTAGCAGTCTCGGAAGTAACCTTCGTTTCCAGGCTGCGCTTGCGGCTGAAATTGAGAGCGAAGTGAGGCTCGGATTTTGTGCCGGTAACCTTGATGGGTAGCTCGGTACCGGCGCCGTGCTTGCTGAAGAATGGATCCACGGGTTTGAGAAAGATTGATTTCCAGCCGCCCACCATTTGCGATAACTTGGCATCAAAACGCGCGATGCCCTCGAAGCTGAATTGGTCCTCGTCCAGACTGTACGCGCCCGCAAGATTAACTTCCGTACCCGGAAGTCGAAACGACAGGTCTGGAAGATCCACTGTTGCATTCTTCAAGATGAAGCGACCCTCCATCTCTGACCTGACATTGTCCGCAACCTCGTCTTTCGCCAGTTTCGGTTTACCTAGGCTGCGCATGCTCAAAGCATCCAGCTTGCTCTGGATCTTGTCGCTTGTGAAATGAACTCCCATGACCTGAAAGCTTCCCTTCAGATACAGACGCTCTGAAATATTCCGTTGTCCCGCGGGAAGGTCGAGTTTGGTTCGAAGGTGGACGTTGCCAGTCATCAGGGGAGGATTCGTGCGAGCGGCAAGGCGCAACAGGTCCTCGATTTTGCCAGTGGGCACGGTCGCGTCGAGCTGGATGTGATGGCCTTGGGGTGCAACTGACTTGATGACAAAACCGGTAGCAATCAGCGGTGTGCTGAGGAAAGTGGCCCGGACAGGCCGCAGGTAAGTATCTCCGCTCGTTCCATCGACAATGGCGTGGAAGGTCGTCTTTAGGGGCACAGCGCGACCGCTGATGTCGAGGCGGAAATCAGGCGTGTCGGTCTGGCCGTCGACGACAATCGCGCCCAGGGTTCCCTCGTACTTGCCACTAGAGGAGAGGATGCCCGAGATTCCCTTCAGGGTACCAAGATCGGCATGACTGAAGGTGTACTCGCCACGAACCGGGCTACCGCGCGGGTCCTCCGCGTGGAACGGTCCAAATTCGCCCTCCGACTTGATATCGCCCACTGGCCTGGGATTGGTGAGCGTGGCTGTGAATGGAAGAGGCCGGTCGGGACCGATATCTTTCATCCTGAGATCCTGGATGTCGAACTCGAGCGGCACCTTGTCGGGCCGATTGGTGTTGATGACGAGTTCCGCCTTTTCCGAATGAAATTCATCGACGAGAATCTTGATCTTGCCGCCCTTCGGGGCCATACTCCGCAACTGGCCGCGATCCTGCGGGGGAGGAATGTTGAGCTCGAGTCCTTTGATGTATACGGTGCCGACGTGCATGGGAGAACGCAGCAAGCTCAGGACACTGGCGTGGAAGCGGAATTCGTCCACTCCGATCAGTGGCTGGATCCCGTCGCGATGGATGTTGGGATCGGTCTGCCCGTAAATCATCAGGCCTTTACCCGAAACCACCAGTCCCTGATAGACCGACACGTTAAGTTCCGCGAGATCGACACGGCTGTGGAAACGGGTAGAAAGCGTTTCGATAATCCGCGCGCGCAACAGCGGCTCTGCATGGTAAGCGAGGAATATAAGAACGGCAATGAAAACTAGCATCGCCAACAGCGCGATGAGTAGTATTGCTCTGGCTCTCTGAGAAAACCGCATGGAGCGGAACGGGGTTGCAGCGGAGGGCATGATCACGTGTCGCGCATCAGAAGATGCGGACGAGTGCGGGGCGGTTGGATGAGCTTACGGGGATGGACGGATGCCATCCCCGTTCGATGAGCCTGCAACTGCGGTCCGCGGAGACCGCAGGTCGTCACGCGACAGGAGTGTCCACGGTCGCCACCACAGGCTCGGGAGCCAGTGTCAATGACCCGGTTGCTACCTGGATGATATTGTTTCGCACCGCGTAAAGGACCAGCTCGCTGACCGAATGCAGGCCCAGTTTCCGCATGATGTTGCTGCGGTGGGTTTCCGCGGTCTTAACGCTCAAATCCAGGTGAGACGCCACTTCTTTGGTGGATTTCCCCTCGGCCAGAAGTTGCACGACCTCACGTTCGCGGGCGGTCAAATTCGGGAGGAGCAGTTCTTTCTTGGGAGCTCCATAGGTGCCACGATACCCTGAAAGCACCATCTCGGCCACGCGAGCGGTAAAGAACGTCTTGTTATATTGCAAGGCGTCGATCGCCGAAACCAAGTCGCGTGCCGCATCCGATTTCAGGAGGAAGCCGCGCGCGCCCGCATCCAATACGGCTCGAATTGCCTGGTCGGTGTCCGTGATGGTTAAGATCAGGACGCGCGTTTGCGGGTTGTCGCGCAGAATTTGACGCGTGGCTTCAAGGCCGTTGAGCGTGGGCATGCCAATATCCAGGATTACGATTGATGGGCGCAGCTGTTTTGCCAACTCAACTGCCTGCCGCCCATTATCCGCCTCTGCGCAAACTTCCCAGTTGGGCTGAGACTTGATGAGGGAAACCAATCCCCGGCGGACAATCTCGTGATCATCGGCAACTAGGATTCGTAGCTTATTCATGACCGACACCTCGTTTTTTGACCGGACTCGTACCCGGTGGAGTGGCGCCCTGCAGAAAAGGACCCCAAGGGGGCCGCTTATGCAGTATTCACTACTGAACACTAGGTTTATCGTATGCGAGGGTCCGCAACGTCAATACACTCAATCCTGTAGAAGGTACAGCAAGCGTTTTCGCCCATCGCCGAAATTTCGGCATCAGGTAATTACCGTATGGCGCATCTTTACCCAGGTGAATATTGTATTTGGGAATCTTAAGGATTTACACTGCCGACCGCTTGGTTAGAAAATCGGGCAGGTTCTGGAGTCTGGGATTCTCTTTGTCGTGGCTCAAGAGAAAGTACACTTACAATGAAAGCGTTGGAAATGGCAGCTATTCGTGTGCTCCTAGTTGATGATCATGAAGTCGCGCGAAGGGGCATTCGATCAGTTCTGGCCCGTGACACCAATCTCGATGTCATAGCTGAGAGCGCGGATGGAGAAGAGGCCGTGAAGAAGGCTGGGGAGTTGCAGCCGACCGTCATCCTCCTGGACATCAGCCTGCCCGGGATCAGCGGGATTCAAGTCGCGCGACGCATCCGTATTATTTCGCCCGAGACCCGGATCATTTTCCTGAGCCAGCATGACTCGGTTCAGATCGCCAGGGACGCCCTCAGTGTTGGAGCCCATGGTTACGTCGTCAAATCGGACGCCGGACATGACCTCTTGGCGGCCATCAGCGCTGCCCAGGAAGGCCGCACTTTCGTAAGCCGCAGTCTGGTCGCGCGTGGTTGGAACGGTACGGGCACATCTCCTGCGTAAGCATGATCTTAGCCCCCCGCATTTCAGAAAACCTCTCCTAACGTTAATCAGCAGCCTACACTAAACACTGTAGGGTTAACCTAGGTTATTTGTGGTAAAAATTGCTTTTGTGCGCGGCGGCAAATCCTTTGAAATCGGTTTAAGTCCCGACCTCCTCCGGGCCGGTGGACGAGTGGCGTGCTGCCGGAACTCGATTTCTGCGCCCCGGTGTCATCTCTGATCAGTTGAAAGTTGGCTTCGTAGCTTTGTCTCAAATCCACCGGCCCATCCGTAGAATGGCCGCGAAACATCAAGAATGGCCACAAATATCAGCCGTGAAGACGAGGCCCAACTCGCGCTCCCTCCGGGAGAACATGTGATTCGGGAGAACGTATGAAGAAAAGCGATCGAAACGCGGTAGCTACAGCCTCCAAGGGAGCAGCCGTCGCTGACCATTCCAAGAATAACGGCCACTCGGCGGTGGAGACTGCTCCGGCGGACCTGGTTGCGATCCTCGGAAGCTTGCAAACCATGCGCGACGGAGATTTCTCCGTGCGCCTCCCGGGCTCCTGGGTCGGACTGGCTGGAAAGATCGCGGACACCTTCAATGAAATCGTAGCCGTCAATCAGCAGATGGCGCAGGAATTAAAACGAGTTGGCCAGGTAGTAGGTAAAGAAGGCCGAACCCGAGAACGCGCGCGCTTCAACGAGTCGAGGGGAGCGTGGGGCGAGATGGAGACATCCGTCAACACACTGGCCGATGACCTGCTCCGTCCAACGACAGAAGTTACTCGCGCCATCGCAGCCGTTGCGCAAGGCAACCTCACGCAAACCGTGCGACTCGATGTGGACGGTCGTCCGCTGGAAGGCGAGTTCCTGCGTTCCGCTGAGATCGTGAACACCATGATTCAGCAGTTGGGCGTGTTCACCGCTGAAGTAACGCGCGTCGCCCGCGAAGTGGGCACCGATGGCAAACTCGGTGGTCAGGCACAGGTACCGGGTGTGGCCGGAACATGGAAGGACCTCACCGATTCAGTCAACTCGATGGCCAGCAACTTGACCGGCCAGGTCCGAAACATCGCAGAGGTCGCGACGGCCGTCGCAAGCGGCGACCTTTCCCGCAAAATTACGGTTGACGTCCGCGGCGAAATTCTCCAGCTCAAGGAAGCCATCAACACGATGGTCGACCAGTTGCGATCGTTCGCTTCGGAAGTGACGCGCGTCGCCCGCGAAGTCGGCACTGATGGCAAACTCGGTGGTCAGGCAGTCGTCCCCGGCGTCGCCGGAACGTGGAAGGATCTTACGGATTCCGTCAACGCCATGGCCGGCAACCTCACCGCGCAAGTCCGAAACATTGCAGAAGTGACCACCGCTGTGGCCCGTGGTGATCTCTCCCGCAAAATTACCGTCGATGTGAAAGGCGAAATTCTCGAACTCAAAGACACCATCAACACGATGGTCGACCAGCTCAACGCCTTCGCCGGCGAAGTTACCCGCGTGGCTCGCGAAGTCGGTACGGAAGGCAAACTCGGAGGCCAGGCGCAAGTGCCCGGCGTCGGCGGTACGTGGAAGGATCTCACCGACAACGTGAACTTCATGGCCAGCAACCTCACTGGTCAGGTACGTAACATCGCCGAAGTCGCAACCGCGATTGCCAGTGGCGACCTCTCCCGCAAGATCACGGTCGACGTGCGCGGCGAAATCCTTCAGCTGAAAGAAACGCTTAACACGATGGTCGACCAACTCAACCGCTTCGCCGGCGAAGTAACGCGTGTGGCTCGCGAAGTAGGTACCGAAGGAAGACTCGGTGGTCAGGCCAACGTTCCCGGCGTCGCCGGAACGTGGAAGGATCTCACAGACTCCGTGAACTCGATGGCTGGCAACCTCACCGGCCAGGTTCGAAACATTGCCGAAGTGACCACGGCCGTCGCCCGGGGCGACTTGTCGCGCAAAATCACAGTCGACGTGAAAGGCGAAATTCTCGAACTCAAAAACACCATCAACACGATGGTGGACCAACTCAACGCGTTCGCCGGTGAAGTAACCCGTGTGGCTCGCGAAGTGGGCACAGAAGGCAAACTCGGTGGGCAGGCGCAGGTGCCAGGCGTCGGTGGAACCTGGAAGGATCTCACCGACAATGTGAACTTCCTGGCCAGCAACCTCACCGGCCAGGTGCGTAACATCGCGGAAGTGACAACCGCCGTCGCTCGCGGCGACCTCTCCCGCAAGATCACCGTGGACGTCAAAGGTGAAATCCTCGAGCTCAAAGACACCATCAACACGATGGTCGACCAGTTGCGCTCGTTCGCTTCCGAAGTAACCCGCGTGGCTCGCGAAGTCGGTACCGACGGCAAACTCGGCGGTCAGGCTCAAGTGCCGGGCATCGCCGGAACGTGGAAAGATCTCACCGACTCCGTCAACTCGATGGCCAGCAACCTGACGGGTCAGGTGCGAAACATCGCCGAAGTCTCGACGGCTATCGCCAGCGGCAACCTGTCCAAGAAAATCACGGTCAACGTCAGCGGCGAAATCTTACTGCTGAAAGAAACTATCAACACGATGGTCGATCAGCTGAACGCGTTCGCCGGTGAAGTAACGCGTGTGGCTCGCGAAGTGGGAACCGAAGGACGTCTCGGCGGTCAGGCCAACGTCCCCGGCGTCGCCGGTACATGGAAGGATCTCACCGACTCCGTGAACTCAATGGCCGGCAACCTTACCGGCCAGGTGCGTAATATCGCCGAAGTTACAACCGCCGTCGCCCGCGGCGACCTCTCACGTAAGATTACGGTCGACGTGAAAGGCGAAATTCTCGAACTCAAAAACACCATCAACACGATGGTGGACCAGCTCAACGCGTTCGCCGGCGAAGTCACCCGCGTAGCTCGCGAAGTCGGTACCGAAGGAAAGCTCGGTGGACAGGCGCAGGTGCCAGGCGTCGGTGGAACGTGGAAGGATCTCACCGACAACGTAAACGTCATGGCCGCAAACCTTACCGAACAGGTACGAAGCATCGTGAAGGTCGTGACCGCCGTCGCTAACGGCGAACTCACCAAGAAGATGACCGTACAACACGATGGTCGAGCAGTTGCGATCATTCGCCGCTGAAGTCACCCGCGTCGCTCGCGAAGTCGGTAGCGAAGGCCGCCTCGGCGGACAAGCCAACGTGCCCGGCGTCGCCGGCACGTGGAAGGATCTTACGGACTCCGTAAATGCCATGGCCGGCAACCTCACGGCTCAGGTACGAAACATCGCCGAAGTCACGACGGCCGTGGCCCGAGGCGACCTATCACGCAAGATCACGGTCGACGTGAAAGGCGAAATTCTCGAATTAAAGAACACCATCAACACGATGGTGGATCAGCTGAACGCATTCGCCGCCGAAGTAACACGCGTGGCGCGCGAAGTCGGTACCGACGGCAAGCTCGGTGGTCAGGCGAAAGTTCCAGGCGTCGCCGGAACATGGAAGGATCTCACCGACAACGTAAACGTCATGGCCGCAAACCTTACCGAACAGGTACGCGGCATCGTGAAGGTCGTGACCGCCGTCGCTAACGGCGAACTCACCAAGAAGTTGACCGTAAACGCGAAGGGCGAAGTCGCGGCCCTCGCCGAAACAATCAACAACATGACCGACACACTCGCCACCTTCGCAGATCAGGTAACCACGGTGGCCCGCGAAGTCGGCGTGGAAGGCCGCCTCGGCGGACAGGCCAACGTGCCAGGCGCTGCCGGTACGTGGAAGGATCTCACCGGCAACGTCAACCTGCTGGCCGATAACCTTACCAACCAGGTGCGCGCCATCGCGGAAGTCGCGACGGCCGTGACGAAGGGCGATCTCACGCGGTCCATTCAGGTCGAGGCCAGCGGCGAAGTGGCCGAACTGAAAGACAACATCAACACGATGATCAACAACCTCCGCGGCACG
>WNFL01310398.1_pt2 | contig 19891 bp, 19 predicted proteins | sample 5400361 | NCBI WGS metagenome assembly WNFL01 (sample SAMN13153351, study PRJNA577476) | soil metagenome | isolation source: 40 cm soil on Douglas fir-dominated hillslope | place: USA:California | collected 2013-09-17
GCTGAAACTACAAAACATTGGGTTGTGGTCTCCATGTCGCTTACCGTAGCTCAGCGGTTAGAGCGCCTTTCAAGTCCCGGGTTCGAATCTGGCTTGGTCATTTATGCACTTCTACAGCATTAGGTGACGAGAGCGCTATTATTCCGACATGATTACAATATTCGCGTTAGTGAGGCAGAGAATGTGCCACTAGAATGCTCCAACGATTCGGTCTGCGCCAACCTGCACCTCGATAAATATGATACAATGTGCTGATATTGTTTCCGTCATTTCCTTCTGCTTCCCACCCCATAATGCGTATCGCTATTATCTCCAGTATTGCGGTACCAAGGCATCGCCCTCAGCGAGTAGACGTGCAAGGCCCTTGACCCTATGACCTCCAGAGTCACCTACGATACACTTTGGCTGCGGCTTCGCCATCTCTTGCGTGACCTTTAAATCTTCCAGGAGCCTCGGACAACTCGCTTATGACAACCTCGGTGTCATTCCTCGGTTACAGAATCAACCAGATTTCGATTTCGTTTGCCAGTGTGACGCTGGGCTGGATGGGACTGGAGGCAGCTTAATTGTTCATAGTGGACTATCCAGTTTCACGCCGCCGGTTTTACGAGCCAAAGCTAGTGTTTTTTGGGATCCGCTACAAAAAAACACTTGGGGTACATTGCGTCCGTTATATACTAGAAACGATACTACGCACATAGCCATCGGGATGTGCGGGGCTTCGATGTCTTCGGGTCCAGCTCGTGATCCGTTTCACATCCGTTCCATACCCCATTACACTATGTAGAAAGAGTGGGATTGTAGATAGGGCTCTGGTATAAATACAGCGACAGAGAGTGGAGGTGGGCTGGGGAAATTGGTAGGAAGGCAGCCGTTCCTATCATGGATGGGAGGAAATTGCGATGTTAGTTTGTAATTCGGAAAAGTATAGGCCCACTAGATCTAGAAGAAAGCATTGCACGTCGTCGAGCGAATCGATTGTTTTGCACGTGAATATGACAACAAGCTAATCCCAATGGATAACTCTACTATCCCGACCACGCCTCCTTCCACCTGAACGACCCTAATTCGTGGTCGTGCGGGCCACATGTCCCCTCGAGGATCAGTCCACTTTTAGGAGCCACTGGCTTTGGATACCATGCTGCATGGAACAGAAATGATTCAAAATAATGGAGCATTATATATATGTGGTTTAACCATCTGCGGAGAAAACTCAGGTGGTGGTGAAACAAGTATTCATGCGCGAAGCGTGTTGTTGGTGAGACAATGAAAATGGGCACCTGCGGAATGGTTTGTATGTGCCGGTTTGTGTGTGTGGCGAGACGTCGCAATCTCCACATATCAATCCATTTGGCCTTTGGCCCAATAACTCGTCGCCTCTGCCGCATTCTGCGCGGCTTTGATCACCCTATCACATCGCGAGATACCCTTGCGAAAGGAGGCAAGGATTCCTGCCTCCTCCTCGAGGGTGGACCCTGACCCTGCTATGTTTCGGATGTGGTTCGCATTTATCGCCGACACCGCACTATGTGCAACCCTGAACGCCGTCTCAGCCCCCTTGGTGCCGGATCGAGCCACACTCCAGCGTGAAAATGAGGTTCAAGGATGGAATATGGTGGCTTAAGGGCAGCAAGAGAAGAACCACGGTAAACAGTTGGTGTCATATGTACGACGTCTCAATGAAGAAGCGTCCCTCCCCATTCACAGGGTAGGGTTATCTCCGTGCCAGTCGGGTGCAAGGAAATGGAAGGATGCTCGAGAGAGGCGGATATGGGCACTACGGAACCTGTTGGCTAGATAGATGGCAGCACAAAGGGAAGTCAATAGTCGGAGAAGAACATGAAAGACACCTTCGGAAGCCACCGAAGTGCTTCGCGGAAGCATAATTCAAATCCCATACGTGGCTCATACCTCAAGCTCATGCAGAACAGCAACGTGATGATTAATATTATCATCCCTGAACGTGCTTGTGGACCTCTTGCAAGGGACCTGGATTGGTACAGGCGGAAATAGAATTTTATCGGGCTTGAAGAGTAATCCCCGGTCCGAAAGTATCTTTTTGGTCGCTGGAAGGGAATCGGTCAACTTGTGATCCCCATGAGGCCTGTCAGCACTAGGTGTGGTTTCAGTTGACTCGAATGATCGACTTTTGCGGAAAAGATTCCGTGCAGGTCTTCAAACAATATTGGAAGTGCTGGATCCAGACGGTTCTGAATCGCTCTCACCTATATTCTCTTAATACCTTTTAACCCTTTGTCTGTTTGCGTCGGATTGAGATAATTTTCTCACACGTCGAGGGTCGGTTTCACAGGCTCGCTACTGAAGAAGGAAGAAGGATCGGGAACTATATCGGGCGGGCGAGGGGCGTTCCAGGAACGTTGTTGTTCTGCTGTTCTGAGAATAAAGAAGGGGGCACTGCAAAGAATGGAGGCGGTAGAAGCAAAGTAGTGGGGCACGGCATGCGGCAACTGTACCCGGGCTGCAACGGGGCATGCGGATGCGGGTTTTGAGTTGTAGTTGTTCGGTGGGGAAGTCGAAGTCGCAGTCAATCACTAAGTCAGTCACTCTCAGACGTCCGTCTGGGTCCAAGAATCATCCTGTCAGGATGTCGGATGCCTTCCAGATGTCCAGATGTGCGATAAGTCATGCTCTCTCGGTGTCGGTGTCGACTGACTGAGCACGCAGAGAGCGGAGGCAACAGGCGCGCGCGACCGAGGTCACAGCCGATGAGCAGGCCGCTCGCCGATTGGGAGTTGCGAGATGTAAATATACGTGGTATATTTGTAAATATTATCATAAGTACAAACCCTATTTCATAGCCAAGTAAACAGAAGCAATTCAGAGTCCGGTGACCAAAGACGGTCGCACTCACTTGAACCCGACCACTTCTACGTTTTCACCCAGCCTGTCTAACGTCTAACGATGCCACCCTCTGCAATGCCTGGACAAGTCCCTTCGAGAGCCTCGTTAACGTCGTGGTGGAAGCACTGGATACTACTTCAGAAAATGAAGGCTCGTGAGCCCCAGTACGACGGTTAGTGGAGCCCGCTGCCCACAGCCCTCGCTCGCTGTGCTCTATAGGACCGTGCTAATGATGAGGTTGTTTGAAACAGGGAAAGTGTTTGGAATCCCGTTGCGGGAAAGTCTGCGGACGGCAAGCGTCCAAATCTCAACCGCCAACCAAGACGGGTACGCACACATTCGGCACGGCAGCAACAATTAAGCTAATATCACTATCAACTAGGGAGTTGTATGTATGGGGCTATATCCCAGTCGTCGTCGCCAAATGGTGCGTACTTCCGAACCGGTGCCTAGCCCACCTGACGTCCCACCCGCTTGCAGTGGTCTCTTTCTCAAGGAGCATGGTACGAAAAACAGATAGCCGAGGCGACCCATGTTGATCAATATCGCCTCGCTTTGCTACCCCGCAGGCACCGAGGTGGAGGGCACTTTCCGCGTCAGTGGATCATCAAAGCGCATGAGTGAATTACAGGCAATATTCGAAGCACCTCCGAAAGTATGTCTACTTGCTCTCAAGGCTTCCCACCTACCCGCTTCTTCCTCAGTCCTAGCGCCTCCCGTGCACCAGTGCCTCAGCTGATTACTTCCTCAGTATGGCAAGAACATTGAGTGGAAAGACCACTACTTCACCCCTCATGACGTCGCAAGTGTCTTTCGACGATATCTCACGCAGATGCCCGTACGTTTCGAAACCCCCTAAACAACGCTCTTTCATGTGTCCGCATTTCAATGCCACTGTCCTAATTGGTTGGCAATTTGGACGAGGCTCGACCGGAGGTAGCGCCGATGCCCCGCCTACCATTTGTCGCCTCGCTTGGAAAACCACCTGCTCCATTTGGCTATCCTAGTTCGGGTGCTGCGGCCGCTCCCACATTTGTCCATATGGGAGCTAAGGCCGAGTCCTTATTTGACTTGGCAAGGGCCTGGCCCATCCTCTTGACGTCATGACGTCGGGTGCACTTTCGTTGGCAGCTGCACCAACGGACAATGAAACAGTCGGCACTAGACAATCGGCAATTTGGATGCGGCGTGGTCTTAACGAATGCTGATCGCTTATCATTTGCAGGAACCCATAATATCCCACAAACTGTATCACGATGTGAGTGGCTCTACTAACATTCTCTCTTCCTTCGTACTGACCACCGTCTGATGCTGTAAAACTCGATAGTTTCGAAACGTGTATTGTGCGTCCAGTCCCGTCGTCTGCGTGCACTAACTAATGACGTGTAATGCAGCCAAGAGACCTTTCGTTCAGGAAGATGTAATTGCGCAATTTAAACGGTTAATCGCGAGCATGCCACGAGCGAATCAGTATTTGCTACTGTATGTGCTCGACTTGTTAACAGTATTTGCAAGGAGGGCGGAGAAGAACAGGATGAACGCGAGCAGTGAGTGGCGCTTTCTCTACCCTTTCTTTAGGTATTGACTGACAATTTTATGTGCCTTTTTTGCGTTATTTCATTGGACGGTAGACTTGGCTGTCATCTTCCGTCCAGCGGTGCTCAATCACCCCTCGCACGAAATGTCACCAGAGCACCATCGCCTCTCACAGGAAGTCGTCGAGTTCCTCATCGAACACCAAGATTGGTTCATGCTTGACATCCCACCACCACCGCGACAAGACGAGATCCTCGCTGCTGCAGATTCCAGTGCCAAACAGCATTCCGCTTCCAAACATAGGTCTACACCCGTGGGTAGCAAAGTCGAGATACCGGACGATGCATACCTCGGCCCTATGACCAGTGACGATGACAAGGAGGGAGGGGCGGGGTGGAGAATAGTTGGGAGTCTGGGAGGAAGTGGGCAGGTGAGGAGACGTCGTACATTTTCTGAACGTGGATCCGCACGCGAGCAATCGACTTCAGGGCCCTATGCGTCTGCATCTCAATTACCATCGGTGGGGCTGACGAATGCCCGTCCAGGGGACAACCCGGTTCGACTGGTCGAACACTCCGTTGCAGACTCCAAACCCAATCTCACTGGCAATGTCATCTCCGGCGCTCCCAGCGCCTTCCCAGGAACGAACGGCTACTACCCTGCCGTTGGGAATGCGAGCGTTCGACTTTCTGCCGATGTCTACGCCAATACGACACGAGGGGGAGAGCTTACAGCAGTCGATGAGCATGTCACTTCCCGCGAACGTTGGTTCCACCCTCACAGCTCGGGGGTGAACCCCAACCTTACTGCCGCTCAAGCCTCAAAGCATGCGGCGTTTACTCCGCCGGCGGAGGAGAAGAAGGGAAGGACAATCAAAGACATGTTCTCGCTTGGTGGTGGAGGTGGAGCGGGAGTAAGGAGGAGACGGACGCTACCTAATCATCGACCAACTCGAGGAGAAGGTGAGGCGACTGGACAGGGGGAGGCTGGCACGGAAGGACGTACGGGGGGAAGGGTGCTCAGAAAGAAGGGGAGCGCGGGGCAGCTCAAGAGCAAGTGATAACCCCCTTCCACACCAAACTACCTGCCGTGTTTACGGCTACACAACGATTTGACACCCGAAATACGACCACACACGACGTCACGAGCTATATGGACTCTTTTATGCGGTGTTGTTGGTCCTGATACGACTCCTTTGTGACTGTTCGTCTTTCTTCTATTTTGGTTGTGCGCCTAGGTAATCCTAGATACTACAAACCTTCTCGAGCTTTTCTTTTCGATTTCGTTGGCCGTGTCCTTATTTCCCGTTGTGTCACGGGTTGCTCTGATATGTATTTAGAACCGAAGAAGCTATGGGTTGTGAAGTATGTACTTATGCTATTGTGTTGTTTAGCCCAATCGTGGGAATTACGGAACACTTGGTTTGTGGTCGGTCGTCATGTGATGTGTGTGTGCACTTGATAATACATATATAATACTGTCATGTAAAGGGAGTGGGTTGATCGAATTGGCCTGGTGCACTCAGGGGTTGCCCCTAGGTTTCGTGCACGTTAATGACTCAGACTTATAACTCCCGCCCATTGATACATAGAAGATCTGATTTCACTTTCTGACAATCTTCTCACCAACTCATATAGTCATTATATTTAATCTCTGAAATTAACAACACGTGACGAGCAAGTCAAGGACTCTCTATGACGCACTTCCTTTTATCCCGCCCCTGAACATCGGCATAATACTTGATTGTTAGTGCATTATAACCAGCTTGGTCATGTGATATAAGCGTTGATTGGCCTGTCTTTCGTTTTCGAGGCAAAAGTTACAATTTAACTCTTTCTAGCAATACTTGATGGCCGTTGCCTCGCTATCAGCCTACCCAATTAGATTAATATTTACTGCACATGGGTTCGGTGGTCGCCTCGAACCGTCGGAAGCTTTTAAGCTAACAAGATAGAGACGGAGTTAAATGAAATGCGATGGCTAGGACTAAGATACTGGCTATCTGGCTCCAATACACTTCCACTTTTTATATAATCCGAAATATAGACTATCTTCTACAAATTGGACACCAAGTCCAAGTATACAACATGACCTAGACCAACGCTTTGGAAAGGAAATGAGTAAGCCTTGATCCTCTAACACCTCAGGTCCTTCAGTGCTCGGTTGTGGAAAGAGCGGAATCACGTCGCCTTCAAGCGCAACTAGACCCTCTAGTAGAGAAAGGTCTCAGCAATATGCTTTCCAGTCGAATCAAGGGTGCAAACTCGTATGCTATATAGTGGACAGCCAGATCAGTGCGCAAATAAGGGGAACCCAAACTGAGGGCGCGTCTAATGAAGCGAAGCTTTGTTGGAGTAAGAGAGTGTGTGCGTGCGTGACAAGGCGCAGGTATCGTCGACCCAGTGCAGTTTATGACCCCAATCGAGGGACACTTCAAGTGGTGGACAATGTCCTCATCCAAGGATCTAGTCTCACCATCTAGTGTAACGAAACAGGCCGTAGGTTGAGTATTTCTATCTGCGCCATTCATCCCGCTAAGTTTTTTTCAATATGTCAGCTCATTACTATTATATCTTACCCTCCACGCTGTCACTTTCACCTCGTCGAGTACCGCGGGCACGCCAGAGTCATTCTTCAATCGATAACACCGTGCAGTCCCGTATGGCTGCCGAGCTCTTGAAAACACTGGGGAATCGAGTCGCGACCGAAGAAGAAGCTCTGGTTCTCCAGGAACAACTCAAAGAGGAGAATGTCCTGGTAGAGCATCTCAAGAGAGGTCACGAAATACAGATGACTCGACTACAAAAGGAAGAACGCATTGTCAACGCCCTGAGTCGTTCACGAAATTCGACCGAATTGGTCTTACAAGCGACCAACCAGCTCGTCGATTCAATTGAGCAGCTATGGGACGCCTTCAACTCCAGTTTACCTGACCAAGAGGATCCAGATATTGTATCACGCCTGCCAGCGACGGAGATATATGTGTCAGAATGGAAGTTCGCGTTGGAGGCGCTCGCTGGCGTCTCCGATCTTGTCTTGCAGAGAGCGGGAGACGCGGGAGAGCGAAATACCACGACCATGACGGAGCTGCATCTCCACGAATCGCTCCGCGCGCACGCCGCCCAAGCCGTCGAACATGTCGAGACGAGCTTGAGCACTATCTACCAAAGTATTAACGACAAACGCCTGGGGGTGCTCCATCCAATGAGACGACTAGCAGTGGAGATCTTCAGAGAAATATTCCTGTACGCAGTCGAGGAAGAGTATAACCATCTCATAAAACAGTTAGCGAACGATGATTTACCAGTTCAAATGCACCTTCCAACTGTTGCTTTTAACATCGCCGCGACCTGTCGACATTGGCGCGAGATTGCCACAGCAATGCGCAAGCTCTGGCGGTACATCTGTGCGCCTTGGGTCGCCCCAGTGCTATTAAATGGACATTTGGTACAAACTATAGTGGGAAGAGCGCGCTTTGAGCGGTGTCTTGCCTTGGCTGGGAATACAGACCTCGAGCTCACCGTGCGCGGAGGAAAACTTTCGTGTTGGAACCCTATCCTGGATAATGAGGAAAGCAGGAGGTGGATCTGGATCAATATCCTCACTGTCCCTAGTACTCTGCCACTTCTTCCACCCGCACCAAATGTGTTTATATGTTCTACAAACGCCCTCAACTCAACCTTCGACCTTCCAACCACGCTTTCATCATCAGTGCAATACCTCACTTGTACTTCTTGCCTTCCGCGTGTCAGCATGCCAATTCCCCGGCTCTGTGAGCTGACCATTTGGCTGTCGAATAAGCAAGTGATCCCTCCCGATCTCGGTGCTCTGCTTACATCCCTCCCAACGCTCAATGTACTGACGTTGGATTGTGCCGACGATTTCGAGTTCAGATGGCTCGAGAACCGCACTGTGCGCAGCCACCAATACCTTAGGTCTCTCGGCATCATGACGCGCTTTGCTCTATACCTTTCATTTGAACTTCAATTTTTATCTCTCCCATCTCTGACTGAACTCAAAATCCTCAATATGCATACATTCTTTCACCCCACACAGGTTTCTCGCCTGCTTGACAGCCCCATCGCAAGTACCATTACATCGTTATCGATTCAGTGCACCGGGTGCATAACGAAAGTGGAAGAGATTCGTATGCTTATTGGTGGCTTCCCGAAGCTGACTAAGCTCGCCTTAGAGAAATTCGCAATTTTTCATGGCTTGGAAGCTCTCTTGGATACAGGAATACCAGGACAGCTCGAGGTGGTTACATTGGGGAGCTACGAACAGGAGGGAGTGAATGAACTCGTCAACCGACTACGTTCTAAGTCTCCCAGATTAATGATTTGTACTCTATGATTTGTACTGGTTTCCCCGCTGCTACGTGTTACTATCGAGCAAACGAGATCACGAAAAAGCGTGAATGTACACAAATTCCATGCCCTCACCAGCCCTTGAACAAATACGTACTTTAAGGCTGCAATGCGTCAGGCCGTGATTGAATGTCTCTACGATACTTATGGAGTACGATTACATTGCCTTACTATATGAGCACAAGGGCCAACTCGCTTCGTTGTCATATTATAAGATTCACATTGAAGCCGAGACGTGCGGAATCCTCCAATGTTCGTGAATCTATAGGCTCACCATTTTCAAAGGAATAAGAGGAGATCTAACCGCCCAGCGAGACCTCATCGTAAACGATTTTATTTACCGCGAACGACAGTCACCGTTACATTTACATTGACTATTTCTTGCATCTAGTGTGTCGGTGATTCAGGGCTACTCGGCATAGATGGTTAGTTGAATTGCTTGCGACTAACACAACTCCTTCCTAATATCTAGGCGAATATTGAGACAATCTTGAAAAATGATCTTGACACTTTCGCCGCTCGAGGATGAACTTGCGTGTATCTATTGGCCTCCCCATCCTCGTGGTAGTCGCAGATCATGACGCTTTGAACTGTCCTCGGCATAGGGCACTCGAGGCCACCATTATCTCCACCACTACTAGCTGCACGACAAAGAACCTGAAGTGCGAGCTCTGTCACAGTACCGTGCAATGAGAGTGTGTCGAGGTTAGGGAAGATGTCTATAAATGTACGAAGAGCCTCCCCAGCTACTTTGCATGTTCCAAAGATGCCTAAATGGGTGGTGTGTCTGCTCATATGAGTGGATATCGAAGGGTAATTGGCAGCATAGTGCCCCGAGTCGATGTTTGCAATTTCAAAGAGACGCAAGTTCGGAAGTCGGAGACCTTCGACCAACGCCTGCTCAAGAAATGCAAGGCTAGTCCCATCGATTCCGAAGGTTCGGAGTTGGGAGTGGATATTGGCCTGCACTAGATTGATGCCTGGCGTGTTAAAAATGCGAGCATCCTTCGCATCGAGAATAACAAGTTGAGGTAAGGAGCGAAGGAGGGCATTGAGAGGGAGGGTGGCGTGGTCCCCACAGAGCACCAAATGCGTCACGGTGCTAATTGGACTAGCAAACCTGAGGGAGATGCTGGAGCTGGTAATTTTCGAGGTGTTGGAGAGGAATGAGAGCGGAATTTCCCTCGATAATTGTCCGTTCGTGGCGGCTTGGCCTAGCCAGAGATGCTTTGGTGAAGGAAGCACAAGTGGCCAAGTTTGCCTCGCATCGAGAATACTGAGGCGCCGCACCTCCAATGTAGTTATATCTATATCTGGAGAGAATATGGATCGGGCAGGGAGAGTCAATTCAATTCTCCCCCCCTCACAACGGTGGTCTGATCGCGGTATGTGTAGGAGGAAAGGCCCTGAATCCGACGCGTAACGTATGTTGGTGCTAAAACACGACGCCACAGATGAGGGCAACTCAGAGCGATGCTACGCCAACGTCTACATACTCCAGCGATTCGGGTGAGGAATCTGGGGTTCGGAGGCACGCCTCCAAAGTATCTGAGCCATTCCTGTGCTTCTTCGTCTGCACCGCACTCGAAAATCTGTATGAGCATCTCCTCAGGTAGGCGGCGAAGAGGGTGAAGAACACCATTCTGCTTGTTTGCTATGCTCCGCTGAGCAATAGTGGCCATGCTCGAAAAGGAAGCAATTGCGTCGGTAGTTTGGGCGCAGAGCATATCGACGCTGTAGGACTCCCAAGCGACCTTCGCGAAGAAGTCGGGCAGTTGACTAAACGCTGTTTCAATTCTTGATTTCAGGAGATCGAATGCGTCGTTCACAGCCGAAAAGCCATCGAGAGTGGTTGTTGCGCCGTTAAAGAGGGGGTGAAGGAAATCTCTCTTCGCTTCCATATCCGAGATTGCCTTGGAGAGTTGATCCAGCCAAATAAAACCTTCTGATCGTATTGTTACGCGTAGTCTATTGAGATATTCCATATGTTTGAGGGCGTCCCGGAGCATCGCTGCTTTGGAGGACAGTCGTTGGTGCTCCGCATCGGTCTCCTTTTGCAAGTTTGCAATTGATAAGACTAGGCCCTCTTGTCGTTCAAGTAGTGTCGTTAATGCCCTCGATTCTAATTCACTGGGAGCTGCATTTGGTTGTTTTGGGGGCCACATTTCCCTGTCGAAAGAATCAAAATCGGAAAGGGTGTGAATGTACATTCACAATTCATACATAAGCACAGTTATTGCTCTCGACAGCTTCTCCAACTACCTTGCGAAACTTTGTGAGGACGTGTAGGGATTCAAGCTGGATGATGAAACGAATGCGAGCGCTCAGTACCTGTTGCGGAATGCACGGCCTGGAGACAGTCAGCAATGTAGTATAAAATGGACTCACTTTGGTCGTCTTGTTTCCCAAGTGTTTGTAGCAAATCCCAACAAACACTAGCTCTGCTCGTACCAGGAAAACTGGCCGCTCGAAATTTGTGCATCATCAGGCTCCTCATTGAGACAACATATAGGGTCCATATACAGGGTCTATAGGTGGCCCGTTTAACAGGATTTACCTATCCCGTGCGTGTGAATTCGATCAGCTGAGACGCGTGAAGCGACTCGGTACTTGCGGGTGTAAAACCCGATATGTGTTTCTGGGAAGCACCTATAAAGCAATAAAGATGCGATCGTCTGTATAATCTGTGATATAAAAATCCCAGAGAGAAAATGGCCAAGGGGTATTGGAGGGCACGATACGAATACACTGTCCAATATTACCCATTCATTCCATTTTTCGCTTCTTCTTCTTCCTCTTTTTGCTCTCTGCATGCAATTCAATGCGATCATCATCATTCATCTCCGCCTTTTCGTCGACGGCATCCCTTCTCTTTCGTTTCTTTTCTTTCTTCTTGACTGCTACTATCCTGTCTACTGGTGTTGTTCCCTCTGGCGGGTCCTGCGCCTCGGGTCCGGGTTCGGGTTCGGGAATGGGAATGGGAACGGGAACGGATTCATTGGGCTGGAAAACGGTGGATGTAACCGTGACAGCAACCTGCTGACGAGCTCTCATCTTCGCGGCGAAGTAATCGGCCACTGACGTTGTGGAAGTGCGAATCTGGTCGTCTGATTGCGGTGCGGGGGTAGGTGCGGGCGAAGGCGAGTCGGCTGGAGTATCAAGAGCTGATTGTATTTGTGATGGCGCTTCTGATGGAATAGCAGACTGGGATATTCCCAGAATCTCAATGAGAGCAACAGCATTCGACGACGCTAACTGTTTCGAAGCGCGGAATTTCGCACGATGGCTAATAGGAAACATGAAATTAGTCATCTTCGGGCCCTAGAGGTAGTCAAAGCTACATACGCTAATCTTCTTGGGGGCTTTGCTGATGGCACTGGTTGGGACGATGATACGGTCGATGCAGGATCCATAATTGCTGAAGAAGGGGCTACACCCAATGAAATCCCATCATTTTCAATACGGGCGTTCGCCTTAGCGGCAGCTTTCTCAGTCCGCTTTCGCTCTTTCCGTAGTCGTTTCCGTTCCTTCTCATCAACCTCCTCAACGGAGCCGTTTGTTGCAACCTTTTCATCCGTCGCCTTACCCTCCACCGCACGGACAAACCCATCAGGGACCATTGCAACCTTGATGCTTTCACCCTCATCGCCGTCGCCTTCAGAGGTATTCAACCTCTTGAGCATCATCTCATAGTCCCTATTTTGCTTCCAGGATACGTCTCCATTGTTTTCATTATTGCCACCGACACCCAGTAAATTGAGCTTTTGCGCGACAGAAATGTGCGAGAGGCGACCTTGACCCGATGCTCCTAAACCAGAGCCCGAACCAGCGGTCCATCCGAACTTTTCGAGGTATTGTTGACCGAATCGTGAGTTATCTAAACAAGTTTTCCAGTCAGTTTTAAGGTATCCCTTTCCCTTTGGCTCGAAGGTTGGTTTGAAGGGCGAGGAACAAATATCAGAGCAGACGTACCGTTTGCCCATGCTAGATTACGAGGATCTGCACCTAACTTTTGTTTCGTCTTGCGTTCAGAAAGACCCATCGAATTTTTTGGTCCCAAGAACTTGATTGGAAGTGCAAAAACCCAAAAAAGGATGGACGTCTAGTGGTCTCTACGACTGCGTTGGTGTGTATAATGACCAAAGTCCCGTTTATATGATTCGCGTGAGGTCTGAGTGGTGGCAAAGCAGATCAAAGGACTCTCGAAACCTTATCATAGCATGAAGGCCCAACCATCTTCTGGTCGAACTTAAATTCTCTTCATTCCAGGGTATGAGAAGCGACAAACAAGACGACTAAAAGTGCACGATATGTTACAAGAAACCAGAACCTAAATATATAAAGGACCTAAAGACACATGGAAGACGACGTTTCTCGAACCTTCAGCACGAATGCTATGCAAGCAAGCAAATCCACTGTCAAGTCCCAGTCCGGCCAAGTCCGGTCAAGTCCGGTCAGTCTGTGAACACGACCTCTTTCTCTTTCTCCACTGTTTGATCCCCCGAGTACCCCTGAATCGGACTATTTCGTCGTAACACAGGTGGGACGACAGAGCGACTTCGTAGAGAATATATAGGCGTCTCACTGTCCTCCTCGATCTTGTCCAACCCCTCATCGACTGTTGGCAGGTCCATACTCAGTGCTGTACCCATCCTTTTGTCGTACCGCAAGCTATCCACGCTTCCTACAGTCAGCGACTGGACAGGGCCCCGCCGCCTGGTAGGGCGACAGTCAAATATATTACGAACTCGAGATCCCGGGTCTCGCTCGTCGAGCTCAATATTGAGTACGTCATGGTCGAATTGGATTCCAGTTTCAGACGAGTGGTTTGGTGAGAATTGGTGCGCTGAACGAATGGACAGGACTAGCCGGCATGCACAGATAGTGGTAAAAGTATAGCCTGGACTTCAAAGGGGTCAACACCGAATAATAGTAAAAAATGAATATGACTGGACATACTAGAAAGCCGAGCCGAACAAACTTATCGTAACGCAGAGGTACGTGAGTAGGGACCAAGCTGCCATGACTACCAATGGATGTCAGTACAAGTTAATTATGGTTCGCATACCAATAAGATAACCGCACCGAAAATAACCGCGAAGTAAACCATTCCATCCCGAAAGAAAATATGAATGATGGACACTCCAACTGGATGCGATTTCCGCATGACATGCCATCTCCAGAACGTTAAAACAAAGAGTATGCTTTCCATAAAGAGGTATGGTGCATAATATGCGGCCTAGCAAACGAGCCGTAAGTCAATTGGAGAGTCAGAGAAGGACTGATAATAAAGCGTACCGCAAGCTTGGGTGGCATCGTAGCACAGCAATTAACCTCAGGAGAGTACTTGTACTGGCTCGCTATAATGACGATTTAGTTTGTGGTGGTTAGAAAGCGTGACTTGAGCGTACGTACGATAGAACTTCGAAGCGGCCACTATCTGAAGTGCTGCAGTCGCCATTGTACACAATGTATAGATGAAGGCGAGACCCTTCTTGAGACATGGATATTCCGAACCCCAGTACGCCGACACTCGTAATAGCATTAAACCTAGAACCTGCATAAGTGGCCACCCCGGAAGCAGATCCTTACTACTGACACTGTATAGACGCAGTGATGCAAAATTGCCAAGTCATTTCCGTGGCGAACCATATCCGGCAGTACTAGAAATTACTATGGTGAGGGAGAGCGCAATATTTGGGTGTTGGTCAGACTTACCAAGTCGTTGAGACCTCCAGGTGGAGCTGATCCGGTTTTCTCTGTGGAGTCGAAGAGCCGGTCAGTGATGCGTTAGTAGCGTCCATGAGGGAGCGCGACTGAATGAACGGAGCGCGTTTCACGATCGCAAGGACTACAAGGAAGAGCGAGATAGTGCTCTGATTAAGGTACCTCGAAACATTTGGGTGGGCGATTGTACACGTGGTACAATTGCACCCGCACCATGGAAGAATGAATCCACAATAGGGAGCAATGCTCTAATAGAGGTAGGGAGGGTTCCTCAGAGCATTGGGTGATAATATATATATGATACAAATGCACCCGCTCCCATGGAATCAGGAACCTTCGACAGGAAGCACGCACCGTATAATGTTAAGACGGCGATAGGGAAATAAGAGTATCGAACGAAGAGGTATATGCTCCGGACGACAGATGGGCGAGATTTCCAGACATAGGCTTGTTCTTGAGGAAGCGTAAGGAAATAGTCGTAGAAACCAAGAGTAAAGGACGCGACGATGAGGTATCGGGTGACGCGGAGGTGCTCGACAGCGGTCCATATAGCTCGTATTAGTGCCAAAGGATCATCGAGCGGGAGATCCCAGGCGCTCTGTCTTCTCCAGACCGCGCCGTTCGAGTTCCAAGTGTGTTCCACAAAATTAAAGCCGAGAGGGTCATGCTGGTGCATGCCGCAAGGATGAACGGGCTTGCGGCGGTCGGTTTTGTGGGACGTATGCTTTTGACCTCCAGTAGCCGACTTTGGACTTGGACTTGGGAGTGGAGAGGGCTAAGGGATAGCAACGATAGCGGATGGGAAGGGTTGGGGCGAATTTGCAAACGCCTAACCAACGGAGATGCCGATGTCGCCCCGAGCGCCCGGAATGAGTTGTTTGAGGGAAGTGGATAGGGTTATGCGAGAATGGGTTGGGGTTGGACCGGTTGGTTGTGAGATAATGGTGCATTTTTGGCCAGAAGCGGAACAACCCAATTCACATCCTTCCAAGGGAACAAGGCACACACGCCCACACGCTCAAACACTCAAACCATAGACGCTCAGACATTTGTCCAATTTCGAAAATGTTTCGCCGTTGCCTTCCTCGTCGTCCAATCCCCTCGAGCTTCTCTTCACCTCACGGCAAACCCCACGGCAGGCCCTGCGCGCAGCTACTGCTTCACTGAATCGCTGAATCGCAAGAAGCCAGAACCCATCATTGTCGTCGGCCAGTAGCCATCTCCGACCGAGCATGACATCGTCTTATCCTGGGCAAGTGACGGTTGGTCGAGGCCCAGACCGAATTGGCCAGCAACAAGCTTAAATTGTGATAGCTCGATTTGATCGCTCCAAAAATGTGCATTGATGGTCTACAGAAGATATTTCCACATCTGCAAGCACCGACACAAAAAACTTGTATTACTCTCGCACGAATATAACTAAAAGAGGGGGCTGCGATGGGTCGAAATGAAAAGATAAGAAAATTGAATAAAATGCAAGGGACAATCAATCCTCTCTTTGGGTAAACGAGGTGGTAGAAAAAAACGGCACTCAAAATGTCAGAATGAAGACGCGTGTGGTATTGAAAACATCCTTTCTTGCAGGACGAGAAACGATTAGAAGCATGGTCCTATGTATTGCTTTGGCCTTTTCTCCGGACCGACGTCACATAGCCTCCCCGTGCTCTTAGATCAGGAGGTAAGAGAGAGCACCAACAAACGCCGCGACCCCGATCGGTACCGACGTCTTGAGACCAGCGCTCTTGGCATTGGTATTGGCGAGCTGGGACGCAACCGCGCTAGCAGAGGGGAGAGTCCCGGTTGGTGTGCCCGGCTCAACGTTCGCCGGGGGGTCCTGGGTGGTGGAGGAGAGGAATGTGTTAAGGTCGCCGACGATCTTGATTGGCGAGCCATCGAGGGTCGAAGCAGAGTTAGCCTCGAGCGAACCGGGGTTGGCGGCGAACATCGCACGGCTCCAAATGATGTTCTTGGCCATGTCCATGTAGGATCCCTCGGGGACGTCATCGATGCTGAAGTTGTTGCCCCAGGTGTCAGCGGGAGTATCCTTGGTCTGGTTGTGTACGTTGGCCCAAGCAGCCTTGAGGTCGGGGTTCTATACATGCATGCGAGATTAGAAACGGCAAAGGCGAGTGAAAAAGTGAGGAGAACAACATACAGAGTCGAGCCAATTCTGCATGTGGAAGCTGACGGTGTTGTTACCACCCGACTTGGGCTGGACCATACCGAACATGCCCTTCTCGCAGTGTTTGGCGACTGAGCAGTAGAAGAACTGTTGTTCATCAGTCTGGAGGAGGACGTCGACTGTAAAAGAGCGCGCAATGAGTATCCAGCAAGGAAAAGCTGTGCATGTGGTTACTCACAGGTTTGAGTGCCTTCCGAAGCGTTGCGAACGCCAGATGCCCATTTGAGTTCGTCCGCCTTAGCCGACTTGTTGCAAGGGAGCAAAGCGGAGGAGAGGGTTGCGGTATGGTTGGCGGGGGTGCTCCAGACGTAGCGGATAGTGTCACCGACAGATGCGTTTACGGAGAACGGCCAGTAGCGAAGGACACCTTCCATAGGGGCAACCATGATGGTATGGACTGCGCCGGTGCCCGCTGGAGCTTCGATGGAGTCTGACGGCTTCCACTCCTTGGGAGGAGCGCCGTAATCAGCGACACATTCTGGATGAGAGAAAGAGATGAGTCCTGGAATACTCATGAAATATATGGCAACTCACTAGACACGCAGTCATTGTACGACTGGCCCCACTTTTGTTGGCCGGAGCCGTAGGTCGGGGACTCATAATAGGCAGTCGTCGTCTCATAGGCCTTGTCTTTCTCCTTGTAGTCATAAGCCTGGGTGGTCTCGTACTTGTACTTGTCATCGGAGTATGTGTTGTCGTAGCTGGGCTGCTTCCAGTCGTCGCCTTGTTTATAGCTATCCTGCTTGTACGAGTCGTCCTTCTTGTACGAGTCGTCGTATTGCTTGTACGAGTTGTCGGATTGCTTGTATGAGTCGTCGTATTTGGTGGTGTACGAGTTGTCGGCTTGTTTGTATGAGTCACCGCTTTGCATGTATGAGTTGTCCCACTGTCTCCGCACAGCCGGGGCTATTGTGGCAAAGTGTGAGACATAATGGGGGGTGTGAGAAATTCCGAGACACACTCACCGGCGAGGACGGAGTGGGAGAAGAGGGCGGTAGCGCCTACGATTTGGGCTAATCTGACCATTCTGATCGTTTCAAGCGAGTGTTGGGTGTCTGTTGGACGAAGAAAGTAGCGCGTTGAACTTTGAAGTGCTGAGCGGGTATCCTCGCAGAGGCAAAGACGATTTCTCTGTCAAAGAGTCTTGGTGTCTGTACGGTGGGTATGGGAGCATAGGTAAGCGGTTGAGGATGGTCGCTGAGCGGGTTATGGAGCACGGCGGGTCGGGTGCGGTAGCTGGATTGTAGAGAACGATGAGGCTCACCCCTTGAACGGAAAGTCGGTTTGTCGAGTCAACCCGATGCAAACGCGAGTGCCTGAACGACTGTTTAAAAGAACGGAGGGAAAAGGAAACGAAGAAAAGGACGGGAAGTGGAACGGGGGAGCAGAGTGGGTTAATGAGAAGAGGGCGTTGTTGCCTCGCTTTAAGCCAAAGTGGCAGTCCTGTCTTCCGCCTCGCAACCTAAGCCACCGGTTAGGTACAGGTTACCGGTTGCCATCTTTGACACTCCACGTCATTCCATTCAACCAATCATCTGTCATCTTCCTTGTCGTTTGCCTTGTCGTTTGCCTTGTCGTCTCCTTGTCGTTTCCTTGTCGTTTCCTTGTCGTTTCCTCGTCGTTTCCTTGAAAACCAACTTTGCCTCGGTCAATCCGGCCGGGGCTGAAATTAGCAGCACTAGAAGTCAATAGCCAAGGCAGTACTTGTCCAGGTCGTTGACGTTGCTATATTTGGTGGCGGGGAATCCTTTGAGCGCATCAATACATTCATCCCGGTTCCTCACTCATCCAAACGCCGTGCATCTGTAATCTACAATGGATGCTATTCCCAAGCCCTAATAACACAAAGTGTTAGCACCCCGCGGTCACAGCGGTCACAGCTCTCACATGCTTTCGCACTGCCTTGATACACATAATTTCCATCAAGGCCGTCAGCACTCTCGAGGCAGCGTAGGCATTATCAAATCACCGTACCAATGCAATCTCCATCAATATTTAATAAAGAGGAATAGTAGGCGTAGGCAACTCAAAGCGCAAATCAGCAAGGGACGCCGTAAAGTCCAGGCCCTCTGCGACCGTTGACCCCCGGCACACGACGGCGACTTGTTTGTGCATTCCACACCTCTCTTGTGCAACCAACAAAAACGAGAACGTCGTCCATTGCCGGCGAGCCCACGACGTAATCTGTCGGTATGCACACAAATCCGAGCATGCACAACACCCTTCTTATCGCTTTTGAACCCGGTGATCCTGCCCTAAGGGGGCTGCCAAGCCCATCGCACCTTCGTGCTTGTAAATTACGGGCTTGAATCATGACCAAGAACCTGCAAGGGCCTGCGGAACAGAGCTGTTCCTCTTGACAACCAGGAATATTGCTGCTTCTTTCAGTATTATTAGTGTGAAGCCAAGTGCCAAGCCCAACGGATGCTGCGCCGTTCGTCCCGTTTCGACGTGCTGTTGTAGTGCTGTTAAATCGTGCACGAATTGCTCCATGGTAGCCTGTAAGGCGAAGGATGGGCTCACGATGGAAGGTTGCAGGGGGCAGGGCCAGAATCAAAGTCACTAGGGTTTGGTTGGATTCGACACACACGTGTTCAACTTGAAGCCGCCGGTACATAATTTCTTTTATTCAAATTATCGGCCAACGACCGTCCGATTAAGGGGTCGATTACATTTTGGAGTTCCTGACGGCATGAAAAATTCAGGATTTTGCAGTAAGGGGCATAATGGCCAATTTGAGAGTAGCTCCCTTCGACGTAAAGGGTACTCCGAATTCACCGAACGCCGTTCGAAGAGCTCCGCCTGACTACAGAGCTCGTAACGTCTCTGGCACATACTGCAGGTCGAGTTTGAAGGCGACGGAATCTGAGAACCTGAGAACCAAATTGATCTGAGTCAGGTAACTGGCTGTTGTTTCGCCTTCATCGCTTTGCTTCCGACCCCACCGGGTTTCTCGCTAACAGGTTCGCATCTCATCCAATATCTTAGTTCCAGTTAATCATTTTGCACTATCCAGCATAGACTTCGATTTGCTCAAAATTAGTGGCAACCGGAGTGCCTCTGGAAGAAGAAGCAAATGCGCTCCGAGAATCAATCAAAAACGACGGAAGCATGATACCTCGAATGCCAATATGAGGAGCAGAAAAGTGTCCTGGAGGCGAAGGAGCGGGTCGCCTCTGCATTCCACCATTCGACGGAACGGATTATTTCGCCTCAG
>WNFL01357653.1_pt1 | contig 19871 bp, 21 predicted proteins | sample 5400361 | NCBI WGS metagenome assembly WNFL01 (sample SAMN13153351, study PRJNA577476) | soil metagenome | isolation source: 40 cm soil on Douglas fir-dominated hillslope | place: USA:California | collected 2013-09-17
TACGACCGCCTTCACGTAGCCGGCGTCCTTGGCGAGGGCCTTGTAGTCGTCCACGGTGAGGCTCACCCGAGTGTCGAACGCGATGCCGCCGCGGAACGCTTGGCCGGGATACAGGGAAAGCAGCGTCGGCCCGAGCGCCTGGATCCGCGCCTGGACGGCCTTCTGGGCGCCGCTCCCCAACGCTACCATCGTGATCACCGCGCCGACGCCGATGATGATGCCCAGCATCGTCAGGAACGACCGAAGCTTGTTGGCCCGGATCGCCTGGAGCGCGACCTGGAAGATCTCGGTGAGCAGCATCGGTCAGGGCCTGGCCTGCACCTGCGTGCGCTGACCGGCGCTCGGCGTCTGTTGCTGCAACCCGGGGAGGCCGCCGCCCGTCACGCTCTTCATGCGGTCGCGCATGTCACGCTGCGCGTTGAGCAGCGACGCGCTCGGCAGGACGAGCACCGTATCCTGCTCGCTCAGGCCGTTCACGACCTCGATGTAGTCGAGATCCGTCAGGCCGGTGCGGATCTGCACCGGGGTGGGCTTCCCCTGGCGCAGCACGAACACGATGTAGCTCGAGATGTCGCCGCCGCCGCGGCGGAACCCGCCGCCTGCGCCCCCGCCACCCCCGCCACCCCCACCACCGCCGCCGCGTTGAAACGCGGCGCGCATCGCCCGCATGGCATTCTCTTCGTCGGGCGAGAGCGGCTGGCCCGACATCCGCTTCTGGAAGGCCGCGCGAATCTGTGTCTCGGTAACGCCCGGGGGCAGTTGAATCGTCCGTCCGTCCGGAGTCGTCATCGTGTTGCCGCCCGCCGGCGCCTTGCCGGCGGAGTCGGGCGTGGCCCGCGTGCCGCCCAGCGACGCGCTGTCGCGGTTGACGGGTGTGGGTCGCGCCGCGGCAAGCACCTGCTGCACCTGCGCGGGGTCGAGCCCCAGCACCTGCGCGGCCGACGCGACGTCACGCTGCGTCCGCAGCGCCGCGTTGGGGATCGCGATCACGTTCTCGCGCCGGCCCACGTGGATCTCGACCTCGGTGTTCATCCCAGGCTTCAAGCGGTGGTTCGGGTTGGCGATGCGCACCAGCACGGGGAACATCGTCACGTTCTGCTGCACCGTCGCCTGCGGCTCGATCTTCAGGACCGACCCCTCGAACGGTTGATTGGGATAAGCATCCACCGTAATCGTCGCCGCCAAACCCGGCTGGACCTTCCCGATGTCGGTTTCGTCCACCTGGGTGCGGACCTGTACGGTGTCGAGGTTCGCCATCCGGAAGAGCACCGTGCCGCCACCCACGTCTGTCGTGGGCGATGAGATCACGGTGCCCAGCTCGACGTTCTTGGCGATGATCGTGCCGGCGAGCGGGGCGCGGATGCGCGTGTCGGTCATGCGGTCGCGCGCGTTCTCGAGATCGGTCCGGGCGCGCACCACCGCCGCGTTGGCGTTGGCGTAGTCCAGCTTGGCGGTCTCGTACTCCGTCTCGGTGGTCGCCTGTGCCTTGAACAGAGTGTCGGACCGCGCCATCTGCGCTTTGCCGTTGGCGAGCTGCGCCTGGGCGACGACGAGGTTCGCCTCGGCCTGCGCCAGATTGTTGCGCGGGATGCGCGGATCGATGGCGGCGAGCGGGTCGCCGTCTTTCACGTCGTCGCCCGTCTGGACGTGCATCCCGATGATCTCGCCCGAGGCCTTGGACTTCACGTCGACCGTGAGGATTGGCTCGATGGCCCCCGAGGCCACCGCCGAGACCACCACGGTCCGGCGTTCCACGGGGACTGCTTCGTACATCGGTGCGGAATCCGCCTTCTTGCAAGCGGCCACGCCGAGGAGCAGCATGGCGGCTGCCCGGATGTATGTGTTCACGGCTACCGTTCCGTCCTCTCGTCGCGCTCGACTTTGCCGTCGAGCAGGTGAATCTGGCGGCGCGCGTGCGCCGCAATGTCGTGTTCGTGCGTGACCAGCACGATGGTCTGGCCTGCGTCGTGGAGCTCTTGAAAGAGGGCCATGATCTCGTTGCCCGTCGCGGAGTCGAGGTTCCCCGTCGGCTCGTCGGCGAGCAGGATGCTCGGCTCGTTCACCAGCGCGCGCGCGATCGCCACGCGCTGCCGCTGCCCGCCCGACAGCTCGTTGGGGCGGTGATCCATCCGATCACCCAGCCCGACGCGCTCGAGCGCGCGGGCGGCGCGTTGGCGCCGCTCCTTGGCGCCGAGCCCCGCGTAGATGAGCGGCAGCTCGACGTTGTGCAGTGAGTCGGCGCGCGGCAGCAGGTTGAACGTCTGGAAGACGAAGCCGATCTCCTTGTTGCGAATGCGCGCCAGCTCGTCGTCGGTCAGATCGCTCACCTTCTGGCTGTTGAGCCAGTACTCCCCGGCGGTGGGGGTGTCGAGGCAGCCGATCAGGTTCATCAGCGTGGACTTGCCCGAGCCCGACGGACCCATGCAGGCCACGTACTCATTCTTTTTGATCTGGATGTCCACGCCGCGCAGGGCGTGCACCACTTCCGCCCCCATGACGTACTCACGGGTCAGGCTATGCGTCAGGATGACGATATCCGGCGCGGGCGTATCGCCCGTGCGGAAGGTCATCACCTGCGTGGCGGTCACAGCGTCCGTCCCACCAGCGCCTCGACCTGCGCGCGCGCGATGAGGTAATCGAACCGCGCCTGCACGAGGTTGCCCTCCGCCGTCGTGAGTGCCGACTGCGAGGTCAAGAGGTCGAGAATCGTTGCCGCACCCACGCGATAGCGCTCGTTCTGCACGCGCAGATCCTCGGTGGCGGCGTCGACGTTGGCGTGGGCGATGTCGATCTTGGCGTATGCCGTCGTCATCGCGGCGATCTGCTGGGTGAGCTGCGCGTTGACCAGGCGGCGGGTGTCCGCTGCGACGGCCTCCGCGTTGTCCCGGGCCACGCTCATGTTGACCTGATTCTGCTCGCGGACGAAGCCGTTGAACAAGGGAAACGACACGGCGAAGGTCCATCGGTAGCTGTCGGGGAGGTTGCCGAACCACGGCAAGTCAGGCGACTTCGGCCCCTGGCGGTTGTCGTTGTAGGACAGCGTGAGCGACGGCCAGTACTGGGATCGCACCGTCCACACCTGCGCGCGGGCGGCGCTGGCCTGCGCCTCCGATTGCCGCACCTGCGGCGCACGGTCCAGCGGAGACGCTCGCAGGGCCGCCGTGTCGGGCAGGTCGGGGAGCGCACTGTCGGGAACGGCGCGCACGGGTTGATCCACGCCGATCTGGCGCCCCAAGTTCGCCTGGGCCGTGGCGAGATTCGACTGCGCCTGCAGCAGGGCGATCCGCGCATTGCCGTAATCGACCGTCGAGCGGAGCGAGTCGGAGCGCGTCGCCGAGCCGGCGTGCAGCTTATCGACCGAGATCTGGAGCTGCTGCTGAGCGCGGCGTACCTGCGATTCGGCGACACGCACCAGGTCTTCCGTCGCGAGCGCGTTGTAAAAGGCCTGCTTGGTTCCCAGCGTCACCTGGTAGCGTTGATTCACGATCCCGGCGTCCGCGGCAGCCGCGGTTGCAGAGGCACCACGAAGGCTGGCCAGGCGCCGGAAGCCATCAAAGAGCTCGACGCTGGCGGCGATGCCTCCGCTATACGATCGGACCGGAGGAATGAAGAGCCCCGTGTTGTTGTCGGTGCGGCCGGTGTTGCCTTTCGACGTGGACGCGTTGACGCTGACGGAGGGCAGATACGCGCCCAACGCCGAGCGCTGGGCGGCGCCGGCAGTCCGGTCCGCGCCCAGCGCCTGCACCATGGCGGGCTGCACGAGCAACGCCCGCTGGATCGCCTCGGCCAGGGTCACCTCCAGGTGCTGCGGCGGCGGCGCTTGCTGACCCTCGACCGGAACGGCCATGGTCAACGCGAGAATGCCCGTCACCCAACGCATCAGTTCCGTCCTCCCTCAGGCTTGGCCTTCGTCGAATCTCCCCTACGATGATGCTCGGCGTCCTCCACGAGTCGCTGATGCTTGGCTCGCTGGTCGGGCGTGAGCTGCGCGTCGATCTCGGCGCGCACGCGCGTCTTGATCGAGTCGAATCGGGGCCTCACCTGCGACCACAGGGCCTCGATCTCCGGACGGTGGCGCGCGAAGATCGCCCGCACCGAGTCGGATTGGGCGGGCGTCAGTTTCAGCTCCCGGCTCAGGTAGGCCACCATCGCGTCGGGGCCGCGACCGCGGCCGCGGTCGTGCCCGGTGCTCTCGCGGACGAGCCACCCCGCGGCGCCGCCGGCGATGAACACCACGGCGAGCAGCAGAACGGCGGACAGCTTCGATCTATTCGGCATCGGTGTCACTTCCATATCAGCGTTGCTCCACCAGGGATGCGAACACGACGCTCGCGTCGGGTGGGTCGGTGGCGGTGACGAGCGCGGTCAAGCCTCCGCCTTGGCCGCCGGCCGGCGCCATGGCCGTGTCGAACGTCTCCAGCGGCTCCGGCGTTTGCAGCGCCCGGCCCACCAGGAAGCCGACGAGCACCGCCGCGGCCGCGGCCAGCGCGAGGCCGCGCCGTGACCAGGCGGCGAGCACCTCCCAGGTCGGGACGGTCGCGGCGGCCAACGCGCCGTCGTAGCCCGCCATGACCCGGGCGACGAAGGCCGCCTGGTCGTCCCGTTGGGGATCGAGCGCTCGCCGCAACGCGGCGCCGAGCTCGGGATCGGGTCGGTGATCGAACGTCTTCTCGTCGTTCATGTGCTACGCTCCCTTCCAGTCGGCCAGCAGCGCGCGCAGACGGCGCCGCGCGTGAAACACCTCGGACCGCACCGTGCCTTCCGGGATGCCGAGCATCTCGGCGATCTCCGCGTGCGAATATCCTTCGACATCGAACAGCACCACCGCCGTGCGCCTGCGGGGCGGCAACTCGGCCAGGGCTGACCGCAGGCGATCGCCCAGCTCGCTGCGCACGGCCTCCGTATCGGGTCGCGGGCCCCCGCCCACGAGTCCCGGATCGAGTTGCTCGACCTTCCGCACTTGGCGGCGGCGGCGGCGGTCGGTGGCGGCGTTGGCAACGATGCGCATGAGCCAGGGACCGAAGGGCCGCCGCGCGTCGTACTGGCCCAGCTTCACCAAGGCGGACAGGAATCCGTCTTGCGCCGCATCGTCGGACTCGTCGGGATCGCCCAACACAGCGCGTGCGACCCGGCGAGCCTGTGGGGCGTACCGCTCGACCAGCACGCCGAACGCCGCCCGCTCGCCCGCCAACGTCCGGGCGACGAGGTCGGCCTCGCCTGCTATACGCGCGGCCCCCTGAGGAGGTTGGGAAGGGGAATCAGGCGGCATCGGTGCGGCGGCGCGTGCGGCGCCGCGCCAGCGCGTAGCCGGTGAATAGCAACGAAGCGGTGAACGCTGCCGTCGCCAGCGCGATGGTCATGGCGGTGGGGAAGACGAGCAGCAGCCCGCCCACCACGGCGAGCGTCGTCGCCGCGGCTCCCGCCAGCATGCGGCGTGCGGCGCCCGCGACCTGTACCAGCGCGATGGCCGCGACCGCCTGCAGATCACGGCGCGAGCGCTTGTGCGGAACCGCCGCCGGCAGCGGCGCCGGGGCGGGCGCGTGGGCGAGCCGCGCGGGGAGCCGGCGCCGCTCGAGCAACACGATCTCGCGACTCTGCGCGGTGTCGTGCCGGAATTGCGCCGCGAGCGCTTCGGTCACCGAATCGCACTCCGCCACGATGTCGAGCTCGTAGTTTCCCATCAGGCTCGAGATGTTCAGGTTGGTCGAGCCGACGCGGCCCCATTCGCGATCGACGACGAGCGTCTTGGCGTGGATCATCGGCCCAGCGTACTCGAAGATGCGGGCGCCGGCCCGCAACAGATCGCGGTAGCCGATGCGGCTGAAGTTGCGGACGACCGGGATGTCGCTCGTGCCGGGGAGGAGTAGGCGCACGTCCACGCCGCTCTTCGCGGCGTCCACGATGGCGGCGTACAGGGGCGGCGGGGCGACGAGGTAGGCGTCGGTGATCCACAGACGCTCCTGGGCCGCCGCGGCGAGCATCTGCACGGTGCGATACGCTCGCGATTGCGCGGGCACGCCGTCGATGACGCGCAGCGCCGACGAGCCGCACGGCTCGGACGCCGCCGCGACGGCATCCGCGGGAAGGGGCGCGCCGGCGGTGGCCCACACGCGGGCGAACGAACCCTCGAGCACCGCCACGGCCGGTCCGCAGACGGACAGCATCGTGTCGCGCCAGGGCATGCGCCCGCGGTCCGCGTCGCCCGCCCATTCGTCCCCGATACAGAGGCCGCCCATCATCGCTTCGCGACTGTCGATGACGATGAGCTTACGGTGGTCGCGGCTGAACAACTCGAAGGGCCCGCTGCTGAGCAAGGGCCGGAAGCTCCGGACCTCGACTCCCGCACGCCGCAGCTCGCGCCAGAATCGCCGGCGGGTCCCCATGCTGCCGAGCGCGTCGTACAGCACCCGCACCCCCACGCCGCCCCGGGCTCGCTCCACGAGCGCGGCGGCGAAGCGCTGCCCGGTGCGGTCGCTGCGGATGATGTAGTTCTCGAAATGAATGGTGCGACGCGCGCTCGCGATCAGCGCGAGCATCGCGTCCAGCGCGGCCGGGCTGTCGGCGAAATGCCGCACGGAGTTGCCGGGGATCAGGCGCGCAGCGCCGGCGCGGTCGAGCGCGCGCGCGAGGCGGTCGGTCACCCCCCGCCCAAGCCCAACGCGGGTTCCACGGGGCGGAGCGCTTGAATACAAAACGTGATGTGGTCCTCGAGCGGGACGCCAAGCTCCTCGGCGCCCTGCCGCACTTCGTCGCGGTTCACGCCCCGCGCAAACGCCTTGTCCTTGAGTTTCTTCTTGACCGACGACGCCTCGAGGTCGGAGAAGCTCTTGGACGGTCGCACCAGCGCGCAGGCGACGAGGAAACCGCACAGCTCGTCTACGGCGAACAGCGTCTTCGCCATGAGGGTGTCGCGGGGCACGCCGGTGTAGTTGCCATGCCCGAGAATCGCGCGGCACACCGGCTCCACCACGCCCTTGGCGCGCAGCTGCTGCACCCCCCACGCCGGGTGTCCCTCGGTCGGCGAGTGCTCAGGGTTGGGGTAGCGCTCGTAGTCGTAGTCGTGCAGCAGCCCCGCCAAGCCCCAAGCCTCAACGTCCTCGCCCGCCTTCGTGGCGTACGCCCGCATCGCCGCCTCGACGGCCAGCATGTGCTGGCGGAGAGAGGGCGACTGCGTGTGCTCGTGCATCAGGGCTACGGCTTCGTCTCGTGTCATGCGATGTCCACCTGCCAGCGTTCCGCCCACAGGGCCAGCATCAATAGCGGCCACAGCTTGCGGGCGTGATTGGCTTTGCCGGACCGATGCTCGGCCAGGAGCGGCGTATCGAGCAGCCGGTCGGCCAGCGACGCGAGACCCGTGTTGAGCCACCGCGCCACCGGCACCGAGAGGCCGCGCTTGCGGCGATCGATCACCGCGTCCGGCACCAAGCCGCGCGCCGCTTCCTTTAATATCGCCTTGGTGGTGAACCCCCGCACCTTGAGCGCCGAGGGGGCAGGAAGGACGAGCTCCATCACCTCCCGGTCGAGGAACGGCGCGCGCGCCTCGATCGACGCCAGCATCGTCGCCCGGTCCACCTTTGCCAGCAGATCGTCGGGCAGGTAGGTCACGAAGTCGAACCACAGGATGCGGTTCAAGGGGTCATCGTGCGGGAAGCCGTGCAGCTTGCACGCCAGCTCCGGCACGACTCCCCCTTCCGGCGACGGACCGAGCGCGCCGAACCAGGCGAGATGGCGCTCGAGCCATGGCCGCTCGGCGGCCGCGACAAACTGCTTGAGCAGGAATTCGAGCGTGACCTTCCCGGTCGATGCCGGCCAGCGCTCCACCGCCCAGCGCAGCCCGCGGCGCACGGGACCGGGAACGCGCATCCAAGCCGCCGCCGCCCGGTGACCCAGGTAGGTGGGATAACCCCCGAACAGCTCGTCCGCCCCCTCACCCGACAACACCACCTTCACCTCGGCGCGGGCGGCCTCGGCGAGCAGGTAGGTCGGAAGGATGGCCGGGTCGCCGAGCGGCTCCGCCAGCGATTGCGTCACGACATCGAGGGCGCGGCGCAGCCCCTCGTCGTCGGCGGTGACGACGTGGTGCACGGTCTTGATGTCGTGGGTCACCGCTTCGGCGTAGGCGCTTTCGTCGTACCCCGGCTCGACGAAGCGCACGGCGTAGGTGTGGATCCGTTCGCCCGACAGCACGCGCGCCGCCGCCCCCACGAGCAACGACGAATCAAGACCACCGCTCGTAAACACGCCGAGGGGCACGTCGGACATCAGCTCGCGCTCGACGCCCCGGAGCAGCGTGTCTCGCAACTGGGCGGCGTTCACGAGGCGTGATGGCGCGGCGGCGGCCGCCGCGGGGCTCCAGTACGGTCTTTGCTGCACGCCCCCCGCGTCGGCCACCAGCAGGTGCCCGGGCGCGAGTTTGTGAATCCCGTCGAGCATCGTGTGGGGGCCGGGGACGTAGCCGAGCGCGCGATACAGGTCGAGCGCGGCGCGGTTCACTCGGCGCGGCTGATCGGGAAAGGCGAGCAGCGCCTGGATCTCCGACGCGAAGCGCAGCTCACCCTCGACCTGCGTCCAGAAGAGCGGCTTCTCGCCGGCGCGGTCGCGCGCCAGGAGCAACCGGCCCAGCCGCTCGTCCCAGACGGCGAGTCCGAACATCCCGTCGAGTCGCGCGACCGCGCCCTCGCCGTGGCGTTCGTAGAGCGGCACGATCGTTTCGATGTCGCCACGCGAACGGAAGGGATAGCCCCACGCGGTCGCCTCGCGACGCAGCTCCGGGGCGTTGTAGATCTCGCCGTTGCAGACCATCCAGATGGCACCGTCAGGACTCTGGAAGGGCTGGTCGCCGGTCGTGAGGTCCATGATGGCGAGGCGCCGGGCGCCCAGCCGTGCGCGCGCGTGGCCGACGATGCGCTCGCCGTCGGGTCCGCGATGGCGAAGGGATTCGGCCATGCGGGCGATCGCGTCGGGGTGGCGCAGAGGGGCGCCACCCTGGAGGACGACGGCGCCGAAGATGCCGCACATACCTCACCCCCCTGACCCCCCTCTCCGCGTCGCGGAGAGGGGGGAACGAGGAAGGCACGGCCCGTAAGCGGCATAGCGCCCCTGCACGACGAGCAGGGGCACCACCTTGTCCAGCACCGCCCGTGTGGCGGCGTCGCCGGTGCGGGTGATCAGGATTGTCGGCTGGGGACAGCGTGTCAGCACTTCGCGCCAATACTCGGCGGGCTTCACGGGCGACCCCGGGACCGCGCGGAAGGCGTCCACGTAATCCGCGATGAAGTTGCTGGTCAGCTCGCGGCCCGTCGCCGTGGCGACGTCCACGGGCTCACCCAAGTAGAAGGGCAGGGAAGGCGGAAAAGCGGCGACCCCGAGCACTCGTGTTCCCGTCCTCTGCGTGTTTCGGATCACCTGGGCGAGCGTCGCCGCCGAGCGGTCGTCGCCCACCGCGACGAGCAAGGGTCCCGAAGCGAGCGCCATCGTCATGACGACGAGGGCATAACCGGTGGCGCCGAGGATCGGCTGGGACCGGCGCACGGCGAGCCAGAGGAGCGCGGCGGAGGCGAGAAGAGCGATGCCGAGCGCGAGCGCGGTGGCGGGAATCGCGGCGCGCTCGGCGGGGGTGAGCGCGATCGGCGCGGGGAGCCAGAGCGTGAGCGACGCCAGGGCGATGCCGAGCAGGGCAGCGAGGGCCGCGTAGCCGCGCCACGCGACGCCGATGCCCTCGCGGGCCAGCAGGCGTGCGGCAGCGAGTGCGAAGGCCGGCATGAGCGGCAACACGTACTGCGGCAGCTTCGACTGGTTCAGCGTGAAAAACGCGAGCGGCCCGAGGACCCAGCAGGCCAGGAAGATCGCCTCGCCCGCATTCGGGTTGACCCGCCGAGCGAGCCAGGCCCAGCGCCAGTGTTTCACGCGCGCCAGCGCCGGCACGATCCACGGGAACGCCGCGACCGGCACGATCGGCAGATAATACCAGATCGGTGCCGTGCGATGGAACTTGGTGGTGGTGACGCGCTCGAGCGTCTCGCGCACAAACACGTAGTGTGGGAATTCCGGGATCCGTGCCGAGACGGCGATGAACCAGGGGAGGGCGACGAGCGCAAACGCCCCGAGGCCCAACAACGGAAACAAGCGGCGCAGCGGCCGGCCGGTGAGCAACGCATGCGGTACGACGGTGGCGAGGGGCACGAGGATCGCCACGGGGCCCTTGGTGAGGGCCCCCAGTCCGATCGCGGCCCAAGCCAGCACGGGCCGCTCGTCCCAGAACGCGAGGATTGCGGCTGTGGTGCAAAAAGCGAGCGCGCTATCGAAGATCGTGGCGCGGGCGTACGCCATGACCAGGGGCATCGTGGCGAGCGCGAGGCCTGCGAGCCAGCCCGCGTCCGATCCCCAGCGCCGTCTCGCGAAGGCGACGATGAGGGCCATGGTCGCCAGCGTGAACAGATACGCCGGCAGGCGCGCGGCCGTCTCGGTCGGGCCGAGGACCTCCATGGCCAGCGCGGCCGCGGCGAAATAGACGACAGGCTTGTCGAGGTAGGGGAGGCCCTCGAGGTGCGGCAGGAGATAGTCGTTCGACGCTGCCATCTCCCGCGCGACCTCGGCGTTACGGCCCTCGTCGGGATCGAGGAGGGGATGGCCGCCCAAGTCGAATCCGAGCGCGACCGCAGCCGCCAGGACGAGAAGCCACAGCCGGGGCACGCTACGTGGGCTGCGGCGGGAGTTGGCTGACGGTGATGGGCACCGAGGCTTTTCGTTCCCCGTCCACGGTGATCTCGAAACGGTACTGGCCGGCGTGCGGGAATGGGACATCGAAGACGAGGACTGCTGCGGCCTCGATCTCCGTAACGCCGGCGGGCGGCTCGGCGAAGTTCACCGTGCCCGAGCCGCCCAACAGCTCGGTGTCCGATTCGTCCGCCAACCGAATCTGCACCCCGTGCTCACCGATCTCAGTGCGCTTGCCCTTGAGCCGGAGCACGAGGTGCAGCCGCGGGTGCATTGCCGGGAACTGTTGCACCCAGATGTGCTGGAAAATGCCGAGGACGGACATCTTCCCCGATTGATCGACCAGCGCGTAATCGGCGACGACGGCGAAGTCGAGGTGCATTTAGGAGACGCGGATCGATTTGACTTCGTCGTTCCCTTTGATGGCGTTCACGACGTCCATCCCCTTCGTCACCTGTCCAAAGACAGTGTGCTTACCATCCAGGTGCCCTTGGGGTGAGTGACAGATAAAGAACTGGCTGCCGCCGGTGTCCTTACCGGCGTGCGCCATGGAGAGCGTCCCTGCGACGTGCTTGTGTGTATTCTTCTGTGTCTCGCACTTGATCATGTACCCGGGGCCGCCGGTACCAACGGGTCCCTTACCGGTCTTCGAATAGGGATCGCCACCCTGGATCATGAAATTGGGGATCACCCGATGGAACTTGGTCCCGTCGTAGAAGTTCGAGTTCGCGAGCTTCTCGAAATTCGCCACGGTGCCCGGCACCTCGTCGGCAAACAGCTCCACCTCGATGGTGCCTTTGGCAGTCTCGATTACCGCCTTCTTGTTCGGCATCTAACTTCCCGCGTTGAGGTTGTCATCCACCTGTTGCACCGTCTTCATCCCGACGATGGCGCAGGCGATGTCGGTTCGGTCGAGCACGAACTTGAGCGCCAGCTGGGCGGCGCTGAGCCCCGACTTCTCGGCCAGCTCCTTGACGCGCTGGCCGAGCGCGGTGAGCTGCGCGACGTATGGCCGCGGCATGCGGGCGCGGATGTCGCCACGCTCCCACGTGCTGTCCGGCGCGTACCTCCCCGCCAGAAAGCCATTCGCCAACGGCTCCCGCACGATGACGCCCACGTTGGCGGTCCGTGCGGCCGGGAAGAATGCGTCCTCCGCCTCCCGTCGCGCCAGGTTATACATGATTTGCACCGTATCCGGCATGGTCGCGTTGATGGCGGCCATCCCTTCTTCCGGCGGGTGCACCGACACGCCGTAGAATCGGATCATCCCCTCGCGTTTGAGCTGCTCGAGCACCTCGTACGTCTCCATCGTCGAGATGACGTTGATCGGCGGGTTGTGCAATTGCAGGAGATCAATGTAGTCGGTGCGGAGCCGCGCCAGGGAGCGCTCCACGGCGAAGCGGATGTACGGCGCGGTGAAGTTCGCGTCGTGCGTGACGGACAGCGTCGCCCCGCGCTCGATCTGCTCGAGTTGCCGGCCCACCGCCTGCGCGATGCGATCGCGCATCAAGGGATGGACGTCGCGATTGTAGAAGTTGCCTCCGACCTTGGTGGCCACGATCACCTTGTCGCGGACGCCCTGGAGGGCCTCGCCCAGCACCTCTTCAGAGTGTCCGTGGCCGTAGACGTCCGCCGTATCGAAAAACGTGCACCCCAGATCGACGGCGCGCCGCACGGCGCGCTGCGACTCGGCGTCGTCGGTGGGGCCGTACGAGTTACCAAAGGCATTGCCGCCGATCGCCCACGCGCCGAAACCGATCTCACTGACCTGGAGACCCGTGCGCCCGAGCACCCGTGTATTCACGCGAGGAGCTTGGCGAGCTGATCGGGTGCGTGGACCGGCAATGAGCACGTCGTCCCCACGCAAACTGTCGCAGCGGGGGCCGCCGGTGTGTCGGCGATCTTTCGCACGACCACTCGGCGCGGACGGTAGGTCTGGAGCGCCAGGAGATGCATGGCGCATGCGGGCCCTTCGCCTGCGGGCCCCGTCACCTCGATGCGAGTGACGGGATGGACCGCCCAGTCGGCGGCGCGGAGCAGCGTCGCGCCGTGCAACGACAACTCCCCGGCGGCGCCCGCGAACGCGCCGAGCTGGCGGTCGAGCTGGGTGCGCCACTCCGGCTTGTCGGTGATCGCCCAGAGACGCGCGAGGACGAGTGCCGCGACTCCGTTGGGTGAGGGCGTCGGCGCATCCTGGACCGGCTTGCCGCGGGTGGCGAGGTACGCGGCACCGGCCCCACCCGTCGCGATGTCGAAATAGCCGCCGCTGGCGTTGTCCCAGTGCGCGCCATCGCAGTACTCCATTATGGCCAGCGCGCGCTCGAGCCACGCCGGCGTGCCCGTCGCCTCGTAGGCGTCGAGGAACGCGGCGGCGGCCTGCACGTTGTCGTCGAGCATGCCGCGTGGCTCCGTGCGACCTATGACATGGCACATCCCACTCCCAACTCCCCACGCCTCTCTCCAGATCCGTTCCAATACTTTCAATGCCAGGGTATTGCACTCCGGCCGGTCGAGCACCGCGCCGGCCTGCAGGAACGCCGCGGCCATCATCGCGTTCCAGTTGACGTAGGTCGCGCGGTCCACGAACGGCGCCTGACGCTTGTCGCGCGCGGCTTTGAGCTTGCGGATCGCGGCTTGCAACAGCGGCCATTCATCGTCTCCGGCGGGATCCTGCTTCCACCACAACACGTTCTTCTTGGGGTTGTGGTGCATCTCACCTCGCTCTTCCACGTCGAATGTTCGACGCATCACGTTAAACGCGGTTTCGTCGTTCAACGCATCTCGCAGTTCGTCCAGCGTCCACGTCCAGTAGTCGCCGTCATCGCCGAACGCGACGTCGGCGTCTTGGGATGTGTAAAACGCGCCGCGCTCGCGATCCGACAACACCTCGAGCACCCAGTCCACGAGCTCCGACGCGACGTCGCGGAAGAGAGGCATGCCGAACGTTTGGTATGCCGAGAGGTAGGCCCGGAGCAGCTCGGAGTTGTCGTAGGACATCTTCTCGAAATGCGGCACGATCCAGCGCTCGTCGGTGGCGTAGCGATGGAAGCCGCCGCCCAGGTGGTCGCGGATTCCGCCCCGCGCCATGGCGGTGAGGGTCTTCTCGACGATCTCGCGCTGCCACTCGAGCTTGGTGTCGTGCCACCGCGCCAGCAGGAACGCGCAGGCGGCGGGATGCGGGAACTTCGGAGCCGTGCCGAAGCCGCCGTACCGGATGTCGAAGGCCCCCGCCATCTGATCGGCGCCGTGCTCGACGAGGGCGGGGGTCGCCGCCCCCGCCTTCGCTTCGTCGAGCGATGTGACGATGTGCTGGCGAATGGCGTGGGCGTTGGCAGTGATCCTGTCGCGGTCCTCGCGGTAGGCGCGCGCGACCTGGACCAGCACCGAACGAAACCCCGGGCGGCCGTAGTGATTCTGCTCGGGCGGGAAGTACGTGCCGCCGAAGAAGACCTCCCCTTCGGGCGTCAGGAACGCCGTGAGGGGCCAGCCGCCTTGTCCGGAGAGCGCCTGCACGGCACGCTGGTAGCGCGCATCCACGTCGGGGCGCTCGTCGCGGTCCACTTTGACGCACACGAAATCGCGATTCAAGACCTCCGCGACACTCGGGTCTTCGTACGACTCGCCATCCATGACGTGGCACCAGTGACACCACACCGCGCCGATGTCGAGCAGGATCGGCTTGTCCTCTGAGCGCGCGCGTGTGAACGCCGCGTCGCCCCAGGGGAGCCAGTGCACGGGCTGATGAGCGGCGGACTTGAGGTAGGCCGAGGGCTCGGTGGAGAGCTGGTTCACGACCGGTCGCTGAGGAATCTGACCGCCACTTGGCTCAACACCTCCGCGCCGATCACCAACGACTCTTCGTCGATGTCGAAGCCGGGGCTGTGGTGGGGCGCGGCCTTGCCGGTCTTCGGCCCCGATCCGATGAAGGCAAAGCAGCCGGGCACCTTCTGGAGGAAGTACGACATGTCCTCGCCGCCCATCGTGCGGACGCCGGACCGCACGTGGTCCTGCCCGACGACCTGGGCGGCGACGTCGGCCATCAGCGCCGCCATGCGCGCGTCGTTGACGAGCGGGCCGGAGAGCCTGCGGTAGCGCACCTCGGCGCGGGCGCCGAACGCGCCGGCGATGCCTTGGGACGTCTCTTCGACGAGCGCCGGCGCATCCTCCCAGAACTTGCCGCCGAACGTCCGTACCGTGCCGCGCAAATCGGCGCGGCCGGGGATGACGTTGAACGCGTGGCCGGCGCTGACCTGCGTGATCGAAACGACGCCTTCCTCCAACGGATTGCGGCGCCGCGCCACCAGACTCTGGAGCCCCGTTACGACGTGCGCCGCGACGAGCACCGAGTCGACGGTCTGGTGCGGGGCGGCGGCGTGGCCGCCGCGGCCCAGGATCGTAATCTCGAACTCGTCCACCGAGGCCATGATGGGCCCGGCCATCACGCCCACCGTCCCGACCGGGAGGTCGTTCCACAGATGGATTCCGAACGCGGCGGCGACTTTGGGTGCCTCGAGGACGCCGTCCGCGATCATCGCCTGCGCGCCGTGCGAGACCTCCTCGGCGGGCTGAAACGCCAGCTTCACCGTTCCGCCGAGCCGCAACGCGCCTAGCCGCCGCGCCACCTCGAGCCCGATCGCGACGTGCCCGTCGTGGCCGCAGGCGTGCATCCTGCCCCGATGTTTCGAGCGGTACGGGACGTCGTTCGTCTCTTCGATCGGGAGTGCGTCCATGTCGGCGCGGATCAACACGCAGCGGCCGTCGCCCCCGGGACGCACTGCCACGACGCCGGTCTTCCCGACGCCCGCCTTTACGTCGTAGCCGAGACTCTTGAGGCGCTCAGCGGCGAGGGTCGAAGTCCGGGTCTCCTCGAAGCCCAGCTCGGGGTGTTGGTGCAGGTCGCGGCGGGTCGCCACGAGCTGAGCGCGGTCAACCGGCGGCAGGCTCATACCTTGCTGCTCGGGCACAGCCGGTTCACGACGCAGTCCTCGCACCTCGGCCGTCGCGCGATGCACACTTGTCGGCCGTGCTGGATCAGGGTGTGGGACCACCAGGTCCATTTGTCGCGGGGCAGGAGCTCCATCAGATCCCGTTCGATCTTCACGGGGTCGTCGTGCCGCGTGAGCTTGAGCAGCCGGCTGAGCCGCTGGACGTGGGTATCCACGACGACGCCTTCATTCTTCTTGAACCACGTCCCGAGGATCACGTTCGCGGTCTTGCGACCGACGCCCGGCAGCTCGGTCAGCGCTTCCATCGTATCGGGGACCTGACCGCCGTGACGCTCCAACAGGGCCTGCGCCATACCGATGATCGACTTGGTCTTGTTGCGGAAGAAGCCGGTGGACTGGATTTCCTGCTCCAGGACCCGTGGGTCGGCCGCGGCGTAGTCCGCGGCCGTCCGATACTTCGCGAATAGCGCCGGGGTGACCATGTTCACGCGCGCGTCGGTGCACTGGGCCGAGAGAATCGTCGCGACGATCAGCTCGAGGGCGCTCGCGTGATGCAGGGCGCAAGTCGCGTCAGGGTACGCCCGCTCGAGACGGGCGATGATCTTGCGCACCCGCGCCCGGCGCTCGGCTTGAGGGCGAACGGCGAGTTTAGCCATGTACGGACGAACGTAATCCGGGAAGCGGGAAGCGGGAAGCGTTACGGAATGTCGACGAAGTGCTCCATCTCAGGCAGGAGGACGAGGAGCCGGCATGTGAGCAACAGTAACTCTCCCGCGTTCGCGAGCGAGTAGAGCCCGGCCTGCGCGCCGCCGGCGAGCGTCGGACTGAATCGCTCGCTGCCGTCGTCGCGCGCGGCCGCGACCTCGATCTCGCCGCCCGTCGGATCGTCGGCATCGGCGTGGCCCTCGAGGCCCACCGCACTGAACCCCGGCCGGCCCTCGCGGATCCCGAAGATGGCGAGGACCGCGATCCCACCCGGCTCCACGGCTTCGGTCACGAAGAGTCCATCGAGTGGCTCCGCTGTGCCGTCCACCGTTGGAGTGCCCCACACTTTCAATTCGGGCAGCTGGAGGTAGAGCGACGGGTTCGGCAAGTGCGACGTGATGGACGTGCCGGAGGCCGCGCGATGCAGCACGGCCTCGCTCACGCAGTACACCCGGCCGCCACCCGCCCAGTGACGATACGCGTGGTGCAGCATCAGCATGTGCGCCTCGAGACCGTCGGCACCGGTGCCGTCGGGCGCGATCTCGCGCAGCAGCCGGCCGACCGGCTCGAGCAACACGAAGCGATCGCGATCGGCCGACGAGAGGGCATCGCGCTCGAGCACCTGGGCAATCGCCGGGAACCGATCGCGGGCGAGGTTGGTGAACGCGAGCGCGAAGGGTGTACGTCTCATTGCTTCGGGAGGAATCCGTCCAGCGTCCGCGCGAACTCGTCGGTCGCTTCGACGTGGGGGCAGTGCCCAACGGGCAGCTCCACCAGGTCGGCGCTGAGGATCTGCGCCAGCTCGCGGGAACCGGCGATCGGGATGGGATCGAAGGTCCCGTGGAGAATCAGGGTGCGGGGCGTCGGGCGGAGGGCGCGCAGACGGTCTCGCAGATCGTATTCGCCGAGGCTGTCCCAGACGGCCTGCTGGGTGCGGGCATTCACACGGAACGCGGTGAGGTTCTTCGCATCATGGAAGTCCCGGAAATAGCCGGCGACCGACAACTCGAAGGCTCGGCGCTGGTCGCGCACCCCGCTGGCCCGCAGCTCCTCGCGAGCCTGTACAATCTCCGGGGCCGCCATGCGACGCGCGAATTCCACGTCGAACTGGCGGCGGTAGGCGGCGGTCGGGGACGCCGGCGAGACGAGGGCGAGCCGCGCCACGCGGTCGGGGTGCTCGAGTACATAGAGGAGGGCGAGCAGCCCGCCCCACGAGTAGCCGCACAGCGTGAGCCGGTCGTGGGCGAGCGAGGCCCGTATGGCATCCAGGTCGGCGACGTGCTCGCGCCACCCCACCGGCGCGTCGCGAGGGACCGGAGACTTGCCGCCGCCGCGCTGGTCATAGTAGAAGAGCTCGCGGCTGTGCGCGAGCAGATCGTATTGCGGCAGCAAGTAGTCGTGGTGAGCGCCGGGCCCGCCGTGCAGCACGACCACGAGGGGCCCAGCACCGACGCGCCGCGTGAAGAGCTGTGGTTCTACAGGAGCACCGCCAGGGCGTCGGCGATCTCTTTGACCTCGGCGTACTCCTTCTCTCCGAATCCTGCCGCAACGTCCGAGTCGATGTCGATTTGACCGATGATGTGGTCGCCGCGACGGATCAGCACGACCAGCTCCGACTTGGTGAACGCATTGCAGGCGAGATAATTGCCAGCCGCGCTCACGTCGGCGACGTTCTGGTCCTGCTTCGAAGCGACGGCCGTCCCGCAGACGCCCACGCCGACGGGGATCCGCGTGTGCTCGGTGTCGCGCCCCGCATGGGCCTCGAGCACCAGCTCGGTCCCGTGCAGCATGTACGCGTACACCGACGTGTACGGCGCGCCCAGCGCGCGGAGCCGGTCGCACGCCATTTGGAGCAGTCCCTTGCGGCCGATGTCGTGCAGATGGGCGGCGCGCAGCGCGCGCACGATCTTCACCGCCTCAGAAACGACGGTCATGACGCGCGTTTTCCGAGGACGGCGGTGACGCGCTGGTCCACGCCGTCCCGCTTCACGACGATGATCACGGTATCGCCCGCCTGATGGCTGCGCAGCGCATCGGTCATGTCGTAGAGATTGGCGACGATCTTCGTGCCGATGGCAGTGATGACGTCGCCCGCCTTGAGCCCCGCCTGCTCTGCGGGGCTGCCGGCGCGCACGCCGGTGATCCGCACGCCTCCCGGAGATCCCGTCATGTCGGGGATCGTGCCGAGGTAGGCCCCGTACCCCGACCCGCCGCCGGTGGTGGCCTGGGGACGGGGCGCGTCCACGAACGTCAGGGGTCCGGGCCGGTTGGCGAGCGTCCATGCGAGGTCGGTGACGAACTGGACGACTTGCGCGAGCCCCGACGCGTTGATCTTGTCCCAATCGTCGGTCGAGCGGTGGTAGTCCTCGTGCAGGTCCGTGAAGAAATGGAGCACCGGCCGCCGCGCCGCGAAGAACACCGCGTGGTCGCTCGGCCCCCAGCCGTCGCCCGAGGCGCGCAGGTCGAAGCGGGGCGGCGTGTTCAAGGAATCGAGCAGGGCGGGGAACTCCTTCGCGGTCGCCGCGCCCAACGCCAGCAGCCGGGCGCTGCGGAGCCGGCCCACCATGTCCATGTTGAGCATCGCGTAGATCGAATCCACGGGCTGTGGAACCGGATGGAGCACGAAGTAACTCGAGCCGAGCGTCCCCAGCTCCTCACCGCTGAAGGCGACGAAGACGATCGTGCGGGCCGGCTGGCGATGGGCCAGTTGACGGGCGACCTCGAGCAACGCGGCGGTGCCGGAGGCGTTGTCGTCGGCGCCATTGTGCACGCGCCCCGTCGAGTCGGGGTCCATGGCGTCGGGGCCGCCGAGGCCCAGGTGGTCGTAGTGCGCGCCGATCACGACGACTTCCCCGCGCAGCGCCGGCGACGTGCCGGGCAAGATGGCGATCACATTGCGCGTCGACAGGCCGCCGAGCATGGTGTGGAGCACCGCCGGCGCGTCGGGCGGAATCGTGAACACCTGGAAGGTCGCGCGCAGCCCCGCACGGTCGAAGCCATCCCGGATGTACACGGCGGCGCGGCGCAATCCTGCCGTGCCGATGCCGCGGCCTTCCTGCCGGTCGTCGGCGAGGAAGCGCACGTCGGCGAGCACACGCTGCGCGGCCGGTGCGAGCGTGTCCTGCGGCGTGCGCGCGACCAACGTCCCCGTGACCAGCAACACCGTTGTGATCATGATCGTAACTCTAGCCACCCCGTCTCGCGTCGGGAAGCGTTAGATTGCTCCGCTCCATGATCGTCCCCCAGACGTTCGCCACTCTCTTTGCGCGCACCCTGGACCTGTTTCGCGACCCCGCCGCGAAGGAGGAGCAGAAGGTGCAGTTTCGGGCGCTCGTCGAGCAGCTCAAGTTTGATGCGGTCACGGTCACCATCACGGGAGGGCGGCTGGCGGTCAACGGCGCGCCGCTCGACGGCCCGGCGTGCGCGGCCCTCGCCCAGCGCCTCGAATTCCACTCCGTGGGAGAGATTCGCCTTCCCGCGGCTCCGCCCGCAGCAGAAATGTTC
>WNFL01394941.1_pt5 | contig 19870 bp, 19 predicted proteins | sample 5400361 | NCBI WGS metagenome assembly WNFL01 (sample SAMN13153351, study PRJNA577476) | soil metagenome | isolation source: 40 cm soil on Douglas fir-dominated hillslope | place: USA:California | collected 2013-09-17
GCAATTACACGGTCGGGGCCTTCTCGCTGGCGAGCGCTCTGAGCTCCGTAGACAGCCGCGTGCGCAAGCTGGCGCATGGTTACAATGGCGATCTCCAGGAGGGAGACCGGATACTGGCCGTGCCTGCCAAGACCAGCAGCTTCACCGTCTCCTACCTCGACGGGCCGTGGTTTGCCGCGCTCGGCGCGACGCGCGCGCTCGACTGGATCAACTACGACCGCTTCAACATCGCGGTGGCTTACACCAAGGCGACGTACCCGGCCTCGCGCGAGATCACCGGTCCCCGTTTGCGCTCGTACTGGATCAAGTACGACGGGGACACGCATCTCCGTCTCACGCTGTCTCGCGAGCTCATCCGCGGCGTGTCGTTGCTCATGGTCGGTGACAACCTGCTCGGCGGACAGCTTGGCGAACCGGACAACGTGACCATTCGTGCAGGACGTTCCATCACGGGCGGTCTACGCGCATCGTTCTGAGTGCGTCTCGCGGCGGTGAAACTGCCGGGCGCGCGGAACGTATGGCGACAGAGCGCCGCCTCGATCATTCCACAGACACTGCCCGATGCAAGCACCAGCCGGTGGAATTCCCACGTCGCCGACCATCGTCACGGGTTCGCAGGTCGCACAGAGTCCGACTGCGGTGTGGCGTGCGTTCCAGGCGCAGCGCAATGAGCTGACGGGGCAACTCCGGGAGCTGGAGGACAAGCGCCGCTGGCTGTCGCAGCAGGTGACGCAAACCCCGAGCGGTGCGAGCAAGAGCGGACTCGAGGCGCGCATCGCGGAGCTCGACAAGCGGATCGCCAGCGTGGACAAGCAGGTGGCCGACGCTGAAGCCAACATCTCAAAATCCGCCGCTGTGCCGGGCGCTGTGGTCGAACGTCCGCCACCGATCTATCACGGGCCTCCCGAGGAAGCGTGGGTGCTCGGCGGCATCTTCCTCGTCGTGTGCATCTTGCCGCTTTCCTTCGCCATGGCGCGCCGCATCTGGCGGCGTGGAGCGGCGGTCGTCACGTCCTTTCCCAGGGAATTGTCAGAGCGGCTCGACCGGCTCGATCAGGCGGTCGATGCCATCGGACTCGAGGTCGAGCGCATCGGCGAGGGGCAGCGATTCGTCACGCGCGTGATGTCGGAAGGCGGAAAGGCGATCGGCTCGGGTGCCGGGGAGCCGGTCGAAGTCCCGGCGCGCGCGCCCGCGGGCGCGCGTTTGGGAGAGCGCGGCTCCATCTAGCAGCTTCGCGGGCGGGGCATTGCCGTTCATGCCCCCGCCCGTACGTTGTCGCGCATGACGGGTCACACGTCTCGCGCGTCCAACGAGCCCATCGCGTTGTCGGCGTCGGGCATTCACTGCCGCTTCGGCGACGTCACGGCGCTGGATGGCGTCTCCCTCGATATCGCCGCTGGGTCAGCGGTGGCGCTCGTGGGCGAGAGCGGCTCCGGCAAGACCACGCTGCTCCGCTGCTTCAACCGAATGGTTCTCCCGCAGTCGGGCGACATTCTGGTGGGCGGCCTGGACGTGCAGCAGTTACGCGTGGAAGTGTTGCGTCGGTCGCTCGGATACGTGCCGCAGCATGGCGGGCTCCTTCCGCATTGGACCGTGCTGCGCAACGTCGCTCTCGTGCCGTCTCTCCTTGGATCGCCCGCCCCACTCGATGCGGGGCGGGAGGCGCTCGAGCTCGTCGGACTGTCGCCCGACAAGTACTCGGCGCGTTTTCCTCATCAGCTGTCCGGCGGCCAACGCCAGCGCGTCGCGTTTGCCCGAGCGGTGGCCGCGAGGCCCGGTGCGCTGTTGCTCGACGAGCCGTTCGGCGCGCTGGACGCAATAACCCGAAGCGACGTGCAAAGTGGCTTCTCGTCGCTGCGCTCGGCTCTCGGCGTGACGACGCTGCTCGTGACGCACGATCTGGCGGAGGCCGCGCGTCTCGCAACAGAGCTCGTGGTGCTGCGTGCCGGCCGCATCGAGCAACGGGGAACGCTCCACGATCTTCGTCACGCCCCGGCAACGCCATACGTCGAGACGCTGGTTGCGACCGCGATGGCTGCATTCGAGGGGCTACGCGCTTCGTGATCCGCCGGCTGTTCGCGTCCCTCGCGCTCGCAGGCTCCGTCGCTGGAGCACAATCCGCGCGGCCACCGGTCGTCGTCGCGTCGAAACCGTTCGGCGAGTCATACCTCCTTTGCGAGATGTTTGCGCAGCTTCTCGAGTCGCGCGGCATGACTGTGGACCGACGCCCGGGACTGGGAGCGACGGAACTGGCATTTGCCGCACTCCGGACCAACGCGATCGACGTCTATCCCGAGTACACGGGCACGGGGCTGCTCGCCGTTCTGCACGACTCGCTGACGGATTCGCTCGCTGCCGATCCGCGACGCGTGTTCGCGCACGTCGCCCGCCGGTTCAGCGACGTGTACGGCGTCCGCTGGCTCCCGCCGCTCGGGTTTCAGAACACCTATGCGATCGCGGTCACGGAACGTGTTGCCGCCGAGCATCGCCTGCGCACGCTGTCCGACCTGGCGCGTGAGAGTGCTTCGCTCACCGCAGGATTCACCGCCGACTTCATCGGCCGCCCCGACGGCCTCGCGGGACTGCGCGGCGCTTATGGTCTCGCGCCAAAGGCCGTGCGTCCCCTGGCTCCCGCCGTGAAGTACCAGGCGCTCGCGACGGGCGCGGTAGACGTCGTGGACGGATACTCCACCGACGGTCTCCTCGCGAAGTACCGCCTCGTCACGTTGAGCGACGACCGGCATTTTTTCCCGCCCTACGAAGCTGCCGCGCTCGTCTCGCCTCGCGTGGCCACCGGCCGCGCGGACGCCATTGCCGCGCTGTCACTGCTCAGCGGACGTCTGAACGAAACGATGATGCGCGACCTGAATCGCCGAGTCGAAGTTGATGGCGAGAGTGTCCACGCGGTTGCGGCGAGTGCGTTGACCACGCTCGGTCTCGTCGGTGGATCCCATATGGGCGCACGGCAGATGCGGGGGGCGACGCGAGAATCGTTTGCGCGCTATTTGTGGGCGCAGCGTGCCACACTGGGGAAGTTGACGCTCCGCCACCTCGCGCTGGTATCGGTGGCGCTGTTCGCGGCAATGTGTGTTGCGATTCCACTCGGACTCGCGCTCGAGCGCTCGCGGCCGCTCGCGGAAACGACGATCCGCGCGCTGGGTGTAATTCAGACTGTCCCGAACATTGCGTTGCTTGCGTTCATGATCCCATTGCTCGGCGTCGGCGTCCTACCCGCCGTGGTAGCGTTGTGGCTGTATGCCCTGTTTCCCATTGTGCGTGGCACGTTCAACGGCGTCCGCGATGCAGATCCCGAGGCAGTGGAAGCGGCGGAAGCGCTCGGCATGACACCTCGGCAGCGGCTGGTGCAGGTGCGGCTGCCGCTCGCCCGTCATCACCGTCGGGACCGCAACCCTCGCGGCGTTCATCGGTGCGGGGGGACTTGGCGAGCCGATCGTTGCCGGCCTCTCGCTTGCTGATTCGCGCATGGTGCTCTCCGGCGCATTGCCGGCGGCATTGCTCGCGGTCATCGCGGACGCCGCGCTGGCGCTTGCCGAGCGGTTCGTCGCGCCGGCGCATCGCCGCGCGCGCGTGTAGCCCGCAGCTTGCAATGACTTCCTTTTCCAGCGCCCGCTCACTCCGCCCATGAACGTTCATCCTCGCGCTGGCCAGCTCCCCGAACCGTCCGCACTGGCCAACATCCCACGACTGGTGTCGGCGTATTTCACCGAGGTGCCGGACCCGGACGTCGCCGCGCAGCGCGTGAGCTTTGGCACCTCCGGACATCGCGGAACGTCGGTCGCCGCGTCGTTCAACGAGCGGCACATCCTGGCAACCACGCAGGCGATCTGTCTCTACCGCACTCAGCAGAGAATCGACGGACCGCTCTTCCTCGGCATCGATACGCACGCGCTCTCCGAGTGTGCCGTGGCCAGCGCCCTCGAGGTCCTTGCGGCAAACGACGTGGAAGTCATGATCGACGCGCGCGGCGGATACGTGCCCACGCCCGCGGTGTCCCTGGCCATTCTCACCTACAACCGCGGGCGTACGCAGGGATTCGCGGACGGCATCGTCGTCACACCCTCCCACAATCCGCCGGAGGATGGCGGCTTCAAGTACAATCCGCCAAACGGAGGACCCGCAGACTCGGGCGCCACCCAATGGATCCAGGATCAGGCGAACGCGCTGCTCGCCCACGACCTGCGAGGCGTAAAGCGCGTGACGTTCGCGCGCGCGCGCGCGGCCGCGACGACGCATCAGTACGACTATCTCGACGCCTACGTCAAGGAGCTGGAACGCGTGATCGACCTCGGCGCCATTCGCGGCGCATCGGTGAAGCTCGGCGTGGACCCGCTCGGCGGCGCCGGCGTCGCGTACTGGAGCGCCATCGCCGACCGGTACAAGCTGCCGCTCACCGTCATCAGCGAAGAGGTCGACCCGACGTTTCGCTTCATGAGCCTGGACTGGGACGGACGAATCCGGATGGACTGCTCGTCGCCCTACGCAATGCAGCGGCTCATCGCCCTGCGGGAGCGCTTCGACGTCGCGTGGGCATGCGACACGGATCACGATCGGCACGGCATCGTCGCGCAGAGCGTAGGACTCCTGAATCCCAACCACTATCTCTCGGTGGCAAGCGCGTATCTCTTTGCGCACCGCCCCGAGTGGCTTGCCTCGGCCGGCATTGGCAAGACGGTCGTGAGCAGCAGCATGATCGATCGTGTCGCCTCGCACATCGGCCGGCCGCTCATGGAGGTGCCCGTCGGCTTCAAGTGGTTCGTGGACGGACTGTCTGCCGGCACACTTGGCTTCGTGGGCGAGGAAAGCGCGGGCGCGACGTTCCTCCGGCGCGACGGACACGTGTGGACCACTGACAAGGACGGCCTGGTGCTCGGTCTTCTCGCCGCGGAGATGACGGCTGTCACCGGAAAGGATCCTGGCGAGCACTATCGCGAGCTCACTCGGGAGCTCGGCGCACCGTGCTACGAGCGCATCGATGCGCCCGCGACGCCGGAGCAGAAGGCGGTGCTCGCCAAGCTCTCGCCACGCGACGTGTCCGCCGCGGAGCTTGCCGGCGAGCGCATCGCGAACCTCACCACCACGGCCCTCGGCAACGGGGCGCCGATCGGCGGCCTGAAGGTCGAAACGCACTCGGGATGGTTCGCCGCCCGCCCGTCGGGCACGGAAAACGTCTACAAGCTGTATGCTGAAAGCTTCGTCGACGAAGCGCACCTGCACCTCATTCAGACGGAGGCGCAGGCCCTCATTCAGCGCGCATTCGATGCAGCTGGAGCGGCTGGAGAAACAACGGCAAAACAAGCCTCGGCTAAATAAGAGGCAGCGATAAAGCAACCTAAGAAAGAATACAACTGGCCAAAAGTACAGCGAAACGAAAGGAACGGCTAACAGCAAATATGCCACAGAGAACACAGAGTCACAGAGAACAGCGTTGCCGCAGTTCCTCTGTGACTCTGTGTTCTCTGTGGCAAATTTGCAGTGCCGAAGTTGTTTGCAGTGCCGAAGTTCTTTAACTAACAGCGGCCGTGTGAGTCTCTTGTAGCGCTCTTCTCGTTCAGCTCACCCCTACTTCGCCACCATCCAGCCCGTTCGGAGATCCGTGTTTCCCCAGACGATGCGCAGCGTCCCTCGCAGCTCCGCGTAGCCCGACGTCGGCCGAGGGGATTCCGGCACGAGATAGATCGTCAGCGACTCTTCCTTGTCAGTGCGCTGTGTGGCGGCGAGCGGGATGCGACCCACGTCGCGCGACGCGTCGTAGTCCGTGCCCCAGCCGGCCGTTTCGCGGTTGACGATGAGCTGCCAGCCCGTCTTGCCGGAGAGCAGGAACAGCGAATAGTCCCCGTGCGGAACGGCGAGCGAGCCCAACGTGATGTCGAGGTCGGTATGCAATTGCGTCGCCGTATTTGCGCCGAATCGCCACACCGTGTCGAGAGGAATCAGGCCACCTTCGATCTTTCGTCCGCGCGCGTGCGGCTGTCCGTAGGCGATGGCAATGCGGGACGGTCCCGTGAGGCTTCCGTCCTCCGGGTACCACTGGCCGCCGATCCGGCGCTGGTCCACGTGTACTTCCGTGGACGCAAAGCTGCTCGCGGCCACGCGGGGCGGTGGGGCGGGAGGCTGCTGGGCTGCCAATGTCGGCGTAGCGAGCACGGCGAAAAGAAGGGGCAGGCGCATGGGGTGATTCACCGGTGGCGTGTTACCTCAATGATGCCATTCGGCGCACCGGCCGGATAGCGCTATTGCCAGCACCCACCCGGCGATGGATTTTGTGAGCGTGGAACAATCACTCGACACGCTCGAGACACCGGCGCTACTCGTCGACCTCGACGTCATGAAGCGCAATCTCGGGCGAGCCGCGGACTATGCGGAACGCCACGGACTGGCGCTGCGCCCGCACGTGAAGACGCACAAGGCGTCTCGCATCGCCGCGCGACAGGTGGCACTTGGCGCCGTGGGCGTCACGTGTGCCACGCCGCACGAGGCCGAGGTCATGGCCCGTGTCACGGACGACATTCTGGTGGCATTCCCTCCGGTGGGCGCGCCGAGGGCTGAACGCCTCGCGGCGCTTCCCTCGGATGTCCGCCTGATGGTGGCGCTCGATTCGGAGCAGGCGGTGAAGGACATCGCGCGCGCCGCATCCGACGCCGGCCGCAATGTGCGTGTTCTCGTGGAGCTCGATCTCGGCATGCGACGCGTCGGCGTGCCAACGGTGGACGCGGTCATCGCGCTCGCCGGTCGCGTGCGATTGGAGGCGTCGCTCGAGTTCGCGGGGCTGATGTTCTATCCCGGCCACGTGCGCCAACCTGTTCAGGAGCAGGACCAGGCGCTCGCAGAAGTCCGTACCGCGCTTGCCGCCGCGCTGGCGCAGATGACGCGAGCGGGAGTGGCCCCCGGGATCGTCAGTGGAGGCTCTACGCCCACACTGTGGCGCACACACGAGATGGAGGGCGTGACGGAGTTTCGGCCCGGCACGTACGTGTTCAACGACCGGACGACGGCCGCCATCGGCGCGTGCGCGTGGGAGGACTGTGCGGCGACCGTGCTGGCGACCGTGGTCTCCACCGCGGTACCTGGTCAGGCCGTGATCGACGCGGGCACCAAGGCGCTCGGCCGCGAGCCAGTGCGCGGGGTGGAGGGGGAGGGGTTCGGGCAACTGCTCGAGCATCCGGAGGTCGTCGTCTCCCGAACGTCGGAGGAGCACGGGGTGCTGGATCTCTCGGCATCGAGCTGGCGGCCGCTGGTGGGCGAGCGGGTGCGCGTCGTGCCCAATCACGTGTGCATCGTCGTGCACCTCAACGATACGGCCTATGGCGCGCGTGGTGGCATGATCGAGACGAGCTGGCCGATCGAGGCGCGGGGCCGCGGAGCGCAGGTCGCAGGAATGAGCATCTGATGGAGGAATCGGCGCATCCGTGGCGTGTGATTCGCATCACGGGCGGCGAGCGTGCGAAACAGGATCGTTAACGGGACGCGGTCTGAAGCGTCCTCAGAGCAGACGCTTTTTCACGTGGGAGCGAGCGCATGAGCGACACTGAAGTGCCGAGCGATACCGGGGTGTCATCTACCGTGCGCGCGCCGGCCTCGCGGCGGGCCGCCTTGGCCGCGGGGGTGGCTGCGCTTGCGATGGCCGTTCTGCCAAAGCGCGCCCGAGCGCAGGCGACGCGCCGTCCGCGACCCGGCCCGATCACGGGCACGCCGAACATCCCGAACGAGATCCCCGTCGCCCCGCAGGAATGGGCCAGTGATTCGAACCGTCTGCTGCGCCGCATCACCTACGGCATCACCGACGCCGACGTGACCGCCGCGAAGCAGTATGGATTTCGCGGGTTCCTCGAGCGGCAGCTCGACTACACGCACATCGACGACTCCGCCGTCGACGCATTCATCGCGGCAAAATATCCCTACATCTCGCAGGGCACGTCGCAGCTCTACAACGCGAATTCCGGGACGGTGCAGAATCAGCTCCAGCAGTCGACGGTCTATCGCGCGGCGTTCTCCAAGCGCCAGCTCTACGAGCGCATGGTGGAGTTCTGGAGCGATCACTTCAACATCTCGTACTCGAAGGTCACGTACCTCAAGGTCGTGGATGATGCCGACGTCATCCGCAAGTACGCGCTGACGACGTTCCCGAAGCTGCTGTACGCCAGCGCCAAGAGCGGCGCGATGATGGTGTACCTGGACCAGAATCAGAGTCGCTCGGGGTCGCCGAACCAGAACTACGCGCGCGAGATCATGGAGCTGCACACGCTCGGCGTGGACGGCGGCTACACGCAGAATGACGTTGCGGAGCTGTCGCGGGTGCTCACGGGCTGGAGCATCGTGGGACGCGGCGATTTTGCGTTCTATTCGTCCATCCACGACTTCGGCAAGAAGACCGTGCTCGGCGTGACCATTCCGGCGAGCAGCTCATCCGTCGGCGCCGGCGCCATCGTGGAGGGCGAGCAGATGCTCGACATGCTGCTCGCGCACCCGAGCACGGCCTCCTTCATCGCGACCAAGATGCTGCGGTGGTTCGTGACGCCCCAGCCAACCGCGCAGCAGGTCGCGGCGGTGGCGGCGGAGTACACGCGCACGGGCGGCGACATCAAGGCCATGATCCGCGTCGTTCTCGATCCCGCGTGGGTCGCGGCTGCCCCGATGAAGCTCAAGCGGCCGTTCCACCTGATTGCCTCGTCGATGCGCACCACCACGCCGACGGTGAGCGGCGTCGCCGGGCCGACGGCGCAGCTCAACAACACCGGGCAGCAGCTGTTCATGTGGGACACGCCGGACGGCTACCCGGACCGGGTCGATTACTGGGCTGGAAACGTGTTGCCGCGCTGGAATTACGCATCGTACTACTCGGCGCTTGCCGGCGGCGAGGTCAATCTGGACGTCGCGCAGTTCATGCGCGGCAACGCCGCCGACCCCACGGTCGCTGCCATCGACACCCGGCTGTTTGGGGGCGAGATCGATCCCGCCCTCAGGGCGTCGCTCACCACGTACCTCAAGGGCGGGACGTACAACGCCGTCCGCGTGCGCGAGACGCTCGCGCTTGCCATGAGTTCCAACACCTTCCAGTGGTACTGAGGCGCCCAATGACGATGGACACGCACGACGAAGACTGCGGGTGCTCCGAATACAAGGCCCTCTCGCGTCGCCAATTTCTCGGCGCCACCGCCGGCGGCGCGTTCGGCGCCATGGCAGTCGGGGTATTCCCCGATTGGTTGCCGAGGGTCGTGCTGGCGGAGAGTTATGCGTCTTCGCGGGACGTCATCCTGTCGGTGTTCATGCGCGGCGGCGCGGATGGACTGAGTCTGTGCGTCCCCTTCGGTGATTCCTCGTACTACACAGGCCGCCCGACCATCGCCGTTCCGCGTCCGGACGCGGCCAACAGCACGGCCACGAAGGGCATCGCGCTCGACAATTTCTTCGCGTTCCCGCAGGCCATGTCGGCGTTGATGACGCCGTACACGGCGAACGACCTGCTGGTGGTGCATGCGACGGGACAGTTCAACAACTCGCGCTCGCACTTCGACGCACAGCGGTTCATGGAAGTGGGCAAGCCGAACGATACGTCAATCGTCACGGGCTGGCTTGGGCGGCATCTCGCCACCATTCCGCCTCTGCGCACCACGGCTCCCCTGCGCGCGCTCGGCCTTGCGAGCGGTCTTCAGAAGACGCTCGTCGGCGCGCCGAAGACGCTGCCCATCGGTTGTCGTTCCTTCAGAATGACTATTCCGGTGCCTCGGATCCCATTCACGCCGCGGCACTCGACGCGGGCAACACCGTCGCGATCCTTCAGTCGATCGGATTTGCGACGTACCGCCCCGCCAACGGCGCCGTGTATCCGAACAGCTCGTTCGGCAACGCGCTGAAGTCCGTGGCGGCGCTCATCAAGGCCGACATCGGCATCGAGGCGGCGCAGGTGGACATCGGCGGGTGGGACACGCACTCCGCGGAGGATCCGCTGAACGGCTCGATGGCCAACACGATGCGCGACTTCTCCAACTCACTTGCCGCGTTCTATCTCGACTGCATCACCACGGCGACGAGCAACGGTGTCACCGCGGTGGCGTTCTCGGAGTTCGGGCGCAATGCGCGTGAGAACGGCAGCCAGGGCACCGATCACGGCCGCGGCACATGCCTGTTTGCGATCGGCAAGAACATCGCGGGCGGACGCGTGATGGTGAACAACTGGCCGGGGCTCGCCCAGGCCAATCTGGATTCGGGTCAGGACCTCAAGGTCACCATCGACTACCGCGACCTGCTGGCGGAAATCGTCCAGAACCGGCTCGGCAACACGCAGTTGGACGTCATCTTTCCGTCGTGGAAGCCCACCATGTGGGGCATCACGAAGTAGCCGCTACTTCACCGTGATCGTCCCGCTCATGCCGGGGTGCACGGTGCAATCGAAGTCGAACGCGCCGGTGGCGGCAAAGGTCAGCACGACCACGCCACTGGTGCGATTCTGAATGTTCGGCGGCCCTCCGGGCGGATTGGTTGCCCGGAAGATCACGTTGTGCTCGACGTTGCCACCGAACGAGAAGGACACCGAGATGTTCTTCGCGATGGTCAGAACGGGCGGCGAGAACGTATTGGCGAGCAGGAAGACGGTGTCCTTCGTGGCCGCCGTCGCGGGCGTCACCAGAACGGCCAACGTGCCCGCCACTCCGCTCACCGATGCAGAAATGATTGCCTGACCGGGCGTGACTCCGGTAACGCGACCGCCCTGATCGACAGACGCAATTGACGACGAGCTCGACGACCAGGTAAAGATGCCCGGCGACGCGATCTGGGCACCCGACGCAGTGAGCGCGGCGGCCTGGAGCTGCACCGACTGGCCAGTCGTTACACTCGTGCTCGCGCTCGTCACCGTGACGCGGGCAACACTGTTGTTGGTGCCCGTGCTGCTGCTGTCGGAGCCCCCGCACGCCGCGAGCACACACAGCAGCGCGGCCAGATCGATTCGCACTCGCATGGCTCAAAATTAACTCCGTGTGCAAAGCCGGGCCATGAGACGTAGACCCCTGAACGGTGAACGGAGAACCGTTCACGGGCCTTGGAGTTGGCGTGACCGGTGGGCATCTTTCACGTCTGCCGCGAAGCGTGCGGCTGCCCACAGATGGAACGCATGCCCAACGCATCCCGCTTGCCCGCTGCGCCCGCCAAGGATCCCGTCGCCGTCGTCCGCGCCTCGGCGGACTCACTCGCCCGCGTGGCGCTCGAGTGCTGCCGCCAACACGACCGCGCCTCCCGTCATCCTGTGCCCGACGAACCGGACCTCGAGCAGAAGCATCACGATGCGCTCTGCGCCACGTGTGACGGCTCGCTGGCGGAGCTCACCACCGCGTACGAACGGGCGGCCGCGGACGTACGGATGACATCGGATGAGCCGTGGTGGCACCGCGCGAACAACCTCTGGCACGCCAGTCGCGAGTATGCGCGCCGCCACGCCGGCTGTGACGCGATGTCGAAGGGCGTGTCGGGCAAGCACAGCGCGGAGAAGCTGGCGGGGATGCAGATGGAATACGAGCTCGAAGCGTCGGCGCTGCTCGCGCTGCGGCACGCCGCGGATGCGTACCTGAAGACACGCCCCGGATTGAGTTGATGGCCTCCACGAACGGAAGCACCCGCAGCAGAACATCGCAGAGCCGCATTGCCGCACCGAAGCAGACACTGACCGCACAATCCGCCAGCCGCGGAGGCATCAACGCCCGCTATCCCTGGAAGGAGGAGCCGAATCCGTACTTCGAGCTGCGGCGTTCCCCCATTCAGGGCGTCGGCGCGTTCGCGGTCCGGACCATCCCCAAGGGCACGCGCATCATCGAGTACCTCGGCCAGCGCATTTCGTGGCGAACGGCAGACCGGCGCTACGAGGACGAGAGCATGGGCCGCCACCACACGTTCCTCTTCACGGTCGACGAGCGCATCTGCATCGACGGCGCGGTGAAGGGCAACGAGGCCCGGTTCATCAATCACTCCTGCGACGGAAACTGCGAGGCCATCAACGACCGCAAGCGGATCTTCATCGAAGCGCGCCGCACCATCCGTCCCGGCGCGGAGCTGCTGTACGATTACCAGTACGAGCGCACGAAGGATCATACGAAAGAGGACGAACGCTTCTATGCGTGCCGCTGCGGTGCCGCCACCTGCCGAGGATCCATCCTCGCCGCCGACGTCTCAGGGACGTGAGCAGACGCCGGTGGTGTTGCGCGCGCTGCTCGCCGGCCTGATCGACTACGCGGGACTGTTTCCTCCGGCATCGCTCGACATGCTGGAGGTCGCGGATCGGTATGGGGACTATACGTCCTCCGATGAGTCATGGCTGTTGGGACGCCTCGTCGTGCCGGTGGCGCGTTTGGCGGAGCTCGGTGACGTCCTCCGGAGTCACGACCACCCGCCGTTCCTCATCAGCGCACTGATCGGCGGCGACGTGGACGCGGATGCGCGCACCATTGCCGGCTGCAACGAGCAGTGGGCGCAGTGCCTGAAAGTTGATACCTGCGAGCTGCGGGGAACGTCCCCCGCGCAAATCGCGCACGCCGCGCGCGCGCTGGCGGTCAAGCCATCCTCCTCGACGTCGTCGCGGCCGAGCACGTGCGCGCTAAGATTCGCACCGGCGGGGTCACCGCCGACGCGTTTCCGTCCCCGCTCGAGGTCGCCCGCTTCCTTCAACGCTGCGCGGAGCGTACGCTCGCGTTCAAGGCGACGGCCGGCCTCCATCATCCCATTCGAGGCACCTACCGCCTGACATACGATTCCGACGCACCCCGCGGCGTGATGTTCGGCTTTCTCAACCTGTTTCTTGCGGCGACATTGGTGCGGCAACGCGTGGAACAGGACGAGCTCGTCGCAATTCTCGAGGAGACCGATCCCGCGTCGTTCGGAATTGCGGACCACGCAATCTCGTGGCGTGAACGTGCCCTGACGGAAACGGCGATCGCCAGCGCGCGGCGTGAATTCGCCGTTGCGTTCGGCTCATGCTCGTTCCGCGAGCCGGTCGACGACCTTTTTCAACTCCGGCTCCTGTAGATGGTGCCCGGTCCGGAATCAATCGCTACGGCGCGATCATGGGTCGCCTCGGCCGAACAGCACGACACTGATTTTCCGCTCCAGAATCTGCCGTTCGGAGTCTTCCGCGCGACGGCGCGTGCGCCACGGCCCGGAATCGCCATTGGCGACCGTATTCTCGATCTCGCGGCGGTGGCAGAGCAGGGACTTCTGAGTGATCAGGCCGCTGCGCTGGTGCACGAGTGCACTCTCGACGGAGCGCTCAATCCGCTCCTGGCCGCAGGTCGTGACGCCATCGGCCACCTGCGTCGCCAGGCGGCGCTGCTGCTTGCGGCGGATTCATCCGAGAGCCGCGCCGCGCGCGATCGCGGGGAGGCGCTGCTCGTAAAGATGGCGGATGCGGAGCTGCTCCTGCCGGCGCGCATCGCGGATTACACGGACTTCTATGCATCCATTCACCACGCCACGAACGTCGGCAGCATGTTTCGCCCCGACAATCCACTGCTTCCGAATTATCGGTGGGTGCCCATCGGATACCATGGGCGCGCGTCGTCGTTGGTGCCGAGTGGTGCGGCGGTGCGGCGTCCACTTGGGCAGAGCAAGGATGATGCGGCGCCCGCACCAACGTTCGGCCCCACACGGCGACTCGACTACGAGCTCGAAGTCGGCGCATTCATCTGTGGCGGCAACCCGCTCGGCACGCCGATCGCGCTCGATGACGCGGAGTCGCACATCGCAGGGCTGTGTCTCGTGAACGACTGGTCCGCGCGCGACATCCAGTCGTGGGAGTATCAGCCGCTCGGCCCGTTCCTCGCGAAGAATTTTGCCACCAGCGTGTCGCCGTGGGTCGTGACCCTCGATGCGCTGGAGCCCTTTCGTGTGCAAGCCTACAAGCGCCCCGCAGGCGATCCGCAGCCACTCGCGTACCTCCACGGTGTGCGGAACGAGACGCGCGGCGGCTTTGCCATCACACTCGAGGTGCTCATCACGTCGTCCCGCATGCGTGCCGCCGGCATACCCCCGATGCAGGTGAGCGTCGGGAGCTTCGAGTCGATGTATTGGACTCTCGCGCAGCTGGTAACCCACCACACGAGCAACGGCTGCAACCTGCAACCCGGCGATCTCATCGCGAGCGGCACCGTGAGCGGCGCGACGCCCGAGTCGCGCGGATGTCTGCTCGAGCGCACGTGGCGCGGTACGGAGCCGCTAAGGCTCCCGAACGGCGAGTCCCGTTCGTTCCTCGAGGACGGCGACGAAGTGATTCTGCGCGCCTGGTGCGAGCGCGCCGGCGCAAAGCGCATCGGATTCGGTGAGTGCCGGGGACTCGTCGCACCGGCATGACGTCGCGGCCGAGCGCTGTCGTTCGCTTCTCTCTATTCACCCTGCCGATGCTGCTGGCACAGGGATGTGGAGGGGGCCTTCAGGTACCCGAGCCGGATCTCACCCCTCGCGCCGGCGGATATCCGGCCGCGGAGCCGGCGGTCATCGCCCTGCCCATCAGTCTCTCACTCGGAAAGATTCGCGCCGCGCTGTCCACCTCGTTGCCACCGTCGGACTCCCTGACGCGCGCACAATGCGTCGCGCTCGGCGGCGCCGTCTGTCATCAGTACGTCTACTCGCGGGATTCACTCGAGCTGCGCATGAACGGCGATCGCGTCGACCTCCTCACGCGTCTGCGCTACCGCGGCCGTGTGGCGCTCGGCGGCGTCGGCGGCCTTGCGAGCTGTGGCTATGCACCCGAGCCGATGAAGCGTGCGGAGCTCCATGCCGCCACGTCGCTCTATTGGCGCAATGACTGGCATCTCGCATCGCGCAACACGTCCATCAACGTTGCGCTGCCCGATCCGTGCGAGGTCACGCTGCTTCGCGTGGACGTCACGCCGATGATGCGGCGCATCATCGATGCCCAGGGCGAGCGACTGCGTCAGCAGCTCGACAGCGCCATTCCGGCTCTCGCCGATCTCCGTCCGGCCGCGGATTCGCTGTGGCACACCATGCTGCGCCCGTTCGCACTCGACTCGGCGAGCACTACCTGGCTCTCGATGACGCCCGACGCCGTGCTGCTCGCACGCCCCATTGGCCGGGGCGACGCGTTGGCCACGGCCATCGTGATCACCGCCTATCCGCGTGCCACACTTGGCGCACGTCCCGCCACGGTGCATAAGCCGCTGCCGCCGCTCGGTCTCGCCACGACGCAGTCGGGCATTCACGTGCCCGTCGACATCCTGTTGCCATTCGCCGACCTGAGCGTGCGTGTCACGCAGCTCCTGCGCGGCGACGTTCCCGAGGCGGGCATCACCATCGACAGCGTGAAGGTGTGGGCTGTAGGCGACACGATGGTGGTGCGAACCAGCGTGCGCGGCTCGGTCACTGGCGATCTCTTTGCACTCGGCCGCGTTCAATACGACCCTGCGGCGCGTCACCTGCTGGTGAGCGATCTCCAGTACACGCTGTCGAGCGAGAGCCGGATGAGTCGACTCAAGGCGACGCTCGGTTCCTACCGCATCAAGCGCGCGCTCGATCTGGCTACCGGACATGGACGGCTGGACGTCGGCACGCAGCTCGATTCATTGCGACGACAGCTTTCGTCCCAGTTGAACCGGCCGCTCGCGCCGGGAGTCGAAGTCTCCGGCACGCTCACGGACATTCGCATTGCCGCGCTCTCCACGTCGGCCAGCGCCTTCGTGCTTCGCGTCGTCATCGACGGCACGGCGCGTCTCGTCATCCGCTAGTCGCGCGGCCGCCTAAGGTGGCTCGGGCGTTACACTTTGCGGAAACGGCACCGACTGTTTCGTGCGCCCCTTCACCTTCAGCTTCTCACCGATGCGAATCTTGTCGCCGGCGAGCCCGTTGAGCGCCCGAATCTCTTCCGGCGTCGTGTTGAACATCCGCGCGACCGACGCCAATGCCTCGCCACGCCGCACCGTGTGGAACCATTCGCCGCGTCCCTGGGTGGCTAACGTCGAACGCGCACGGTCCTGGGCGCGCCGCTCCTCGCGCCGCTGCCACCCGACCGCGCGAAGTTGCGCGTACTTGCGGCCAAGCGCCGCGAGCAGCGAGTCCGCGCTCTCCGATTCCGGGGACGGCACGCCAACGGTGACGCGCCCTGCGGGCGTGCGAATCCGGAGTCCCCTGGCGAGAAAGAACAGCGTCCTCGTCGGGCTTACCGTGGCGAGGGTGTCGATCGGCCACGATCGGTCCTCGAATGTGGGAGGCGCATCCGGGGGGCTGAGCGGATCTCTTGGCTGGAGTCCAAGGAAGATCAGTCGTCCCCCGATCGGATGTGCCGAGTCGCCAGCGGCGTCCGTGAGCACCAACAGGCCGCGCGTGGCGCGGAAGTAGTCGATCGCCGGCCGCTGCCACACGCTCACCTTGGCCAGGACGCGCTCGCCGGGGCGAAGCGTACTGAGTCGCAGCTCTCGCTCCGCGAACGCCTTCGCGTCGCGTGGATCCGACCGCACCGCCTGAACGGCGATCTGCGCGATGCTCACCGCGAGCGCGAGTCCGACACACCACGCCAGGTACTTGATCCAGATCGGATACCCCGCGCGGCGGCGTCGACGCCGATTTCGGCGAGGCATCGCATCCCAATTGGGGAGGTCGCGCGGGTCGCCGCTCCAAATACCTTCGGCTGGAATCGGTGGCGGCGCGTCCTGAGGCAACATCGAGGGGTTCGGGAATGGGCTGCAACGTCCGACACTCCAAGGAAGAAGGATGCCGCGCCCTCGCCAACGCACGTATGTAACAATTGTTACAGATGAGCTTGTCCGACCTGGGAGTCGAGGCTACCCTTCAAGCTCGCGTTGTACGACGGGCTTCTCCCCGGAGTCCGGTCGCCTCGGCCGCTATTCCCTCCTGACCGGTGGCATCCATTCGCGTCGTCCCGATAGCCCGTCAGCTCGCCGTTGCCGTCGTCGCGGCCGGAACCGTGATCTTCACCGCCACCCAGGTGAAGCCCGTGTTTCTTGGTCAGACACCGGTGGCTGGAAGGGTACTGGCGGCAGACTATCTGGATTCGGCTACCGTACGCGCGCCGTGGCTCAGCCTGCCTGAGCCACTTGCCATGCGGCATCCGCAATTCCGTCGGGACGTCAACGCTTTCGCCGCGGATCTGCGCGGCACTGGAAGCATCGCCGGGGAGCGCGCCGACTCCATTGCTGCCGTCGCGGTGCGCGAGGCCTATCATCGCCGAGTGCCGCCGGCACTCGTCCTGGGCGTGATGCTGACGGAGAACGACCGGTTCAAGTCAGGCGTGCGGTCCAAGGTCGGTGCGCTTGGACTCATGCAGATCATGCCGCGACTGTGGGCGCCGAACCTCGGCATCTACCTGGGGAAAAATCTCAAGGATGACGAAACCAACGTTCGATACGGGGTCTACATCCTGAGACACTTCGCCCGCCGTACGGCGGACAGCTTGGACGCCGGCGACGTTACACGTGTTGCGCTGCTCAATTACAATGGTTGCGTGCGGGGCGCGAACACGCCCGATTGCCGCGCTTACCCGGACAAGGTGCAACGGCACGTGGAGCGGAGTGCCCAGTCCATCTGCAATGGCCGTGGGTTCAAGGAGTGCGTGGCGCTGCCGCTGTGGGCAGCTATCCGGGACACCTCGCCGCCGCCAATCCCCAGCTCCTCTCTGGCGAACTCGGTTCCACTGGTTGCTACAGACCGCGGCCGCGATGGTCCGCGCTTCGCGGCTCTGAACTCACGCCTCGGCCATTGGCTGACGGGTAACTAGGACACTGACGGTCGCCACTCCAGGACTCTCCGCCGCCGATGCCCCTGCGGCGATGGGACGGCGGACGGCGGAGTGCGACTCTCGGATATCCGACTCTGACTCTGAACCGTCGTTTCCTACCGGATACGTCGTTCTTACCGAGTGCCGGATACAGAGTACTGGTCTTCACTACTGATCTTCAACACGCGACGCAGCTGCCCGCTTGGGCGGCCGAGTCCGAGCGTGGCAGCGCCCGACTACCTGATGGCTTCTACCTTCGTGAGCCCGTTCTGCTTGATGCTGATCTCCATGTTCTGTGCGAGCACGACGATCTTCACGTTGAGCTGATCGTTGGAGTTGCTGCCGAGGTAGACGCCCTTTTCCGTCAGGTAGAAAGCGCCCGTGCTGGTGCCGTCCGACTCCATGGTCACCGGCGTTCCCTGCAGGCTGCCGGCGCCGGCCGCCTTGATGGACGTCTCGCGCTGGATGCGGAGCGCCTTCACGCCGTCGATGGTCGTGTCGCCGGCCACCGTATAGCGCGAGATGGCCGTGCGATCCACGTCCAGCCCCGACTGCGAGACCTTGCCGGCGGTCGTATCCGTCCACGTGGATCCCGGGATGAGCGTCGCGCGATAGACCGGGAGGAACTTCGCGATGCCGTCCGTGATCTGCGCCAGGGCGGGATCGAGTCCCTCGGGCCCCTTCGTCGAATAGAGCCGGCCGGTTGGAGACAGCAGCGAGGTGAACGATGCGCCCTTCAGCTTGCTGAGGTCGGGCAGCGGGCCGGCTGACTTGAGCGCGATGGAATCGAGCGTCACGGTCGCCGTCATCGTGTCCTTCGACGTTCTGGCGATGTTGACGGTCAGATGCTCCTGGACGCCCACCTCGAGATTCATCGAGCCGGCGGGGGTGGTCTGGTTGAGCTTGTTTGTGGTGGAAAGCCGGTACTTCGTGATTCCGGCGGCGTACTCGACCTTCTGGGCGGAAAGCGCGAGCGGCGCGGCGACGAGGACCGCGGCGGCGAAACGCGCGAAATGCAGCGTCATTCATGACTCCTGGGAGGACGGAAAGCGCCGGCGATTCGCGCCCGCGTTTGTTAGGTATACGCGCATAAGGGCGAAAGGTTACCCAGGACCAGAGGTGCCAAAGTCGCGGCCGCTTGGCTACGTTGCGCGGCGCACATCCAGAGGGAGAATCAATGAGCGAGCACATCGTTCTCGAGCGTCTGTTCGAGGACGCGCAGCTTCCGCAGCCGGCGACACCCGGATCCGCCGGCCATGACTTGAGGGCATATCTTCGCGCGCGCACCGTGCGTGTATCCGACGGAGCGCGACAAGATGAGCGAGACGCCGAGGATCGCGGCGGTGAGTGGTTCCTGGAACTGGCTGCCGGCCAGATGGCATTGATTCCGCTCGGCTTTCGGTCTCGCCTTCCGGTGGGCGTCGAGGCGCAGATCAGACCGCGAAGCGGACAGGTCTTCAAGACGGCGCTGACGGTGCCGAACGCACCTGGCACGGTGGACGCAGACTACGCCGAGGAATGGATGGTGATCGTGCGAAACGATTCGGCGGCTCCCAGGCGGATCGTGCACGGTGAGCGAATTGCGCAGGCGGTGTTTGCGCGCTACGCCGAACTGCGGGTGGAGGAGGGAACCGTCACACGCTCGACGGAGCGCGCCGGAGGCTTCGGCAGCACGGGCGCGCACTGACCTGGCGCCGACAACCCGGAGCATCGACGATGACGACACCAGGCCTTCGCAGCGAAGCGCGATCGTATTGGGTATTGAGCCGATCGCATCGGTACAGCCTCCTCTTTGCATTGCCGCTGCTCGTGACGTACGAGCTGCTCGAAGTCATCGCGCCGATTCGCTCGTCCGGTGGCGTGATCCGCAACGGCGCCGACGTCATCATCACGGCGCTGTTCTCGTGGCTGTTGGGACCGCGTGGGCCGCTGGTGTTCATGGCGCTCGTCATCGGCGTCTCGCTCTGGCTCATTCGTCGCGACCGGTCGTCCGGCCGGATCAAGCTGCCGATGTTCGGTGCGATGCTTGGCGAGTCGGTGGTGCTGGCGCTGCTGTTCGGCGTGGTCATCGGCACGGCGACGATCCACCTCGTGGGACCTCTGCGCTCGCTCGCCGCGCCGGCC
>WNFL01145912.1_pt3 | contig 19868 bp, 18 predicted proteins | sample 5400361 | NCBI WGS metagenome assembly WNFL01 (sample SAMN13153351, study PRJNA577476) | soil metagenome | isolation source: 40 cm soil on Douglas fir-dominated hillslope | place: USA:California | collected 2013-09-17
GCAAATGCGCGAGGATGACCCTGTCGATCAAGAGGTAACCAGCCTGTTTTTCGCACTGAATATATTTTATGTGGGACTGGGCGTCTGGGGCGCTGCGAGGCTTTGGCGTTTGAATCCGGGGGCCCGCCCCGCGGTTGCCTTCCTGGCGCTATTCATCGTGGTGCGCACAGCCTTCCTGACCACGCTTGAAACGCCCGAGCCACGTTATGTCCTAGTCTGTTTTCCGGCACTGATTGCGTTGGGTGCGCAGGTCTTCGCCCGCCGTTCCGAGGGGCAATAGCACAAGCCATTTATTGTGGAGCTACTTTTCCTCGAACGGTTCGGGGTGAATGGTGACGCGATAGATCTGCGGAAACTTTTCTTTCACGCGGTCTTCCAGCGCTGCGGTCACGTCGTGGATTTGCGTGATGGGCAGCTCGCTCTTCATCGTGCAGTGGCACGAAACCAGAATGTGGTGCTCCACCTGGCGCGCGCGCACGTCGTGGCAATTCACGAGTTCGTCGAACTCCAGCGGCAGCTTGTTTAGAAACTCCTCGATCACCCGTGAAAGCTGCTTCATCTCTCCAGCGCCGGCGTCCGGCGTCGCGATATGCTTCCCCAGCGGCTCGATGTGGATATTGACTTCTACCAGGCCGTCGCGCAGCTCGCGAATTTTCTCTTCCAGGTCGGTGGCTTGGCGATGTGCCTCGCGCAGGCTCAGTTTTTCGTCCACTTCCAGATGCAACTCGATAAAAAGTTGCCCGGCCTGTTGCACCGCGGTCAGATCGTGAACGGCGAGGCCCAGGCTCTGCGCGGCGGCGCGAATCGCTTCAAAAAGATGTTCTCCTTGTGGAGCTCGCGGCTCCGCGTGCACCATCACGTCTGAGGGAACGATTTCGCCGACGCGTTTTTCGATGGCGTCGCTCAGGGCGTGCACTTGCTCGAGGCTTGCGGTCCTCGCCACGCTCACAGTTGCATCCACAAAGTGGCGATTGCCCGCGCGCCGAACGCGCACGCGATCGACATCCAATACGCCGTCCATGCGCGCTATCGTCTTGGCAATCTCCTGCTGCAACCCTTGCGGCGCCGCGTCCAGCAGGGCGTCCAGCGTGCGTCTGCCAAGTTGCGCACCCACCCATAAAATGACGGCTGCAACCGCCAGGCCCGCCAGGGCATCGGCGTAATTCAGCCAAGGCAGGTTCCATGTTTCGCCAGCCCACACCAGCCCGATGCCGGCGATCACGACGATGGTGCTCCACACATCCGTCGAAAAATGCAGCGCGTCGGCCTCCAGTGCGTCACTGGAATACTTGCGAGCAACGTGTGCGAGAGCCCGAGCCCTCGTTACATCGATCATCACAGCGACGAGCAGCACCAGGATTGCGGTGAGGCTCGGCTGTATGTGCACATTGTGGAAGAACAGCCGGTCAAATGCCTCATAAACGATATAGAGAGCCGTCAGCGCCAGGAGACCGGTTTCGACAAACGCGGAGAAATTCTCAAACTTGCCGTGCCCATAGGGGTGCCGCTCGTCCGCCGGCTGGTCGGACATGCGCACGGAAAGAAACGTGATGATCGCGGCAAGCAGGTCCAGCCCGGAGTGTAGTGCCTCCGAAAGGACGCCCAAGCTCCCGGTGCGGACGACCAGGAATGTCTTCAAAGAAACCAGCAGTAGCGCGGAGCCCACGCTCAGCAGCGCAGCCCGCTTCTTCTCCCGCCCTTCTTCAACTGAGTAGGTCGCGACCATTGCCCGCCTAGACTACCTCAGATTCAGATTCGCGCGGTGGCGTGCGAGAAAGCACCCTCCGGATGCGCATCAATCGATGGAGCCGATCAGCATCCGTTCCTAAAGCAAATTGCGTAAGCTAACTCTTTCGGGAAACAAAAAGAAGTGCGGCAGAGTTCATGCAGTAGCGCAATCCGGTGGGTTCGGGGCCGTCCGTGAAGACGTGTCCCAGATGGGCGTCGCACAGTGCGCACTTCACTTCCGTTCGCAGCGCGCCCATGCTGAAGTCTTTTTTCTCGCGGACATTTTCCGCAGCGATGGCTTCCCAAAAACTTGGCCACCCCGTGCCGGAATCAAACTTCGCTTCTGAATCGAAGAGCGCGTTGCCGCAATCGACGCAGCGGTACAGTCCCGGCGCATGCTGATCATAGAGCGCGCCGGAAAAAGCGAACTCGGTGGCAGCGCGCCGCGTTACATCGTATTGCAGTGGTGTAAGCTGCTTCTTCCATTCGGACTTGCTCTTGCGCACTTTCGGCAGCGTATATACGCCAAGCCTCGCGCCATCATCCGCGAATTTTCATCCGCGAATTTTACAATCTTGACGGGGCTCGCATCGCCTTCTGCCTCGTCGCCATCGGCGAAAGCGGAAAGGCAAACACGTTCCACGCCCACGAGCAAGCCGTATGCCCCGGCCGTCGCCGCGCCAAAGATCAGTCCGCGTCGCGTGATTTCATTCATAGCGATAAATCCCGAACGAAGCCTATTTTGCCGGACTCATCGGCGGGGGAGGCAAGAGTGGCAGCCGCTTGGCTTCTCCGCGTGCGCCACGCACTTCCAGCTCCTCAAAGAGCAGCGACGGCGCCACGACCGAGGCCGGTAAGCCGCTTCGCGCAGAGCCAAACGCCCCCAGCGCCGTGCCGGCAAATCCGTTGTCCTGGCTCTGCATGTAGTTGAAAACGAAACTATCGTTGCCGATTCCGGCAAGATTCCGCAGCGCGCGGGAGTTCAATCCGATGATGCGCGAGCCGCGCATCATTTCTTCCCGGCCGGTATCCGGATACACGCGGTAGACAATCAACGGCAGGCGATCGCCGGTCCCGGCGCCACCTCCGTAGCTTGCCAGAAGTTCGGAGAAATCCTCCTGATGCAGCAGGCTTAGCGCGGGGTTATCCATTTCGCGGACGACCAGGCAATACGCGAGTTTCTCCGCCCGGCAGGTATCCAGAAATTTCTTCTTCAACTCCGCCGCGGAAAGAGTCTCCGCCGAAGTGAAGAACAGATTGCTCATCGTCGGCTTAGCATCATTTAGGAACGCGGCGCGCCCATGTCCGTTGGACTGATTGGAGTCAGGCCCCGGACGGCGGGACATCAACTCGCCCTTGACGTTCCCGTTCTCCACCAGCGCGACTTTCTGCGCGCGCACGCCTTCGTCGTCCACCGCATAGCCCCCGATCAGCGGCGTGCGATTGAAATCCTTTGCGCCCGGATCATCCACCACGGACACACTCGATGACAGAACTCGCGCACCCAGCCTCCCCACCCAGTCACTCTTGCCACCCAGATTGCCGAGCATCTGCTCCATAACGGGACTGAAAGAAATCGGCGGCCGCGCGCCATTTGCGGCGGGCCCGAGGACCTGCGCCAGCACGGATGCCGCCGCCCGCGCTTCAAAAAGCACCGGGCCGGTATAGTCCTGCGCGGGTGGCGCGGCTCGCAGCGCCATCAGTTCAGTTCCAGTAACGTTCAATCCCTTGCGTACCGTATCCACGCCGGGCAAATCGGCGGGCCGCGTCGCGTACGTGGCATAAAAGTGGTTCTGCGGCACGCCATCATTGGCAAATGTTCCCATGCCGGCCTCCATGGCCGCCAAATGACGGTTTTTCCGGATTTCCGTTCCCTCACTGGTCAACAAATATTCCGTCGCGTAGACGAGGTAATAGGTCACGCGCGATTCGTGAATCTCGGAAAATGCGCGCAGCGTTGCCGACGTCTCGCGCGCTTCCTGTTCCCAATTGCGGTTGGTCCAATCCGGCGTCTCCAGCGGCTCGATGAGTTGCACGGGATCGGCTTTCGAAAAATCGTCGATGTCCGATTGCCGCGCCAGGCTGCTGAGATAAGCCTGCTTGCGCGAATAAGTCTCGACCGCCTCCTTGAAAGCCTGATCGGTTGCAATCCACAAGTCCTGCCGGAGCGAATCGTAATCGCGATCGATTCCCACAGAGCCGGTCGGCCCGATGAAGCCGCGGAAGGCATCGTCGCTTACAAAGTTTGAGCTGTCCAACTTGTAGCTGCCGACGCGCGCCTCCACGTCCATAAAGCGGTTCCGGGTATGCGTGCTGGCAAGAATTGTGCCGAATTCCGCGACCACTTCGCGCAGCTCCAGATCCAACAAACGATATTCGAGGTAGTACGGCCGCACCGGCTGATCGATGTTCGGAATCTTCAATTCCAGGCGCGTCTTCGCGCGTGCCATCTCATCGCGCATGGCCTGCAGCGTGTGATCGCTATCCTGCGGAGCCTGAGCCGCCGCGGCCGCTGCGGACCTCATCGCAGCCAAAAGCAAGATCAAACCTGCCATTCTCGCCGCTCGCCTCACCGCTGGCCTCCCGTCTTGATTACATCATGCGCGGGCGGCGGCAAAATGGGCGGCCGGTCCGTCGAACTTTCTTTTTTCTGCACTTCCAATTCGGAAGTCAAAATGGCGGGCGACGCCGCGGACACGGGAACGGAGCCCGATTCCGCGCCACAGTAGCCGTTGAAAACCTCCGTCGTATCGCCGGTCGCTACGATCTTCGTCAGGGCAGCGAGCGGCGTGCCGACAATATCCACTCCGCGAACCAGCTCGTCAGGCCGCCCGTCGGGAAAAACTTTGTACACCACCAGCGGCAGCACCTGGAAAGCCTGCGGTTGCCCGCGTCCGGTGAATGTGAATCCGCCGGCGATGTCGTCGATCAACAAGCCAAACGGCTTGCTCTGCGCCTTGATCAATTCAATCAGCTTGGCGCGGAGCTGCGCGTTGGTCACCGTCTTGCTGCTCTGCACAATCAGGTTGCCCTGGCGGGAAACGGGCGTGGCGCCGAGCTGCCGCCTGCCGTGGCCGTTCGAATGAGGAAATCCGACCAGCGGCGACCGCGACATCTCGAAATTCTTCAGAACACCGTGCTCCACCAGCGCCACGCGCTGCGCCGCCACGCCTTCATCATCAAACTGGTAGTAGCCCAGAAGGTCCTGCTTGCCGACTTTTTTCATCGTCGTGTCGTCGGTAATGCTCAGAAACTCCGGCAGGATTTGCTCGCCTACCTTTTTCGAAAAAGTTTGTCCCTCGGTCACGTCTTTTTGACGGTGCCCTTCGGCGCGATGGCCGAAGACTTCGTGAAAGAACACCGCCGCGGCGCGTCCCGTCAGCAACGCCGGCCCGACCGTCGGATCGTTGATCGGCGCGGCGACCAGCCCCTCCAATTCCTTGCGCATCGTCGCTTCTGCCGCGTAGACCGCTTTGTCATCCGGCGCGTCCTTGGAGTCGACCCAATCGAAATTGTAGTAGCGGTCGATGTCCATGCCGTCCGGCGCTTTGCCCTGGATGAACAGCTCTAGCCGGTAGCGGATCTGCCCGAACTGCAGTTGCGTACCTTCGCTGGTCACCTGAAAGGCGTTTTGCGCTTGCGCCGAGAAGGTCACGATGGAATTGATGATCGCCGGCGATTCGCGGAATGCCTTGGTATAAGCGCGGACTCTTTCCTCCCACGGCTTGCGGTCCACGGCGATGGAAACCTGCGGTGCGATCGAAACGCGCGGCTCTTCGCGCGAGAAATCCGGCGCGCGCCCTTCCGCGGTTTCCACTTTTACTTCCTTGCCCGTCTTGATCTTGATCAGCGCTTCGGACGCCGCCCGGTACTGCTTGTCAGTCTCCAGCCAAATCGTCCGGCGCAGGACTTCGGCGTCATNNNGCCCGCCACTTTGCGCCTGCCGCTCGCCGAACTTGTGCGAATTGTCCAGGTTATAGCTGCCTGTTCGGACTGAGACTTCCAGCCAGCGGTTGCGCCCCTCGTTGCTGTTGAGCAGCGCCCCGTTCGATCCGGAAACATCGGCGCGCTGAGTTTCCGTGACCGTGTACCCCATGTAGTAAGCCGGAGGATCCAGCGTGCTTAACGTTTTCATCGAGCGTTCCAGCTCGGCTTGCAGCGCCGCGAGCAGCGGTGAACGCTTCGCCTGCGCGTCCGGTGGGGCAGCGTAGGTCAATTGCCCCATCGTGGAAAGGAGCGCCAACGAGCAAAGGAAGGGAATCATGCGACTACGAATCGAAATGGTCAAAGGATGCCTCATTCAGAAATACATGGGACTGCGAAACATTCAGTTTACGCCATCGTGCCGGTTCACACAAAGTGCCAGTCTGCCGCTTCACTACGGTTCAACCAACACTTCTTCGACGGCTTCTGCGTCTCATTCGTTGCATTCAGTGCTAAGGATGCAGCCTCGTCAAAACAAAAAGCCCCGGCAGTTCAACGCAGCCAGGGCCACCTGATCCGTTTCCTGGGTTCCGAACCAGGCCTCTTTGACGATCAGCAGCCGTTCGGACTAGTTTTTGGGTTGCACCCAGTCCTCGGCGGGTTTCCAGGCCGCGTCAACCCAACACCCAAGCCCACTCCGACCGCTCCCGCCACGATTCCGACGGTCCCCCAAACGCCAAGGTGCGCCCCCGCACCGGCCACTCCCGACGGCACTCCCGGATCCGTTTCCTTGCCGGAAGCCATCAGCAGGTCGAGCGTGGCTTGCTGCGGCGGCAGCGGCGCGGAATTATCTCCGCTCCGCACGCTGGTCATCTGCCCGGCCTTGACGAGCACGCAAACGCCTGTCAGGTTGCAAACTTTCACCAATCCTTCAAACGTGATGACGTTCATCGTGCCCGTTGTGTTGTCGAACGCCACGAAAAAATCCGTTCCCACCACTCCGGCGACGCCCGCCGGCGTGCGAACCTCGAATTTCCCGTCCGGCTTGGCGATTTTCTGCGCCTGCGTCCGGAGCTTTCCGTACGTCAGTTCCAGTTCCGTCTGTTGTGCTCCCGCATTATGCTTGACGATTTTCATGGACGATTCCGAACCCACATTGAGCACCGAGCCGTCGTCCAGTGCGATCCTCGCGCGCGCATTCGCCTGGGTATTCACCAGATCCTGCCAATCGACCGCAGTCTTCGCCGAGGCGGTGATCGTTTTCCCACTGCGCGCGATGCTCACTGCCGGAATCACTCGGGAAACTTCACCGGCGCGCTGTCCGGCAGCCTGCGGCGCGGCGCAAACGTCCACAGGGATAGAAATAAGAAGCGAAAGCGACAAGGCCAGCCCAAACGCACACGGGGACTTCGTCTTCATCGAGGACTCTCCTGATTTTACAGCTTGTATCTATCGTAGTTACTGGACAGCGCCAGGCATGTCAACGCAATCTGGACAACCCTATGCCCACTCTCTACATGCTCTTGTAAACACAGGCCGCAGGCGTCACTCAACGACAGAAATGAAACAGCGCGGCCGCCATATCGTCGTGCTGCTCACGCCCGCCCGCAAAACTCTCGACGGCCGCGAATACGCATGCCAACAGTTCGTGGGGTGACGCGGGTGGTTCGGAATCGCAGAGTCCTTGCAGTTGCTCGATTCCAAACTGTTCTCCCTTGCGGTCAAATGCATCCGTGATCCCGTCCGTGCAGAAGAGCACCGAATCCCCCGGCTGCAATCTCAAGGTCAGCGTTTCGTAAGTTGCAGTTGCGAATAAGCCCGGGGGAATTCCATTAACCTCCAGAACGCGACAACCGTTTGCGCAAAGGTAAAGAGGCCCCGGCATACCGGCACTGGAAATTTGCAATTCGTGGCTATGCGGGTCAAAGACTGCGTACTGGATAGCCGCGTGCCGGCGGGGCATGCCGCGAATCATTAGCCGACGATTCAGAGTCCCGAGCACATCGTGCGGTGAAGTGCCCGTCTTGTGCACGCCACGCAATGTTCCTACCGTCAACGCCGCGTACAGTGCGGCCGGAAGTCCCTTCCCGGAAACGTCTCCCAGGTACAAGCCAATTCTTCCATCCGTCAGCACAAAGTAATCCAGGAAGTCGCCCCCCACTGCGGCGATGGGCTGAAATTCGTGCGACACCATCACCGCGCCGGCGCGCAGCGATTCCGCCGGAAGCATCACGCCCTGGATCGCGCGAGCTTCTTCGAGTTCCCCTTCTCTCAGTTTTTCGAGCGCCTGCAGTTCGAGCGGTGGCGCAATTGTATTCATTCGTCTTTCGAAGGGGTAGCGTTACACCGGAGAGGGAAATTCGGCGTTCCACAGAAGTTTACCAGAGCGGCCGCCGATTCGAGGCGGAGTTGGGGACCGTTGTTTCCTAATGCAACTTGCCCGACGATGCGCTTGAACTGCCCCCGTGGCCCGCGCCAAAATTATTGCATGCGCTTTCTAATTGGTGTTCTTGTCGGTGCGGCCCTTCTCTTTGGGGTGTACCACTTCGGTTTGTTGCGGCTGCCGGCCTCAGACGATAATACTTCCGCCACGCAGGCCGTCAGCCTGACTGGCGTTCGAATGGACCTTCTGGAAATTGCCGATGCGGAACACGGCTACATTGCCATTAACGGCGAGTGCGTTTCGCTCAGCAAGCTCATCTCCACCCAATCCATTTCCATGACCCGCACTGGGCGCGACGGTTATTCTTATGAAATCCAGTGTTCCGGCAATAGTTTCGCAGCTACGGCGCGCCATCGGCCCGCTCCGGCCGGCTCCCCGATCCACTATCCCAATTTCTCCATCGACTCCTCCCTGGAACTCCGTGAAATCGAGTAACGCCTCTGCCAAAAATTTCTGATCTGGATCGCGGGCTACTCGATTCCACGGTGGCGGACAACACTTCCTATTTCCGCGTTTCACCACAATAGCTTCAGACCTAGCTGGATTTGCCGGGACGTGGTGGAAGTGCTCGTAACCACGCCGGCCGTGGGGGATGGCCCTCCGGTCGCGGACGCGTAGACCACGGGATTTGGCGTGTTGAGGTTCGCGCGATTGAACAAGTTGAAGAACTCGGAGCGGAACTGCAGGTCCAGCCGCTCTGAAATCGAGATCTTCTTTGCCACGGACACGTTAGTCTCTGCAAGTCCGGGGCCTTGCAGAATGTTGCGGCCAGCATTTCCATACGTGCCGGGGGGCGGCTGGATAAACGCGTTGGGATTGAAGTACCGGTTGGGCCCGCCCTGGATCACTTGGCCCGCAAAATTGGGATTCCAGGATGGCCGGACCGGATTGCGCGTGTCGCCGTCATTGGATGGGTTAAAGGACAGCTGCGGCGTGAACGGCAGACCCGACTGCAGCGTCTCGATTCCGCTGACTTGCCAATTTCCGATAAGTTTCTTCACCCAAGCGTTCCCGTCGGATGCCTTTCCGCGTCCAAAAGGAAGGTCATAAGTCGCGTTGAAAACCGCGGCATGATGGATGTCGAAAGAGGCCCGCCCGTAATCTACCTTTGGTTGAAGCGGATTCGCGACAAACGCGGGAGAGTTTGTTGCCACGCTCGTATTCATGTTGTCGCCATCATCCAGTGTTTTCGAAAATGTGTACACCCCGCGGAACTGCAACCCGTGGCTCAGTCGCCGGTTCACGTCTACCTCAAGGCCGTGATACGAACTGATGCCTTCGGAGAACCAGTGAGTCGTGTTCCATACCGCGTTGTTGGCCAGCGGCGCACCAGCGGGATAGTAAAACGCTCCAGCCGGGTAGCCCGCAGGGCACGGCGAAGCCGGGCAAATCGTCGGAGCCGGCAGGTTCGCGTCAACGGAAAGCAATTCGTGGAAACCATGCGATCCGACGTAGCTGATGCCCAGCGCAGTGTTTGGCGAGAGCTGCTGTTCGATTTTCAGCGTCCAGGATTCCACTGTGGGGGTCCTCAAGTCCGGCTGTACGCCGCTTGGAATTGCTTTGGCGCCCGCGTACACCGCGTCGGGAGCGATGTTGGAGAACGCGATATTCTTTACGGCAGAGACGGTGTTGTGGGGCCCGTTCTGGTCCAAGCGATAGCTCAAATTGTCGAGCAAAGCGTAATACAGACCGGCGCCCACTCGAATCACGGTCTTTTTTGACGCGAACGGAGACCAGGCAATGGCCACGCGCGGCGCCGGCAGGAACTTTGCTTTGTTCACGGTGAAAGGAGAATTACCGACGACCGGCTGCGTAACGATCACGCCAGCCGTGTCGAACGCGTAGTTCGAAGCGCGTCCTTGCGCCTCGTTCCAGCCATTTGTAAATTCGCCTCGAAAGCCGATCCGCAACTCCACGGATGGTTTCAGCTTAATGGCATCCTCGAAATACACAGCGCCTTCGGTGGAACGCCAGGACAGAGGCGTAAATGACGGAGCGTAGGTGTAGGTGCTTACGTTGCCATGCAGAAAGGCCTGCAGGTTGGTGAACGAAGCCTGGCCGTACTGATCCTGTATAAGATTGTCGTTGGCCTGGACCCGCTGAAACCACAGGCCGAAGTCGAACGAGTGGCGGCCATGGGTGAACGTCACCTGATCGGACGCGCTAAACAGATTGCGCACCGCCGTGAGATTGCTTCCCGCGTTCGTGCCGCCGTTGGTGATTTGCGAAGCCCCATTCAGCGTTGTGCCTCCGCCCACCACCACGGCGCCCACGGGCTGCCCCGCATGGATCCATCCCGGCAGATTCACGGCCGTTCCGCTATTGAAGTAAAATCCCCCGCGCGAGAAGCCAAACGTCGCCTTGTTGAGGAACCGCGGAGAAAAGGCATGCGTTCCGCTCAGGCTGGTGACCTGCTCCCGCAAGAAAATGTCGATCAGCGTGTAGGGATTGTTGGTGGGCGAGTGCGCCTCACTGTCGTCTACGGTGTAAACTCCCGCGAACGTATCCTTGTCCGCAAAAATATGGTCGAAGCGCACGGTTCCAAAGTCTTCGCGAATGTGCTGCACCGGATTCGTGAACGCCTCGGCAATCCCACTCGGTGCTCCAGTGGAGGTTAATAGTTCAGGGCCATTGGCCATGGGCCACAACGCCAGCAAAGCTTGAATGCTTGCGACGGCGGAGGCTCGCGTTGCAGCATCCGGTACGAGCGTGAGGTCGCTCAGCCCCAGATTCTGCCGGAAGCCTTCGTAATTTCCGAACAGGAAAGCCTTGTCTTTCCGCAGCGGCCCGCCCAGCGAGCCGCCAAATTCATTGCGCTGGAACTCAGGAATGTTGCCGTGATCGAAGAAGTTCCGGGCGTCGAATGCGCTGTTCCGCAGGAACTCGTAGACGTTGCCGTGGAGCTGGTTTGTACCGGAGGCGGTCACGATGTTGACCTGGGCGCCCGGGCGCTTTCCATATTCCGCGCCGTAGGAATCCTTCACGATGGCAAATTCGCGGACCGCGTCCACTCCCAGGAGTTGCCCGCTCACTCCACCCGGCGTGTTGTTGATCTCCGACGCGCTCGTGAATTCCACGCCATTTAGAAGATAGAGGTTTTCCTGCGGGCGGCGGCCCGAAGTCGCGAACATGCTGCCGACAACCGAATTGGATGTGCCGATTCCGCCGGCGCGCTGCGACGTGTAATTCACAACCCCGGGATTCAGAGTGAGCAATTGGTCGTAGCTGCGGCCGTTTAGCGGCAGTTCTTTGACTTGTCGCTCGCCCACCAGCCCGGAAATGTCCTGCGTTGTGACGCTCACGATGGGACTGTCTTCCGTGACCACCACGGCGTCCTGCACCTGCCCCACTCGGAGCGTCAGATCCACGACTGCCTGCTGCCCAACGGCCAGCGTGATCCCCGTCCTGACTTCTGCGCTGAACCCCTCCTTCTCGGCTCTAACTTCGTAGCGCCCTACCTCCAGCGACGACGCGATGTAGCGGCCCGCCTCATCCGCCGCGATGGTTCGTACCGCGCCAGTCTCGAGGTTTTTCACCGTCACGCTTGCGCCCGCCAAGGCTCCGCCTGTCAGGTCCGTGATGGTCCCGGAAATCGAGGCTCCGGTCTGTCCGCACAATGGGTTGCCAAGCGCCAACCCCGTCAACAAAATGAGGACCTGTCTCCAGATGCTGCGGCTTTCCTGCCGCCAAAGACTTCTCCAGGCATTCATCGCCATCTCCTGAAAGTTGGTTTTGCTCGGATAATTCGAGGCTATGCGCGGCTGGGTTTCCGCCTATGCGCGCTGAAAACTAGGTTTATTGGATGGGAAGCGAACTACGCGTGTGGCTCAACAACAACAGCGCAGATGCGGTCTGCAGGAGGGAGAAACGGCCGAAGCGTGCAATCTTCGAGTCATAACGTAAGCTGAACTTACAGGCTACGAACCTTCGCAATTTCTGTCAATGCCGCTTTTCGAATGATTCGCATTCGAATATTCAATCTTCGCTAAACATGGGTTCCCTTTTTCCTAAATTCTGGGAACTTTTCCCCCGCGCTCCGCGTACTTCTCAGTGAAAGCGGTTCCCCCTATAAACGCGCCTGACCGGCGCCTATCAGAAGAAAGAAGGAGCAAACCATGGGCGGAGAATTAATTGGATTGGTGGCCGTGATTCTGGGGATGGGCGTTCCCCTAGGCGCGCTGTACACCTATTACCGCGTCCGCAAGCTGCGCAGCGAGGAGCGGCTCGCGGCGATTGCCCGCGGAGTCGACATCCCGATGGAGCCTGAATTGAACCAGGCGGCGCGTTCCCGCCGCTCCGGCATCCTGCTCGTTAGCGGAGCGCTCGGCTACATCGCTACGTTCGGGTTGATTGCGGGCATTCAAGCTGACCGCGATATCTGGACAGTTGCCGCGTTCGGCATCATCCCTCTCGCAGTCGGCATTGGCTATTTTCTCGATTGGTCGTTCATTCGCCGCGACGCCCGCGCCTGACAACATTGAAATTCAGCCGGCGTTCGAATGAAAAACGCGGATCGGTCCTTACGCTTCGCGCGAAGGGCCGGTCCGCATTTCATTTGATTTCGAGCGGTGTAAACGTGTCCCCACGTTTCACTGCCAGCCGGATCGGACGCGGCGGGCCCTTTGCCGGAACCGTTACTTCGATCCACAACTCTTCTCCTGGCTTGCGCCGCGAAGGATCGATGGCGTGTTCGGGCAGGAAATAAGACACCGGCTCGCTGAGCACTTCCGTTACTTCTCCAGTGCGCGTCTTCCATCGCGTCACGCTCAGTCCGGTCGGCCGGAGGGCGTGGCTCGCCACCAAGTGCCCATTCTCGGCGCGCAAATAGACATCCCGCGTGTCGCCCCAGAAAAAACCAGGATTGCCTTTTGGCAATTCCGAACCGGAATAGACTTGGTCCGCATCGACGCGTAATCGCACGCTCAAGTACCGGCCGCGAATCGGCAGATCAGGATCGTAGGCCACCGTCTGTGCCCAAACTCGCGGAAACCGCGCGCGATCGATTGCATATTTCGCTGCCAGACTTGCGACGATCGCCAATTGCAGCACCGCCAGGATGATCCCTTTCCGGGAAAGGTTCATAGCGTTCCTCCCGCGACTCGCGCGACCAGTTGCCTCCGCGTTCGCTCCAACGCCCATCCACCAAACAAGAACAATACGCCGAGCCCGATCAGGCTCACCGAACGCCCGAGCTTGTCCATGACGTTGGAGAAATAGAAAATGACCACCGTGAGCGCAAACCCTGCGACTCCCAGGTTGATGCGCTCGCGCCGCCGCTCCAGCAATCCCCAACCCACCATGGCGAGCGCTCCAACTCCAGCCCAGAAATAGGGGCCGACTGAATCCCAGAATTTCCAAAAGACGTCTTCGTGTCCGAAGCCGAATGTTCCGATCACCAGAACCCAGACCGTCGCGATTGCATTTGTCCACGTTGCACTCTTTCGCAGCACAAACGCCAGCGCCAGCGGCGCACAAATCGCAATGGCCCAACCAGTGATGTTTAGGAGAGGCGAAACATACGGGCGATTCCGCCAGACCCATCCCCAGTATTCGCGTCTTTCAACGAAAGCCCATACGCTGAGAGGCAGGACGGCGATTCCACCAATCCAAGCCAGCGCTCGACGCACCGACGAATCTTCCCGGCCGCTTCTTGCGGTCAGGTAGGTAATCGCGACCAGGACCAACCCTTCCGTAATCAGCCGGTTGCCCACGGCAAATCCCTGGGTACGGACTTCCCATTCCCCCGCCAACCACGCGGGGACAAGCAGCGCCAGCAGTGCTGCTTGCGTCCAATGCCGCAGCAAGAGCCAACCAGCAAGCGCGCTGATCGCCCACATCAGAATTCCCGTTGGCCAATGCTCCTGCAGATTGAAAATTTGTGCGGTTAGGAAAATTCCCGCGCCGACGCAAACCGTTCCGACAGCGTAGAAGGTCGTTGACAGCGCGGAGAACCGCTCCTCCGTCAGAGCCCCGGCGAGCGGAAAGACGGCCACGAGAATGAGGACCAGCGTGAAACGCCAGGCCGGCGAGAGTTCGTCCCAATGCGCGGACACGAACAGCAAGACGCCGGCGCAAAGCAGCACTCCGCCCAGCGCTACGGCCAGCAGCACCGGCCACCGCAAGCGCTCACTCGAACTCTGCGACTCCTCAAACGTTCGAATGCGCCCGGCGGTGCCTGCATCCACCACCCCGGCGGAAACCCATCGCTCAAGCCGTTTTTCCAGTGCATCGGCCATGCGAGGCCCTCCTCTCGTCCGCTACTTTTTGCCAACACAGCATCAAACCGAAGCTTTTCAATCGAAAACCAATTGGGACGCATCTTACCGCACCGCGCGCTACCTTAACTTAAGGCGTTCGTTTCTGATCCACCACCAGCACGCCGGCTTCGGCGTAATTCGTCGATGGGACATCATGAAACGACACGTGAATGTTCTCGCGCTTAGCTTTTCCGTCTTCGATCAGCACGTTAGTGACGCGCTCGGCGATTTTCCGTTTTTGCTCCGGCGTCCGGCCTTCCACCCAGGTAATCTGCACGTGCGGCATGTTCCCTCCTCCTTAGAACGAACAACTTTCGATGTCTTGCATGTAAATCGCAGGTATTCTATCCGCCGCCACAGTTCCCGCAAAGCCCGCCGCGTCCCTGTGTTAGAATTATCTGCTCATGCATCCCGCCATTCCTCACCTGATTGAACTGCAACGCGTGGACCACCAGATTGCCGTTTTGCGCGCGGAACTGGAAGGATTTCCCAAGCGCATTCGCGATGCGGAGACCAAGCTCGGCGACGCTCGTGCCGACGTCGCCTCGGCGAAGGAAGCGCACGCCCAGATCGTCGCGGAGCGCAAGAAGTTCGAGTTTGACGGGCAGCAGTGGAAAGACCGCGCGCGCAAATACCGCGATCAGAGCAGCGCCGTAAAAACTAATGAAGCGTACAAAGCTTTGCAGCACGAAATCGCCACCGCCGAAGCCCAAGTTGCGAAAGCCGAAGACCGCCAGCTGGAAGTAATGATGGCCGCGGAAGAAGCGGAACGCCGCGTAAAGATCGCGGAATCGAGACTGAAAGAAGCGGAGCAGGCCGTCGCTGCGGAACGAAAAGAAATTCAGGCGCAAGGGACAGAAAAGAAAAAACAGCTCGACGCCGCTACCGCCGAGCGCGAAAAAATCATCGCCCCCGTGCCGGAAGATTTGCGCGAACTTTACGCGCGCATCGCCAAGCGCCACAACGGCACGGCCTTGGCCGAAGCCAGAGACGGGCAGTGCCGCGGGTGCGGCATGCGCGTCCTGCCGCACATTCTTCAAGAGCTGAGCACGGAAACCAACGAAGAAGTTTTCCGCTGCGAGAGCTGCGGTCTCATTCTCTACACGCTGGAACCGATTCCTGTCGCAAATTCCGCTGCTGGCTCCGCGAATTCAACTTCGGTGGCTTCGACAAATTCCTGATGCCGCGCCGACCGCCAACTTCCCGTGGAAAAGATTTGTTCGGCGATGCTCCGGCGGAGCCCAAGCCGGCCGCGGCGGCGCATCGCGCGAACATTGACGGCGGCTCGCGCGGCAATCCCGGGCCAGCCGCTTACGGCGTAGTCATTCGCGATGGACGGGGCGAAATCGTCGCCAAGCTGAAAAAATACATCGGCCGCATGACCAACAACGTCGCCGAATATTACGGCTTGATCGCGGCGATGGATTACGCGCAATCGCGTGGCATTCGCGCGCTGCGCGTCGAGAGCGATTCCGAGCTGCTGGTCAAACAAATGCGCGGGCTGTACAAAGTGAAGAGCGAGGACCTGCGCCCGCTGTTCGAGCGCGCACTGAAAATGTCCAAGGCTTTCGATTCCTTCCGCATCGAGCACGTCTATCGCGAGCAGAACCGCGAAGCTGACGAACTTGCCAACGAAGCGCTGGATGAAACGGAAGGAAAAATTCCCGGCGCAGCCGTCGCAAAGAAAACCGAAGCGCCCGGCACCAAGACCGCGCCGCCCAGCGCCAAAGCCGAACCGGCCAGTTCCAAACCGGAGCCGCGAAAGATTCAGGCGCGTTTTCGCAGTGGAGTGCTCTATTTACTGGAAGATGTCGAATTGCCCGACGGCATGGTCGTCGATGTCTCGATCCATTTGCGCCCCAAACCTCCAGCTTAGTTTCGGCGCGCCGCATACTTCTGTAACTTCTGAACTCATTTCAGTACGTAACTCCGGTAAAGAGTGTCGCGCTGCGCGGGTACGAAACCGGCGTCGGAAATGATGCGACGGAGTTCGCCTTCGTTGGTGCGGTTTTTCACGCCGGCGGCGAAAACTACGTTTTCTTCGATGAGGATGCTGCCGACATCGTCGGCGCCGAATTGCAAACCGATTTGACAGACTTTGATTCCGGGCGTGAGCCAACTCGATTGGATGTGGTCGATGTTGTCGAGATACAGGCGGCTGACGGCCAGCGTTTTCAGGTAATCGACGGCGGTCGTCTCCTGCACTTTTTTTCCAAGGGCGGTATTTTCAGCGGCAAACATCCACGGAATGAACGCGGTGAATCCGCCGGTGTCTTCCTGAATGCGCCGCAGCCGTTCGAGATGGTTGACGCGATGGCGCAGCTCTTCGCCGCAGCCGAACATCATGGTGGCGGTGGTGCGCAGTCCGAGCGAATGGGCCACTCGGTGCATTTCTTCCCAGTCGTCGCTGGTGCATTTCAGCCGGGCAATCTTCGCGCGAACTTCATCATCTAGAATTTCCGCGCCGCCGCCGGGAATGGATTGTAGTCCGGCGTCCATCAGGCGCTGAATGGTTTCGCGGATGCTGATTTCGCTGACTTCCGCGATGCAAAGAATTTCAGGCGCAGAAAAGCAATGCAGGTGCACTTGCGGATAACGCGCTTTCAGCGAGCGCAACAGGTTTTCGTAGTAGGTAATTTGCAGGTCGGGGTGCAGGCCGCCCTGGAGCAAAATTCCGGTGCCGCCGAGTTCCAGCATTTCGTCGATTTTCTTGTAGATCTCCTCGAAGGAGAGGATGTAGCCGTCCTTGGCGCCGAGCGGGCGGTAGAAGGCGCAGAAAGAACAGTACTCGGTGCAGAAATTCGTGTAATTGATGTTGCGGTCGATCTGGTAGGTGACGACGCGGGGGTCGTTTTTCTTTAGGCGCGCTTGGTGCGCGGCCATGCCGAGGCCCACGAGGTCATCGGATTCGAGCATTTCGAGAGCTTGTTGTTTTGTCAGTCCCACGATGTTTCCTTAGCGTTTGTCCCGTTTCATTGTAACCAATGCCCTACGTGAACTCGAAATGGAGTGGGCACGGCTAAAGCCGTGCGCCTACAACTTCACGGCCTCCGCTTTCGCGGCCCATTCAAGCGGTTTCGCTTGCGGGATCAGGCCGAGTTTTGCGGCGTGGGTGAAATATAGTTCCAGACCTCGGCGATTTTCTTCGTCCAGAGAGAAATCGATGTTGTCGCGCAGGTACGATTCGAGCTTATCCGCCGGCAATTCTAGTTCGCCTGCGCCATCGGAACTGATTTCCGCGATACGCGACAGACCGAAATCGCGAGACGCGAGGAAATCCGCTACCACCTCCGGGGTGGCGACGCCCTTCCGCGCGGCCCAAACGGCGAGGACCGCAGGAAGGCCGGTCAGGGCGCGCCACTGCTCGACAATATCGAAAACGAAAAGCTTCTGAGAGGGCGACGCAACACCTGCCTTCGCCGCATTCCACATCCATCCCGCAATCGGCGGCTTGTGTGGCGTTTTCTGCGAGCCGTGGTCCTCGATTCGTGTGCTGTACGGCTCCATCATGAGCGAAAGGCGAAGAGCTGGATCGCCGATGAGCAAAGCAGCGTCCGCCCTTTTCAGCATAGTCTCCAGGTCGGGCGGCATCTCGATGAACTCTGGAGTGATTTTCCAATGCTCGGCGCAGAGAATCCTCGTCAGCGCTTGCGTGCTGCGGGAGCTGGCGTCCAGCGCGACGCTCGTGAATTGGCCAATCGGCGCTTTGGAGACTAGGAGAAGGCTGCGCACCATTTTCTTGGAAGCGATGGAAAGGTCCGGAAGAATCTCGAGATCGGGGATGCGCGCGTATTCGATGGCGGGGATAATCGCGATATCGGCCGTGCCAGTGCGTAACTGTTCGGCGCACTGCGAGGGCACGGTGAAGGACAAATCATACTTGCCGTGCAGCGGGCCATTGGTGAAGCCCCAGACAAGCGGCGCGGTGTTCAGATATTGAACGATGGAGATCCGAAGTTTGGTCACGGTTCGAGGGCTCACGTTTAAGTTTTAGTATAACAAAGCCAGTTTTGCTGAGCGGCAACCTTCTTTGTCAAGGAATTGTCCAGCGACTTCGGAATGTTGGAAAAGACTGAAAAATCGAGAGGGGGCCGTCTCGTATCCCCCCACCCCCGCATTTTGTATGAATATCAAGGTAAAGGGCTTACAAAATTTGCATTTCGTAAGTGATTGATTCTAAAGGGCGCGATTTTGGTTATTTGGGACGACTTTGAGTACGTCAGCAGTTAGCTGTATGAAAAGCAGGAGCAAGCTGCCGGACTTTAGATGTAGTTTTATACAGGGTTAAGTATACACGTAGGTAAAGGCGAGTCAAGGAAAACTTTGGGGAACTTCGCGGATGTCTGACAGCCAAGTCACGGCTGCTTGCACTTGTGTCACCAGAACAGATTAGAGTTCGCCATCGTGGTGTTTCTGTTGTAAAACCATTCGGCGCGTATGGAGGAGTGGACATGTCGAAGGCTTGGCTCTGGGTCCTGTTAACGACCATCGCTTTGTTCTTTGCCGCAGCGCTTATTGCGCCTACGCGCGCTCAGACGCGGCCGGAAACCCCGCAAACTTCTACGATTGCGGAGAAGACGGCGGGTGCGCAGAGGCTTGCTGGGTATTTCAACCTTTACTGGGATGCAAAGCAGGGGAAGCTGTGGCTGGAAATTGATAAGTGGGGGAGCGAATTTCTTTACCAGAGCGGGCTTCCGGCGGGGATCGGGTCGAATGATATCGGGCTGGACCGGGGGCAGCTTGGCGCTACGCGCATTGTGCGATTTGAGCGCAGCGGCCCGAAGGTGCTGTTGATTCAAGAAAACCTCGAATACCGCGCGGTGAGCAACGATCCCGACGAACGGCGAGCGGTGCACGATTCGTTTGCGGAGTCGGCGCTGTGGGGCTTCAAGGTGGAAGCCGAGGAAAAAGATCATGCTCTGGTGGACGCCACGGATTTTTTCCTGCGCGATGCGCACGGGATTCCGGCAGCGCTGCACCGGACCAAACAGGGCTCTTATCATCTGGATGCGTCGCGCTGCGTTATTTATTTGCCGCAAACGAAGAATTTTCCGTTGAATACGGAAGTGGAGGCCACGCTCACGTTTGCTGGTGAGGAACCGGGGCGGTGGGTTCGCGACGTGACGCCTTCTCCCGAATCGATCACCGTGCGCGAGCATCATTCTTTCGTGCAGCTTCCACCGGCGGGGTACAAGGCGCGAGCATACGACCCGCGATCCAGCTTTTTCGGCATTGCCTACATGGATTACGCCACGCCGATCAGCGAGCCGGTCATGAAGCGCTTCATCGCGCGGCACCGGCTGGAGAAAAAAGATCCGAAGGCGGCGGTCAGCGAGTCGGTGCAGCCAATCGTGTACTACCTCGACCGCGGAGCGCCGGAGCCGATTCGCTCTGCGCTGCTCGAAGGCGCACGGTGGTGGAATCAGGCGTTTGAGGCCGCGGGTTATAAGAGCGCTTTCCGCGTCGAGATGATGCCGGAGGGCGCGGACTTGATGGACCTGCGCTACAACGTGATT
>WNFL01385804.1_pt1 | contig 19845 bp, 21 predicted proteins | sample 5400361 | NCBI WGS metagenome assembly WNFL01 (sample SAMN13153351, study PRJNA577476) | soil metagenome | isolation source: 40 cm soil on Douglas fir-dominated hillslope | place: USA:California | collected 2013-09-17
CCGCCGCCAGCGTGGCGCTGCATTCCGTAGTTCAGCCTGATGGCCGCGGGCCGGTTCGAACCGTAGTCGCGGGCGAGCTGGACGATTTCTTTCGCGTCAAGCCCGCAGGTTTTTGCGGCCCATTCAGGTGTGTATTGCTTTACCCGCTCGGCGAGCGCTTCGAAGCCGATCGTGTGCTTCGCGATGTAATCGCGATCGAGCATCCCTTCGCCGATCAGCACATTCATCATCGCCAGGGCGAGCGCACCGTCGGTTCCCGGCTGGAGCGCGACATGCTGCGTGCACTTCTCCGCCGACAGGCTGCGGTACGGATCGATCGCGATCACCTTCGCCCCGCGCCGCTTGGCCTCTTGCACACGCGACCAGAGATGGAGATTGGAGACGATCGGGTTCGCGCCCCAGAGGATGATCAGTCTTGCCTCGTCGAAGCGCTCCGGGTCCATGCCGACCGAGCCGCCGAGCGTCGCTTTGATGCCGGCCTTGCCCGCCGAGGAGCAGAGCGTGCGGTCGAGGAGCGACGCCCCGAGACGGTTGAAGAAGCGCCGATCCATCGACATGTACTGCACCATGCCCATCGTGCCGGCGTAGCTGCACGGCAGGATCGATTCGGGATTCTCGGCGGCGATTTCCTTCAGCCGCGCCGCGATCTCGTCGAGCGCCTCGTCCCAGGAGATGCGCCGGAATTTGCCCTCGCCTTTCTTGCCAATTCTTTTCTGTGGAAAGACAAGCCGATCCGGCGCGTAAGTTCTTTCGAGGTAATGCGCGACCTTGGTGCAGAGCGTGCCGTCGGTGAAGGGCATCGACTTGTCGCCCTCGATCTTCGTCGCCACGCCGTCTTCCACGGTGACCAGCATCGCGCACGTATCGGGGCAGTCGTGCGGGCAGGCGACGCGGACGCTCTCGCTCATGGGACGATTCTACGCCGCGGCGTCGACGAGCTCGATCCAGTGGCGCACCGGCGTCGCCGTGCCGGCCTGCAGGTGCGAGAGGCAGCCGATGTTCGCGGTGGCGATCGCGGTCGGGCCGCCGAACTGCAGCGCCGCGAGCTTGCGCGTGCGCAGCTCGTCGGCGATCGGCGCCTGCAGCAGCGAGTAGGTCCCCGCCGAGCCGCAGCACAGGTGCGCGTCGTCGACCGGCGTGACTTCGTATCCCACGGCTTCCAGCAGCCGCTCGACGCGGCCCCGGATCTGCTGCCCGTGCTGCAGCGTGCAAGGCGACTGGAACGCAACGCGGGCGCGATGACTTCCGACAGGTCCTTCGTCAGCGCGGCGATGCGCGCCGCCTTATCCCGATACGCAGGATCTTCGGCGAGGTAATGCCCGTACTCGCGTACCGTCACGCCGCAGCCGCTCGCCGTCATGACGATTGCCTCCACTTCGCCGCTCTCGACGAGCGGCCACCAGGCGTCGATCAGCGCGCGCATGTCGTCGCGGCCGCGCTCCTGGTAGTTGAGGTGGAAGCGAAGCGCGCCGCAGCAGCTCGCCCCGGGCGCCTCGACGAGCGTGATGCCGAGCCGATCGAGCACGCGCGCGGCGGCGGCATTGATCGAGGGCGCGAGCGAGGGCTGCACGCATCCCGCCAGCGCGAGCATCTTGCGCGCATGCTTCTTCCGCGGCCACTCCGGGGCGGATGCTTTGGGCGGAATCTTCGTTCGCAGCCGGGCGGGCAACACCGGTTTCACGACCCTTCCGGCCATCAATGCCGACGCAAACAACCACCTGCGGGGCAGCGCGAACGCGAGCAGCGCGCGTTTGATGCGGTCGAGCGGCGCGCGCCGGGTCTTCCTCTCCACCACTGCGCGGCCGATGTCGACCAGGCGTCCGTAGCGCACGCCCGAGGGGCAGGTCGTCTCGCAGGCGCGGCAGGTGAGGCAGCGGTCGAGGTGCAGCCGCGTCTTGTCGCTCACCGCGCCGCCTTCGAGCGCGCGCTTCATGAGGTAGATGCGGCCGCGGGGGCTGTCCAGATCGTCGCCCAGCACCTGGTAGGTCGGGCAAGTGGCGGTGCAGAAGCCGCAGTGCACGCACTTCCTCAGGATCTCCTCGGCCTCGCGGCCCTCGGGCGTGCCGCGGATGAAATCGGCGAGCTCGGTCTGCACTGGCTATACTTTTTCCATGAAGCAGGCGGTGTGGCTCGTCCTATTGGCCCTCACGGCCGGGTTCGTGTACGCGTTCTGGAAGCTGCGCGAGCGCGCGGCCGAGCGCGAGCGCGCGGCTGAAGAACGCATGGCGGCTTTCATGGTGTAGGCGCGCGGCGCGGTTGCCGCGCCGCCGTCCGCCGCGCCGGCGCAGGCGCCTGCACTAAAGACCGACCCGGGACTGCCGCAGCAGAAATTGCTCCTCGACGCTGCGAGCAAGGCCGCAGAAGCCGGCGAAGCAGCGCTGTCGATCCAGCTCTACGCGCGGCTTCTCTCTCGCTACCCCGAGACGGCCTTCGCCGCGCAGGCGCGCGCCGCGGTGGAAGCGCTGAAGAAGAAGCTGGCAAAGCCCTAGAGCTCCTCGTACATGCGGCCCGGGTTGAGGATGCGCGCCGGATCGAACGCCGCCTTCAGCGCCCGGTGCAGCCGCGCGTTCACCGGATCGAGCGGCGAGAACACGCCGCCGGACTTGTCCGCGCCGCGAAAGAGCGTCGCGTGCCCGCCGAGGCGCCGCGCCGCGTCGCGAAGCGCCTGCGCGGCGCCGCTCGCCTTCACCCAGCGCAAGCCGCCGCCCCACTCGATCAGCTGCCGGCCGGCGACGGCGAGCGGCGGGCTCGCGCTCGGCACGGCGAGCCGCCACAGCGGCTCCGGGCCGGCGAAGAAGGCATGGGCATGCTCGCGCAGCTCCTGCCAGATCGCCGCCTCGTGCTCCTCGCCGCCGAGCGTCGCGGCGGCGGCGCGCACCGCGGGCTCGGCGCCCGAGAGCCGCAGGAAGAGCGCACCGTCGTGCCAGGCGCTCGCCGAAACCGGCAGCGGCTGGCCCGCGCGGCGATTCATCGTCTCCAGGGCTTCGCCCTGCTCCATTTCGAGGCGCAGCGTCGTCTCGCTGCCGGGCCGCGGCAGTACCTTGAGCGAGACCTCGGCGATGAGGCCGAGCGTGCCGAGCGAGCCGGTCAGCAGGCGCGACACATCGTAGCCGGCGACGTTCTTCATCACCTCGCCGCCGAAGCGCAGCACCCGGCCGCGGCCGTCGACGAGCTTGGTGCCCAGGACGAAGTCGCGCGCCGCGCCGGCGCTCGCGCGGCGCGGACCGGAGAGGCCAGCGGCGATGCAGCCGCCGAGCGTCGCGCCTTTGCCGAAGTGCGGCGGCTCGAAGGGAAGGAATTGATTTTCTTTTCTCAGTGTTTCTTCCAGGCTGGAAAGCGAAGTGCCGCAGCGTGCAGTGACCACGAGCTCGGTCGGCTCGTAGTTGACGATCCCGGCGTAGCCGGTCGTGTCGAGCACCTCGCCGCGCGGCGGGTTGCCGTAGAAGTCCTTGCTGCCGCCGCCGCGCAACCGGAGCGCGGTGCCGCGCGCCGCGGCTTCGCGAATCGTTTCTTGGAAAAATCCCGTCAAAAGCGCGGCAGCTCGGGATGCGGCAGCTTGCCGCCGTGCACGCGCATGCGCCCGTGCTCGGCGCAGCGCGCGAGGCTCGGCACCGCCTTGCCGGGGTTGAGCAGGCCCTGCGGGTCGAAGGCGTGCTTGATGGCGCGGAAGGTCTCGAGCTCGTCGGCGCCGAACTGCACGCACATCTGGTTGATCTTCTCCACGCCCACGCCGTGCTCGCCGGTGATGGTGCCGCCGACCGCGATGCATTTCTCGAGCACCTCGGCGGCGAACAGCTCGGTGCGCTCGAGCTGGTCGCGGTCGTTGGCGTCGAAGAGGATGAGCGGATGCAGGTTGCCGTCGCCGGCGTGAAACACGTTCGGGCAGCGCAGCCCGTACTTCTTCTCCAGGGCGGCGATGAACCTGAGGACATCGCCAAGGCGCTTGCGCGGGATCGTGCCGTCCATGCAGTAGTAGTCGGGCGAGATGCGGCCCACCGCCGGAAAGGCGGCCTTGCGTCCGGACCAGAAGCGCAGCCGCTCGGCCTCGTCGCGCGACACCGTCATGCGCGTCGCGCCGGCAAGCTCGAGCACGGCCTGCATGCGCGCGATCTCGTCTTCGACCTCTTCGCTCGTTCCATCGGATTCGCACAGCAGGATCGCCGCCGCCTCCAGGTCGTAGCCGGCGTGGACGAACTGCTCCACCGCGTGCGTCGCCGGGCGGTCCATCATTTCCAGCCCGGCCGGAATGATGCCCGCGGCGATGATGCCCGCGACTGCGTCGCCGGCCTTCTGCACGTCGGCGAACGAAGCCATGATCACCCGCGCGCATTGCGGCCTGGGCAGGAGCTTGACCGTGACTTCGGTGACGACGGCGAGCATGCCTTCCGAGCCGACCGCGAGCGCGAGCAGGTCGAGACCCGGCGCGTCGGGCGCCGCGCTTCCCAGCACGATCGGCTCGCCGTCGATGGTGAAGCCGCGCAGCGAGAGCACGTTGTGCACGGTGAGGCCGTACTTCAGGCAGTGCACGCCGCCCGAGTTCTCGGCGACGTTGCCGCCGATGGTGCAGGCGATCTGGCTCGAAGGATCGGGCGCGTAGTAAAGCCCGTAAGGCGCGGCGAGCTCGGAGATGGAGGCGTTGCGCACGCCCGGCTGCACGAGCGCGGTGCGCGCGAGCGGATCGACGCGCAGCACGCGCATGAACTTCGCCATCGACAGCAGCACGCCGTCGCCCGGCGGCAGCGCGCCGCCCGAGAGCCCGGTACCGGCGCCGCGCGGCACGACCGGGATGCGCATCTGCGCGCAGGTCTTCAGGATGCGGCGCACCTGCTCCTCGGTCTCGGGAAGCGCGACGATCATCGGCAGCTGCCGATAGGCGGTGAGGCCGTCGCACTCGTAGGGGCGCGTGTCTTCCTCTTCGTGGAGCAGCGCGCGCTCCGGCAGGAACGCTCGCAGGGCTCGGACTACAGGAAGGGCGTCGCCCATTTCAGGCCCGCGTTCGTGTCACCCGATGGATTGTATTCGCAGCCGATCCACCCGGCGTAGCCGAGCGCGTCGATGTGGCGCAGCAGGAAATCGAAGTTGATCTCGCCGCTGCCGGGCTCGTGACGCTCGGGCACGTCCGCGAGCTGCATGTGGCCGATGCGCGGCAGCAGCCGCTCGATCGAGCGCGCGAGGTCGCCTTCCATGATCTGCATGTGGAACAGGTCGTACTGCAGGAAGGCGTTGCCCTCGCCGGCGGCGTTGAGGACATCGATCGTCTGACCGGAGCCGGTGAGGAAGAAGCCCGGCACGCTCCTCGTATTGATCGGCTCGAGGAGCAGCTGCAGCCCTGCCTCGCCGAGCCTGCGCGCGGCGTAGCGCACGTTCTTCACCAGCGTGTCGAAGTGCTTGCGTTCCTGCGGCGCGAGACCGGCGAGGCAATTGAGCCGCGGGCATTCGGCGGCCTTCGCATAGGCGATGCCGCGCTCGACCGCGTCGCGGAACTCGGCTTCGCGTCCAGGCAGGCAGGCGATGCCGCGCTCGCCGCGCGCGTGATCGCCCGGCGGCAGGTTGTGCAGCACCACCTGCACCTGCGCCTCGCGCGCCCAGCGCGCCACGTCTTCGGCGGCGTGCTCGTACGGGAACTGGTATTCGACGAAGCGGAAACCGGCCCTCGCCGCGGCGGCGAAGCGCTCGCGGAACTCGAGCTGCGGGAAAAGCATGGAAAGGTTCGCGGCTAGCTTCGGCATAATGCCCGAGCATAACTTGAACAACATGGAAGCCGAACCATAGAGGCCGCTGCGGCAGCTCCCTGGTGGATCTGGCCGATCGCGCTGTTCGTCGTCAGCTTCGCGATCGGCGTGGTCGCGGTGCTCGCCGGCATCGGCGGCGGCGTGCTGTTCGTGCCGATCGTCGGCAGCTTCTTCCCCTTCCACCTGGACTTCGTGCGCGGCGCCGGGCTCATCTTCGCGCTTGCGGGCACGCTGGCGGCCGGGCCGCAGCTCCTGCGGAGCGGCATGGCGAGCCTGCGCCTGGTGATGCCGCTCGGCCTTGCCGGCTCGATCGCCTCGGTCGCCGGCGCGCTGGTCGGCCTGTCGATGGGAGCCGACCTCGTGCAGACCGTGCTCGGCGCCGTGGTCATCGCCATCGCCGTGGTCATCTGGCGCTCGAAGCCGGTCGACCCCGGCACGGTCGACCCCGACGCGCTGGCGCGCCTGCTCAAGCTCGAAGGCGATTTCCGGGATCCCGCCGCCGGCGTGCGCATCGACTGGCGCACGCACCGCACGCTCGCCGGTTTCGCCGCCTTCGGCGCGATCGGTTTCCTCGGCGGCGTGCTCGGCCTGGGCGCGGGCTTCGCCAACGTCCCGGCGCTCAACCTCCTGATGGCGGCGCCGCTCAAGGTCGCGGTCGGCTCCAGCGCACTCATCATCTCGATCATCAACAGCTCGGCGGCGTGGGTCTACATCCACCGCGGCGCGGTGCTGCCGCTGCTCGTCGTGCCGTCGATCCTGGGCGTGATGCTCGGCTCGCGCATCGGCGCGCGGGCGCTCGCCGTCGTCCCCGCGCACCAGGTGCGCTGGCTCGTCATCGTCGTCATGGCGCTCGCCGGCACGCGCGCGCTGCTTCGCGGAACGGGTGTATGGATCTGATGCAGGCCACCTACGCGCGGTGGCTGGATGCGGCGACGCGGCTCGGCTTTTTCCTTTCGCTCGCCGCGTTCGTCGTCTATATCGCCGGAATCCTGCCGCCCTCGATCCCTCTCGAGCAGCTGCCGAGGCTCTGGAGCCTGCCCGCCGGCCGTTTCGCGCAGCTGACCGGAGAGCCCTTGGGTTGGGGCTGGATCGCGCTGATCGGCAAGGCGGACTACCTCAACCTTGCGGCCGTAGCCCTCTTTGGCCTGGTGACGCTCGTCTGCTACCTGCGCATCGTCCCCCTGCTGTTAGCCCGCGGCGAGCGGCTGGAGAGCGCGATTGCCCTCGCCCAGGTGGTGGTCCTCGCCGCGGCGGCTTCAGGCCTTTTCACGGGCGGGCGCTGACGGTGCTAGACTTTTCGCTCCAAACCCATCAAACGAAAAGGGAAAACCATGGGTGCCATCTTCCAGTCTCTCTCCCGCACGATCGCCGCCGGCGTGGTGCTGCTCCTGATCATCATGGGCATTGCCGGGACCTTCCACCTGATCGGCGAAATGAACTACTGGCGCTTTTTCATGCGCTGGCTGCACGTGCTCTCGGGCGTGATGTGGATCGGCCTGCTCTGGTACTTCAACTTCGTGCAGACCCCGTCGATGCCCAAGATCCCGGATGAGCAGAAGCCGGCGATCGGCAAGGTGATCGCGCCCGCCGCGCTCTTCTGGTTCCGCTGGGGCGCGATGTCGACCATCGTCACCGGCCTGCTGCTCGCCTGGATGAACGGCTACATCGCCCAGGCGCTGTCGCTGCAAAAGCCCTTCAGCGCCATCGGCCTCGGAATGTGGCTCGGCGTGATCATGTGGGTCAACGTCTGGTTCATCATCTGGCCGAACCAGAAGAAGGCGCTCGGCATGGTCAGCGTGACGCCGGAAGAGAAGGCGGCGGCGGCGAAGCGCGCCGGCTTCACCTCGCGCCTCAACACCATGCTGTCGATCCCGATGCTCTACTGCATGGTCGCCCAGCAGAACGGCGGGCTGTAGGCCCGGCTGCGGGCTAGCGCAGCTTCTCCAAGCCGCCGATCGCGGCGCCGGGCTTGATGCCGTGCGCCGCGAACCAGCCCTTGTTCATTTCCAGCGCATAGCGCGCGGGCCGCGCCGCGCAATGCGAATTCTCGGTCTTGGGGGCCATCTCGGCGATGTTGATGATCGCCCCGCCCTCGTCGAGGAAAGCCACCGACAGCGGGATGAGCGTGTTCTTCATCCACATGCAGTGCTTCTCGGCCTGGTCGAAGAGGAAGATCATCCCTGAGTTGTCGGCGAGCGACTCGCGGTACATGAGCCCGCGCGCGCGGGTCGTGAAGTCCGCGGCGACCTCGGCGCGGATGCGATGCATGCCGGCGGTGAGCGCCAGGGTCGGCGCCTGGGCCAACGCGGGCGCGGCGGCGAGGAGCAGGATGGTCAGGGCGCGCATGAAATAAAAAAAGGCAGGGAGGACCCTGCCTTGTCGCGTTGCTGAAATCGCGTTACTTCTTGTCTTCCATCTTTTTCTTGGCGGCGGCTTTCTTCTTGCCTTCGCCTTTTTTCTTGTCCATCTTCTTCTCGCTCTTTTCCATCTTCTCGCCTTTTTGCGCGCCGGCATGCGAGGCGGCGAGGGCGGAGAAGGACACGGCCGCGAACATCGCGGCGACGATCACGGACAGCAGCTTCATCTGAATCTCCTCATTAGTTTTGAAAACGGGGTCGACGCGACGAGGCCCGCTCCCGCGACCTCATAAACGCGCCACGTGCGCCGCCGGTTGACTGGGTCCGCCCGTGCCGTCTCGTGGGACATCCCACGGCGCGGATTCTACTGATACGGCGCCCAACTGCTTGCTAGTATGCTAACGTATTGTTTTATAAGGACTGTCCGCCTGCTGCGTCTCCTTTTCAGCGCTTTTGTCCTGCTCGCCGCGACCGCGGCGGCCGCACCGCGCGTGCCCAAGGGCGACGCGGAGGTCCTCGAGAGCCTGCCCGGCCGGCGCAGCGACCCGGCAATGGCCGAGCTTCGCCGCATGCAGGCCGCGCTCGCGGCCGCACCTCGCGACAGTGACGCGGCGACCCGGCTCGCGCAGCGCTACTTCGATCTCGCCGCAGCGCAGGGCGATCCGCGCTACGTCGGCTACGCCGAGGCGGCGCTGCGACCCTGGCGGGGTGACGAGGCCCCTGCGGAAGTCCTTTTTACGCGCGGGCTCCTCCGCCAATACCGCCACGACTTCGCCGGCGGGCTGAAGGACTTCGAGCGCGCGCTCGAGCGCGATCCGGCGCACGTCGGCGCGCGCTCCTGGCGCGCGGCGATCTTCATGGTGCAGGCCGATTACGGCGCCGCGGCGCGCGAATGCGCGGCGCTGCGCCAGCATGCGAGCGAGCTCACCGCCACGGGCTGCGCCGCCTATCTCGAAGCCACCACCGGCAACACCCGCGCGGCCTACGAGCAGCTTGCCGCCGCCCTCGCGCGGCGGCCCGACGCCAGCGCGGACATGCGGCTATGGTCGCTCACGCGGCTCGGCGAGATGGCTTGGCGGCTCGGCGACTTCGCCCGGGCCGAGCGCCATTTCACCGAGGCGCTGAAGCTCGGCGTGAGCGACAACTTCCTGCTCGCCGCCTATGCCGACTTCCTGCTCGAGCAGCGCCGCGCGAAGGAAGTCGTGCCGCTGCTCAAGGACTGGACGCGCTCCGACACGCTGCTCCTGCGCCTCGCGCTCGCCGAAAAGCCGCTCGGCGCGCCGGAAGCCGCCGCGCATACCCAGGCGCTCGGCGAGCGCTTCGCGGCGGCGAACCTGCGCGGCGAGCGCCTGCACATGGGCGAGGAAGCGCGCTACCTGCTCGACCTCAAGGGCGACGCGCGCGCCGCGCTCGCCGTGGCGCTCGAGAACTGGAAGGAGCAGCGCGAGCCGCGCGATGCCCTCATCGTGCTCGAGGCCGCCGCGGCAGCCAGGGACGCCAGGGCCGCCGCGCCGGTGTTGAAATGGCTGCAGGACAGCCATTTCGAGAGCGAGCGCATGCAGCGCGTCGCTAGCGGCCTGCGATGAGGCGCTTCGCGTTCGTCTTCCTGCTGCTCGCCGGCACGGCGCATGCGCACAAGCCGAGCGACAGCTATCTCACGCTCCACGCCGACGGCCGCACGCTGCGCGGCCAGTGGGACATCGCGCTCAGGGATCTCGAGTTCGCCATCGGCCTGGACGAGAACGGCGACGGCGAGATCACCTGGGGCGAGCTGATGGCGAGACAGGCCGAAATCGATGCCTACGCGCTCGCGCGGCTCGCCGTGCAGGCGGACGGCGCCGCTTGCAAGCTCGAGCCGACCGAGCATCTGGTCGACGACCATACCGACGGCGCGTACGCGGTGCTGCGCTTCGCGGCGCGCTGCCCGGGCGAGCGCTACGACGCGATCGCGCTGGAGTACAGCCTGTTCTTCGACCTCGACCCGACGCATCGCGGCCTGTTGCGCTTCGAGCGCGACAGCGACTCCACTACCGCCATCTTTTCGCCCGACCGGCCGCGGCTCGAGCTGAGCGCACAGGGCCGCTCGAAGCTGCAGCAGCTCGCCGACTATGTGCGCGAAGGCGTCTGGCACATCTGGATCGGCTTCGACCATATCTTGTTCCTTGTCTCGTTGCTCTTGCCTTCCGTGTTTGTGTTCCAGAACCAACGATGGGCTCCGGCCGAGCGCTTTCGCGACACGTTCTGGGATGTGTTCAAGGTCGCGACGTCCTTCACGCTCGCGCACTCGATCACCCTCTCGCTCGCGGCGCTTTCGGTGATCGAGCTGCCGTCGCGGCTGGTCGAGTCGACCATCGCGCTTTCCGTCGTGCTGGCGGCGCTCAACAACCTCTGGCCGCTGGTGCACGGCCGGCGCTGGGTGGTCGCGTTCGGCTTCGGCCTGATCCACGGCTTCGGCTTCGCCAGCGTGCTCACCGATCTCGGCCTGCCGCGCAACGCGCTGCTCGTGGCGCTGGTGGGCTTCAACGTCGGCGTCGAGCTCGGGCAGCTCGCGATCATCGCCGCCTTCCTGCCGCTCGCCTACGCGCTGCGGCGCAGCTGGGCGTACCGGCGCGTCGTCTTCGTCGGCGGCTCCGCTGTCATCGTGGTGGTGGCGATGATCTGGATGGTCGAGCGCGCATTCGATCTGCGGCTCGGTCTTATATAATTCCCCTCTTTTCCCTCGGGCATTCATGGCCTACCAACACATCAAGATTCCCTCCGGCGGCGAGAAGATCAGGGTCAACAAGGATTTCTCGCTCTCCGTTCCCGACCATCCCGTCATTCCCTACATCGAGGGCGACGGCACCGGGGTCGACATCACGCCGGTGATGCTGAAAGTCGTCGACGCGGCGGTGAAAAAAGCCTACGGCGGCAAGAAGAAGATCGTCTGGATGGAGATGTTCGCCGGCGAGAAATCGTGCCGCATCTACGGCGAGAACGTCTGGCTGCCGGAAGAAACCCTGCAGGCTTCGAAAGAGTATGTCGTCTCGATCAAGGGACCGCTCACCACGCCGGTGGGCGGCGGCATCCGCTCGATCAACGTCGCGCTGCGCCAGGAGCTCGACCTCTACGTCTGCCTGCGCCCGGTGCGCTGGTTCAAGGGCGTGCCCTCGCCGATCAAGGCGCCGGAGAACGTCGACATGGTGATCTTCCGCGAGAACGCCGAGGACATCTACGCCGGCATCGAGTGGCCGGCCAAGTCGGCCGAGGCGAAGAAGGTGATCGACTTCCTGATCAAGGAAATGAAGGTGAAGAAGATCCGCTTTCCGGATTCGTCGGCGATCGGCATCAAGCCGGTGTCGATCGAGGGCTCGGAGCGCCTGATCCGCAAGGCCTACCAGTACGCCATCGACAACAAGCGCGATTCCGTCACCCTGGTGCACAAGGGCAACATCCAGAAATTCACCGAGGGCGGCTTCCGCGACTGGGGCTACCAGCTGGCGGTGAAGGAGTTCGGCGCCAAGCCGATCGACGCAGGCCCGTGGCACAAGTTCAAGAACCCGAAGGGCGGCCCCGACATCACGGTCAAGGACGTGATTACCGACGCGATGCTGCAGCAGATCCTGCTGCGCCCGGCCGAGTACGCGGTCCTCGCCACCACCAACCTGAACGGCGACTACATCTCGGATGCTCTTGCGGCCGAGGTCGGCGGCATCGGCATCGCGCCGGGCGCCAACCTGAGCGACACCGTGGCGATGTTCGAGGCGACGCACGGCACTGCGCCGAAGTACGCAGGCAAGGACTACGTGAACCCCGGCTCCGAGATCCTTTCGGCGGAGATGATGCTGCGCCACATGGGCTGGACGGAGGCCGGCGATGTCATCATCAGTTCGATGGAGAAGGCCATCATCGACAAGGTGGTGACCTACGATTTCGCTCGGCAGATGCAGGGAGCCAAGCAGGTGAGCTGCTCGGGCTTCGGCCAGGCGATGATCGAGAGGATGTAGTCGTGAGGCGGGCGCTCGCCCTCTCCATCCTCCTCGCGGCCGCGAGCGCGCCGGCCTGGGCCCAGTGGTCGATCGACGGCAAGGTCGAGCGCTTCCGTTGGGAGGAGAAGACGCAGCCCCGCGTCACCGAGACCGGCCCTCGCTTCGGCCTGGGCTTGGGCTATACGCAGAACAAGACCGCCGGCTGGATGTTCGCCTACAAGGGCGAGTTCTATGGCGGGGACGTGAAATATCGCGGCGCGACCCTCCTCACCGGCGAGCCGGTGGAAAGCACGACTTCTTACACCGGCCTACTCAACGAGCTGCAGGCAATCTACCGCTCGAGCGGTGGCGGCGCGCAGATCGTCACCGGCTTGGGCCTTGACTACTGGAACCGACAGCTGACCCCGGACCAGCACGAGGAGTGGTACGTGTACTACGTCCGGGCCGGCGCCGAGTTCGGCGGCCGGCTGACGCACGGCCTTTTCGCTGGCGCGGGAATCAAGTACCCGGTCTACATCTATGAGGATGCGCACCTCGGCGAGATCGGCTTCGACTCCAATCCGAAGCTGCATCCGGGCCGCGCGCCGTCGTTCTATGCCGATCTCGGATACCGTCTTGGCCGGCGCTGGACGGTCCTTGCCTACTACGACGCCTATCGCTTCAAGGAATCGCCGCAAGTGCGCACCAGCTCCGGCGGCCAGAACTTCATCGTCTTCCAGCCCGAATCGACGGTCGACACGTTCGGCCTGCGCGTCCGGTACCACTTCTAGCCAAGGCAATAAAAAAGGCCGCCCGCGGGCGGCCTTTTGTTGTTTTTTGGGCGTTCAGACCTTCTGGATGTTCGAGGCCTGTTTCCCCTTCGGGCCCTGCACCACGTCGAAGCTGACCTTCTGGCCTTCCTTGAGGGTCTTGAAGCCCGACATGTTGATCGCGGAAAAATGCGCGAACAGGTCTTCGCTGCCGTCATCGGGGGTGATGAAGCCGTAGCCTTTCGCGTCGTTGAACCACTTCACGGTGCCTGTTGCCATGCTCTCTCCCTGTCTTTCTAGGTTGTTGATCGAGCTACCGGGCGACTAACCCGAGCCATGCCTGGAACTCCACGACCCCCGTCGCCCTGCGGCAAACAGACAGCCTGAATCCAAACACACGTGCGCTTTTACGCGCCCGGGCCCCTTGTCGTCAAGAGCGCCGGGCACGGCTGTTGCGCGCGCGCAAGGTCGTGAAAAAGCGCCATATTCGGCTGTTGCCATGCCCTTTGTCGCATTGCACCCTCCCCCCCAATTGCGTAGGATGGGAACGAGCTTGACGGCGGTTTGTCCGATTTTCGGGGGGCCAAACGGGCGCGTAGCAAGGCGGCATGGCGCAGCACAAGGACGACACCATATTGGAGGCGCAGCGCAGCAAGCTGAAGCCTCCGCCGATGTTCAAGGTCATGCTGCTCAATGACGACTACACGCCGATGGAGTTCGTCGTCGTGGTGCTGCAGAAGTTCTTCAGCATGACGCGCGAGCGGGCCACCCAGGTGATGTTGAAGGTGCATCGCGAGGGCATCGGTATATGCGGGGTTTACCCGCACGATGTCGCGGCCACCAAAGTGCAGCAAGTGGCGGCATACTCTCGAAAGCACCAGCATCCGTTGCAGTGTGTGATGGAAGAAACATAGCGGCAGGAGGCAAAGGTAGCAAATGATTGCGCAGGAACTCGAAGTCAGTCTCCACATGGCGTTCGTCGAAGCTCGCCAGAAACGCCACGAGTTCATTACCGTCGAGCACTTGCTCCTCGCCCTGCTGGACAATCCGACTGCGGCCGAAGTGCTGCGCGTCTGCGGCGCCAACATGGACGAGCTGCGCAAGAACCTGACGCAGCACATCGCCGAGCAGACGCCGCGCATCGCCGCCGACCGCGAGGTCGACACGCAGCCCACCCTGGGCTTCCAGCGCGTCATCCAGCGCGCCATCCTGCACGTCCAGTCCTCCGGCAAGAAGGAGGTCACCGGCGCGAACGTGCTGGTCGCGATCTTCGGCGAGAAGGACTCGCACGCCGTGTATTTCCTGCAGCAGCAGGGGATCGCGCGGCTCGACGTGGTCAATTACATCTCGCACGGCATCACCAAGACGCCGACCGCGCACCAGGGCAAGAGCGACCAGGACGCCGAGCAGGAAGGCCAGACCGAGACCTCCAACAGCCCGCTCGACAACTACACGCAGAACCTGAATGCGCTCGCGCTCGCCGGCAAGATCGACCCGCTGATCGGCCGCGACAGGGAGCTCGAGCGCGTGGTGCAGACCCTCTGCCGCCGCCGCAAGAACAACCCGCTGCTCGTCGGCGAAGCGGGCGTCGGCAAGACCGCGATCGCCGAGGGCCTCGCGCGGCGCATCGTCGAAGGGAACGTGCCGGATCTCCTCGCCAAGTGCACGGTGTACGCGCTCGACATGGGTGCGCTGCTTGCCGGCACCAAGTATCGCGGCGACTTCGAGCAGCGGCTGAAGGCGGTGCTGAAGCAGCTGGTCGACAACCCCAACGCGATCCTGTTCATCGACGAGATCCACACCGTCATCGGCGCGGGCGCGGCGTCGGGCGGCACGCTCGATGCGTCCAACCTGCTCAAGCCGGTGCTCTCCACCGGCCAGCTGAAGTGCATCGGCGCGACGACCTACAACGAGTACCGCGGCGTGTTCGAGAAGGACCACGCGCTGTCGCGGCGCTTCCAGAAGATCGACGTGGTCGAGCCTTCGATCGACGAGACGGTCGAGATCCTGAAGGGGCTGAAGACGCGCTTCGAGGCGCACCACAGCGTCAAGTACACGGCAAATGCCCTGACCACCGCAGTGGAGCTCTCGGCGCGCTACATCAACGACCGGCACCTGCCCGACAAGGCGATCGACGTCATCGACGAAGCCGGCGCGGCGCAGCGCATCGCCCCCAAGGCGAAGCAGAAGAAGATCATCGGCAAGTCCGAGATCGAGGAGATCATCGCCAAGATCGCGAGGATCCCGCCGCGCAGCGTCTCGAGCGACGACCGCAGCGCGCTCGCCAATCTCCATCGCGACCTGAAGGCGGTGGTGTTCGGCCAGGACCAGGCCATCGACGCGCTCGCCGCGGCGATCAAGATGGCGCGCTCGGGCCTGGGCAACCCGCAGAAGCCGATCGGCAACTTCCTCTTCTCCGGCCCCACCGGCGTCGGCAAGACCGAGGTCGCGCGCCAGCTCGCGTATTGCATGGGCATCGAGCTCATCCGCTTCGACATGTCGGAGTACATGGAGCGGCACGCGGTGTCGCGCCTGATCGGCGCGCCGCCCGGATACGTCGGCTTCGAGCAGGGCGGCCTGCTGACCGAGCAGATCACGAAGAAGCCCTACTCGGTGCTGCTGCTCGACGAGATCGAGAAGGCGCATCCGGACATCTTCAACGTGCTGCTGCAGGTCATGGACCACGGCACGCTCACCGACAACAACGGCCGCAAGGCGGATTTCCGCAACGTGGTGATCGTCATGACCACCAACGCCGGCGCCGAGTCGCTCGCCCGCACGCAGATGGGCTTCACCCCCTCGGTGAAGATGGGCGACGAGATGGAGGCCATCAAGCGCATGTTCTCGCCGGAGTTCAGGAACCGCCTCGACGCGATCATCTCGTTCGGCGCCCTGAACCAGGAGACGATCATGCGCGTGGTCGAGAAGTTCCTGATGCAGCTCGACGAGCAGCTCGCCGAGAAGAAGGTGGAGGCGAGCTTCACCGCGGCCCTGAAGGATCACCTGGCGAAGAAGGGTTTCGACCCGCTGATGGGCGCGCGCCCGATGGCGCGCCTCATCCAGGACACCATCCGCCGCGCGCTCGCCGACGAGCTGCTCTTCGGCCGGCTGCAGCACGGCGGCAAGGTGACGATCGATATCGGCGAGGAAGAGAAGATCAAGCTGGTCTTCGAGGAAGAGCCGGCGCCGGTCGCCTGATCCCGCAGTCCTGAACAGACAAAGGCCGCCTTCGGGCGGCCTTTGCTTTTTCGCGCATCGGGAGTAGCTTGCGCTCGAGGGAGGCCTGATGAATAGAACCGCATCGATTGCACTCGCGCTCCTGTGCGCCGCATCCCCCGTGGCCGCCCAGGATGCTGCGAGTCGAAATCTCGCCGCGCCGTGCGCCATCTGCCACGGCACCGAGGGACGCAGCGAAGACAAGGCACTGGTCCCGCTCGCCGGTCTGCCGCGCGATCACATCGCTGGGCAGATGCGCGCGTTTCGCGACGGGCAGCGGCCGGCAACCGTAATGCACCAGATCGCCAAGGGCTACAGCGACGAGCAGATCGACGCGCTGGCGGCGTGGTTCGCCGCGCAGAAGCGCTAGGAGGCGACATGAAGCGCAGAGACTTCCTCAAGGCGGCCGGCGCGCTCTCCGTATCGGGTTGCGCAACCTCCTCCTCTCCTTCCAAGGCCCGCGTCGTCGTCATCGGGGCCGGCTTCGGCGGTGCCACCGCGGCCAAGTACATCCGCATGTGGGATCCGGCGATCGACGTCGTGCTGGTCGAGCGCGAAACGCAATTCGTTTCCTGCCCGATGTCCAACCTCGTGTTGGGCGGCTATTCCAGCCTGGCTGACGTCAGCCGCGACTACGACGGCCTGCGCCGCTACGGCGTGCAGCTGGTGAAGGACGAAGCGCTCGCGGTCGACGCAGGGAAGAAGAGCGTGCGCCTCGCGCGCGGCGGCGATCTCGCCTACGAGCGGCTGATCGTCTCGCCCGGCATCGACTTCACCTTCGGCGACGTACAGGGCTACCAGGCTGCCATGCAATCCGGCCGCGTGCTGCATGCGTGGAAGGCCGGCGCGCAGACCGCCGCGCTGCGCCGGCAGCTCGAGCAGATGCCCGACGGCGGCGTCTACATCCTCACGGTCCCGGCCGCGCCGTACCGCTGCCCGCCCGGGCCGTACGAGCGCGCGAGCGTGGTGGCCGCGTACTTCAAGCAGGCAAAGCCGCGCGCGAAAGTGCTGGTGCTCGACGCCAACCCGGATGTCACCTCGAAGGCGGGACTCTTCAAGCGGGCCTGGGCCGATCTCTATCCCGGCATCCTCGAGTACCGCGGCAACGCGCGGGCGATCGGCGTGGACGAGAAGACCATGACGGTCAAGCTGGAGCTGGACGATGTGAAGGGCGATGTGCTGAACGTCGTGCCGCCGCATCGCGCCGGCGACATCGCGCAGAAGGCGGGGCTCATCACCACCAACAACCGCTGGTGCGACGTCGACTGGCGCACCATGGAATCCAAGGCGGTGAAAGGCGTGCACGTGCTCGGCGATGCGACGCTCTCCGCGCCGGCGATGCCCAAGTCCGGCAGCATGGCCAACAATCACGCCAAGATCGCCGCCGCCGCGGTGGTCGAGCTGCTCAACGGCCGCGAGCCCGCGCCGCTGCAGATCATCAATACCTGCTACAGCTTCGTCTCGGAGAAGGAGGCGATCCGCGTCTCCTCGGTGCATCGCTGGGACGCAGGCCAGGGCACGCTGCTCGCCGTGAAGGGCTCGGGCGGTGTTTCGGCGGCGCGCAGCGAAGCCGAGGCGACCTTCGCCTGGAACTGGGCCCGCACCATCTGGGCGGATTCTCTGGCCTAGCTTTTCCCGGTCGAGCCGAAGCCGCCGGCGCCGCGCGCGCTGGCGGCGAATTCCTGCACGATCTCGAACTCCACCTGCGCCACTGGCACGACGATCAGCTGCGCGACGCGGTCGAGCGGCTGCACGGTGAAGGGCGCCTTGCCGCGGTTCCAGAGCGAGACCATCAGCGGCCCCTGGTAGTCAGAATCGATGAGGCCGACGAGATTGCCGAGCACGATGCCGCTTTTCGCACCCAGGCCCGAGCGCGGCAGGATCATCGCCGCATAGCCCGGATCCGCGACGTGGATGGCGATGCCCGTGGAGACGAGCTGGCTCTCGCCGGCACTGAGCACCAGCTCCTTGTCGATGCAGGCACGCAGATCGAGCCCTGCCGCACCGGGGCTCGCGTAGTGCGGCAGCATGCTGCGCATCCTCTCGTCGAGGATCTTGACCTGGAGCTTCCTCACTTCTGTTTCAACATGCCCGCGATGTGTGCGACGAGCTTGCGCGCGAGGTCGGACTTCGGCCCCTGCCCGAGCGGATGCTCGCCCTTTGCGTCGTAGAGCGTAATCGCGCTGTCGTCGCGGCCGAGCGCGTCCTGCGCCAGGTTCGCCGCGATCAGCGGCAGCTTTTTCTTCGCCAGCTTCGCTTTCGCGTTCTGCGCCAGGTTCTCGCTCTCGGCGGCAAAGCCGAGGCAGAACGGCGGCTTCGGCATGCCGGCGACCCAGGCGAGGATGTCCGGGTTCTCCTCCAGCTCGAGCGACAGGTGGCCGTTCGCCTTCTTGATCTTCTGCGCCGATGGATTCTTGACGCGGTAGTCGGAGACCGCCGCCACCGAGATGAAGACATCGGCGCTCTTCGCGCCCTTCTTTACCGCGTCGAACATTTCGCGTGCGGTGCGCACGTCCACGCGCGCCACGCCGGCCGGCGTCGGCAGCGAGACCGGCCCGCTGATCAGTATGACCTCGGCGCCCGCCTCGCGCGCCGCGCGCGCGACTGCGTAGCCCATCTTCCCCGAGCTCGTATTGGTGAGGACCCTGACCGGGTCAACCGGCTCTTCAGTCGGGCCCGCCGTGACGACGACGCGCCGGCCCGCCAGGCTTTTCGGCTGAAAAAAAAACTGCACGTCCGAAAGAATGTCCGCGGGCTCGGTCATGCGGCCCATGCCCATCTCGCCGCACGCCTGCCCGCCCGAGGCCGGCCCGACGATCAGCACACCGTCGGTGCGCAGAGTCTCGGCGTTCCTCGCGGTCGCGGCGTTCTGCCACATCTCGACGTTCATCGCCGGCGCCACCATGAGCGGGCAGCGGCGCGCGACGCAAAGCGTGGAGAGCAGGTCGTCGGCCAGGCCGTGCGCGAGCTTGGCCATGAAGTCCGCGGACGCCGGCGCGACCAGGATCAGGTCGCGATCGCGTGAGAGCTCGATGTGCCCCATGGCGTCGTCCACGCGCGGGTCCCACAGGTCGGTCCAGACCGCCTGGCCGCAGAGGGCTTGCATGGTCGCCGTGCCGACGAAGCGCGTGGCTGCTTCGGTCATCGCGACGCGCACGTCGGCGCCGGCCTTGACGAGCAGGCGCGCCAGCTCCGCGGCCTTGTAGGCCGCGATGCCGCCGGTGATGCCGAGCAGAATCTTCTTTCCCTTCAACGTCATCGGAACAGGCCTGGGGCCGTTAAGGGGATGAGGATTCTAAGGGAAAGGCCCGGCGATGGCGATTTCGGACTGGCCGGCCGCCGAGCGCCCGCGCGAGCGGCTGGTCGCGCACGGCGCCGCGGCGCTGAGCGATGCCGAGCTGGTTGCGCTGCTCCTGCGCACCGGCGTGCGCGGCAAGAGCGCGGTCGACCTGGCGCGCGAGCTGCTGAGGCAATTCGGCGGCGTGGGCGGCATGCTGGCCGCCGACCTCGCCGGCATCAAAGGGCTCGGCCCGGCCAAGAGCGCGCAGTTCGTCGCGGCGCTCGAGCTGGCGCGCCGCTCGCTCAACGAGACGCTCAAGCAGGACGCTGCGCTCACCTCGCCCGGCGCGGTGCGCGACTATCTGCGCCTTAAGCTCGGCCGACGCGAGGAGGAGGTCTTCGTCTGCATCTGGGTCGACGCACAGCATCGCGCGATCAGGATCGAGGAAGCGTTCAAAGGGACGCTCACCCAGACCAGCGTCTACCCGCGCGAGATCGTGAAGGCGGCGCTGGCGGCAAACGCGGCCGCGGTGATCTTTGCGCA
>WNFL01403609.1_pt4 | contig 19843 bp, 17 predicted proteins | sample 5400361 | NCBI WGS metagenome assembly WNFL01 (sample SAMN13153351, study PRJNA577476) | soil metagenome | isolation source: 40 cm soil on Douglas fir-dominated hillslope | place: USA:California | collected 2013-09-17
CATAGAGCCGGGCCGGCTGGATCTCGCCCGGCCCCGCCTCCGGAATGCGCAGCACCAAGGCGTCGGTCCTCTCCTCGTCGATCTGCGCCCACCCGGCGAACGGACCGGCGGGTTGCGGGTGCGCCACCACGTCGGCGCTGTGTTTCCGGTGCAGCAGGTAGATCCGCCTCTCCGCAGGCAAGGATTCGCGGCGCTCGAGCCTCGATGGTTCCTCCAGCAAGTCGGTCGCGGCCCCGCGCAGGTAGCGGCCCTGTGACCAGATCAGCCCCGGTTCGCGTGCATCGAGCATCGCGAGGAGCGAGTCCAGGTCCTTTTCGGTGAGGAACAGCCACAGCTGCCGCGCCGCCATCGGCGGAAGATCTCACAGGCTCCCTCACTCCACCACGACCGGCACCACCTCGACGCCCTCTTCGCTTCCGCTCAGCTCGAGCTGGTATTCGCCGCGCGACACGAACTGCGCATACATCGATCCCCCCTGCACCACGGCTCCACCGGGCAACCGCCACTGCACCGAGCTTGCCGTCGCGCCGGTCCCCAGCCCGGGAACGCCGAGCTTGCAGGTGGCGCCGCGATCGACGTGCAGGCGGCCATCCTCCCGCATCGCGCATCCGGAGCCGTTCGCGGCGAGGGCAGGCGCATCTCCGACGCGCAGCTTCACCTCCAGCATCGCGGCGTGCGCCGGGTCGTCGTCGGATTCCACACGGACGCGACCGAGGTGCTCTCCGGGGCCCAACCCCGCCGGGTCGGCGTGCACCGACAGCCTCGAAGGCGTCTCTCCATGGTCGGCGGTCAGCCGGATCCACCGTGCGTCGGCCCGGGCCGTCCATTTCTTCGCTTCCCCTCCTTCCGCGCGCACAGACACCGTCTGCGCGCGGGGCACATGGCCGCGCGAGGAGGTGAAGACGAGCGACTCGCGCGACAGCACGAGCGCCCCGGAGGACGACCCAGGCCCACCCCCCAGCAACGACGCCATCGCGCGGGCGGCGTCGATCCGGCCGTTCTTCACGCCGGGCACGGAGGCGGCCGACGACATGATCGCACGCCGGATGTCCTCCAGGGTCGCTTGCGGGCGCGCCGACCAGAGCAGCGCCGCCAACCCGGCGACGTGCGGCGCCGCCATGCTCGTGCCGTCGTACCGCTCGTACTGGCCCGGAGCGGTCGTGGAGAGGATGCCCACACCCGGCGCGGCGACCAGCGCGCCGCGGTTCGAGAATGGCGCCAGCTTGCCGGCGGGCGTCAGGGCGCCGACCGAGAGGAGGGTGTCGCTCGCCAAGGATGCCGGGAAGGACGGCCGGGAAGCGCCGTCGTTCCCCGCCGCGGCGACGAAGAGCACGCCTCGCTCGCCCGCGCGCGCGACCGCCCTGGCGATGGCCCTGCTCTCTCCGCCGCCGCCCCAGCTCGCGTTCACCACCCGCGCGCCGTGGTCCACCGCATAGTCGATGGCGCGGGCGAGGTCGTCGCTCCGGCCTCCGCGCGGCCCGATGGCGCGCAGGGCCATCAGCGCGACCTTCCAGTTCACGCCGGAGACGCCGATCCGGTTGTCGCCGGCTGCTCCGATGGTGCCGGCCACGTGGGACCCGTGCCAGCGCTCGTCGCCGGATTGCGCAGGGGAAGGGTCGCCGCGATTTCCGACGAAGTCATATCCGTTCACGTCGTCGACGTACCCGTCTCCGTCGTCGTCGCGGCCGTTCGCGGCGATCTCCGACGGGTTGATCCAGAGGTTGGGCGAGAGATCGGGGTGCGTCAGCGCGACCCCGTCGTCGACCACCGCCACCGCGATCCGCCGATCGCCGACCGTGGACGCCCACGCCCCCGGCGCATCGATCGCGGTGAGCCCCCACAGCTCCTTGAAGCGGGGATCGTTGGGAGCGCGGCCCTGGCGGTAGAGGTACACGGGCTCGGCGAACTCGACGCCGGGCCGGCGTCCCGCTTCTCTGGCGTACGCGACCGGATCCTCTCCGGGCGGCAGGGGAAGCCGCAGCATGGCGGGCCCGTCCGCCGGCCCCAGCGTCTGCAGCGGAACGATGGGAGCCCCGTCGCCGGCCGCCGGGAGAGTCGGTGCTTCGGCGTCGCGCTCCAGCTGGACGAGGATGGAATCGGGGGCGTGCTGCGGCGGCAGGGAAGGTCCGCCGCATGCCTGGAGCAAGAGCGCGAGGGCGGCCCCGCTCCGCGAAGCTGCGCGCCGGCCCCGCCGCGGACGGATGCGCTCGGCGTGCGGAATCTCGACTTCCGCGGCGTCGAGCAGCGGATCGTCGGGAGCGAGCCGATCGATCCATTCCGTCGTGCGCGCCGAGACGTGCGGCCGCTCGGCGACGTTGCGCATTCTCTGCATGAGCCCCCCGGTTGAAGCGTCCGCTCACTTGCGGCCGCCGGGGGCATTGCAGGCGCCGTGCCGCCGATTCGCTCTCGGGACGGGCTCGGCCCAGGGCATCTCTTTTTCGGAAGGCCTCTCGTTTTCGGACGGGGTGGCGCCGTCCGCGGCCGCCGCGCTCCTGGGCTCAGGAGCGGACGAGATCGTAAGCCCGCGCCAGCGCCGCGTCGAGCTGCGCCGGGTCGCCGCCGCCGGCCTGCGCCAGCTCGGGCTTGCCGCCGCCGCGGCCGCCCAGCGTCTTCGACAGCTCCTTCACCAGATCGCCGGCCTTGTACTTCTTCGAGAGGTCGGGCGTGACCGCCACCAGCAGGTTTGCCTTGCCGTCCTTCTCGCCTCCCAGCACCACGATGCCGCTCTTCAGCTGGTCACGGAGCTTGTCGGCCAGCTCGCGCAGGCTCTCCGGGTCGGCGTTGTCGTGCCGTGCCGCCAGCACCTTGACCCCGTTCACCTCGCGCGCTCCGTGGGCCAGCTCGCTGCTCTTCGCCGCCGCCGCCTTCCTCGAGAGCTGCTCCAGCTCGCGCTCCAGCTCCCGGATGCGGCCCACGGCCTGCTCCGCTTTGAGCGCCACGTCCTTGGGCGACCCGCGCAGAGCGCTCGCCGCACGCAAGAGCTGCTTCTCTTCCTCGTGGACCTGGGCCACCGCCTCGGGTCCGGTGACCGCCACGATGCGGCGCACGCCCGCGGCGATCGCGCCTTCGCTCTGGATCTTGAAGAAGCCGACGTCGCCGGAGCGGGCCACGTGCGTGCCGCCGCACAGCTCCACCGAAGGGCCGATCTGCAGCACGCGCACGCGGGACAGCTGCGTGTACTTGTCGCCGAAGAACGCGATGGCCCCCGACTTCATCGCCGACTCCGGATCCATCACGCGGGTCTCGGCGGCGTGGTTCTCGCGGATGAGCTGGTTGACGCGCGCCTCGATCTGCATCCGCTGCTCTTCGGTGAGCGGCTGGTACGAGGTGTAGTCGAAGCGCAGGTAGTCGGGCGCCACCACCGAGCCCGCCTGCTTCGCGCCCTCGCCGAAGACCTCCCGCAGCGCCCGGTGCAGCAGATGGGTGGCGCTGTGGTTCCTGCGCAACCCCGCCCGGCGCTCCTTGTCGACGATGAGCTCCAGCTTCTCGCCCACCTCGAAGGCCCCCTCGAGCATCTTCACCCGGTGCACCACCAGGCCGCCGACCGGCTTCTGCGTGTCGAGCACCTGCGCCCGCCCGGTGTTCCCGACCACGAAGCCTGCGTCGCCGAGCTGGCCGCCCGACTCTCCATAGAAAGGCGTCCGGTCGAAGACCAGCTCGGCTTCCGCGCCAGCCGCGACGCGCCGCACGCGCTGTCCGCCGGCGACGACGCTCTGGAGCATGCCGTGCGAGGCGATCTGCTCGTAGCCGAGGAACTCCGACTCGCCCACCTCGCCCGCGAGTTGCTTGTAGAGGTCTCCCACCGCAGCCTCGCCCGAGCCCGCGAACGAACCGCGCGCGCGCTGCTCCTCCATCAGCTTCTCGAACCCGGCGTCGTCCACCGTGCAGCCGCTCTCCGCGGCGATGACCTGCGTCAGGTCGAGCGGGAACCCGTAGGTGTCGTAGAGCTTGAACGCCACCTCGCCGGGGATCTGCTTGCCCTTCCCGGCACGGCGGATCTCCTCCGCGAGAATGGCGCTGCCGCGATCCAGGGTGCGCAGGAACGCGTCGGTCTCGTGCTGCACCGTCTCCAGGATGCGGACCCGCGAGTCGGCCAGCTCCGGGTATACGTCCGACATGGTGTCGATCACCTTGCCGCAGACCCGCGCGTAGAGCGTCGAGTCGTTGCTCAGCCGCTGCGCGTGACGGATCGCGCGGCGCAGGATGCGGCGGAGCACGTACCCGCGGCCTTCGTTCGAAGGAAGCACGCCGTCGGCGATGAGGAACGAGGCCGCGCGCGCGTGGTCGGCCACCACCCGCATCGAGGCCGAATCTCCACGGGCATCGAGCGCATCGGTCGGGGAATATCGCTTTCCGCTGATGCGCGCGGCCTCCTGGATGAGCGGCTGCAACAGATCGGTGTCGTAGTTGGAGGCGACCTTCTGCACCGCCGCGGCCACGCGCTCCAGGCCAGCCCCGGTGTCGATCGAGGGTCTCGGCAGAGGGGTGAGCGGACCTTCCGGCTCCTTGCGCTCGAACTGCATGAAGACGAGGTTCCAGATCTCCATCCACGAGTCGCTGTCCTCGATCGCGTTCTGCGCGAAGAAGCGGTGCGCGTGCTCGTCGATCGCGCCGACGCTCGCCTCGCCGGGCAGGCGGTACAGATGGATCTCGCTGCAGGGCCCGCAGGGGCCCGTCGGCCCCATGGCCCAGAAATTGTCCTTCTCGCCGAGCCGGAAGATGCGCTCCTTGCGCACGCCGGTGGCCCGCCACAGCGCCTGCGCCTCGTCGTCGTCGCGGAAGACGGTCACGGCGAGCCGGTCCACGGGCAGCCCCAGGGTGCGGGTGACGAACTCCCATGCCCAGGCGATCGCCTCCTTCTTGAAGTAGTCTCCGAAGGAGAAGTTCCCCAGCATCTCGAAGAAGGTGTGGTGCCGCGCGGTGAACCCGACGTTCTCCAGGTCGTTGTGCTTCCCGCCCGCCCGCACGCACTTCTGGCTGGAGGCCGCGCGCTTGTAGTCGCGGGTCTCGCGCCCGGTGAACACGTCCTTGAACTGCACCATGCCGGCGTTGGTGAAGAGCAGGGTGGGGTCGTTCTGCGGGACCAGGGGCGAGCTCTTGACCCGCTGGTGCCCGCGCTCCTCGAAGAAGCGCAGGAACGCCTCGCGGATCTCCGCTCCGGTCCGGGGCGTGGCTGTCTTCGCAGTCGGCATGGGGGCGGGAAGATAAGGAAAACCCGGCCCCTTGTCACTCGGAGCTGGCCGGCCGGCCCGCCGGCCGGTCAACCGTCGATCGAGGAGCGTCTAGAACGTGAGATTTACCGCGATTCCAGTGCGGTACGTGTCCACGGCAACGATCCTGCCGCTGCCGCGGTCCACCTGCCACTGGCGGCGGAAATCCGCCACCAGATAAACGGGCCCCCTCACGCGAACGGCCGCGGAGGCGGCCAGCAGGGAGCGCTCGTCGAGCTCGAACGAGTTCCCCAGGTTGGCGAAGTTCTTGCGCAGGTAGTAGGCGGACAACTTCACCGCCTCGAACTTCGGCACGGTGGCGAAGAGCCCCAGCGACGCGCCGTTGTCCTGCTCGTAGTCCTGCAGGAGGCCGCCGATCTGGACCAGGCCGGCAAAGTTGAACGCCAGCTCGCCATAGTACCCCTTCACGGGCTTGCCGCCGGCAGCTTTCGCGTCGAAGGCCGCCGCCTGCTTGGAAGCAAAGCCTCCGCCGGGCACCGTCACGGCGTACTGCAGTCGCCCCAGATCGTAGGTTTGATCGAAGTATTCCGGAATGTAGCCTGGCTGCATGTGCCGGTATTCGAGCCGGGTCTGCAGGCTCACGTCGATGATCGGCACCGGCAGCCGGAAGTTCATCAGCGCGCCGACGTGGAGCCCGTTCCCCCCGCCGAAGAGCCGGTTGCCGTCGATGTACGGGATCACATCGACGATCTGGTTGTGGAACAGCTCGTACTCGACGTCGACGCCGCCGGCGGCGAACGCGCGCTGCGGGACCATGGGGTCGCCGTTCGCGTCGAACGGGACGGCGGGGACGGAGGCGAACGGGACCAGGGGCGCGGTCGGATCGACCACCACGGTGACGCCGAAGGCCAGCCCTCCCAGGCCGGGCATCCCGGCGAAGGGCCGCACGTACGCGCGGCCGCCGAGGACGCCCACTCCGGCCACGTTGTCGAGCAGCGTCTCGACGCCGAAGTAGTCGGAGTTGAAATCGAAGGCGATCCCGAACTTGCGCTGGTCGAGGCTCAGCGAGTTCGAGTAGCGGTTGACCAGCGTGCCGTGGCCCAGGCTGGAGCCCCACAGCTGGCCGGCGAGCAGGTAGATCGGCTCGCGCTTGTGGCCGTACCGCACGAATCGCACGAGCTTGAGATAGTCGCGCGGCTGGTTCCAGTCGCCGCGCCGGAGGACGTGCTCGTACGTCTTCGAGTCGCGCGTGCCGGTCGAATCGTCGTTGATGGCGAGCAGGTTCAGCGGCACGCCGAGGCCCACCGCGAAAGGTCCGAGCCCGAGCTCGGTGTTGATCACCGTGCTGAGGTAAGTGTCCTTGTCGATCTTGCCGAAGCCGATTCCGATGAACGCGCCCTGCGTTCCGCTGAAGAGCTGGGAAGGGTCGGCGAAGTCCTGGCTGCCGGAGCGCGCGTCGGGTTGGTTCTGCCCGGCGGCGCCGGCCGTCTCGATCCCCGGAGGAGGAGGCGGCGGCGGCTCTTCCTGAGCAAACGCGGCGGAAGAGAGCAGTGCCGCGCACGCGGCGGCGAAGAGCAAGCGAGGGGTCCGATCCGACATGAGGGCTCCAGGCATGCGAGGGCGCTTCCACCGTAGGGGACGCCTCGAGGAGGAGCCAGAAAAGTCCCGGCGCGGCCACGCTCCGTTTCCCCACTTTCACCTGCGTTGTCGGAGAAGGAGCGCGCGGAAGAGCTGCGCGAATCCGGCCGGCGCGAAGGCGTCTGGCCAGCGCGGCGACCCGAGCGCGGGCAGCTCGAGCGCCAGCAGGCGCGAGAGCAGGGGATGCCGCCTGCGCACCTCCTCGGCGGGTGCGGCGAAGACCTCGCAGGAGACGAACCGGCGCAGCCGCCAGAGGTCGGTGTAGCTGGCGCAGCGCACCGACAGGTCCGCGCCGAGCAGCTCGTGCAGGGGAAGCTCCTCGGCCTCGAGCTGGCACTCGGAGGCCGCCGCGCGGAGCTGGCGGAAATCGATGGACCACTCCGTGTGCTCGCTGGTCTTCGACCCGTCGGTGAGCTGCACGGCGGCGGGAGCGAAGTCGCCGCCGAACTCGGTGAACACCGCCGCTCCCCCGGGGGCCAGCGCCCGCGCCGCCTCGCGCACGAGCTGCGCGGCGCCGAGATTGATCCCGCCGTGCACCGGCAGGTCGGCGAGCATCTCGTTGCCGAGGATGACCCCGCGGAAGCTTCGCGGGCGGAGCGGCAGGGCCACCGCGTCGGCGCGCACGGCCGACCAGCGCGCGTGCGGGCCGCGCGGGACGTCGGAAGGGTTTGCGCCCGGTGCGAGCAGCCGCCGGCGCTGCGCGCGCAGCAGCGCGGGCGACAGATCGAGCGAGGTCCAGCGGCATCCGGTGAACGCCCCGGCATCGCCTCGCCAGGATGCCTCCGCCAGGTGCCCCGCGCCGCCCCCGACCTCCAGCGCGCCGTCCGGTCCGGGCTGGATCCCGCGCGCCGACAGGCCTTGCAGGAGCGCCTCGCCGTAGCGCCGGCCCCGGAGCGCCGGATGGGGAAAGCGCAGCAGGTGGGAGACGGTGCACTCGACCTCGTCGAAGCGGCGCCGCGCCGGCAGCCGGTCGGTCCGGTGGTGGGCCCGCGTCGCGTCTTCCGCCGCGCGCCTCAGCTCTTCTGCTTTCCCGCCAGCGGGTGGCCGTCCCATGGCACCAGGAGCAGGCGCGCGGCGAGCGCGTCCATCATCCGCGAAATGTCGCCCATCGCCTCGGTGAGCCCGCCCAGATCCGCATCGCCCCCGCCCAGCCTGGTGAGCCAGGAGTGGACGCGCCGCCGCGCCTCGGCCCCCACGGGCCGCACGTCGTCGGGCAGCTCGACCTCCATCTGCTCCAGCGCTGCGTCCATCTCGTACAGGCGGGCGAGGCAGGCGCGGGCGGAGTCCGGATCCGGCGGCGGGGCTTCGGTCATGCGGCGGTTCTCGCCCGAAAGGCGCCTCAGGAGCAAATCGAGCCGACGGTGACGGTCACGACGCCGGCAGCCAGCTCGAGCGGCAACTGTCCCAGGTCCACGTTGGCGGGGGCATGCGTGACCTTGCCGGCCAGGTCGAAAGCCGACCCGTGGCAGGGGCAGTACAGCGTGAAGGTGCCCGGCGCGCCCGCCGGCGCTGGCTGCACCGTGCACTGCTGGTGGGTGCAGACGGCCGAGAGGGCCACTGGATTCGCGGTCGCGTCCGGCCGCGTGACGAGGAGCGGTCCGGACATTCCCTCCGGGTGGCCGAGCACGGCTCCTCCGCTCTGCTGCAGCGCCGGGTAGCTCGCCAAGGCGAAGACGACCTTGCCGTTCTGCACCGGCGGGAAGACGGAATCGCCGGCGAACAGGTGGAGGCGGACGTCTCCCGTGGTCGGGTCGCGGCTCGCGGGATACGCCTGCAGATCGGTGCGCGCCGGCGGGTTGAGGACGGTGCCGTCGCCGGCGAAGCGCGACCCGTGGCAGGGGCACTCGGCCTGCAGATCCTCGCCCACCCAGGCGAGCTCGCATCCGGCGTGCGGGCAGATCGCCTGCAGGGCGACGAATCCGGTGCCGGTGTTCGCAATGAGCACCGGCCGCGGAGCGCAAGGGGTGTGCAGCACGACGGCGCCGCCGGGCCGATCGAGCTCGGGGACCTGCGCGGCGGGGAGGACGATCCTGCCGTCCACCAGCGTGCCGCCCTGCACGTCGCGGTTGGGAGAGATCCGCCGCGCGCATCCCGCCATCCCGCGTGCCAGCGCGGGAGCGCAGGCGGCCGCGACGGCGCGGCGGACGAGCTGGCGTCGGGTCAGGTCGTCGGACATCGATCCCTCAGAAGGTGAGCACCAGAAACCCCGTGTAGGTGGCGACCAGCGTCGTGTAGCCGATGATCTGGTGCGCGAGCGCGAAATCGCGCTGCGAGACCTGCCCCTCCTTGCTCGCGGTGATCGGTCCCAGCACCACCTGCGCGGCGAGCCCCGCCGCGGCCACCGCCATCGCCACCCTGTGCAGGGTGACGGTGTCCACCCGCGCCGGCTTGTCCAGCGGGCTGGGAGCGAGGAGGGCGAGAAGACCGGTGGCGGTGAATACCCCCGCGGCCGTGAACGCGGCGATCGCGTGCGGCGTGATCCATCGCCCCGTGTCTCCGCCGCCCCCGTACTTGTCGAGGTAGTTGACCTGGCCGAGCACCACCGCGGCGGTCATCGTGGCCATCGTTGCGTACCCGCCCAGCTGGTGGAGCTGCAGCATGGTGCGCCGGCGCCCCAGGTCGTGCATCAGCTCGACGTCTTTGACCCTGGTCGCCTCGTCGGGCGCCTTCTGCGGCGCGAGCAGGTCGAAATCCTGGTCCGGCGCCGCCGGCGTCCGCCCTTCGGGCTGTCCGGCCGGAGGCGAGGCCTGGGGGGAGGGCCCTTGGGGTGCCGGCGGCTGCGACCCCTGCGCATGCGCGCCGGAGGCGAAAGCGATTGCACAGGCGGCGGCCGCGAAGCTCGCGCGCATCAGTTCCTCCCCGCGCCCTCGCGGATCCACTGCGCGATGGCGTCCACCGAGCTCGCGCAGATCGAGCCGGGCGCGTCCGCCGGCATGCCGCTGCCCAGGTGCGCATCGAGCGCGGTGGTCAAGCGCAGCTTCTGGACCAGGAAGCTCGCGTCAGGGTCGCCCGGCTTCACCAGCAGGAGGTCCTTCAGGTCGCCCAGCGGGTTCACCGCCGTCCGGTTGACGAGCCGTGCGTACGCGTCCCCGGAGAGGTCGAGGAAGCTCGCGCTTCCCGCGCCCTCCGGCGAATGGCAGTTGATCCCCTTGCTCCCCGAGGCGCCGCAGCTCACCTGGAAGAGGCCGCGGTCGATGCTCGAGTAGGTGGGCTGCAGCGCGGGGCAGGCGCGCGTCCCCTGGCGGCAGGTCGCCCCGAGGCAGAAGCCGCTCGGCCCGCAGTCCGAATCGATCGCGCACGCGGCGCGGTCGACCGGATATGCGCAGGCGGCAAACAAGCCCGCGGCGGCGACCGGAGCCAGCCTCACTCGCGCACCGCGAAGACGACGTCGCCCGCGATGACCGCGCGGTCGTCGATCTTGATGAGGAGCAGCTCGGGCCTCTCCACCTGGAAGGCGTCGAGGCTGATGGGGAACGAGAACCTGGCTCGCACCCCTCGCGGCCCGGACGGCTCGAGGTGAACGGGGATGGCGTGCTTCTGCTGGATGCCGTTCAGCTCCACCCGGGCGTCCAGCGTCAGCTCCTGCGGTCCGGAGATCGGTAGCGTGACTGGAGGAAGCGTGCCCTTCACCTCCGCGACCGGATGCAACGGCTCGTGCGTCGCCTCGCGCATGTGCGCATCGCGGTTCGAGTTGCCGCTGTCGAACGTCGCCACCGGGGCGCGCACCTGTACCAGCGTGGGGCCTCCGGGCATGAGGCGCGCGAGACCCTCGAGCTTGCGGGTGGCGCCGGTCACCTGGTGGAGCTTGTGCACCACCGTATAGCTGACCTCGCCCTTCTCGAGCGCGAGCAGCAGCGGCCGGGCTTCGTCGGCGCGTGCGGCGGCCGAGAGCAAGAGCGCCGCGGCGAGCCGAGTTGGCGTGAGCAGCGCGGTCCTCGCCAGGATCGACCGTCTCATCCAATTCCCCCGCGCGGCGCACGCCGGCTGCCACGGCGACTTCAGACACAGGAGTGTGACAGATCTTTAACAAGAACGGGCGTGCCGAATGGCAACGCCACAACGCGTCGCGTCAAGACGCCTACAGCGCGGTGGCCTCGCCCTTCCTCTCCGCCTCGCGCTGCGTCTTGAGCTTCTTCATCCGGCGGCGGATGAGCTCACGCTTGAGCGCGCTGAGGTGATCGACGAACAACTTGCCCTGCAGGTGATCCATCTCGTGCTGCACGCACACCGAGAGCAGCGTGTTCGACGCTTCCCGCCGGTGCTCCTTGCCGTCCCGTCCGAGGAACTCGACCACGATGCGGCCGAACCGGGTCACTTCCTCGTACTCGTCCGGGATCGAGAGGCAGCCTTCGGTATACGTGAACTCGCCCTCGCCGACCTTGATGACCGGGTTGATGAGCCAGAAGAGCCCTTCGCCCTTCTTCTTGGCCGGCTCTCCCTCGGAAGCGCGCTGCTCGACGTCGATCGCGATGACGTTCTGCAGGACGCCGATCTGCGGGGCGGCGAGCCCGACGCCGTTCGCCTCGTACATGGTCTCGGCCATGTCGTCGCAGAGCTTGCGGACCGAGGCGTCCACCTCGGCCACGGGCTTCGCCTTCTGCTTGAGGCGGGGGTCCGGGGAGATGAGGATCTCGCGCAGGGCCATTCCGGTCGTCCTCCAATGAAGCGGCAGAATATAGTCGGCGCGCGGGGGCGCCGCAGCAAGGATTCCGTCAGGCGGCCGGGTCAGGCGGTGCCGTGTTTGCGACGGTCGACAAATCGTGGCGCGCTCGGGCGGGTCGCCTGCCTGCCCGTCAGGCCAGGGCAACCGGATCCATGTCGACCGACAGCTCCACTCCCGAAGGAAGGGGGACTTCTGCGAGGGCGCGGCTGAGCGCGTGAAGCGGGCGGTGCTCCCGCGCGCGCAGCAGCACCTGGAACCGGTGCTTTCCGCGCAGCCGGGCGATGGGGGCGGGGGCGGGCCCGAGCACCTCGAACGGCTCGCCGCCGCGCCGCTGCAGCTCGCGCGCGCTCCCGGCCAGGCGCTCCGCCGCCGCCTGCGCGCGGGCCTCGACGTTCCCCTGCAGGCGCAGCGCGCACAACCGCGCATACGGCGGGAAGGAGAGCGCCTCGCGCCGGGCGAGCTCGTCCCGCGCGAACCCGGCATAGTCGTGCGCCGCGGCGGCAAGGACCGCCGGCTCCTCGGTGCGGAAGGCCTGCAAGAGGACCCGCCCCGGCTGCTCGCCCCTTCCCGCCCGCCCCGCGACCTGCGCGAGCAGCTGCACGCAACGCTCCCCGGCGCGGAAGTCGGGAAGGTGCAGCGGCCCGTCGGCGTCCAGCGCGCCGACCAGCGTCACCCCCGGGAAATCGTGCCCCTTGGCGACCATCTGCGTCCCGATCAGCACGTCCAGCTCCCGCCGGGCGAAGCGCGCGAGCAGCGCCGCGGCCTTGCCCGGACCGCCCGCCGAGTCGCGATCGAGCCGGGCAATCCGCGCCCGTGGCAACAGCGCGCCCACCTCCTCCTCGACGCGCTCGGTGCCGGCGGAGAGCGGGACCACGTCGTCGCTTCCGCAGGCCGCGCAGGGCCGGGGAAGCTCCTCATGCCCGCACAGGTGGCAGCGCAGCGCGGTGCCCCCTTGGCGGTGAAGGACCAGGGCCACCGAGCAGTTGGGACAACCCAGCGCGGCGCCGCAGGATCGGCAGAGCAGGCTGCGCACGTGGCCGCGCTTGTTGAGGAACAGGATGGCCTGCTCGCCGCGAGCGACCGTCTCGCGCAGCGCTTCCGACAAGGCGGGCGTGAGGAGAGCGGGATCGCCGCGGCCGCGCAAGGTGGTCTTGCGATCGACGATGGTCACCCGCGGCAGCGCACGCCCGTCGACGCGCTCGGGGAGCCGGAGGGTGCGCAGCTTTCCCTCCTGGGCGCGGCGAAGCGTCTCCAGCGACGGCGTCGCGCTGCCCAGCACCGCGACCGCTCCCGCGTCGCGCGCCCTGACCAGCGCCAGGTCGCGGGCGTGGTACCTCAGCCGATCCTCCTGCTTGTAGGAGGGCTCGTGCTCCTCGTCGACCACGGCGATCCCCAGGTCGCGGACCGGAGCGAACACCGCGCTGCGAGCGCCGACCACGACCCCCGCCGCACCCGCGCGGACCCGGTGCCATTCCGAGAGCCTCTCGCGCTCGCTCAAGCCGGAGTGGAGCACCGCCACGTCGTCTCCGAAGCGCGCGCGGAACCGGCCCGCGAGCTGCGGCGTCAGCGCGATCTCCGGCACCAGCGCCAGCGCGCCGCGTCCCTGGGCACGCGCGTGGGCGATCGCCTCCAGGTAGACGTGGGTCTTCCCGCTTCCGGTCACCCCGTCGAGCAGGAAGGGCGCGTAGGCTCGAGCGTCCAGCGCGCCGCGCAGCTCGGCGAGCGCCGCCGACTGCGCGGCCGTCTCCCGCACCACCGCCGATCCCCAGGGCGCATCCAGGACCAGCGCGGGACCGGCGGGCTCGGTCCGCAGCGCTACCAGGCGGCGCGCCGCCAGCTTCTTCAGCTGAGGCCGTGCACCGGGGAACGCGGCGAGCAGCTCCTCGACGGGGACGCCTGCCGCCGCCAGCTCGACCTGCGGCGCCTGCACGCGCGGCTTCGCTTCGGAAGCGCTGAGCGAGACCAGGCCTCGCTTCCCGAGCGCGCGCAGCTGCGCGGGCCGGAGCGCGCGGCCGTCGCGCACCGCGCGCAAGAGCTGCCGGGTGCGGGTGACCGCCTCCTGGCCTCCCGGGAGGAGCGTGCGCTGCGCGCCGTCGAGGAGCGCCTCGCCTTCCGGCGTGAGGGTGGCGCGCAGCTCTTCGCGGAGATCGATCCCCGGCGGCAGCGCGCCGCGGATGGCCAGCCCCAGCGGCGCCAGGTAATGCGCGGCGGCCCAGCGGACCAGATGCAGCACGTCGGGCGGAAGCAGCGGCTCCTCGTCGAGGACGCGCAGCACGTCGCGCAGCTCCCCGCGCGCGGAAGCGGCCGGTCCGAGCACCACGCCGGTGACGTTGCGCCGGCCGAGCGGAACCAGGACGCGGCGGCCGGGCTCGACCGCGCCGGCCGGGAGCCGGTAGGTGAACACGCCACCGTTGGCCGGCACGGGCAGCGCCACCTCGACGAGCGTACCGCCGCCGGCGGACGGCGCCCCGCCGGCGGGCCGCGCCTCCAACGGGGCTGGGCCGCCGCCCGGGCGCTCCAGCGGCTGCGGTCTACTCCCGGTCGTCGTCCTGGTCCTCGGAGGTCTCGCGGAAGCCCCTGGTCTCCAGCACCTCGAATCGCGCCGACGGCTTGCCGTCGCGATGCAGCTCGAGGATGCGCGGGAACCATTCGGCCGCGGCAGGATTTCCGTATTCGAGCAGGCGCAGGTCTTCGAGGTGCCCGTCCCGGCGGGCCAGGAACCGCGCGGGCGCGTGCGAGTCCTTGTACAGCCAGAGCTGCGGCCGATCGACCTGCCGCGCAGGCGCGCCCACCACGATGACCACCCGATCGCCGAGGCGATCGTAGGCCGCCGGGAGGCTCAAGTCCGCGCCGGCGATGGTGGCGGCCGCTTGCAGCGCGCCCTCGGCATCCGCGGTCCGCATCCCGCGATAGGCGATGAGCGGGCACGAAAGCTCGAGCAGCTCCTGCTCGGGATTGCTGGCGCCGCTGGCGGGCAGCGGTTGCGCGGCGGTGCCCCGCGCCTGGGCACCGCCCTCGAATCGGCAGGAGAGAGGGAAGCGCAGCGCGAGCACGCGCGGCAAAGGGGCCGCGTCGCCGATCTGCAGCGTGCCGGTGAGCGTCACGTCCCTGGTGCGGCTGCCCTCGTTCACCCGGGCGGCCGCCCTGCGCAGGAGCACGGTGGCCGCGGGGATGTAGGCCAGCGCCGGCGCGGCGGTGGCGAGGGCTCCGGCCAGGAGGAGCGGAAGCCGGAAGGCGCGCAGGCCGCGCGCGCGGCGGCGCAAATCGTCGAGCAATGTCATTTCACCACCTCGCGGAGCCATTGGAGCAGCGGATCGCGCAGGTCGGGCCGCTTGAGGGCGTAGGCGACGTTCGCCTGCAGGTACCCGAGCCTGTCGCCCGCGTCGTGGCGCACTCCTTGGAAACGGACGCCCAGGAGCCGCTTCTGCTGGGCGAGGACGGCGAGCGCGTCGGTGAGCTGGATCTCCCCGCCGGCGCCCGCCGGCAGGCGGGCCAGGATGTCGAACACGTCGGGCGGCAGCACGTAGCGTCCGATGACCGCCAGGTTGGACGGGGCCCGGTCGCGGGGAGGTTTCTCGACGATGCGATCCACCTCGATGTGGCCGCCATCGGTCGCGCGGCCCGCCGCCACCCCGTACAGATGGACCTGCGTGTCGGGAACGGGCATCAGCGCCACCGCCGCCTTGCCGGTCTTTTGCGAGAGCCGGACGAGCTGCCCGATGGCCGGATCGTCGGCGTCGACCAGGTCGTCGCCGAGCAGCACCCCGAACCACTCGGCCCCTACCGCGTGGCGGGCGGCGAGCACGGCGTGTCCCAGGCCCAGCGGCTCCTTCTGGCGCACGCTGACCAGCCGCACCGAATCGCTGATCCGCCGGACCTGCTCGAACAGCTCCTTCTTCCCCTTGCGCTGGAGCTGGTCCTCGAGCTCGTAGGAGCGGTCGAAATGGTCCTCGATGGCGGTCTTTCCGCGCCCGTTGACCACGACCACCTCCACGGCTCCGGCCGCGAGCGCCTCCTCGACGATCAGCTGGATCGTCGGGGTATCGACGATCGGCAGCATCTCCTTGGGGATCGCCTTGGTGGCGGGCAGGAACCGGGTGCCCAGCCCGGCGGCCGGGACGACGACCTTGCGCAAGGGATGATTCATCGCACCTCCGCGGGGCCGCGAAAGGTAGCATCGGCTGCCCGAAACCGCACCGTGTTCCCGCTCCCTTCCTAACGCGCCCGCCTGACGGCGGACACGGCCTTCCAGGTCGTTTTCGCGACTCGGCGCAAGCGCCGGCAGTACACTGCGCCGCCAATGCGCGTGTTGCTAGCCGCCCTGCTCGCCGTGGCCGCGGCCGCGCGTGCCCAGAACAGCGTCAACGATCCGGGCGCGCCCTGGCCCGCCTACGTGGATCTGCCCCGCGCGACGGCGATGGGCGGGGCGCACGCGGCCATCGCGACCGCCAACGACGCCATCACCGTGAACCCCGCCGGGATGTCGCAACAGCGCAGGTACCACCTGGAGGTGGACGGTCTCTACGACTCGCGCTTTCCCGCGCAGGCGCTGATGGCGAGCATCGTGGACACGACCAGCTCCGCGGTCGGGACGGGGTTCCTGTTCGAGCGCTGGGGCAGCGGGCAGCCCGGGGGCCGCGGCGAAGGCTGGTACGGCGCGCTCGCCTATTCGTACGCCCTGGGCGGCAACTACTACGTCGGCGGCGAGACCAAGTACTACCGCTTCGCCACTCCCGACGGGCTCGTGCGGAAGTTCGCCCAGGATGCGGGCCTGTTGGTGAGGCGGGGCAACTTCGCCTATGCGCTGGTGGTGCAGAACCTCTCCACCAGCACCATCCCCACCCTCCCGGTGACGAGCAAGGTGGGCATCGCCTGGGGGAGCGACCGCGATTGGCACATCGCGTTCGACTACAAAGCGGACCTGTCGGACCTCAAGAACGTCAAGCACTGGGGCGCCGGCGGATTCGAGCTCCTGGTGGGTGACGCGCTCGCGTTGCGCGGCGGCGCCACCTGGGACGCGACCGACGATCTGTGGTGGCTGTCGGCCGGCGCCGGGATCCTCACCGAGAAGGGCGGCGTCCAGTTCGTGTTCCGCCGCCGTCTCAACGGCGCCGGATTCGACCAGTTCTTCATGGCGGGGATCACCCTGTACCTCGAGTGATCAGCGCGGGATGCGCGGCGCGACCAGCGGATGGCCCGTAGCGGGATCGGGCACCACGTCCACCTGGGTCCCGTACGCTTCCCCGAGCACGTCCGGGCGCAGGACTTCCGCCGGGCCGCCCTCTGCGAGCAGCCGTCCGGCGCGCAGCAGGACCAGGCGGTCGCAGGCGGCGCCGGCCAACGCGAGATCGTGCAGGACCAGGAGCGCCCCGCGGCCCTTCTGCGCGCGTCTGCGGACGGCCGTCACCAGGAGGACCTGGTGCGCCAGATCGAGCGCGGCGGTCGGCTCGTCGAGGACCAGGAGCGCGGCGTCCTGGGCGAAGGCGCGGGCGAGGAAGACCCGCTGGCGCTCACCCCCGGAGAGCTGGGAGACCGGCCGGTCCGCCAGATCGAGAGCATCGGCTTCCACCAGGGCGGCTTCGGCCAGGGCGCGGTCGCCAGGTGCCTCGAGCGCCCACAGCCCGAGGTGCGGGGCGCGGCCCATCAGCGCCACTTCGCGCGCGGTGAACGGCAGGTCGGCCGGCTCGTCCTGGGAGAGGAAGGCGACGCGGCGGGCGCGCTCGCGCCGCGGCAGCGCGAATGCATCGTCTCCGCGCAAGTGCACCGAACCGGTTGCGGGGCGGAGGAGGCCGCAGGCGATGCGGGCCAGGGTGCTCTTGCCGGCCGCATTGGGGCCGACGAGCCCGACCACCTCGCCGGGATCCCCCCTCAGCGAGATGCCGGCGACCGCCTCGGGCGCGCGCGCCGCGTGCCGGTAGCGGACGGAGTCGATCGCCAGCAGCGGAGCGGTCAGGTGCGCCTCCGCAAGAGGAGGACGAAGAGGGGCGCGCCGAGCAGCGCCGTCACGGCGCCCACGGGGGGTTCGGTCCCCAGCCCGCGGAAGAGCATGCGCGCGATGGCATCGGCCAGCACCAGGAAGGCGGCGCCGCCCAGCGCGGAGGCGGGCAGCACCACCCGGTGGTCGGGACCTGCGACCAGCCGGACGGCGTGCGGAACGACCAGGCCAACGAAGCCGACCAGCCCGGTGAGCGCGACCGCCGCGCCGACCGCCGCGCTCGCGGCGAAGAACGACAACAGGCGCGTCCGCTCCACGTCCACACCCAGCGCGGCGGCGCCTTCGTCGCCGAGCGCGAGCAGGTTCAGGCGTCCGGCGAGCGCGGTGAGGATGGCTGCCGCGACCAGCACCACCGCGCCGGCGGCGACGAGGACCGGCTGCGGTTCGTATCCCAGCGTGCCGGCCAGCCAGAGCAGGACCGCCTGGGTCTTCTCCGGCGCGAGGACCGCCTCCAGGGCGATGACCAGGGCGGAGGCGAAGGAATTGAACACGACGCCCACGAGCAAGGCGCGTTCCGGGTGCAGGCGACCTCGCGCGCGACCCAGGGTGAAGACCAGCACCGAGGCGGCGAGCGAGCCGAGGACGGCCGCGAACTGGGTCGGGAGCAGGCCGATCCAGCCGGCGGCGGACACTCCGGCCACGCCGAGCGCGGTGCCGGTGACGGCGACCGAGAGCGCGGCTCCGATGGCCGCTCCACCCGAGAGGCCGAACACGAACGGATCGGCGAGCGGATTGCGCAGGAGCGCCTGCAGGGCGACGCCCGCGACGGACAGTCCGGCGCCGACGATGGCGGCGAGCACCACGCGGGGAATGCGCAGGCGGAAGAGGACGGTCGCATCGGGCTCCACGCCGCGGAGCGCGGCGTTCAAGGACAGGGTGCCGGCGCCCAGCGAGAGGCCGACCCCGACGGCGAGGGCGACCAGCGGCGCGAGCGCGAGCAAGGCGATCGCGGCGCGCACCGCCGCGGAGCGCCTCACGGGGCGCGCTTCCCGCGCAGCGCCGCCACCAGATCGTCGAGGCCCTCGGCCAGGCGCGGGCCTGGATGGAGCAACGCCGTCGACCGCAGCGTCGTAACCCGCGCCCGCGGCAGCCCGGGGATGGCCGGCCGGCCCGGCGGCGGCTCGAATCCGCAGATCACCACCACGTCGGGCTGCGCGCGCACGGCCGCCTCCACCGACATGCGGGCGAAGGGCCGTTCGGCGTCGCCCGCCGCGTTCACGGCTCCGGTGTCGCGGAGCAGCTCGCCGGCGAAGCCGCGGGGTCCGGCGACCACCAGGGGATCGAGGCCGAAGACGAGCAGCGCGCGGCGGCGCGGCCCTTTCGCCGCCTCGGCGCGGACGCCGGCGCGGTGGCGCTCCAGCTCGTCGCGCAGCGCGCGCCCCCGCTCCGGGACGCCGAGCAGCGCGCCGATCTGCTCCATGGCGTCCTCGACTTCCTTCAGGTCGTCGAGCGCGAACGCCTCGACGGGGATGCCGATGCGCGCCAGGGTCTCGACCGGCCCGCGGTTCTCCGGCGCCGGCTGCGCGATCACCAGGTCGGGGTGCAGCCCGAGCACGGTCTCCGGCTCCGGGTCGTTGTATCCGCCCACGCGGGGCAGCGCCGCCACGCGCGGGTCGTCGTCGAAGCGCGTGACTCCCACCAGCCGGTCGCCGGCGCCGAGCGCGAGCACGATCTCGCTCAACGACGGCGCCAGCGTCACCACCCGCCGCACCTGCGCGGGGACGGGCGGCCCCAGGTGCTGCCGCGTCAGGGCGGCGGCCGGCACGGACAGTGCCAGCGCGACGATGGTCGCGCGGAGGCGCATTGACGAGTCCTACTGGGGAGCCGTCTTGAAGTCCACGGCGGTAAGGCCGGTCAGGTCGTCCGAGAGGGAGTCGCTGACCACCACCGCGTCGTCGCTGAGGGGGGCCAGGTCCCACGGAGCAGTCCCCGCGTCCAGGAACGCTTCTGCGACCACCTTGGCCGGACTGACGCTCACGTCGATCTTCTGCACGGTGTTGCTTCCGGAGGCCGTGGTGAAGACGTACCGGTCGCTGGACCGCACGCCCTGCAGCGTGCTGGTGCCCGACCCGTACGTGTGCGCCAGCTGGGCAGTGAGAGTGCCACCCTGTCCCGGAGCGGCGAGCCACAGCGTGTTGTCGCCGGAGCAGACCACGGCCAGGCGGCCGTCGGGCGTGGCGGCCAGCGCAGTTGGCGTCGCCCCGACGCTGGCTTGGCCGCGCACTGCTCCGGTGGACGGATCGAGCCGGAAGATCACTCCGGCCTGATCGGAGGAGCAGAGCGCGTAGAGGTCCGAGCCGGCGGTGAGGAGGTCGGCGACGTAGGCGTAGATCTTGTGGGGGCATGCCAGTTGAATCGGCTGGTGGGCGGCATCGG
>WNFL01278790.1_pt1 | contig 19839 bp, 20 predicted proteins | sample 5400361 | NCBI WGS metagenome assembly WNFL01 (sample SAMN13153351, study PRJNA577476) | soil metagenome | isolation source: 40 cm soil on Douglas fir-dominated hillslope | place: USA:California | collected 2013-09-17
TGGCTACGGTAGCTTGGCCGCACTTGGCGGAGCTGGCGCGCCCTGCGTTTCCGCAGTTGCGAACGCTTGCGTGATTGACAACAACCTTGCCACGAACGGCGCGGGCGCCGGAAAGAGCGGATACAACTTCGCCGTGGTGGCTGCCGCTGGTCCGCCTCCGACGTTCTATACAACGGCCGCGCCCATCTCGAACCAGACAGGTGCAAAGTCGTTTTGTGCCCACCAGGACGGGGTGCTTCGCTCACAGGCTGCGGGTGTGATCACGTTAGTTGCCAGCTACGCTGCTTGCGCCGCCCTGAACCCGATAGCCAACTAAGCGGCACTCGGTTACCGGTGCAGTGAGTCAGAGGTTCATTGATACAGTTCGTTCGACGAATTTCAACCTCGGTTCTGGGCGTCACGGCTGAAGCCGTGACTACCAAAACCATTCATGAGACCAGTTCTGGAGTCGAGTTACTGCGCATGACGTTCGTGAGGAAACCAAGAGGTGGTTTGGTGCTCGACTTGCACGAATTCTCCCGAACGAGATGTGGAACACGAGGCATTTTATGCGGGGAAAAAGCGGATTTTCCTTAATCGAGCTCATGTTGGTGGTTGCGATTATTCTCATCATTGCCGCCATCGCTATCCCGAACCTGATGCGGGCCCGCATAGCGGCGAACGACTCTTCAGCCGCCGCCTCTGTGCGAAACATTGGCACGGCTGAAACGACATACTTCACCACGTATCCCGCCATCGGCTTTTCTCTTGATCTGCCGTCTCTCGGAGGGCTAACGCCGTGCGTTTCTGCTATTGCTCACGCCTGCATTATCGACAACAACCTTGCCACCAACGGCGGAGGATTGGGGAAGAGCGGGTACACCTTTACGGCAGTGGGTTCTCCCAGCGGGGCAAGTCTAACCAATGATCAGTACTTTCTCACCGCTACTCCTCTCAGCAATACGACCGGCGCGCGCGCCTATTGCGAAGCGCAAGACAACGTCGTTCGTGTCCAGACTGCAGGCAACATTACAGCAGTCGCCGGTCTTGCCGCGTGTGGGGTTCTATCTCCCATAGCAAATTGATACGCTAAACGCGTCCCGCCCAAAGAGACCTTGCTTCGCATGTTCTCAGGACATGCCTCAGGCCTCAGTTCGCGACACCAGGTTCGTGTCAAGCCGAGTTGCTCACTAATTAACTGGTATTGACTCGTATGGCGCAGGCGTTTTCGCCCGTGCGCAACCAGGATGCCTGCATCAACGGGACTTGTGACGGGTTTAGCCGTCTCTTTAATGGATTAGAACTGATCGCACCACTTCCGACCATGACGACCGTAACCTTCGGGGTATTTTCACATGCGCTACTCTTGCTTATAATTTTCGCGTTGGAGGAATCACTGGAACATAGCTTATGAACGCGCTGGAGATTCACGCACTCGAGAAGGTTTACACCGTCGGCTTTTGGAGAAAGCAACCCCGCCGCGCGCTGCATCCGCTAACCCTCAGCGTTCAAGAGGGGGAGGTTTTCGGCTTTCTTGGTCCGAACGGCGCCGGCAAAACCACCACCTTAAAAATGCTCATGGGCCTAATGTATCCCACGGGTGGCTCCGCCAAGATATTCGGGATGGACATCAGCGACCCCCGCGTCAAAGCTCAGATTGGCTTCCTGCCCGAACAGCCCTACTTTTACGACTACCTGACTGCCAATGAACTGTTGGATTATTACGCGCGGCTCTCGGGTTTTGCAGGATCCACCGTTACCAGACAGGAACGGAAAGCGCGCATCCAATCCATGCTGACACGCGTAGGACTCACCGGCACCGGCGACGTGCAACTCAGAAAATTCTCCAAAGGCATGCTGCAGCGCGTCGGCATCGCCCAGGCGATTCTGCATGACCCTAAGTTCGTCTTTCTTGATGAGCCGATGTCGGGCCTCGACCCCATCGGTCGCCGCGAAGTCCGCGACCTGATCGAGCAGCTCAAAAAGGAAGGCAAAACCGTTTTCTTCTCGACGCACATTCTTTCCGATGCGGAGACGCTGTGCGACCGCGTAGCCGTCATCAACCAAGGCGAGTTGCGCGGCGTTGGCTCGGTCGCCGAACTCACCCGCAATGTGCAGGGCAAGATCGAAGTGGCCTGGCACGGGACCTCCGTTCCGTCCGCGCTCAAGGCTTTGACCCAGGAATGCTCGTGTGCCGGCGAAATGGGCCGGGCCATCGTGACAGAGCCCCAACTCGACGCCGCCGTGGATGCCCTGCGCCGTGAGAATCTTCGCCTCATCTCCGTGACCCCAGTCCGTAGCACCCTGGAAGAGTACTTCGTGCAGCAGACGAACTCACAGAAAGGAGCTTTCGCATGAGCGCTCGCGTCGTCCCCATTGCTACCAATACTTTCCGCGAGGCAGTGCGCGATCGCGTCCTCTACAACCTCGTCGCCTTCGCCATCCTCATGGCGGGAGCCGCGATTCTGGTGGGGCAGATTTCCATCAACATGGAGCGGCTCGTTGTTATCAACCTTGGCTTGGCCGCCGTGTCGCTGTTCGGCGTGGTCATTCCAAGGAAATCGAGAAACGAACGCTCTACACCGTGCTCTCGCGCCCCGTGCGCCGCTGGGAATTCATCGTCGGGAAGTTTCTGGGCTTGACGGGAACGCTGGTGGTGAACAGCGTATGCATGGCGACGGGCGTCTACGCTGCATTGATTTACGTATCGGACCACCACCACCTGCTGAAGCCCGACTCCTACGTGCTCGTAGCTTTGTACTTTATCGTGCTCCAGTTTGTCATGGTGACCGCGCTGGCGCTCTTGTTCTCCTCTTTCTCCTCGCCTCTCCTTTCGGCGGTGTTTGCCTTCTGCTTGTTCCTCATTGGGAGTTTTTCCGAGGATCTCCGCGGCTTTGCCGCCATGTCCCAGGGACTCGCCCGCTGGATCACGACGGCAATCGCTTACCTGATTCCAAATTTCTCCGCGCTCAACGTAATCAGTTCCGTGGCGCACGGCGAGCCGGTAGCAGGAAAACTCGTGCTCGCCAATACCGCCTACGCTTTGTTTTACGCGGGCATGGCTCTTTGCGGCGCAGTCCTCATCTTCGAACGGCGCAATCTCAAATGAAACCTTCCCGCTCTATTACGTGGATCGCAGGTTCCCTGCTGGCCTTCTTCCTGGCTGGTTCAGCTCTCCTGATCCATCACATTGACGGCCTACGAACTCGCGCCACGCTTGAGGATGTTCTCTACGTACGGTCGTCTTCGGCTCTAAAGCGCATGAGCCTTGGCTATAGCGGCCTGATGGCGGATCTTTATTGGACGCGCGCGGTACAGTACTACGGCAGCAAACATCATAACGATGCCGATCCCCACTACGAGCTGCTGGCGCCCCTGCTGAACCTCACTACCGATCTCGATCCCAAGCTGAGAGTAGCCTACGAATTCGGCGCGAGCTTCCTGGCCCCCAAGTCTCCGGAGGGCGCAGGTCAACCGGACGAGGCCGTTGCGCTGCTCGAAAAGGGAATCCGTTCAAATCCCGACGTATGGCAGCTGTACCATGCGCTGGGTTTCGTTCATTACAAGGAACGAAAGGATTACCTGGCTGCGGCGGATGCCTTCCGGCGCGGTTCGCAACTCCCCAACGCTCACCCCTTCCTCAAGATCCTGGCGGCGAAAATGGCGCAAAAGGGCGGTGAACTCGAAACCTCCCGCATGCTCTGGACCATGACCTACGATTCGTCCGACGACAAGATGATCAAGGACAACGCCGCAAACCACCTCTTGGCCTTGCAGGCGGAACAAGACTTGGACGGTCTCGGCAAGATCGTCGCTCTCTATCGCCAACAAGCCGGACGCAACCCGCAATCCTGGCGCGAAATCTACGCCGCGAACTTGTTGCCAGGCGTCCCCGTAGATCCCGTTGGCTATCCCTACGTCCTCGACGCCGATGGCCAAATCTATGTCCGCCACCCGGAAAAGCTAAAATTCCTCCACAAAGGCCTGCCACAAGGGTTCACGCCTTCCAGGGAATCCGAAATAGACGCACGCAACTAGGCTTCACACTCTTCCCAAGTGAAAACTTTTTTCCCTAGGCTCGCTCACGTTTCGCGGTAGGATTCGTATGTTGTTGCTTTCCAATCAGGCATCAAACTTTGTAGAACCTTGCACATTTCTAGCCATCTGAACTCCCTCGCGCGGTTAGGACTCTGCCTCGCGCTCGCTGCTAATTCCCGTGCAAGTTCCGTTCCCCTGGACGTTCTCACCCTGAGCCAGCGCGTGGACCGGCATTACAATGCTCTCCACACTTTGCAGGCGGAATTTGTTGAAAAATATAGGGGTAACGGGGTCGATCGAACCGAGTCCGGGACGTTACAGATCAAGCGTCCGGGGCGGATGCGCTGGGAATACCAGCAACCGAGGGCCAAGCTATTCATAACAGACGGCAAAACGGCCTGGTTTTACACTCCTGGGGATCGCCAGGCGCGCAGCACCCCGTCCCGCAAGCTGGACGACCTGCGATCGCCCCTGGCTTATCTGTTGGGTAGGGCCAAGCTGGAGCGCGTTTTTGACGGCAACTTCGTGCTACAGGGCAAACCAAGGGGCTTGACGGGCCATCTTACGCGGGTTTTGATCGAAGTGACGCCTGAGGGCCGCATCGACCGCATCGTCGCCGAAGGGCAGGACGATTCGGTCACCGAATACCGCTTTCTGGAGTCCAAGGAAGATGTGGCTATCGCGGACGATCGCTTTCGCTTCGTGCCACCAGCGGGGGTGGAAGTGGTGACGGGTGGTTTGGACCAATGACGTTTAGCCATGACGGAAGTGCGGATGGGACGAAAGCGGGGTAGCGAGGCGGGGAAGAGTCGTGTATCCTGAAGACAAATATAGGGGTTGCCCCCGAAAGCCCCCTCGGAAACCCCCTTCCGCTTTGCCCCGTCTTTATAAGTGCTGGGATAAGTGCTGATGGTTGTTGAACATAGGGTACGTTGCTCATTCGGCCTTTTGGGTCGATGCTAGACTTGGAAACAGTTCACAGAGGAACATGTCCGGATGGCCGAATTTGTCATAAAAATGGCTGATGAACGAGGCCGCGTGCTGCAGCAAGTGGAGCGCGGGTACTCGTCGGTCGAAGTGCAGGAGCGCTTCGCCCAGCAGGGCTATCTGGTCTATTCGGTCAAGCCGCAAGGGCTGCTGACGGGCGGGCAACTCTCGCTCGGCAAACGCCGAGTGAAGCTGGAGCAGTTCGTCATTTTTAATCAGCAGTTTCTAACGTTGCTGAAAGCGGGTCTGCCGGTACTGACGGGGCTCGATTTGCTCATCAAACGCCAACCGAATGCGTACTTGCGGTCTCTCTTGGATAACGTTCGCGACCGGGTAAAAAGCGGTGAGCTGTTGTCACAGGCATTTGATGCGCAAGCCGCGTTCCCGAAGGTATATACGACCACGCTGGAAGCAGGCGAAAAGAGCGGCAACATGGAAGAAGTACTCACCCGCTACATTGCCTTCCAACGACTGGAGATGAGCTTCCGCAAAAAGCTCAAGGCGTCGCTGGTGTATCCGGTGTTGCTGATCGGCGTGGTGGCAATCATGCTGGTTTTCCTCGTGACCTACGTGGTGCCGGAGTTCGCCAAGCTGTTCGAGAATATGAACGCAAAGCTTCCCACGCCGACGGTGATCATGATGGCGATTGGTACGACGGCGCGGGATTACTTTGTCTGGATCGCGATTGGCACCGTGGTGAGCGGGGTCCTGCTCTGGCGCTGGAGCAGTTCCGACAAGGGGTCGGCATTTATCGACCACGTTCTGCTCAAGATTCCGCTAATTGGCTCGATTCTGTTGAAGTACCAGGTGGCCAATTTTTCGCGCATGATGTCTACGCTGCTGGCCGGTGGACTGCCGCTGGTGGCAGCGCTGGAAACGGCGGGTCCGGCTATGAGCAGCAGTGTGATCCGCCGCGGGCTGGAGACGGCGGTCGATGAAGTGCGCGGAGGCAAACCGCTTTCGAAGTGCATTGAGGGCCAGAAGGTGTTTCCGCCGCTGGCGATTGAAATGATCGAGGTGGGAGAGTCTACGGGCGCGTTACCCGGCATGTTGACCTCGGTAGCGGAGTTTTACGAAGAAGACGTGCAAACCGCGCTGACGGCAGCGCTGTCGCTGATCGAGCCCTTGATTCTGATTGTGATGGCGGTGGTGGTGGGAAGCGTTTTGATTTCGCTGTATTTGCCGATTTTCACGCTCGGCTCCGGTTTAGGGCAGCACTAGAGCTCCCGCCCTGTCGCCAGGCGACAAGGACGGGGCACCCGAATTGAAGTTTTGGCGGTACAGGTTCTGGAGACGGAAAACAGGTAACGACAAATGGCAGTAGGCAAACAACCCGAGGTTCCGGCGCCGGTCGATCTCAGCAAAGAGGTCAAAAAGCCGGTAGCGGTGGCTGGCACGAACGGCAACGCCAAGGTCGATCCGCTCGTGGAGATCGAGCGCGCGCAGGGGATCGCGCGGCGCTACCGGTGCGAATTTATCGACTTGCGCAATTTCCAGCTCCAGCATGAGCTGTTCCGCAAGATTCCCGTCCACCTGATGTTCTCGTACAACTTCATACCGCTCGAGGAACTTTCCGACGGGCGCTTGTCGATTGCCATCGCCGATCCCAGCCAGTTGATGATGATCGACGAGATCGGCTTGAAGCTGGGCAAGCGCATCCTGACCAAGGTTGCGACTCTGGCGCAGATCAGCGACATCCTGAAGAAAACGGAACAGTCGCAGCGCGTACTGGAAGACGCGAGCGAAGGCTTTACCCTGCACGTCGTCCACGACGAGGACAGCGCGGACGAAAGCATCACGATGGACCGCCTGACGGCGGACGACGACATCAGCCCGATTATCCGCCTGGTCGACATCGTCATCTTTACCGCTCTGCAACGGCGCGCCAGTGATATTCACATTGAGAGCCGCGACGACTCCGTGGTCATCAAGTACCGCATCGACGGCGTATTGCAGCAGGCCATGCCGCCGCTCAGCCGGGAGCATCAGTCGACGATTATTTCGCGTATCAAGGTAATGAGCGAGCTGGACATTTCCGAGCGCCGCGTACCGCAGGACGGACGTTTCCGCGTGCGCTACGGGCAGCCGGAACGGCCCATCGACTTTCGCGTGTCCATCATGCCGTCGATTCACGGCGAGGATGCTGTACTCCGCGTGCTCGACAAGGAGTCGATGAGCGAGAAGTTTCAGAAGCTCACGCTCGATGTGGTCGGCTTTGGCGAAGACGATTTGCGGCGTTTCCGGCGTTACATCAAAGAGCCGTACGGCATGGTGCTGGTCACCGGCCCGACGGGTTCCGGTAAGACGACCACTTTGTACGCTGCGATTAACGAGATCAAGACCGACGAAGACAAGATCATCACTATTGAAGACCCTGTGGAATACCAGTTGCGCGGGATCACGCAGATTCGCCCGCGGATTGCGTTCCATTTTGCGCCAAGATCCGGACAAGATCATGGTCGGCGAAATCCGTGATCAGGAAACGGCCCAGATTGCCATCAATTCAGCGCTGACCGGACACTTGGTCTTTACCACGGTCCACGCTAACAACGTGGTCGACGTACTGGGGCGCTTCCTGAACATGGGCGTCGAGGCTTACAACTTTGTCTCGGCGCTGAACTGTATTCTGGCACAGCGGCTGGTGCGCTTGATTTGCGACTCTTGTAAGACGGAGGTTCGTTACCCTGCCGAACTGCTCGAAACCAGCGGCCTGGATCCAGTGCAGTGGGCGCAGGTGCCGTTTGCCGAAGGGCAGGGCTGCATCGAGTGCGGTGGCACGGGCTATCGCGGACGAACCGCGATTCACGAACTGCTCGAACTGAGCGACCGCATTCGCGAGATGATTTTGGACAAGCGCCCGAGTTCGGAAATCCGCCGGGCGGCACGTGAGGAAGGCATGCGGTTTCTGCGCGAGTCGGCACTGGACCGGGTGCGGGGCGGATTGACGACGCTGAAAGAAATCAACAAAGTTACGTTCATTGAGAGTTCACGGTAAACGGCCTCCCCAAAGCTGGTTCCGACAGGACACGGAAGGTCTAGGCCTTCAAGGGTGCTGTGGCCGCTATTGCGCTGCCCGTGCGAGCAGGTTTGAATTTATAGTTGCTGTAGGAGCTAATGGATGCCGGAAGCTCGTCCCCAGATCGCTTGTGAAATTGCCGCCGACCGCGTGTTGGCCGGACGGGTCTCGCTTTCCGGGCAGATTCTGGAGGTCTATGCGGCGCGGGAATTGGCGCCGGGAAGTGTCGTGCCGGATCTCACCGAAGCCAACATTCGCCAGCCGGAAGCGCTACGCGAGGCCCTGCGGGAAGTACTGGACGAGGTAGCAGGGCGGTCAAAGGACGTGATCGCAGTGCTGCCGGACGCCGCTGCCCGCGTGATGCTTCTGGATTTCGACACATTGCCGCCGAACGCGCGAGAAGCGGACGGCGTGGTGCGCTTCCGGCTGAAGAAATCACTACCCTTCGACGTCGAGCAGGCCAAGGTTTCGTATGTATCGCAGCCGGCGAAGGAATCCGGGGTGCGCGTGGTCGCGGCGGTGGTACTGAACAAGGTTTTGGAAGAGTATGAGACGGCCTTCCGCGACGCAGGCTACAGTCCGGGCGTGGTGGTGCCGTCAATGATCGCTGCGATGGGCGCGGCGGAAGCGTCGCGTCCCACGCTGGTCGTGAAAGTGGATGCGCGCAGCACCAGCATCGCCATCATGGATCAGGAGCAGCTCTTGCTGTTCCGCACCCTGGAAAACATGCGCGGCGTGACCATTACGGGAGAGCAATTGGCGGAAGACGTTTACCCCTCCGTTGTGTTTTTTCAGGATACGTACCACCTCAATATTGAGCATATCTTCGTTTCCGGGTTGCCCGACACGGGTGGCGCGGGACCGGCTTTGCGGGCGCAGACGGGGGCGGCAGTGCACGAACTGGTCGAAGCCGCACAATTGGGCACGGGCGGCAGCGGTTCGGCGCCGCGCTGGCGCATGGCCGGAGTCGTGGGGGCTTTGGTTTCCTGATGATGCGCCTTGATATCAATCTGGCAACACAGCCGTATGAGGACGGGCGCCGCTTTTGGCTGCGCTGGGGTCCGATCCTGGGTGTGGCGGGCGTGGTAACGCTGATCCTGATTATCACCGCGGTCTCCTCCTGGGCAACGGCGCGCAAGGATCAAGTGCAAATCTCCAAGTTCAAGGACGACATCGCCAAGTGCGAGTTGGAGCGGTCCAAGGCGCAGGAAGTGCTGGACCGTCCCGAGAATCGCAGCACGCGCGATCAGTCGAAGTTCATCAACGGCCTGATCCGGCGCAAGGCGTTCTCCTGGACGCAGGTGTTTGCTGATCTGGAAAAAATGATGCCGCCGGAATTGCACGTGACGGCAATTCACCCTGAAGTCGAGAAGGACAACCAGCTGCAAATCAAGTTGAGCGTGGCTGGCCGGTCTCGCGACCGGGCCCTGCAACTGGTGCATCGCATGGAGCAGTCGCCCCGCTTCTACCAGCCGCAGGTGGTGGAAGAGAGCCTGACGCAGAGCCAGAACGGCGATAGCGCGCACTTTGAGATTGCTTCGGCCTACATTCCGCAAGTAGAAATGGTGGTGGGCACTCCCGCCAAGACGGACACGCCAAAGTCCACCAGCTCGAAGGCAGATGGCGTTAAGGCGGACGGCTCCAAATCCGGCGGTCCCAAGGTATCTGCCGCGAAGGCAAGCATTCCTAAACCGACCGCCGCCAAAGGGCCGGTCCTGGCAGATCGGAAGGCTCCCTAATGGCGGATCTGCGGAAGACGCAAAAGCAAATCTCGACGGCCCTGATCGCCATGGGCGTTCTGAGCCTGCTGGCGGCCGTGGTGCTGCTTTCCCCGCTGGTAGGTTCGTCGGAATCGCGGCGCGCTCAACTGACCGAACTCTCCAATCAGTTGCGGCTCAAGACACACGAGGTGGTGCCCTTGCGGGGCATTGACAAAAAGATTGTGGAAGCTCGGGGCGAAATCAAGGAATTCTATGACGCGCGCTTCCCCGAGGTGGAATCGTCGGTATCCGAGTCGCTGGGTAAGGTGGCCACAGAGAACAGCGTAAAGGTCGACAGCGCCAAGTACGACTCCAAGCCGGATGAGCGCAACGAAAAGAGCGCAACAAAAGATGCGCAAGCCGTGGGCCTGCGGCGCGTTCAAATTGAGGCGTCGTTTTCGGGAAGCTACCCGCAAATGATGCACTTCGTCAACGATCTGGAGAAAGCCAAAACCTTCTTCCTCGTGGACAGCGTGAACGTGGGTGAAGCCCAGGGCGGCGACGTGAAGCTGCAAATGAAACTAGAAGCTTTTGTGAAGGCGGGGGCGTAGCCGTGGAGGCCCAGTGAAGATCGGAAGCGAGAATCGGACGAAGGTCATCGCGGCCAGCGCGCTGGGATTGGTTGCCCTAGTGCGCGTGGGATTCATGATTTGGCCGAGCGGGCCGGCGGATGCGCCAGCTGCGGCTTCGTCCCCTTCGGCGTCTGCCTCCAATTTTTCCGGCCGAGCCCCGGAGTCCAAAGCCAATGCCAAGCTGGTGGCAAGCGCGGATATGTCACTGGACCCAACCCTGCGCCTGCAGTTACTGCACGCAGTGGAAGGCATTAACTACGGCGGCTCGGGCAGGAATATTTTCGTGGAACAGCCGGACGCGCCGCCGATTCCGGCAGTTGTAACGCCGCCGGCTACGGACCTTCCGCCTCCCGGTCCGCCGCCTCCTCCGCCCCCGCCGGCCATCACGCTCAAGTTCTTCGGCTTTGCGAACAAAGCCGGGGAGCCGAAGAGAGTCGAAGACGTGTTTATCGCGGCGGAGGGCGACATCGTGAACCGGCGCTATAAAGTCGTCCACATCAATCCCAATTCCGCCGAAATCGAGGACGTGCTCTACAACCACAGCCAGAGCATTCCTCTGACGCAGAATTAGCCATGCAGCGCCGACGCCTTCCCTCGCACACCTCAACCGCACACTCCCCAGCTTCGAACTTCCAAGCTTCGAACTCGGGAGAGCGTGGATATGTGTTGCTGACGCTCATTTTCTTTGTGGCCGTATTAGCCATCAGCCTGACGGCCATTCTGCCCAGCATCAAACAGGAAATCGTGCGGGACCGCGAAGAGGAGATGATCCATCGCGGCGCCCAGTACACCCGCGCCATTCGCCTCTACTTCAAGAAGAATGGGCACTACCCGGCGAAGATCGAAGACCTGGAGAGCACGAACAATTTGCGCTTTCTGCGCAAGCGGTACAAAGATCCAACGGTCAAAGGCGAGGAGTCCGCGGAGGCGGACTTCAAGATATTGCGGTTTGGAGATCCAGGGGTCCGCTTGCAGCAGCCGGGACAGAATCCGGCGGCCCAAGCGTTGCAAGCTCAGGCGGGAGCCAATGGGCTCGGCAATCCCATCTCTTCGAAAGACCCCGCAGGTGCTCTAAGCGCCCAGGGTCCGGCCCAACAGCAAGATTCAGGCGATGCCATCCAGAATCCCGATACCCCGGCGCAAGATGCGAATGGCAATCCGGCGGCAAGTGGCTCTGGGCAGACTACAGGGCAGACCGGCGACGGCAGCTCGGGTGGGAATAATGCCGACAAATCAGCGTCCGGTTCGGGCAGTCCGCTTTATGGCGGTGGCGCCATGGTCGGAGTGGTGAGCACGAACGCGAACAAGTTCTACCCCGCTATCCGCGAGTTCAATAAGAAGCATCACTACAACGAATGGCAGTTCCTGTACGACCCACAGACGGACCGCGGCGGCCTGCCGACGGGTCCCTGGCAGCCACAGACCCTCCTAGGGCAGGCAGGAACGAACCAGCCACTTGGTACTCCTGCAGGTCAACTGAGTACTCCGGTGGGCCAGCCCGCTGGGAATAGCGGTTCCAACCCAGAACCGATCCACGACCAGCAACAATAGCCCCTCTGAAGTTCCGGGAAGAGAAAAAGCCCCACCGTGAGGGGAGGCTCTTTCTAAGCAAAGCTCTTGTAGGCGAAGAAGCGCTGGAATCTTAAACGCTTGAAGTTTAGACGCTAAACGATGAGCCGCAGCCGCACGTGCTCTTCACGTTCGGATTATCGAACTTGAAGCCGGCGCCTTCCAGCGTCTCGACGTAATCCACGCGGCAACCGTTCAGGTACATGACCGAAGTGGCATCGACGTAAACCTTGAGGCCATCGAATTCAAACACCTTGTCCATCATGCCCGGCGCGTTCTCGAACTGCATGGAGTATGAGAAGCCGGAGCATCCGCCGCCTACCACGCCAACGCGCAGACCGGACGGCACGGGGTTCTGTCCCGCCATGATTTCCTTCACTTTGGCAATGGCGTTGGGGGTCAGGCTAACCGGGAGCGCCTTAGGAGCAGTCTCGGGATGGGGCTGCGTCGTAACTTCCGGGGTGGTTGTGGTCGCCATGGGCATCTCCTTAAGAACCGAATCAAAATGAACTGTTACAACAACATGCGAGCTCTGCATAATTATAGCAGCCGCCGCCAACCTCGCCGCCAACCTAAAGACATTAGGCTCGCGTCTCCCTGTTTAGATGCAAATAATCCATGGAAAGGCGCAGCCCTCTTGCCAACGGGATTATACTAGCGTGAACGCCCCTACTTCTCCAGACTCCAGGTTGAGGACTTCCTGGGGAGAGGGGGTTGCCCGCAGGCCGTATCGGAGGGGATTTATGACTCCTCTTTCTTGGCTGATCTCGATCTGGGGTGCATTGACCGCCATTCTGGTGGTTCTGCTGATTTATCGCGGCACCCTTTCCATGCATGAAGACGACCAGCTGTTCCTGAGTGATCCGGATTCTCCCCGGCACCGGGAGCAGGAGGAATTACTCGTCAAAATGAACAAACTGAGCCCGATGTTGAAGTTGTTTGGCACCGCGTCAGGCGTGCTGGTGCTGGCAATCGGCGGTCTGTTTGTTTACCAGAGCCTGAGCGCGGTTCAGTAAGCGGCGGCGGGAGCCTTCGTGCGGCGCTCAAGGGGTGAAGTGTTGACTGCTCGTACCCGTTCGCCCGCTTCCAATCGGAGGCATGGACCTCCGCCCCCAGGGGAGATCTTCTTCGGTCAATCTGTATCGAAGCTCCATCACCCTACACTGCAAATGGGATTGGGTGCCCCAGAGGGACAACCTTCCTATGCCACCGCTTCGTTCCTCGTTAGGTAGTAGTGTACGGCCGGGGTGATAATCAGCGACAGCACCATTGAAATTAGAACGCCACCAATCACCGCAATCGCCAGCGGCTGCAGCATCTGGGAGCCAGCGCCAATCGCAAAGGCTAGCGGCAACATTCCCGCGACCGTAGCCAGCGCCGTCATGACAATCGGCCGCAATCGCCGGCGGCTGGCTTGCAGCATGGCATCCTCCGCCGAGAACCCAGCTCGTCGAAATTTCTGGTCGGCATCCAGCAGCAAAATACCGTTCTTTGCCACAATGCCAATCACCATGATCATTCCCATGAACGAGGAAATATTGAACGTCGTGCGCGTGGCCAGGAGCGCAAACAGAACTCCAGACGTGGAGAGCAACGCGGACGACAAAATGGCCACCGGCGCGGCGAACGTTCCGAATTCAAAAAGCAACACGACAAACACCAGCAGAACCGCCAGCATCAGCACCAGCACGAGATCGTGAAAGGATTTCTGCTGCTCCTTGAACGTCCCGCCGTATTCCACGCGAATGCTGGACGGCAGGTGAAGATCGTTCACGGCTTTTTGCACGCTGGCGATTCCCGTGCCCAAATCCACGCCTTCGAAACGGGCCGTCACGGCCACCATGCGCTGGAGATTCTCGCTGCGAATTTCGGTTTGCCCAGGCAACTCTGTAATGGTCGCGAGCGCTCCTAAGGTCGCAGTTCTTCCCGAGGAACTGGTGAGCAGCGTATCGCGCATGGCTTCGAGCGACGCCCGGTTCGCTTCAGGAAAACGCACACGCAGCGTGTAGGCGCGGTCGTTCGTGATCACTGGCGTGGGCGCAGGCTCGCCGCCGAGCATGGCGGCAGCGTCGGTGGCCACTTCCTCCGGACTGAACCCCGCACGCGCGGCTACGCTGGGATTGATCTTGAACACAACCGCCGGTCCGCTAATCGTGTTTTCGATGCCGTCGCGCTCGTCCACGACGCCTTTCAAACTGTGAATCGCCTCCGCAACTTTCGGCGCCCAGACCTGCAACAGCGCCATATCCTGCGAGAAGAGCTTGATCTGCACCGGCTCGGGAGCGCTGGTCAGGTCGCCGATCATGTCCTGCAAGACCTGAATAAACTCGGCATTGACCGCGGGCTCTTCGGCCGTGATCTGGGTGCGGAGGTCGGCGATGATGTCGTCAATCGCGCGGCTGCGCTTGGCTTTCAACTTCACCGCAATATCGCCCGTGTTGGCCTCGGTCACTGCCGCCAAGCCAAGCTGCAAACCAGTGCGCCGGGATGTGCTCTCCACTTCCGGAACCTGGCGCAACATCTCCTCCAAGTGCGAAATGACGCGGTTCGTCTCCGCCAGAGAACTCCCCGCCGGCATGATGTAATCGATGATGAAGCCGCCTTCGTCCATTTCCGGAAGCAAGTCGCTGCCCAGAAGGTTGAAGGACGCGTAAGAGAGCGCGATGAGGGCCAGGCTCAAAACCGCGAGCCATTTTGGATGTTGCAGCGCACGGCGCAGCCAGCGCCCCTGGAAGTTGACAACCTTTAGGAAAAAGCCCTTGAGCGATGCTTCTTCCGCCGCCATAAGACGGCGGGTGGTTTCTTCCTCGGTTTCGCCGGCTTCAGAAGTGCCCTCTCCCAGCGCGTCTTGGTCTTTGGCCTTGATTAGGAACAAGCTCAGCGTCGGCGTCCACGTTAAAGCCAGAATCAGCGACGTAAACAAGGAAACAGCCAGCGTCACCGCCAGCGCGCGGAAAAACGTCCCGGTCACTCCGTTGATGACAATCAACGGCAAGAAGACGACAACCGGGGTAATCGTGGAACCCGTCAGCGGAATCGTGATCTCGCTCAGCGCGCTGCGAATCGCCTGCAGCGGCGATTGGCCCGCGTCGCGGTGCAGAACGATGTTCTCCACCACCACAATGGCATCGTCAATCACCAGCCCAACCGCCGCGGCCAGGCCGCCCAGCGTCATCAGGTTAAAGCTCTGCCCCAGCAGCTTGAGCACAATGAACGTCACCATAACGGTAACGGGAATGACCAACCCGGCAACGACGGAAGTTCTCCAGTCTCCGAGAAACGCAACCAGAATGACTGACGCAAGAAGCAGACCGAGAAAAATCGCATCGCGCACGCTATTGATGGAATCGCCCACGATGATCGACTGGTCGTAAAACGGCGTGACCTCTACACCCGGCGGCAGGGTCTTCCGAATGCGCTCGACTTCGTCGTGAACCTCAGTCGCCACCTGCATCGTATTGCTGTCAGGCTGACGGTTAATGCTCAGCAGCAACGCCGGTTTGCCGTTCGCGGTGACAATGGTGTAAACCGGCTTGACTCCCGTGGTGATCTCGGCGATGTCTCTCACCCGCACTGGAATGCCTGCCTGGGTAGTCTTAATCACAGTCGCAGCAATCTCTTCGGGCGTGTGCACCTGCCCGTTGATCAGCCCCAGTACGAGCTGATGATTCCGTTCGATCAAACCCGGTGAATCGATGAGATTGGTGCGCCGGACGGCCTCGAGGATATCCGGCACCGTCACCCCAGCCGCGAGTAGTTTGGCGGGATCGGGCGTGATATGAAACTCCGGTTCCTGCCCGCCTTGCACCAGAACCGTCGAAACCCCATCCAGCCGGTTCAGGCGCGGCTTGATTTCATACGTGGCCAGTTCCCAGAGCTGCGTCTGTGTGACATTGGCCGAGGTCAGGCTGTATCCCATGATGGGAAAGCTGGCGAAGGTCAAGCGGTGCGCCTCCACCTGGGCGGTGGGGGGGAGGGACGACTGCGCGCGGTTCAGCGCCGCGTTCACCGATTGCAGCGTCTGGAACATGTCCACGTCCCAGTTGAAGAACAAGTCGATCTCCGCCGAGCCGCGGCTGGTAATCGAGCGAACTTCCTGCAAGCCAGGCACGCTGTTCACGGCTTCTTCCAAAGGCCGCGTGACCGTCACTCGCATCTGGTCGATCGGCATGACACCGTTATCGACGGCAATCAGAATGCGGGGAAAGTTCGTCGCCGGGAAAACGGAAACGGGGATGGTGGACGCCAAGTAGCCGCCGAGGAGGGCGACCACGGCAATCAGAAAAATTACCGACCGGGAATGCCGCGCCAGCCAGTACTCGGATCGCACAACCTTTCCTGCCAACGCTTCGCTGTATGCCTTCATTCTGTCCGGTCGTCTCCCTCAAGGCACGCTATCTTGTTTGCATGAAAGATATCTGAAGACGCAGCAGAGTCTGATAACTCAAGCAAGAAAGGCAATGCTCCAAACGATCGGGGACCGCATTCGACCCTCTGCGGTCTCAAAACTAAGCTTTAGAGTAATTGCTAGCAGGGTTCAGAGGCGGACCAGGACGGCCAGCCGTTTTCAAGGAAAAGAAACGGGGGAGGGTGGTGGCAGTCTCCGAAGAGACGCAACTAAACTTCAGCGCTGGCGTACGAGTTAATTTCGCAGTTCAGCAGAACTTCTTCAAACTCGGGCGTGGTCCAAGCCATGGGTACAAGTCTCCTTGACTACCCATCTATTTTCGCACGAATTTCCTTCGCGAAAGCGAATAAATAATTGCTTTAGAATCAATCGAGTATGGTGGATTCCCGCAGCACCTACACAATCGTGCTAGTGCCGCCTGCGCCACAGCAATAAATCAAGCCCAAAGACCACGGATCGCCCAGGCATCGCAACGTTTTGGATCTCCTCATAGCGGGTGCTGCTCAGGTTCGAGAACCCCAGATTCGCGCGTACTCGTCCGTAAAACTGGCGCGTCAGCGCTGCGTCCCAGACGGCGTAGGGTTCGGCAGCGTACCGCTGAACCACGCCAAGCTGGCTGCGGGCTTGAATATGGCCGGGAAGCTCTCCCAGCCAGCTCACCACGGCGCGATGAGTGGGATAGTTGGACGTGTAGCGAGACTGGAGGCCCTGGAGAGCGTCCTGGGCCCCGTGGATGGCGGTGTAGCTGACGCTGGCTTGCTGGTGGCGCGGAAGCCGGGCGTGCAAGGCTGCCTCCACGCCGGTGAAGTTGAGGTGTTCCAGGTTGGAAGCCACATAGGGACCGTTAGCGACCAGTTGCACGTAGTCGATGACATCAAACTGGCGGGAATGAAAAACGGTCGCATCGGCTTTCCAGCTCCCACCCGGATTCCACACCACGCCTCCCTCATAGCTCCAGCCGGATTCCGGCCTTAGCTTTGGATTCCCCTGGTTGGCTGGATCGGAGTAGTAGAGATCGATATAGGTGGGAACGCGAAAACCGCGGCTGACGGAGCCTTTGAGCTTCCATCCCGAGCCAAGCACGAAACTCGCTGCGGCGGAGGGAGTGAATTCATTGTCGCTGCCGTAAACCTCCTCGCGGGCGCCGAGAGAGAGGGAGAGTCGGCCCAAGGCGCGGGCATCCAGGTTCACATACCCAGCCCCGCGATTCCGGGAATGCTGGCCTAAGTTGTTGCTATCAATCGAGTCATGGAAGCCCTCTCCTCCGAACGACATCGTCGTATTGGTCGAGAGGTTCTGGTGGCGGCGCAGAGCGAACTGGTAGCTCTCGTCGATGTGGTTGTTCTCGTAAAGGCTGGGATTGTCCTTCAGCAAAATAAACTCGTCGGTGTGGCGCCGGTAGCCAAAGTCGAATTCCGTATTCTTGCCAATTCCCTGCCGCAGTCCGGCAAACCAGGCTTTGGTGCGTTCGAACGACTTGCAATTGCAATAAAACTGGTCCGCCCCGAAGGGCTTGTCGCTGATGCCGAGGAGAATCGTTGTGCCGCCGAGGGAGGTTGAGAAACCCGTGCGCGAGAAGGCCGCAACGTTGCGGTAGTCGCGGTCTGGGCGGAAGCCGCTGGAGAAGTCGCGCCAGAGCGTAAGTTGTTCGCTTACATTCGTTTGCAGGAACGAAGCGTCCAGGGTCTGGGCATTCACCCCAAAGTTGCCCACTTGGGAACCGAAACGCAGTTCGGTGGTTTTGGGTTGAACAGTGATGAAGTTTACTGCGCCGCCCATGGCGTCCGCGCCGTAAAGTGCCGATCCTGAACCCTTTAGAACTTCCACCCGCTCCAGCCCATCGAGCGGGATGGGCACGTCCAGGTTGTGGTGCGCCGTCTGCGCGTCGTTTACGCGAAAGCCGTCCAGGAGAATCAACGTCTGCCCGAAGGTAGATCCGCGGATGGAGAGATCGCCCTGTACGCCGTTGATGCCGCGCTGGCGCAGGTCGAGCGAGGCGTCGCTTCCCAAGACTTCCGTCCAGTAGTGATGGAGAGGAGCCGTGTCCGCGACCTGGAGGACATCCACGGAACGGTTGATTTCCTCGAGAGGCGCAGGCTCGAACGTGCCGGTTACAACGATCACCGTCTTGTCCTCTGCTGGCGTTTTGTCTTCTGCCGGCTCAACGGAAGCTGGTCGGGCGGGAGCTGGCTGCGCTGCCACTGGCGGTGCTGGCGCGGGGGCCGGAGTCTGCGCTGCGGCGACCTTAGAAAAGGCCGCCAAAGCGAAAACCAGGGAAATGGTTAGGGATCGTTTGCACGTAATCATCGTGGGGGACATGTCGGGTAAGCGGATGATTATACAAGGGCTATTCCGTTAACTAGTCTTGGTCCATCCTGCATTTTGGCCAGTTTGGCTGCTTTATAGTGGAGGAATCTTCCTACTCACTCGAAACAGATCCCGAGAGCGGGTAGGCACCATACTTTGTTCAGACACGCAGGAGGTTACAACATGTCTCAGGAGAAAAAGCCACGGAAAGCGGTTGCAAGGAAAGGGGTTACGAAAAAGCCCGCCGAAATGCCGATAGTGGAAGCGGCCCCCCTCGAAACGGTGTTCGCAGCACCGGCGGCCAAGACCCCGGCTAGGGCCGCAAATAAGACGAGCGCCGCTACCAAAGTGAAGCCTCGGGCTAAGGCTAAGTCCTTGCAGGTCGGCCTAGAAGACGTCATTCGCCTGAGAGCCTACGAAATCTACCTGCAGCGCGGCGCGGTGCCGGGGAACCCGCACGAGGACTGGGATGTCGCTGAACGCGAGGTGCGCGCACACTTTTGCCCACAGGCCAATGCCTTGTCCGATTGAGCTTGGAAATGGGGCACCCTCAGGGCTAAAAGCCTCCTGATTTTGTGAGACTTTTGAGGGTACGGCCGAAGTGGCACCTCCACGACCCGACCAAAAACGGCGGAATCAGGGTTGCTCAAAGGAGGTTCCCGGAGGCGTAGAATCTGAACGTGCAGTGATTTCGTGGGCGGACTGCGACGGCGCGGGTCATGTACTGCGGAGTAGTAACTTTCGGCGCTTTTTTCCGTCCAATCGAACGTCCTAAGAATTTGCCCTTATTACGTTTGCCTTAAGAAGAGGGCTTTGAAACAATGGAAGCATCCAAATGAACCTTCTGACACAATTAGGCAGCATGGCTGCGGCGCTGCTGATGTTCCAGGATGCTGGCTCGGGCGGCGTTTGGGCGGGGTTTTTTGTGGCTCACGCGGCGCAACTGGGCAGCTACTTCTTGCTGCTTGCGCTCATGCTGGCGTTGTACAGCTTTCTGGCGGGCGTATTGGCGTTGTTTGGGCGCGATCCGCTATCGGAAAGAATTGGCGAGACGGCGCGGCGGGCAGGGATCGCGATTTTCTTCCTTGTCATTTTGGCGGCTGTCACGCTGGTGACTGCGGCTTTTCAGGACAACTTTTCGATTGCTTATATTTTTCATCACAGCAACCGCGATCTGCCGATTCCGTACAAATTTGCCGTACT
>WNFL01065007.1_pt1 | contig 19821 bp, 21 predicted proteins | sample 5400361 | NCBI WGS metagenome assembly WNFL01 (sample SAMN13153351, study PRJNA577476) | soil metagenome | isolation source: 40 cm soil on Douglas fir-dominated hillslope | place: USA:California | collected 2013-09-17
TTGCCGCCCGGCCAATAGGCGAGGCCGCGCTTGGAGGGCACGTCGTTGTTGGGAAGCTGGAACTTCCATTTCTCCACGCCGGTGGTCGCGTCGAGCGCGTGGATCGCGCCGTAGGGCGAGGCGAGATACATCGTGTTGCCGATTACCACCGGGATGGCTTCGTCCACCTTCAGGGCGCCGGTATAGCCGGCGGGCTTGAGATGAAAGCGCCACGCCGGCTGAAGTGTTGCGACATTGGCCGCCGTGATCTGATCGAGCGGGCTGTACCGGTTGGCGCTCTCGTTGTAATTGCTGGCCGGCCAGTCGGTCGCACTCGACGGTTTCTGCGCGGCGCCGGTGCCGGACAAGACCGCCGCAAAGGCCACGCCCAAAGCCAGTCTTGAAGTGAATGTCGCCATAGTCCCGCTCCCCAGTCGTGCCGCTTCGCGGCGGCGTCCTTGCTAGAGGGTAGTCCACGGATGCGCAGCGGAGGAAGGTCTTTTTCGGACGGCCTGCACGTCACGAGCCCCACGGTCACGCCGTAACGAGCATTTTACCCGAGGCCGAGTCCGAGTAGGGTCAAGTATCACCGATTCCGACGCAAAAAACGAAGGGCCGCTTTTTCACAAAGCGGTCATTTCCCGGAGGCTGAGAATGGGGGCTGATCGTCGCCATAATGCGACATTGATCCGCTTGCTTTCCAATGAAAACCGCTCGCGGCCGTGGGGCATGGACCGCGCCGCCCTCACAGCGCCGCGAGAAAAGCTATTTTACTACCGAACCGTAAGACAGGGCGGGCCGCAAGACCGAAGGGTGGCGCGGTAACGTTGAGCGGACGTGTCTCTCCGTCGCGGCAATCGATATTGGCCGGATGATAGTCGTTTGTGATCAAGGCAAGGCGCGCCGAACAGCAACCAGAAAGAATTTTCGACACACGAGCGTTGGACAGATGCTGCAGCACGTCCTTACAGAGAATGAGATCGCAAGGACCAAACTCCGAATGCGCGCTGATATCCGCCTGTTCGAAGTGAATGTTCGAGGCTCCGAAGGCTGCGCGATTCGCCGCAATTACCGACGGCACGATATCGAGGCCGAGATAATTTCGGCCTGAAAAATCGAGATAGCGTGAGAAGCGCCAGTCGCCGCAGCCGAGATCCAGGACGGAGCCGATTTTGCGTGTGTCCATCAATGCCTGGACATAGGCGACGTAGAGCACGGTGTGTTTGAGGTCAGAGCCGGCGCCGGATCCGCCGCCCCAAACCCCGCGCGCGTATATGAAATCAAAGATGGATTCCAACTTGGCGGGATCCGGATAGAAATCGTTCGGCGCAATCCAAAACTGAGAGCGGTCGGACGCGGGAAACGCGGCGACATAGCGCGCCGCCTCGGTTTCGAAATTGGCGAGGTCGGCGGATAGCAAGCGATAGAGCGCATGAATAGAGCCGGCATAGTCGCCCTGCCGATAGGCGGCTTCGGCGTCCGCGAGCGCGTGGGAGGCTTTCATCTAACCCTCAAACCGATATGGAAACACGGCCCGAGATGCGGCGACGCTTCAACGCTGCGAAGAAGTTGGCCATGTCTGTGCCCCCGCGCGCGACGCAGACGATAACACGATCCCGGAATGGCTCGAAGGCCAGGGTTTGGGCCTCAGGGTTTCCTTGCCAAGTCATATGGATAGCGTCCCGGACAGTCGGGAGGAGGCCCAAGACTGGAAAGGGTTCAGTCCCGCGTCAGCATCGCCTGGCGGCCCGACGTGATGAGCGTAAATCCGTCGCGGATCATCTCAGGGATGACTAGGCGGCCCTTGCCGCCGTTCAATATATCGGTGTCGTCGATCTGAACGAGACAACTCCGCGCGAGGAGCGGCACCGCGGTGCGGTAGGCCTCAAGGTGCCGTTCGGCGTAATCCGTGCCACGGATCACGTCCCAGGCATCGAGATAGAGAACGTCTATGGCCTTAGCGAAACCGCGTAGGAATGCGATACCGTCCCCGGTCGATGGATGGATATTGGGAAATTCCCGCGCATGGGCCGCGAGGATCGCGGCGGCGGCGGGATTCACATCGACCGTGTAGACATCGGCGCCCGTGGCCGCCCAATGCAGCGTCGAGTGGCCGTCATTGCAACAGACTGCATTGAAGTCGTTCAAGGCGTGGCGTATCGGCTCGCGCATCGAGCCGATCTCGACGATTGTCTTGAAGCCGAATTCGCGCAACAGCCGCGACGCCACCATCAAATACGGCAGCGGCTTGGCCCGTTGATGCACCTGTTCGTCCAGCGTCAGTTCGGTGCGGAAATATAGCGGCACCACCGTGCGCTGGAAGGTCTGCTCGACCAGTTCAGCCGCACGGTGCGAAAGCTTCTCCATGCGCGGTGCCCATTGTTATCCGACATTCACCAACAGATAGCCGGTTGTCACAGTCACTTGCGGGTGAAACATAGTCTCGTCCACGACAGTCGGAAAGCACTCGAACATCCTTCATTTGCAGCGCCGTTAATTCAGAGCCGCGCCACTAACTGCAGCGATAGCCCAAAAATATCTGCCTTTGGCGTGATGCGGGTACCTGGCTGAGCTTCGATTGTGGGTTACTGCTACGGAAGCCAACGTAGATCGGGGTTCAGAGTAAGAACTGCTTTCACCAACCGGACGACTTATCTCGGAGGGGACCGGCGCCTTAGACCCATGGCGAACGTTTCGCACGCAAATGCTATCCCCGGTTATTTTCCGCGACGGCCGTGTTGCGCATTAACCACATGCTATGAGTCTTGCATTAAGGCCCTTGCATTCGAAAACAGGCTATGAGATAGTCGGGGTGTCGGTTTGCGGGCCCCTTGTGGGCTTAAAACCGGAAGGAGAGTGCGATGGGCAATCCAAGATGCGGTTTTCGACTTCGTCGGCGTTCGCAAAAAAATCAAAGCCGCGGCAGCGCCTTTGATTTTATTCAATCGAAAACCCAGGGAATCCCTGCGGCCTCTGATTTTTATCAATGTTTTTTTTAAATCACAGGAGAACTAGAGCCATGTCGAAAGGCGGTAGACGAAACGGGGCTGGACGCCCCAAGGGCGCGATCGGTCTCAGCACGCGCGCCATTATCGAAGCAGCGGAGTCCGGCGGCGAAACGCCGATCGCTTACATGCTGAGAGTGATGCGCGACGAGGAGGCTCCCGATTCACGCCGCGACAGGATGGCGCGAGCGGCGGCGAACTTTATGCATTCGAAGCTGCCCTCGATTCCTAGCGATGATGGATCCGGCGACGCGGAGCCTGCACGCGCGGCTTCGGTAGAACCCAGTGGAGACGCAGCATGCTGAGCGATGGAGCCGCCGCGCGGGCGAGAGGATCGCGCAGTCGCCTTCGCCACGATCTGACGGGCGCTTTGAACGACGATCTTCGTACTCACGGCGCGGCCGTCATCGACAAGCTCCGCAAGGAGAAACCGGTCGAGTATTTCAAGCTGATCCTTTCGCTTCTTCCGGAAGAGACCGCTGCGGAGCGCTCACCGTTCTTCGGCGTCGACAACGATGAGCTCCACGAGATACTCGAGGCCGCTAGAAAAAGCTTGCGGGACGACGCGTCCGGCGGGGCCTCGCAGACGGGCGACACGCCGCTTGCGGAACCGGCGCCCGCGGCGACGCCTCCCCCGTAGCTAAGGGGTGGTTCATGACCATCCCCGCGAAAGCGGGGACCCATATGATTGGGGACCCATATGATTGGTCGGAGAGAGAGGATTTGAACCTCCGGCCCCCACGTCCCGAACGTGGTGCTCTACCAGGCTGAGCTACCGCTCTCTTGACCGGCAAGCGCGGGAAAGCCGCGACTTTGGGGTATCATCCTCGGTTGCCGCTCCCAATTCGAGCCGGTATGGTCCCGGCCCCGTGCGGAGCCGTGTGCCGCCGCACGCGATTGGGGCGTAGCCAAGTGGTAAGGCACCGGATTTTGATTCCGGCATTCGGAGGTTCGAACCCTCCCGCCCCAGCCACCGAGATTTTCAAATGAACGCGGCGCAGGGCCCTTTGGCACCCAGCCATCAAGGCCGCGCGGCGACCAGATTGTCCGCCAGCACCACCCAGCGCCCGCGCCGAATCTGCGCAAGCATTCCGCTGTGGCTGCCCAAATGATCGACCGGGCTGAACTCGATCGGCAATCCGCCCAGCACCGGATCGGTCCAGGCTTCGCGCGTCTCCAGAATGTGAGCGAAGCCGGCCTGCGTTGGATTGGCGCCGGTCTGCCGCAGCACGGCCAGGAAATAGCGCGCGCTGCGATAGGCGTTCAGCGCCTGGACGCTGGCGATGGCCGAGAACTCAGCTTCATAGCGGCGCACCCAGATTCCGAGCTGCCGATCGTCCGCGTACGGAATAGGAAACTGCCCGACCGCGTAGAGGCCCTCGACATTGGACCCGCCCAAGGTCACGAACTCCGGCGCATAGCACGCCGACGAGCAGAGGAAGATCGGCCGCCAGCCTATCTCACCCGCTGCCCGCATCAGCGCCAACGTCTCTTCCGCTTCAGCACCCAACACCACGACATCCACGTGCTGAGCCCGCAACTTCGCCAGCGTCGGGCCGAACTCCGGCTTTCCGCGCGTGAACGAAACATTTGCCTCAAGGCCCAAGCCGCGACGCGTGAGCTCGTTGACCGCTCCTTGGCGTACCGCGCGGCCGAATGCGTCGTCAGGTGCCAGAACGCCGACCTTCAAAGGACCGCGCGCGTTCAAGATGCGCCGCAGGCCTTCCTGCATCTCCATCTCGTGCGAAGGCGTAAGCGCGAATTTCATCGGCTCGGCCGGGGAATAAGCGTCCGCGCTCGCCGTCAGCGGAAAGAGGTAAAGCACGTTGCGCGACAGCGCCTCTTTCGTCGCAGCGTTTACCGTTGGAGTCCCGAGCGGGCTCAAAATCGCAAAGACGCGATCCTGCGTGACAAGCTGGCGCACGGCGATTGCCGCCTGAGTGGAATCATAGCCGTCGTCCTTCACGATCAGCCTTATTGCGCGGCCGTTCACGCCGCCCGCTTCATTGGCTTCGTTGATCGCCATGGTGAGGCCGTTTTTGACCGCTTTGCCCCAAGGCGAGAGTGGGCCCGAGAGATCGACGTGCGTGCCGACGATCACTTCATGGGCGAGAACGCCTTGCACACCGGTTTGCGCAATCGCTTGCGTCGCCGGACACAGCGTCAAAACAGCCGCGGCGATCGCCGATCGCGCGGATCGCGGATCGCCTGCGAAACGGTAAGACATGATCCCCATGCTGACGCGCAAATTATGCCGCGCCGCCGCCGCGGTCAAACATGATAGATTTGCCTTTGTCATAAATTGAATACGAAGCCAGCATGACCATACAATTCGAGCGCAATTTCGAAGCACCCTATGAGACGGTCATTAGCGTCGCACCCGGCATTCGCCGGCTGCTGGCGCGCAACCCGAGCCCCTTCACCTACAAAGGAACCGGCGTCGCGATCGTGGGTCGTGGTCCCGTTGCGGTGATCGATCCCGGACCTGATGATCCCAAACACCTTGCAGCCCTGAAAGAGGCGCTCAAGAACGAGACCGTGTCTCACATTCTCATTACCCATACGCATCGCATTACCCATACGCATCGCGATCATTCGCCTGCCGCGCGCGCCCTTCGGCAATGGTCGGGCGCGAAGACCTACGGCTTCGGTCCTCATGGAAGCGCGCTCGCGGAAGACGGGACTGTGGTGGAGGAGGGCGGCGACAAGGATTTTGTTCCCGATGTCGCCGTTCGCGATGGCGATGTGATCGAAGGACCAGGCTTCGTTATCGAATGCGTTTACACGCCGGGCCACACTTCGAATCATGTCTGCTACGCACTCAGAGAGGGCAAGGCGCTGTTCACGGGCGACCACGTCATGGGCTGGTCGACGACTGTCGTGGCGCCGCCTGACGGCGATATGGGAGATTATTTGCAAAGCCTGGCAAAGCTGCTGAACCGGGACGACGCGATCTACTGGCCTACCCATGGCGGGCCCATTCGCGATCCAAAGCCGTTTGTGGCCGCCACCATCGAGCACCGCAGGATGCGCGAAGCGCAGATCCTCGCCTGCCTTCGCGATGGTGCGGCGAGGATTTCCGAAATGGTGCCGCGAATTTACATAGGGCTCGAGCACATGCTTCGCCCCGCCGCGGCGCTTTCGGTGTACGCGCATTTGCGACAGCTCATTCGCGAAGGGCGCGTGACATCGCTGGACGAGCCGAACCTCGGCGGCCGTTTTCGTCTCACTGACCGATAAGCCTCAGCCTCAAGTCAGGTTCCGTCGGAACTCACGCTGCAAGCAACGCGTTCTCAAAGTAGCGCGGGCTCGATCCCGCTTCCCATACACGCCGGAGACAGGAGTTCGTGTGATGAACATTATGTTGAAGACCAAGCCCTTTTCCCTTCCTCCGCTGCCCTATGACGAAGACGCGCTGGCGCCGGTCATTTCCGAACGCACGATGGGCTTTCACTACGGCAAGCATCACCGAGCCTATGTCGAACATCTGAACGAGTTCGTCATGGGGACGCCCTTGGCGGAAATGAAACTCGACGACATCGTCAAGAAGACGTTCATGGACGCGGGCAAGAAGAACATCTTCAACAACGCCGCTCAGGCCTGGAACCATACCTTCTTTTGGGCCTGCCTGACGCCGCATGGCGGAAAGCCCTCAGGCGAGCTCGCAAACGCAATCGAGCGCGACCTTGGCGGCTACGCCAAATTCAAGCATGACTTCGTGCATACGGGCGTTGCGCAGTTCGGCAGCGGCTGGGTTTGGCTGGTGGCGGACAAGGGCAAGCTTGCCATTGAATCGACTCCCGACGCCGTGACTCCGATGGCCCAAGGCAAAAAGTGCATTCTCGCGGTCGATGTCTGGGAACACGCCTATTATCTCGACTATCAGGATCAACGAGAGGAGTTCCTCAAGGCGGTGAGCGAGAAACTGCTCAATGGGGATTTTGCCCGCCAGAATTTTGAACGCTCCGGCTGCCCCCGCGGCGGAAGCGCGCTTTGTTGAACTGCCACTCCCCCTGACCTAGGGTGGCGAAAGCGATTCGGGTGGATGCCCAGCCGCGCCGGTTGGGCTGGCCTTTTTCGCGGATCGGCCGCCGATGAAATGCTTTTACCATCCCCAATCGGATGCCGTCGGCACTTGCAAACATTGCCACCGTGGAGTCTGCCGGGAATGTGCCGCCGAGCGCGTGGATGGCATAGCCTGCCGCGGACGTTGCGAAGCTTCGGTAGATGCGGTGAACGCTCTCATCCAGCGCAATATTCAGGTTGGAGTGCGATCACGCTCGTTCAACGTGCTGTCTTTTGCCGTCTTTTCCGTGGCGGGCGTCGGCCTTACCTATCTTGCTATTAACGAAGAAATCACGACCGCGCGAATGACAATGTTTATGGTCGCCGCGATCTGTTTTGTCTGCGCATTGGGCCAGACGTCCGTCATCAGAAGCTGGATGCTGGAACGGCGCAAAAAAGGAGGTCAGGCATGACCGATTGCTTCATTTATGATGCCGTGCGCACGCCGCGCGGTCGCGGCAAGAAAGACGGCTCGCTGCACGAAGTCACAGCCCTTGAACTCGCGACCCAGGCGCTGAAGGCGATCCGCGATCGCAATCATCTCGACACGGCCGAGCTCGACGACGTGATCATGGGCTGCGTCGATCCGGTGGGCGAGCAGGGCGCCGACATCGCGCGCGCGGCCGTCTTGAAGGCGGGTTTCGACGACACCGTGCCCGGCGTGCAGATCAACCGCTTTTGCGCCAGCGGGCTCGAGGCCTGCAACATGGCGGCCGGGCAGATCATGGCGGGTCAATCGGACCTCGCCATCGGCGGCGGCGTCGAAGCCATGAGCCGCGTCCCCATCGGCTCATCGGGCGGCGCTTGGCCGGAAGATCCTTCCATCGCGATCCCTGCCTATTTCGTGCCGCAGGGTGTTTCCGCCGATCTGATCGCCACGCTCGACGGGTTCTCGCGCGATGATGTCGACGCCTTCGCCGTCGAAAGCCAAAAGCGCGCTGCGAACGCCTGGAACAAGGGCTATTTCAAGAATTCGGTCATCGCGGTCAAGGATCCGCTCGGTCAGACCATCCTGGACCGCGACGAACATATGCGGCCCGAGACCAGCATGCAGTCGCTCGCGTCGTTGAAGCCCGCCTTCGCTGAATTCGGCGCGTATGGATTCGATGCGGTGGCGATCCAGCGTTACCCGCAGGTCGAGGCCATCAACCATGTCCATCACGCCGGCAATTCGTCGGGCATCGTCGATGGTGCCGCCGCGGTGCTGCTGGGTTCCAAGGAAGAAGGCCGGAAGCTGGGCTTAAAGCCGCGCGCGCGGGTCAAGGCTTTCGCCTCCATCGGTTCGGAGCCCTGCATCATGCTGACCGCGCCAGCCGATGTCGCGCGCAAGGTGCTGAACCGCGCCGGCATGAAAGGTGAAGACATCGACCTTTACGAGATCAACGAGGCGTTTGCTTCGGTGGTGCTGCGTTTCATGCGCGAAATGAAGGTGTCGTCCGACAAGCTCAACGTGAACGGAGGCGCCATCGCCCTGGGTCATCCTTTGGGCGCGACGGGCGCCATGATTCTCGGCACCGCGCTTGATGAATTGGAGAGGCGCAACCTCAGCACGGCCCTGATCACGCTTTGCATCGGCGCCGGCATGGGCACGGCCACGATTATCGAAAGAGTATGAAAGGCGATGCCATGAACCTGACGCATTTTAAATGGGAGCAGGACGCGGATGGTATCGTCACGCTCGTCTGGGACATGCCGGGCCGTCCCGTGAACGTGTTGTCGATGGCGGCTATCGCCGAGCTCTCCCAAGTGGCGGACAAGGTCGCGGGCGACGCGACAATCAAGGGTCTCGTCATCACCAGCGGCAAAGCCTCCGGCTTCTGCGCCGGCGCTGATCTCGATGAGATGGGTTCCTATGCCGGCACCACCAATCCGGGTGCGGCGGAAGCCGCTTTCAAGCTGATGATGAATCTGCATCACACCTTCCGCAAATTCGAAACCTGCGGGAAGCCCGTTGCCGCCGCGATCAACGGCACTGCGCTTGGCGGCGGATTGGAGACCGTGCTTGCCTGCCATTACCGCATCATTGCCGACGATCCGCGCATTCGCGTCGGCTTTCCTGAAGCCCAAGTCGGGCTCATTCCGGGCGGTGGCGGCACGCAGCGCCTGCCGCGCCTGATCAGCGCGATGCAGGCACTGCCTTTCATGCTGGAGAGTCAGCGGATCGATCCGCAAAGGGCCTTGGGCATGGGGATCGTGCACAAGGTCGCGCCTGCGGCCGAGTTGGTCTCAAGCGCGAAAGCCTGGATCAAGACCAAGCCTGATCCCACCCAGCCTTGGGACAAGAAAGACTTCCGCATCCCCGGCGGCGGACCCTTCTCCGGTTCGGGCGCTCAGGTCTTTACCGTCGGCAACGCCATGCTGCGGCAGAAGACCTACGACAATTATCCGGCTCAGCGTTTCATCATGTCGGCCGTCTACGAAGGACTGCTTGTCGATATCGACAGCGCGCTGAAGATAGAAGCGCGCTATTTCGTGCAAATCCTGATGGATACCAGCAGCCGCAACATGATCCGCACGCTCTTTCACTCGATGCAGGATCTTGGCAAGGGCGCGCGGCGCCCTGCGAACGAGCCGCCGACCGAGGTGAAGCGGCTAGGCGTTCTCGGCGCCGGCGTGATGGGAGCCGGAATCGCCTATGTTTCGGCGCTGGCGGAAATCGACGTGGTCCTGATCGACGCGACCGAGGAGCGCGCCAATTCGGGCCGCGACCATGCGGCGAAGATCTTGGACTACGAAATTTCGCGTGGTCGTTCGACAGCGGAGAAAAAGGCGGAAGTTCTCTCGCGGATTCACCCGACGACGGATTTTTCCGCGCTCGAAGACGCGGATCTCGTCGTCGAAGCGGTGTTCGAGGATCGCTCGGTCAAGGCCGAGGTGACGAAGAAGGCCGAAGCGCCGTTGCGCGACTCCGCGATCTTCGGTTCGAACACCTCGACGCTGCCCATCACCAGCCTCGCCGAAGTCAGCCTGCGGCCGCAGAACTTCATCGGCATCCATTTCTTCTCCCCGGTGGAGCGCATGGCTCTGGTCGAGATCATCGTGGGAAAGAAGACCGGCCCGCGGGCGCTCTCCGTCGCCCTCGATTATGTGCGCAAGATCCGCAAGACGCCGATCGTGGTCAACGATTCTCGCGGTTTCTACACCTCGCGCTGCTTCAGTACCTACACCCAGGAAGGCCTCATCATGATGGCGGAACGGATCGCTCCCGCCCTCATCGAAAATGTCGGCCGCATGAGCGGCATGCCGATGGGTCCGCTCGAGGTCACCGACTCGGTAGGCGTTGATACCGCGTTGAAAATCACGCGGCAGACGCGCAAGGAGGTTTTCGACACCGAAAAGCCCGACTCCCCCGAGCAGATTCTGGCATGGATCGTGGAGAGCGCAGGCCGCCCCGGCGTGAAAGCGCAGAAGGGCTTTTACGATTACGACGCGAAGGGCAAGCGCACACGTCTATGGCCCGGCCTCTTCGACTATGGCGGCGGCCCGCCCGGCAGCGCCGGGAAATGGCGCACCGATGCCGATCCGGACGAGCTTAAGCTTCGCCTTATCACCATTCAGGCCTTGGAGGCCGCCCGATGCTTCGAGGAAGGGGTCATTACCGATCCGCGCGATGCCGATGTCGGCGCCATCTTGGGCTGGGGCTTCGCGCCCTATACCGGCGGGCCGATCTCCATGATCGACACCATCGGCGCGGCCGCGTTCGTGCAGCGCTGCGAGGCATTGGCTGCCAAGCATGGCGAACGCTTCAAGCCGAACAAGCTTTTGCGCGACATGGCATCGAAAGGCGAAACCTTTTACCAGCGCTTCGCGCCGGGCAAGGAAGCAGCCTAGGCAAGCCTAGGATTGGCCGCGACGCTTGGCGAACATCGCCGCAATAAGCCGCTTAAACCAGCCGGAACTCGTTGTTTCGGCCACGATCGCGTACGGGCGATCGTTTGTGGTTTGGGCGTATCGGCCACTAATCAGACGCGCGAACATCAAACCCTCCTTGTACGCAGGAAGTGCGTCGTACACGGATTATAGGCCCAAACCGATTCGCCTGCCAAGCGAAGGTTCGACGACAACCTGTCCGATCGGTAATAGAGCCTGATAGTTAGTAAAGCCGGTTGATCGGCGAACCAGCCGTCTGGCTGCGGCATTGGGTATGCCCGGATAGCCAGCCGGCGCGGTAGTCCGGATCGCTTGAGTAGAGCATCTCGTTGCGCTGGGCGGAGCGCGGCGCGCCCATCCCTTCGCTGCTTGCCGTGGTGCAGCCGTCGCCGAAGCCCAATCGATAGCTCGGCGAGCGGTCGCGCTCGCTCGCGGGCGTCATGCACCCAGCTGTGGCCAGCAAAACGATGGCCATCAGAACTCGCCTCATCGGCTACTCCGCTTCAGAAGAAACGCCACAGCACATAAACGTTGCAGATGGCGATTTCGATCAACATCAGCGGAAACGCCAGGAGTGTGAACGTCATGAAGCGGACGGCGATGCCGCTCCGTTCGGCAAGGCCGGCCACCGTGAGATTGGCGGCGGCACCCACCAGCGTGCCATTGCCGCCGAGACAGGCGCCGAGCGCAAGCGACCACCACAAGGGCAGCACGGCCTGCTCGCCGCCCATGGCAGGGGTCAGGCTCTTGATCAGCGGGATCATCGCCGCGACGAAGGGAATATTGTCGACGAAAGCCGAGAGCACGGCCGAACCCCAGAGGATCGCTATCGTCGCCACTTTGGCGTCGCCGCCCGTCGCGCCCAGCAATTGCCTCGCCAGAAGATCCAAGATTCCGGCCTTTTCGATGGCACCGACCAGCACAAACAAGCCAATGAAGAAAAAGATGGTGATCCACTCGACCTCGTTGAACGCCTCGGTTACCGCCTCGGCATGGGAGTCGCGATGACGTGGCCAGGTATCGAGCAGCATCAAAATCCCAGCGGAAAGCAGCGCAATCGTCCCCGCCTCGAGCTTCAGCGGCGCGGAAAAGACGAAGGCCACGATCATCGCACCGATGACGAGGAGCGAGTTCGACGCGAGCCGCTTATCTTCGATGGCATCGCCGGCGTTCATGGCCATGACACGGTCCCGATGGTCCGCATCCGCTTCCATCTTGCGCCCCCAGATGACGTGCATCAGCGCGGTCTGCACGGCGAACACCACGATGATGACGGGCGTCAGATTGACCACAAAATCGTTGAACGAAAGCCCCACCGCCGAGCCGATCAGGATGTTGGGCGGATCGCCGATCAGTGTCGCCGTGCCGCCGATATTGCTCGCGAAGATCTCGGCGAAGAGGAATGGATAGGGGCGAACGCGCAATTCGGAACAAATCACCAGCGTGACCGGAACGATGAGGAGCACGGTCGTGACATTGTTGAGGAAGGCCGAGATCACGCCGGTGACCAGCGGCAGCGCGACAAGAATGCCTGCGGGCGAGCCTCGCATGAGCTGCGCCGAACGGATCGCGACATAGCCGAAGACCCCGCTTTTCTTGGCAACGCCGACGATGATCATCGTGCCGGCAAGCAGCGCCAGCGTGTTGAAGTCGATGGCGGCGATAGCCTCGTTCTGGTCGAGGAGGCCGAGGGCGATCGCCAGACCCGCGCCCAAAAGCGCAACGATGGCGCGGTTCACCTTCTCCGCCATGATGGCGACATAGGTGAAGACGAATAGAGTCGCGGGCAGAACGATATCGGGCGGGTTGGCTGCGGCAAGCAAAGGGATGACAGGGAAACTCATGTCTCGCCCATGATGGCGCGCGCGGCATCCCAATAGGAGATCATGCCTACAAGCTTGCCGCTGCCGCGTTCGACCACGGGGATCGTCATGTGATTGCGGCAGAACAGCCTCAAGGCCTCGATCAGCGGCGTATCGGGATAGACGCGAACCGCTTCACGGTTGACCGCGCGCTGCACCGGGGACGTCTTCAGAGCGGCGAATTTCCGGTTGAGGTCGCCGGCATCGTCGCCGACGAAACGCAGGTTTGGCAGCAAATTGCCGATGACCGCGACCCGCGGCACCAAAAGCGCCAAGAGATCGTAAATGCCGAACAGCCCGACCAGCCTGCCCTCGGCGTCCACCACCGGCAAATTGATATATCGATGCGCGACAATCTCCTCGGCGGCGTGGCCGATCGTCTCGCTTTCCTTAACGGCTTTGGGATTGGGCGTCATGATGGTCGCGCAATTCATCGCTGGCCTATTCAGGGTTGGAGAAGTCTTGGATTTACCCGCCTGCAAACGATCTTCGCATGCAGATTGAATCGTGTCGCCCTCGATTATGCGCGCGTCGCCAGATCAACTGTGGAGTTGTGAAAAGGCGGCCCGCGAACCTTAGAGCCGTCGGGGGGAGGAGAGGGACGAGCTCGTCGGTTCGCGGGCGCTATGCCAAGCACGAGAGCATCTCGGCTTGGAAACCACTCGGACTGGACGGCCTTCTACGGCTCGCGCGCGTGGCGCGCTTCCAGATCCGCTCTAACGCGCGAGAGATTTGCCATTGCGCTGGTCTGCACGGCCGCCAACATCGCAACGCCGTTGGTGCCGCTCTCGGAGCCAAGACTGGGCTCGCGCGGCATCAGCACGGCTACGACGGTAATCCAGAAGGCGGCTCGCAAGACAAACATTGCTTCCCCCGCTCGCGTGAGCCGAATATAGAGCCGGATTTTTTGCGGACCGCTAAATCGAATAAATAAAAGTCGACGGAATTGGGCATTCCTAGGAATCAAATCCGGCGCTTGCATTATGGTCCGTCTGTAAATTTCACGCTTTTTTAAGCGACTTTTTCTTCGATTGGACTCTCTTGATCATAAAGTTTTCCGCGAACCTGAATCAAAATTATCGCGAATTTGAACATCTCTGGCGAAATTCGCTCGATTCCGGGCAAGGACCTTACCGCGAAGTTAAGAAAAAACGGGTTTTTCCGGGAAAACCGGTTCTAAACGTCCGATCCGTTGAAGCTTCATTAAGCACCCTTTTGCGAGCATGGCGCGGACCGGGCGGCGATTTTCCATAGCCGTAACCAGGGAACGGGCGGGGCACGCGAGGCAAATCCTTGGCGCAGGATCAAGATCTTCAAGACCGCGATAGAGCTCTCAACGCCCGTCTGCGGTTCATCCGTACACAGAGTGTAAAGGGCGGCCTCGGCATCGTGCTGTCGCTCGGTTATCTCGCGCTCATCGGCGGCCCCGATGTCGCCGAAACGCTCGCTTTCCTTGGTCTGATCGCGCCAGTGGGACTCGCTCTGGCGGCGCGCGGGAATATTCCGCTCGGACGGCTGGAAGCCGCGTCGCTTGCGCTGTTTACGCTGCTGATCGCTCTTTTGAGCGCGCTCACGTCGGGCCTGGAATCGCCCCTCATTTTCTGGCTCGTGCTGGTGCCCTTCGAAGGCGCGCTGGCAGGGCGCGGGCGCGCTGTCGCCTTCGCTGGAATCGCCGCCGGCGCGGGTCTTGCTGCCGTGGCTTTCATTCAAATCGCCGGCTTGCTGCCGCCTTCGCGGCTTCCCGGCATGGTCCCGCTTTGGCTCTGCGTCTCGTTGCTGGTGGCAATCGTACAGGCCTCCTTGATGGCGATCGCAGCCCAGGAACGCCACCGCGCCGCCGACGAAGCCGCGGAAGCGGGCGAGGCGCGCTATCGTTTTCTCGCCGAGAACGCGCTCGATCTCATCACGCGGCACACGCCGGACGGCCACATTCGCTACGCCAGTCCGGCCGCGTTCAGCCTGCTTTATTATCGCCCGCGCGATCTCATCGGCCTGTCCCTTTCCGAATTGGCTCATCCCGAAGACCGCGGGGCCATAGACGCCGCCTTCTCGGCCGCCGGAAGGGGAAAGGTTGCGACCGTCGAATTGAGGCTCAAGACCCGGCAAGGCGGCTATGTCTGGAGCGAATTCCGTTGCCGGCCGGCCGGACACACGGCCGGCAAGGTACGCGATATCGTCGCGGTTACGCGCGACATCGCCGAGCGCAAAGCCCACGAGCGCGACCTCATCCATGCGCGCGATCTGGCCGAGGATGCAAGCCGCGCCAAATCGCGGTTCCTCGCCAATATGAGCCACGAGCTGAGGACGCCGCTGAATGCGATCCTAGGTTTTTCCGAGGTCATGACGCACGAGCTGTTCGGACCCATCGGCAACGCCCGCTACATCGAATATTCGCGCCTGATCCACGAAAGCGGCGGACATCTGTTGGAGCTCATCAATTCCATTCTGGACATGTCCAAGATCGAGGCAGGCCGCTTCAAATTGACGCCGGAACGGTTCGATTTCAGCGACACCGTGCTTCAGGCCTTGCGCCTGGTCCGTTTCCAGGCCGAGCGTAACGGCGTGACGCTGGAAGATTCGATCTCGTCCGACGCGCGCGAAATCATCGCCGACAAGCGCGCGGTCATGCAGATCCTGATCAATCTTATTTCCAACGGCGTGAAGTTTACGCCTCGAGGGGGAAGCGTGCGCATTGCAGCTCAGCTTCGGGCCTCATCGCTCGAAATTGCGGTCAGCGATACGGGCGTCGGCATCGGCGAAGCCGACGTCAAGCGCTTGGGCCAGCCTTTCGAGCAGGTCGAAAGCGAGTACACCCGCGCCAAGGAAGGAACCGGTTTGGGCCTCGCCCTGGTGCGTGCTTTGGCGCATCTCCACGGTGGAACGATGAAGATCGAATCGGTCCTGGGCGAGGGCACGACAGTGCGGATACTGCTTCCTCGCGCCGCCATAACGGACGTCAAAACTCCGGAGCTCGAAGACCAAAATGCGGTAAGTTGAAATCCGATTTTACGATTTTCGGCCGCGGTGATCCTCCGACTTAAAAGCGCGATTTTCGTCCAGGCCCTGATCCGCCGCTGCGAAACGGCAGGCGCGGCCGCCTATCTGGTGCGTCGCGGAGCCGAGGAGGCGGGCGCGGTTTTTCTCAAGCTTAATCGCTTGAATGGCGCCCTGACAGTGCTCAGCCCCGCCCGCCGCGGTGAAGAGCGCGTCTGGATGCGGCCTCTCGGCGATACCGCCGACGAGCAAAGATGCGCTGATTATTTCGCCAAGCAGGTGCGCTTTGATCCCGACATCTGGATCGTCGAGATCGAGGATCGCGAGGGCCGCGCCTTCGTCGACGAACCCATCGTTTAGGGCCTCACTCTGCAAAGCCTTCAATTTGCCCAAAAGCCGCCGTGAGCGCGACGCAATGAAGGCAAAACCTGTCCCTTGCATCACGAATGGGGAATCGTCATGCGAAGCCATCCCGATAGTTCACCCGATCCCTTCGGCCGCCGGACCGACTTCGTGCAGCTCATGCGGCTTGCTCAGTTGGCGTCTGGGTTGAAGCCGCTCGATTGCTCGCACTCCGGCGCGCCGCAGTAGGGGGGAACGCCTCCCATCCGCTCCAATCCTCCGAGCGGATGGGGGGTGTTTGCCGCATCGCCGAGGACAAGTCCCCCGCGATGGAGTAAGTCTCAGCGGCGGCCAGCCGATTCCCTCCCATGCCGTGGCTTCAACTTCAGAGCGCGTTCGGACTAGTCGTGCTTGTCGCGCTCGCTTGGGCTTTGTCGGAAGATCGGCGCGCGGCCTTATCCTTCCGCCTGATCGTAATCGCGCTCTCGCTTCAGATCGGGCTGGCACTGCTGCTGCTCGAAGTGCCTCCGGCCCGCGATGCGCTTTACTCGTTGAATGTCGTGGTCGATGCGCTCTCGCGAGCGACGCAGGCCGGAACTTCATTCGTATTCGGATATGTCGGCGGCGGCGACTCGCCCTTCGACGTCACCAAGCAGCAAAACCTCGGCAGCCTCGCCTTCCAGGCGCTTCCACTGGTCCTCGTCATGTCGGCGCTGTCGGCGCTGCTCTGGCACTGGCGCGTGCTGCCCATCATCGTCAAGGGCTTCGCCTATGCGCTGCAGAAGACTCTGGCGATCGGCGGCGCGGTAGGATTGGGCTCCGCCGCGACGATTTTTCTCGGCATGATCGAAGCGCCGCTGCTGATCCGCCCCTATCTCGCCAAGCTCACGCGCGCCGAGCTCTTCATGCTGTTTTCCGTCGGTCTCTCGACCGTCGCCGGAACCGTGATGGTGCTCTACGCAAGTGTGCTTGAACCCGCCGTGCCGGGGTCCTTGGGCCACATCCTCGTCGCCTCGGTCATCTCGCTGCCCGCCGCGATCCTGACCGCGCGCCTAATGGTGCCGGGCGAAAGCACGACGCCCGCGGAGGCCCACATGGCGGTCGAATACCGCTCCAGCATGGATGCGATCGCTAAAGGCACAGAGGACGGACTCAAGCTCTATCTCGGCATCGTCGCCATGCTGATCGTGATGGTGGCGCTTGTTGCGCTCGCCAACATCATCATAAGCGGGCTCCCGGCCGTGAGCGGCGCGCCGATTACGGTCGAGCGGATTTTCGGCTGGCTGTTCTGGCCGCTGGTCTGGCTCTACGGCATTCCTGCATCGGAAGCCGCCGATGCCGGTGCACTTCTCGGCACCAAAACCATCCTCAACGAGTTCATCGCCTATCTGAAGCTGGCGGCACTTCCCGACGGCGTGCTTTCGCCGCGCTCGCGCCTCATCATGCTCTATGCCATGTGCGGCTTCGCCAATTTCGGCTCGGTCGGCATCATGATCGCCGGCATCTCGGGCATGATCCCCGAGCGCCGTCACGAAGTCGTCGAGCTGTCTTTGAAAGCCCTCGTCGCCGGCACGATCGCGTCGGGCATGACCGGCGCTGTGGTGGGAATGCTGCCGTTCTAACGGTGCGCCTAGATCGGTGTTTTCGGCGGCGAGGTGTCGGTGACGTCGAGCGAAACCGCGGTTTCGGGCGTGCCCGGGGAACCTTGCCCGAGCGACCCCGCGATCAGCGCCAGCATGTTCGACATCTGCAGCTCCAGCTTGAAGCCCATTCCATCGCCCGAGATCGTCCAGTCGACGGCATCGTCGGGATTGCGGCCGTCGCCGTCGAAACTTTCGCTGAATTGCACGCGAGGAAAGCAGGCACGCAAGTCGGCCGCTGCGCGCGCAAAGATCCGGTTCGCGTCGGCGAAATTCTGCGCCGAGCCGAGCGTGCAGGAATATTTCGGCTCGAGCTCCGCACTTCCGACCTTTGACCGCACGAACAGCGTGCACTCGGCGCCCGGCGAAGGAAGCAGATTTCCATGGAACACTTCATTCTTGAACACGGCCGGATTTTGCGCCTCGCCCTTCAACGTGGAGAATTCGCTCCCGCGCGCCGCGAGCACCTTCTGCACGAAATCGCACAGCGGCCGGTTCGCGTTCTCCGCCGCCGCCGCGCCGCACGCGATCGAACACGCTGCCGCTGCAATTAATAGGCCGGGGACGTTCATGCTCAAAGCATGCGGCCGCAAGACTTGATGGTCAACAGCTTGATGTCGGGGCGTGGATTGTGCTCATCGTTAAGCATGCCCCGTCGAGAAAATCTCGCCGCCTTGGTCACGGACATCCGTGCCTGCCATTTGTGTGCATCCGAACTGCCGCATGGGGTTAGGCCTGTTTTGCGCATGAGTGCTACGGCGCGGCTCTGCATCGCCGGCCAGGCGCCTGGCTTGCGGGTACACAGGAGCGGCATCCCGTATTCGGACCCATCGGGCGAGCGCCTGCGTGCCTGGATGGGCATCGATCACGACAAGTTCTATGACGAAAGGCTTGTCGCCATCGTGCCGATGGGCTTCTGTTTCCCGGGCTATGATGAGGCGGGCGCCGACCTGCCGCCGCGGCCCGAATGTGTCCGCGCTTGGCACGACCGCCTGTTCGCGGCCGCCCCGCGCTTCGATCTGGTGCTCGCAATTGGAACTTATGCCCACCGTTATCATTTGAAAGGACAGCCGAAGAGAACCGTAAGCGAGACGGTTCGAGCCTGGAGGGATTATGGTCCAAGGGTCCTGCCGCTTCCCCATCCCTCATGGCGCAACAATGGCTGGTTGAAAAGGAATCCATGGTTCGAGAGCGAGCTTCTGCCCTATCTTCGCAAGCGCGTGCAGTCCGTGCTGTCGTCCGCGCCTTGATCGTCGCGTTGGTCGGCCTGACCGCCGCATGCGCGCCGCGCATCGCCAAAGAGGGCATCGAGATGCGGTTGCCGTCAATCGAACGGGTCGAAGAGATGGGAATTTCCGGTGATCGCTATGTCACGCGGGACGGTCTGAAGCTCGGCTTGGCGCATTGGGATGCACCCGCACCCTCGGCCGTGATTGTAGCGCTGCACGGCATGAACGATTACTCCAACGCCTTCGCCATGCCGGCACCATGGTGGGCGGCGCACAACATCACGACTTACGCCTATGACCAGCGCGGCTTTGGCCGCTCGCCCAACACCGGGATCTGGGGCGGCAATGAAATCATGCGCCGCGATCTTGCCGACTTTGTCGATATCGTTCGCGCCCGCCATCTTGGCCGGCGATGTCGGCATTCGCTTCGCCGTCGCGGCCCAAGGCGGACGGCTTGATCCTCGTTGCGCCCGCAGTGTGGAGCAGGAGAACCATGCCGTTCTCCTATCGTCTGCTTCTCTGGATGACGTCGCACAGCTTTCGCTCCTGGGCGCTTTCGGGCTCGGGTTTGAAGATCGTGCACAGCGACAACATCGAAATGTTGCGCGCGAACGGGCGCGATCCGTTGTTCCTCAAGCGCTCGCGCACCGACGCAATCTACGGCTTGGTTTCGATAATGGACGAGGGGTACGATTCCGCTCCGCTTCTCAGCAAGACGCCGCTGCTGTTTCTTCATGGTGAAAGGGACCAGATCATCCCGAAGAAACCGACCGAATTCGTGATGGGCGAGCTTGGCACGAACGCGACGGTCAAGACCTATCCGACCGGCTATCAT